>JABAOE010003528.1_pt3 | contig 50783 bp, 51 predicted proteins | sample 7062141 | NCBI WGS metagenome assembly JABAOE01 (sample SAMN14538627, study PRJNA623070) | marine sediment metagenome | biome: marine biome [ENVO:00000428]; feature: marine pelagic biome [ENVO:01000023]; material: deep marine sediment [ENVO:00002113] | place: India: Gulf of Khambhat ... | reverse complement strand
ATCAGGGCCGCCAAGAAAAAATCTTTCACCAACAACAAGATCGTTTCCTGTATCCTTTATATCAATAATTCCATAGCTACCTTTCAACGCTAAATATGTGCTTTTCCAAACTGATTGATAATATTTACCTGTAAACGTATATCTGAGAAAATCCGTGTCTCCACCAAAAGGACCTGCATACTCAATCTTGTTTCTTAATTGGTAACCATCGGTAGGATCAATATAACTATTTCTTTTATCCCAATTCAATGTCAAACCAAAACTCGTAATTGTTCTTTCTGATTCGGTAATTATCAACCTTGCATCCCTGTCCACATCTTCAATATCTTGATTTTCAAATCTATAAGACAAAGTGGCCCTGAAATCTCTAAACAATCTTCTTCCGAAACCAAATGTTGCACCATATGATTCCCTGTCAAAATCTCTAAATTCCCTGTCATTATATGAAAGTAAAGTATCAAATGTCCAATCAGTATCTAATAAATAAGGATCTCTGTAATTTAATGAAACAATTCTGGTTACTCCTCCTAATTGAGCATTAAGAGCAAGCGTTTTCCCATATCCAAATAGATTGGATTCTTGAATCTGGCCTGCAAACAGAAAGGTTTCAACTGAACTGAATCCCCCGGCTATGCTGAAAAACCCGGTTGGTTTTTCCTCAACTTTTATTTTTACATCCAATTGGTCTTCGCTATCAGGGACTCTTTCAGTTGTTACTTCTACATTATCTTCAAAATATCCTAATCTGTTTATTCGAGCCCTCGCAGCTTGAAATTTAGAAGAACTAAAAAGTTTTTGTTCTTCCAAAGTTATTTCTCTTCTAATTACACTGTCCCTTGTACGCTTGTTTCCATCTATATCTATATTCCTTACATAAACTTCCTTGCCTTTTTCCATTTCAAAATTAATTGAAACCAAATAACTAAACCTATCAAGATTTACATTCGGATTAACATTTGCAAAAGCATATCCTTTATCCCCGTAAAAGGTTGTTAAAGCACCAATATCGGATTGTAAGGAAAAACTACTAAAGATCTCGCCTTCTTTTAATTTTAACAAATCAATTAGCTCATTATCCTCTGCAATCAAATCTCCCGAGAAACTTATATCTGACACTTTATATTGATAACCTTCTTCTATTCTAAATGTTACAACATAACCTTCCCTTTCTTCATCATAAACAATTTCAGGCTGGCTAACTTTTGCATCCAGATAACCCTCATCTAAATAAATAGCCCTGATTCTATCTGAATCTCTTTTAACCTCTTCAACATTAAACAATCCTCTTTTTGTTAATATAGATAAGTAGTATTTTGGTTTTGTATAAATTCTTTTTTTGATCTTCTTTGATTTTATATTTTGATTTCCTGATAAAACTATTTTTTTAATATAAGCTGTCTTGCCTTCATTGATTTTATATAGAACACTTACCGTCCCTTCACCTTTCGGTTCTATCTCATACTCCACATTTGTACCTACAAAGCCTTTCTGAGAATAAAGATCTAAAATAGATTTATTACTGTCCTTAACTTTTTTTAAATCAATTATTCTCCCTTCCTTGACTTGTATTATCTCTTCGATTGATTCATCATTAACCTCATCATTTCCAATAATCCTTAAATCAACAACAACAGGTCTTTCCCGCACATTAAATTCTAAGAATAATTGCTTTCCTGATTTTTCTACATTTACAACAACTTCATCAAAATAACCAAGCTTATATATATTCTTTACATCTTCTCTTATCTGTGATTTAGAATATTTATCCCCAATTCTAGTCTTAATATTCAAGTTAATAAGTTCGGTCTCAATCCTCTTGTTTCCTGATATGCTTATTCCCTGAATATCCAAACCTTCATAAGAAGCAGTCTGATTCTTTTGCACAGCATAAGAATCAATTTTGTGAAAAGAAACAACAACGAATAATGCTATAATTAATATTGTGATTTTTTTTATCATATTAAACAATTAATTCTTAATGAAAATTTGATATTTTCCCATCCAACAACGTTATTGTTCTATCAAGTTCTTTTGTAACTTCGGTGTTGTGTGTTACCAAAATTAATGTTATATCAAGTTCATTGTTCAATTTTAAAAATAACTCCAATATAGACAATCCAGTTTTTAAATCAAGATTCCCTGTGGGTTCATCAGCAAAAATAACATTTGGCTTTAAAACCATTGCTCTTGCAATTGAGACTCTTTGCTGTTCCCCTCCCGAAAGCTCACCAGGTCTATGTGTAACCCTGTTTTCCAATCCGACTGCCTTTAATATTTCATAAGCTTTTTCTTCCGCTTCGCTCACGTTCTCTCTTTTAATTAAACTCGGCAACATAACATTTTCCAATGCTGTAAACTCAGGCATTAAATAATGAAACTGAAAAACAAATCCAATCTCGTTATTTCTAAATTCTGTTAACTCATCCTCACTTCTTTCAAATAAATTGTTGCCGTTATAATTTACAGTTCCTTCGGTTGGTGAGTCAAGTGTGCCAAGTATGTGTAGCAAAGTACTTTTGCCAGATCCAGAGACTCCCACAACCCCTAATGTCTCACCGGAATTAATGTCTAAATTAATACCATCAATAGCGTATACATACGAGCCATTATTTTTAAATATCTTTTTTAAATTTCTTATACTGTATAAATTCTCACTCATATCTTAATGCTTCCACGGGATCCTTTCTTGATGCCTGATAAGAAGGATAAATAGTTGCAATAAAACATATAAGCAAACTGCATATTGCTACTATAACAAAATAATGAGGTTCTATTTTAACAGGAAACTCTGAGATTGGATACACTTTATTATCAAAAGGGATTAAATCCTTTACAAAATTACTAGTCTTTAGAAAATAGCAAAGCAGGTATCCAAAAACGGTTCCAAGCAAAGTTCCAATCGCTCCTATTATCATGCCGTCATAAATAAATATTTTTCTAACACCAGACTTCTTGGCACCCATAGCCCTTAAAATTGCAATATCTTTATTTTTTTCCATGACTAACATAGTTAATGTGCTAACAATATTTAGAGCTGCAACCAGGATTATAAAACCTAGAAATATTGCAATTGCCATTCTTTCTAATCTAAGAGCTTTAAACAAACTTCTGTTTACATCTTCCCAGTTTCTGGTGTAAAACGGAAAACCTAGCAGCTCTCCAAGATCTTCCCCAATTTTTTTTGCCTGATATATATTCTCAACTTTTATCTCGATTCCAGTAACTTTATTTTCAAGCTCGAAGAAATTCATGGCATCGTTAATATGAACATAAGAAATAGATGAATCATATTCAAGCATCCCGTAATCAAAAATTCCGATAAGTTCAAACTTTCTGGTTTTTGCAAGAGGACCAAACGGACCTACTTTTCCAAATGGCGAGACAAGGTTTATGGTATCGCCAATTAATACACCTAAAGCATTCGATAATTCTTTACCAACAATAATAGGCGGCTTACCTGAAGCGGTTTTTCCCTTAAGTTTTTTAATTATTTCCCTGCCTGTTTCTTGGAGTAATTTTTTATCTTCATTGTCCCCTAAAAAAATTCCTCTACCAACTGCCCATTCAATATTGCTAACAGTAGCAACATTGTCTGGATCAATACCCCTTACAACAGATCCCGAAACGTTATTTTCAACAACAAGCATTCCCTGATTATAGATAAAAGGGCTTGCCCCTTTAATTCCTGGATAGTCCAATATCTCTTCTCTAAGCTCTTTATATTTTTCAAAATTTCCATCATAACTCATTACAACCAAATGAGAACTAACTCCGAGTATTTTATCCCTTAGTTCTTCTTCGAAACCCTTCATTACAGATAGCACAACATTTAATGCCATTACTCCGAGAAAAACCCCAAGTATTGAAATTAATCCTATCACGGAAACAATTCTTTGTTTCTTTTTAGAACGCAGATATCTAAGTGAAATTAGGGATTCGTAACTCATCTAAAGTTTTAAATGTGGGAAAAATATTACTTCCCTTATAGAAAGAGCATTAGTTAACAACATTACAAGCCTGTCAATACCAATTCCTGCTCCTGCAGTGGGTGGCATTCCGTATTCAAGAGCTGTTACATAATCATTATCCATTTGATGATATTCATCATCACCTTTTTCTTTCAAATCTAATTGTTTTAAAAACCTGTCTTTTTGATCAATTGGATCATTTAATTCTGAAAAGGCATTAGCTATTTCCCTTCCATAAATAAAAAGTTCAAATCTATCAGTTATATCAGGATCATCATCGTTTTTCCTGGCAAGTGGAGATATATCCAAAGGAAAACCATACACAAATGTCGGATTTACAAGCTTATCACCAATCAACGATTCGAAAATCTCTATTATAGCCTTACCTCTGATATTATGATGTTGTATTCCTATAGAATCTGCTCTTTGAAATAATAATTTGTCATCTTCTAATATTCCGCTTCCAAATGATTCTTTCAGTGATTCATAAATATTAAGCCTTTTCCAAGGTCTTGAAAAATCAAGCTGATTCCCATCATATTCAAATTTTAAACTACCAACAATCTTTTCAGTAACATAGCAGATAAGTTCTTCAATCAAATCCATCAAATCTTCATAAGTAGCATAGGCCTGATAAAACTCCACCATTGTGAACTCGGGATTATGCTTTGTTGAAACTCCTTCGTTTCTAAAAGTTCTTCCCATTTCATAAACTCTTTCCAAACCACCTACTACCAGACGTTTTAAATATAACTCGGGGGCAATCCTCAAATACAAATCCATATCCAATGCATTATGGTGAGTTATAAATGGTTTTGCAGCAGCACCTCCCGCAATAGAATGAAGTATTGGTGTTTCAACTTCAATAAAGTCTTTATTATCAAGAAACTCTCTGATTGATTTTATAATTTTTGATCTTTTTAAAAATATTTCTTTTGTATTCTCATTTGAGATAAGATCAAGATAACGCTGCCTATACCTTATCTCAACATCTTGCACACCGTGCCATTTTTCAGGTAAGGGTCTTAGTGTTTTTGTAATAATGGAAAGTGATTTTATATTTATACTCAATTCCTCTGTTTTTGTTTTAAAGACATCACCTACTATTCCGACAAAGTCTCCAATGTCTACTAACTTTTTAAATGTGTTAAATGTTTCATCACTAACTTTACTCTTTTGAATAAAGCATTGTATTTTGCCCGAACGATCTGTGATATGAAAAAAAGCGCTTTTCCCAAAATCCCTTTTGGAAATTATGCGTCCGGCTAGGCTAACAGTATCGTTTGCTCCTTCAAGCTCATCTCTTGAGAAATTTGCATATTTTGAAAATATTTCACTTGAAATATTTTCAGGGGTAAAATTATTATCGTAAGGATTTACACCTTTTTCTACAAGCTCTTTTAGCTTGGATTTTCTCAATTCAAATTGGTCATTTTCCATTATTTTCTATTTAAAATTTTATTGTGTTATTTAGGTAAGCTTATTTTAGTCCAGAATAATATACGTTGCTATTGCTTTAGCCACAAGAACATTTTTGTTATAAACTTCAGCTTCAACCGGAACAACTCTACCTTGTCTCAAAACTTTGCCAATCCCTATAAGATCATCTTCCTTAACCTGTTCCAGATAATTTATTTTCATTTCCGCAGTTACAAATTTTTTGTCACTTTTAATAATACTGGCAACAGCCACAGCACACGCCGAATCTGCAAGAGAAAATATTGCACCACCATGAATTATATCAAACGGCTGGGTTAATTTTTTATCAAACGGCAAAATTAATTTTGATTCGCCATTTTTCATTTCAACAACTTCGATTCCTAATGTTTTGAAATATTCAGGATAAGATATATCCAAATTAGTTTTTTTATCATTCATAATTTAATACCTTCAGCACTTAACTTTTTATAATTGTGACCAAACATAATAAATGTAATAAACACAACCATTGCAATAACAAAAAACATTATTCTAAAATTAAAATAATCAGCTATCAAACCAAAGATGAATGATCCAATCATTCCACCCGATGTAAATGACAGGCTGCTTATAGCAAAAGATTTTGCTCTTGCTTCTATCGGATTATTTTCAATAATGATCGAATATATAGAGGGATAAGCAAAACCGTGCCCCACTCCAAATAAAATCCCCGCTAATAAAAGCAACTTTATATCTGTGACAAAACCTAACAGTAACACGCTTAATCCAAAAACAAATAATGCCGGCAATGTTATAAACCACTTTCCAATTTTATCAGGCACCCATCCGAAAAATATCCTTATAAACAACACAGACAAAGTATAGGAGATAAAATAAATATGGAAATTTTTTATATCAATTGATAGAGCAAATATAGATATAAAATTTAATGTGGCGACAAATGCTGAACCACAAAAAAATAGTGTTAAAGATGACACTATCACTTCTCTTTTCTTCATACAACTTAAATATGAATAGTTATCGATTTTTCGTAAAAGCTTTTTATCGATTAATTCATTTCGGAGAAAAAATGAAAATACAAAACCTATTATCCCGATTAATGTAAGATAAATAATAAATGAATTAAAACCATAATTATTCATTATTAATGTTCCTATGTAAGGAGCGAGAGCATAGTTTAAGATTGTGAATACACCATAAATGCCAATGGCTTGGGTCCTTTTATTTTCGGGAGATACATCCGCTGTGAGTGCACCCGCAGCAACAAAAAACAAAGAGAACGATACTCCATGAAATATTCTTAACAGATAATAATAAAAATTTACTTCGTCTAAGAACATAAATGGTAAAGTTGAAAGAGAAAGAACGAATATTCCTGAAGTGATAAATATCTTTTTCCCGTATTTATCCGCTAACGATCCGACCCACGGGGTGAGAAACAACGTACTTAAACCTGCAATTCCCATTACAAAACCTATGGTCTTTTCATCTGCACCAATTTCAACTAATCTTACGGGTAATAAAAGGAAAGAATGAAAAAGATAAAAATACAAAAAACCAAGAAAAGTTATTAGAACAAATTCTCTGTTTAATAAATGAGTTTTCTCAGACATAAATAAGGGAATTGCTTAGTGTAATTGGAAAGTCTTTACTAATTATTTTTTGAATAAACAATATCGCCTGAAACTACTGTATTATAAATAACCCCTTTTAACTCCCAACCATCAAAAGGTGTATTCTTTCCTTTTGACTTAAACAAATAAGGGTTAACCTTATACTCCTCATTCAAATCAAAGACAACGATATCAGCCGGTGCATTATCTTTTAATGTTCCTCTGTCTATATTAACAATTTCAGAAGGCAGGTAAGTTAGTTTTCCAATCAATTCAGATAGTGTCAGAATACCATTATCCACCAATTTTAGTGATATGGAAAGCGCTGTTTCCAACCCAACTATTCCAAATGGTGCAAGGTCAAATTCTACATTCTTTTCATCCTGACTATGAGGTGCATGGTCCGTAGCAATTACATCAAGAGTTCCGTCTCTTAATCCTTCAATAATTGATTCGACATCTTTTTTTGTTCTAAGGGGTGGATTCATCTTAGCATTTGTATCATAATCAAAAACAGCTTCATCCGTTAAAGTGAAATGGTGCGGTGTAGCTTCAGCAGTAACATTAATTCCTCTTTTTTTTGCTTCCCTTATAAGCCTTACAGACCCTTCCGTAGAGACATGACAAATATGCAGGTGAGTTCCTGTAATTTCCGAAAGAATAATATCCCTGCTAATCATAACTTCCTCAGAAGCTGAAGGAATTCCTTTTAATCCAAGCTTGGTAGAAACAATCCCTTCATTCATAACACCATCAGATGATAAATATCTATCTTCAGCATGTGTAATAACAGGAATGCCAAATGGTTTTACATACTCCATTGCCCTTCTCATTAAATCCGAATCAGTAACCGGCATTCCGTCATCCGAAATCCCCACACATCCCGCTTTATACATCTCCCCAATATCTGCAAGGGCCAAACCTTTTTCATCTTTTGTTATTGCTCCGATAGGAAAAACATTGACTATCCCTTCCGTTCTGGCTTTCAGTAAAATATATTCAGTTACTGAAGCATTATCATTAATGGGATTTGAATTGGGCATACATACTATTGATGTAAAACCACCAGCAGCAGCAGCCTGGCAACCAGACTTAATAGTTTCCTTATATTCATATCCCGGCTCCCTTAAATGCACATGAATATCCACAAATCCGGGAGCTACAATTTTATTGCTAGCATCAATAGTTTTTACTTTTTTATTGACCTTTATCTTTTTGGAAATCTCTTTTATCTTGCCCTCTTCAACATATACATCGGCAACTTTATCAAGGTTTTGAGAAGGATCAATCACTCTGCCGTTTTTTATTAATAAATTCATTTTTCATTTGCTCCAGAAGCTACAAGATATAACATAGCCATTCTTATGGCTATACCGTTTGAGACTTGATCCAATATTACAGCATTAGGGTCATCGGCTATCTCAGAAGTTAATTCAACACCCCTGTTTATAGGACCGGGATGCATTACGATAACATCTTTTTTTGCATTTTTGAGTTTGTCCTTACTTAAGCCGTAAAATCTTGAATATTCTCTTAAAGAGGGGAAATATTTTAAGCTTTCTCTTTCTCCCTGAATTCTTAGCATAATAACAACATCAACATCCTTAAGTGAATCTTCCAGAGAATAAAATATTTTTACACCTAGAGAACTGAAATATTTTGGGACTAGAGAACCTGGTCCAACAATTCTGACATTAGCTCCTAATTTCAATAACCCGAAAATATTTGACCTCGCAACCCTGCTGTTAAGAATATCACCTACTATAAGCACATTTAAACCATCCAGGCTGCCTTTTATTTCTCTTATAGTGAACATATCAAGTAAAGCCTGGCTCGGATGTTCATGGGAACCATCACCTGCATTAATTATTGAAGCATTTATTTCTCTTGCTATAACAGAAGGAGCCCCAGACATTGCATGCCTTATCACTATAATACTTGCCCCCATTGCTTCAAGGTTTTTTGCAGTATCCACCAAACTTTCCCCTTTGACTATACTGCTTTGTGATGCAGAGAAATTAAGCACATCCGCGCTTAATCTTTTTTCAGCTATTTCAAATGATGATCTGGTTCTTGTACTAGGTTCAAAGAAGAGATTAACAACGGTAATACCTTTTAGTGCAGGTACTTTTTTTACATCACGTGTTGAAACTTCTTTCATGGATTCAGCAGTATCCAGAATTGTTTCAATTTCATCCGAACTTAAGTCGTTTAGGCTAAGTATGTGTTTTTTATTAAACTGCATTTGATCTTATTATTTCGACTTCTTCCTTGTTATCCACCTCATCAATGTATACGTTAACCATCTCATTTGCCGATGTTTTAACGTTCATGCACACAAAATCCGGTTGTATAGGTAGTTCTCTATTTCCTCTATCAACCATTACAGCCAACTTTATGGATGACGGCCTTCCGTAATCCATTATCGCATTTATTGCGGCTCTGACTGTTCTTCCGGTATATAGAACATCGTCAAATAATAAAATATTCTTTCCTTCAATATCGCTCGGGATTTCAGTTTTCTTTATATCAGGCCAGGATTTTTTATTTTTAAAATCATCACGGTACAAACTAATATCCAAAGTACCGGACGAAACTTTATTAGCAAACTTTCGCTCAACCATCTTTGCAAACCTTTTGGCTAGAAATACTCCTCTCGTCTTTATCCCTATTACAACCAGATTTTGGATATCATCTGCTTTGAGGCTATCAAGAATAGTTTTATAGAATTCTTCTACTTTTTTCACTTCGACTTTTGTATTTTCAGACATTTCGTTTTACAAGATAGACTCTAGAACTCCTTCGCATTTATAATAAAATTCAAAATCCTTTTCATATTTATCAAAAAAGTTGGCAGTATCTTCATAATATAATTCTATGAATATTGCTTCTTTTGTCTTTGTTAATTGATATTCTATATTTTCTCTTGGAATATTCAATTTTTCTATTTCATGCTCCATAGAGCTTATTATATACTTTTTATTGTATCTGTGATAAAGATCCGCATTTTCCTTGCAGATGTTCCTTAATTCATTAGCTCTATAATAAATAGGAACAATTTTAAAAGTTGCAACTAGCAATAAAATGACTATTGTTCCCCAGAACAAATTCTTATAAAATTGCAATTTTACACCTCCAGTTAGTTAATAGTAGAAAATATTCTATTCCATCTCACTTTGTCAACCACATTTGGATTTCCAAAATCCCAAGACCAGTGTATAAGAAATGCTTTTCCAGCTATATTACTCATCGGAACAAATCCCCAGAATCTACTGTCATAGCTATTATCTCTGTTATCACCCATTACAAACAAATTATCTTCCGGGACAACAAAAGGGATTCCGATTTTACCCTTAGATGTGGCGCTTAAACCCTTTTTATATATTACATGTGAACTTGAATCAGATATGATCTGTTCGTATTCATCCGTCATAATTGGTATATTTTCATCAAAATAATTGTAGTCACCAAGATACTCCTGACTTACTGCCTTACCATTAATAAATAACTGGCGTCCTTTTATGTCTATATTATCACCGGGTAATCCAATCACCCTCTTTATATAATGAACACCTGATTTAGAAACACCCGAGTCCCTGTCTGATGGAAATTTGAATACTATAACATCACCTCTATTAACATCCGATACCGGCAAAATTACTTTATCAATAAGAGGGATCTTTGTTCCATAATAAAATTTATTTACTAAAAGGTGATCACCTATTAACAATGTCGGAATCATAGAACCTGAGGGAATTTTAAATGGCTGTATTACAAATGCCCTGATTAATAATGCCAATCCCAAAGCCAATATAATTGACTCAACATTTTGCCTTACTTTTGACTTTTCATAATCCTTTAAATTTTTGTTAACATAAGTTTTCAATGATTTGTATGATTCTTTAATTTCATGGAGATTACCACTTTTGATTGCATTTTCAGAGTTTGTAATTTCTAAATTTGCAATTTTTATTGCTTCGGAACTAATTTGATTTTTATTTCGCTTAAGAATGTGCTTGGTTCTATGCACAAGATCTTTCAAATTTTTGACTGCAAAAATCTTTTTTATTAATGTTATAGCCATATTAAGGCATTGATTATAAACGGCTGATTATTTAGTTTCAATATCATATTCCATTTTATTTTAAACCCTTTCAAATTCATCTAATCTGTTAACTGAAATAACCCCTTCGACTCTCTTAAGAGCATTAATAACTTCTTTTAGCTGATTAATATCTTTGACATTAACATCAAATTGACCCATAGCTTGTCCAATATCGTCTCTTTTCATCTGAACATTTGATATGTTAACTTCACAACTTGAAAAAAGTTTAGTAAGATTAGATAAAATTCCCTGGCGATCCTCACATTTAATCATTATAGTAGATGGCATTTGTCCCTGAAACTTATCATCCCATTGAAGTTCTATTCGTCTTTCGGGATCAACTTCCAACAATTTGGGACAATTGAATCTATGGGCGGTAATTCCCCTTCCTCTTGTGATAAAACCTATTATTGTTTCTCCGGGAAGCGGGTTACAACAATTTCCGAATCTAATCAGTATATTATCGTAATCTTTAACAACGACGGCATTGCTTAGTTCAGGTTTATTAATTTTATCAACAATCTTTTTAATTCTTTCGTCTTTTTCATCCTTAACTTCGAATTCCTTGGGTTTTAATATCTTAAGCAACTCATTTACAGAAATACTTCCGAATCCAACTGATCTGTAAAATTCATTAATATTGGAAAAATCCAACTGTTTTAATGCACTTTCAAGTTCCTTACCTTTTAGCATTTTTTGTAAATTTAATCCTTTTATACTAAACTTCCTTTTTGTTATTGATTCACCTACTTCAATTGCTTTATCACTTTCAACATTTCTAAGCCAAGATCTTATCCGTGTTTTTGCTTTTGAAGTGACAACAAAATCAATCCATTCCCTATTTGGCACTTTATCCCTCGAAGTAACAATCTCTACTGTATCACCAGTTTTGAGTTTATGATTTAATGGTACTAAATTTCTATTTACCAGTGCCCTGCTGCAGTGATTTCCTATATCACTGTGAATTGCATATGCAAAATCAACCGGTGTTGCCCGGGCGGGAAGTTCAATCAGATCGGCCTTAGGGGTATAAACATATATGACATCAGATATAAGTTCTCCCTTAATAGCTTCAATAAACTCCGTAGGATCTTTTATATCCTTAAACTCAAACAACTGNNTACATACCTAAATTTCCATTGCCATTTATATTCTTCTCTTTATAATTCCAATGAGCGGCAACGCCATATTCAGCAAATGTATGCATCATTTCTGTTCTAATTTGAATTTCCATTTGTTCACCAAAGGGCCCAATAACAGTTGTATGTAATGATTGATAACCATTAGCTTTAGGAAGTGCTATATAATCTTTTATCCTTCCCGGTATTGGTTTCCAAAGCATATGAACAGCACCCAATGCCTGATAGCATTCATTTTCACTCTTGGTAATAATACGAAAGGCCAACACATCATATATGTTCTCGAAATCTGTATTTCTCAAATTCATTTTATTGTATATTCCATACAAATGTTTAAACCTTCCGTTTATTTTGGCTTTAATACCTATCTCTTTCATCTTTTGGCGAAGCTGTGATAGTACTTCCTTAACGTAATTCTTCCACTCTTTTTTCTTTGTCGAAACAAGTTTCGATAATCTTGAATACTCCTTGGGATCTGAATATTTTAGTGATAGATCTTCAAGTTCGGCAGAAAGCCAGTTAATTCCTAATCGGTTTGCCAGGGGAGCATATATTTCAATTGTTTCCTTAGCAATTTTAAGTTGCCTTTCCTTTGATAAATACCTCAAAGTTCTCATGTTGTGTAATCTATCTGCAAGTTTTATAAGAACCACTCTTAGGTCCTTAGCTGTTGCAAGTATAAGTTTTCGAAAGTTTTCCGCTTGCTTTTCCATATCAGTGATTTGGGGTAGTAGACTGATTTTAGTAGTTCCATCAACGAGAAAACTTATATCCTCGCCGAATAATTCTTCAATTTCCTCGAGTGTGGCAAGTGTGTCTTCCACTGTGTCATGCAATAAACCTGTCACAATGGTAGGAATATCCAATTTTAACTCAGCCAAGATTGCTGATACTTCTAGTGGATGACTTAAATATGGTTCACCAGAAACCCGTTTCTGACCTGTATGCACTTTTGCTGAATAAACGTAAGCTTTTTGAATTAAATCTATATCAGATTCATTCAACTCCATATAATTATTAACTTTATCAATTATATCGTTAAGCCTTATCATTTCATTTTTAATTCAGTTCAAACTTATTTAATATTATATCACCGTATATTTTACTACTTTTAAACCTATCACTTATAATTAATGATTCCTGAATCTCGTCATCATTACTGTTTTTAAAGCTCTTTTCAGCTATTATTATTGATTTTATAGCTTCTTTAGCAGTATTTATGTCATCATTAATTATTATATAATCATATTCTTTTGCCTGTTCAATCTCCTGCTTTACAACGTTCATTCTGAGTGAAATATCTTCTTTCTTATCCAAATTCCTTTTTTTTAACCTCTCTTCCAATAATTCAATAGATGGGGGAACAACGAAAATAAAAACTGCATCTTCAATGTTATCTTTCAATTGACTTGCACCTTGTACATCAATGTCCAATAAAATATCCATACCTTTATTGACGGCTTCTTTAATATTTTTTAATGGCGTCCCGTAATAATTACCATGAACCAAAGCCCACTCAGCAAACATTCCTTTATCAATCATTTCCTTAAATTTAACCCTTGAAACGAAAAAATAATCAACTCCATCTATTTCGTTCTGTCTCTTTTGTCTTGTTGTGCAAGAAACCGAAAACTTTAAATTGTTAAATTCGCTCATGACATGGTTTGCCAATGTTGTTTTTCCGCTTCCCGATGGTCCTGAGATTACAAATAATTTGCCATTCATATTCAAAAATCACCTAAAAATTAAATAATATTTAATTAATACAATGTATAATATAAAAAATATAGTCAATTACTTAAAATATTTATAATAAATAACTTTAACTATTAATATTAACTAATTAGAATGCATAGAATAATCAGTCTATTTTTAATAGTTTTCGTATTATTGTCCTTTTCATCAAAACTATCTGTTGCCGATGAATATTATTACACCTGGAAGGATAATGACGAAGTAACTCATATAACAGATGATATTAACAAAATTCCTCCCAAATATAAAAACAGCTCAAAACAATATAAAAAAAATGTAAGAGGACTGATACCAAATATCAAAAAATATTATAATATCACCTCTATATACTTAAATAAATACAAACAATTTATAACAATATTTTTTACCCTCTTAATTTTTTATTTCATTATAAGAAAAATAATATCGGAAAGTAAAGATAGAAGACTATTTAAAAAAACATCCTATAACAACGAACTCATAAGTAATTCCGGAATAAAAAATAAAAGTTCAGATGATTTCAAGAAAACAATAAAAGAAATCCTAATAAAAAATAATTACAAACTGGACAATTCTGAACTTACTTATAATCCCGTCATTGATTATATAGGAACAAAAGGAAACAAAAAATACGCTATCTCAATTAATTCAAATGTAAATTCTATACCAAAACATATGGTAAATGAAGTTGAGAGTGAAAAATATAAATACAACTGTTCTGATTCCATGATTATAGCAAGAACCAGTTTTGACGAACAAGCTATTGAATTTGCAAAAAAAGTGGGTTGCTGTATTTATGATGATACCCACACTGCTAGAATAATTATGAATAAAGCTAAATTCTAGAATTCAGTGTATGAATATCCAGTTCTGACAAACTATCAACAACAAGATCAGCCCCGCTAATTTCTGTATCAGATTTAGAATTTGTGACTGCAATACACTTCATCCCTGCTGACTTTGCAGCCATAACACCATGAGGTGCATCTTCAATTACAACACATTCTTCCGGTTTGATTTTATTATTCAAATTAATGTTGAAATTTTCCAACACTTTTAGATAGACTTCAGGGTTTGGCTTACATTGTTCAACTTCATCCGCACTCACAATAAACTCAAAATACTCCGAGAGATTGATATTGTTTAAAATATCCACAATCTCTTCTCTAAGAGCTCCCGATCCTATTGCCACTCTGTACCGACGACTATCTATAGATTTAATAAATTCCCTAACCCCGGGAAAAATTCTGATATTATCTATAATTAGTTCGTCAAACACCTTTGATTTTTTTACTATAAACTCCTCGACCTGTTCACTCCCCTTATATTTCCCAAAATCATTCAAGGCTTTATAAAAAAATGTCTTATCATCGTATGCGAGGTATTCCTCATAATATCGCTGTTCGGTTAGATCTATATCCAGATCCTTTAAAATAGTCTGAAACGCCCTTAGGTGAACCGGTTCTGAGTCTACGATCACACCATCAAAATCAAAAATAATTGCTTTTATCATATTAATCTTAAGAGAATCTTTTTATTTGGAATGTCATCAAATATTTTGTAGAAACAATATTATACAAAATAAAATATTTATAAAACTCTTCATTAAATTAAATCTAAATCTAAAAAAATTAAGTATATATAAAGAAAACATTAATTAATGATAATTTTTCTATTTTAATCAGATATTTTATCTTGTTTTATTATTATTAAATAAATAATAATATTTAAGGAGAAATCAATGTCAGATAGTTCAATTACGCACCGTGATGTACAAAATTTTTATGGTAATGCAGCTACAAAGCCAAAGGAGAATCTTTGCTGTCCCACCAACTATCCAACTGAAGATACAACTCATATACCCCAAGATGTTATTGATCGATTTTACGGTTGCGGCAGTCCAATAAGTTTGGCCGGAATCAAAAAGGGGGAAACTGTTGTGGATTTGGGTTCAGGTGCAGGCATAGACTGTTTCATCGCAGCTAAAAAAGTTGGCAGAAATGGAAAAGTATGTGGAATTGATATGACCGATGAGATGCTAAAAGTTGCTAATGAAAGTAAAAAAGTCGTTGCTAAGAATATTGGTTATGATGTTGTTGAATTCAAAAAGGGTATCTTGGAAGAGCTGCCTATTAATGATAATTCCGTTAATCTGATTACTTCAAACTGTGTGATAAATTTAGCCACTAATAAAGTGAAAGTATTTGAAGAGATGTTCAGAGTACTAAAAGACCATGGAAGAATATTAATATCAGACATAGTTTCTGAAGTTCCCCTACCAAGAGAGATAACCGACAACAAAAAGTTGTGGGGAGAATGTATAGGTGGTTGTTTAACAGAAAATCAACTAATATCATCTTTGGAACGTGCAGGACTACATGGGATTGAAATATTGGAAAAGACTTTCTGGAGAACCGAGAAAAATATAAATTTTTATTCAGTAAGTATAAGAGCACATAAATTTCAAAAAAATTCCACTTGCGTTTTTATAGGGCAGAAAGCAATCTATAACGGTCCTTTTAAAGTAATTATTGATGATGAAGGACATGTTTTTCCAAAAAACGTGGAAGTTGAAGTATGTACAGATACCGCATTAAAGCTTATTAACCCTCCCTATTCGGGTTCTTTCACAATTATAAACCCCGAAAGAGATATAAACGAACTAAATAGTTGTTCACAAAACGGTATTGAAAATAAAACTGCATGCTGTTAGATAAAATATGGAGGTTCCCTATGGACTATTATGACCCGAAAGATCTAAACAAATTCTCGGAAGTTGGAAAATTTAGTAAAGATCTTATGGATAAATTCTTTGATTATTACAATTCCGCCACAAGCGAAGATGGTGCTTTGACAAAAAGAGAGAAATCATTAATTGCGCTAGCTGTAGCTCATACAGAGAAATGCCCATATTGTATAGATGCATATACAACTCAATGTCTTGAATCAGGGGCCAACCCTGAGCAAATGACTGAAGCAATTCATGTTGCAGCATCACTTTCGGCAGGAATAAAATTAATACATGCTGTCCAGATGCAAAATGTAATGAAAAAAAATGGTTCACTATAAATCTAAAATATCTATTAAATCGTAAATCTAGATATCATATCATGCACAACAATAGTAATAATCTTTCAGACTCTAAATTTAATTTTGAGAAATTATTAACAAAACACAATTTAAACTTAAATCCCGTAACAATTGATACACTTCAGGTAAATGTAACAAAACTTTGTAACCAAACATGCGTTCACTGCCACGTTGATGCATCCCCCAGAAGGAGAGAACAGATGGATATTAAATCTGTAAATAAATGTCTTGAGATACTGGATCAAAATAAAAGCATAAAAACCCTAGACCTAACCGGCGGAGCACCAGAACTTAATCCTCATTTTGATTATTTTGTTAAAGAAGCTAAAAAATTGAATAAACATATAATTGTTCGTCATAATCTGACAGTTACACTCGATGGAAATCCTCAAACAGGGGAAGATAAAACTTATTTGCCAGAATTCTTTGCCGCAAATGAAGTAGAAGTAATTTCATCTCTTCCCTATTATCAGGAATATTTTACCGATAAACAAAGAGGGAAAGGTGTATTTGAAAAAAGCATTAAATCAATAAAAATGCTAAATAAAATAGGCTATGGAAATGACAAACCTAACTTAAAGTTAAATTTTGTATATAATCCTGTTGGAGCTTTTCTTCCTGCATCTCAAGAAAATCTGGAAAAAGATTTCAAAAAAGAATTATATAACACGCATGGCATAACTTTTAATAGTCTCTATACAATCACTAACATGCCGATAAACAGATTTAAGCAACAATTATTAAAACTTGATGCATATGAAGAATATATGAATAAACTTGTAAATGCCTTTAATCCATCGGCAGCTGAAGGCATAATGTGTAGAAATCTGCTAAGTATTAGTCATGATGGATATATTTATGATTGTGATTTTAATCAAATGTTGCAAATAAATGCCCATTACAATAAAGAACCACTAACCATATTCAATTTCAATTACAAATCGGTATTAGAAAGAAAAATTAAATTTGACTCACATTGTCTCGGCTGTACAGCAGGAGCAGGAAGTAGTTGCGGAGGCTCTACAATTTAGTTTAGATTTGATAATCAATGAAAAACAACTCTAATCCTAATGCATTAATAATATTTGTGAAATATCCAACTCCGGGAGAAGTTAAAACAAGACTCGGGAAATCTATCGGATATGAGAAAGCAGCCAGTTTATACTCACTAATTGCAAAATTTATAATCAACAAACTTACCGACTCCAAGTCGTACACTTCATTAATCTTCTACTCTCCTGAAAACAAAAAAGAGGAAGTAAAAAAATGGTTAAATCGTAATGAATTGGAATATTTTCCCCAAACAGGCAATTCATTAGGAGAAAAGATTTCCAATGCTTTTAAACATTGTTTTTCGTCAGGAAAAAAAAACGTAGCAATAGTTGGAACGGATTGTATAGAAATTAACGAAAAAGAGTTGTCAAATGTATTCGGTATGCTGTCAGAAAATAATATTGATGTTATATTGGGACCATCTCTTGACGGTGGATACTATTTGCTCGGATTAAATAAGTATAGAAATAAAATATTTAATAATATAGAATGGAGTACCAACAAAGTTCTTAATAAAACAATAAACATAATTAATGAAAATAATTTATTATATCAAACTATTGAAGAGAAAAACGACATAGACCAAATTGAAGATATTAAACTCAATAAGATTGAAATTTTTGATAAAGATTTGTCAAACAGCATAAGAACTATACTTTCAGAAAATTGATTAAATTAAAAAGGGGTAACAATGAATTATACTTTTAGATTAATACATTTCTTCCTTATTCTATTTATTTTTGGATTAATTGCATCCTGTAATAATTCAACAAAAAATAATGATAAAAAAACCGCGAAAGATTTTAATTTAACTTCAATAACGGAAGGCAACAAATTTACACTAAATGATTTAAATGAAAAACCTCTTGTGTTAAATTTCTGGGCTTCATGGTGTGCCCCCTGCCGCGAGGAAATGCCTTTCCTTGAAAATAGTTGGAAGCAATACAAGAACAAAGATGTTAACATTGTTGGAATTAATGTTATGGATGACAAGACTGAGGCTCTTAAAACTTTAAATGAATTTGGTATCTCATATTTAAACTTATACGATTCACAAGGTAGATCTTCTGGTGATTACGGAATTATTGCTTTACCAGTAACTATATTCATTGACAAAGAAGGAAATATATCTCAACAACAATATGGACCATTTTTGGGGAAAGAAGGAGAAAATACATTTCATAGTTACATAAAGGAAATTTTAAAATGAATCCAGGATCATTCGATATTGGTATCTTAACAGCTTTTATTGCAGGTCTAATTGCTTTCCTGTCCCCGTGTGTTCTTCCTTTGATGCCAGGCTATTTATCCATTATAACAAAATTGTCCTATGAAGACCTGACATCAGATGAAGATATATCAAGATTCTCATCCATAATTTTACCGAGCATAATTTTTGTGCTCGGGTTTTCAACAGTATTTATATTGCTTGGTGCATTTTCATCACAGGTTGGAATATTTCTTACCACTAACAAAGTTCTTTTATTAAAAATTATCGGAATTTTAATAATTATTTTTGGAATTTTTTCAATGGAAATAATCAAAATTCCTCAACTTTATGGAGAGAAAAGAGTTGGATTTCCTCATAACAACAAAGGTTTTTTTAGCACTTATCTGCTTGGGATTGCATTTGGATTTGCCTGGACTCCATGCGTGGGACCTATACTTGCTTCAATACTGCTATATGCAAGCACAACAGAAAACAGTATTACAGGAGCATATCTTTTAATGATATACTCTTTGGGTCTTGGTGTTCCTTTCTTGTTAATGGGACTGGCATTTAGTAAAGCCCTTATAACATTTAAAATTATTAGAAAATATTACAATTTTTATAAATTTATAGTTGGTGGTGCATTAATTCTGATTGGCATTTTAATGCTAACAAATAATCTTTACCAACTAAATATCTATGGGCAAAAGGTAATGGATTTTCTAGGAATTGACTTCTGGAAGACTTTTTAATATTGACTCCACTCTGATTCTTCATATAATTTTTACTAAAATTGTATTACAGGAGAACAATACTTGCCATTATTTGAATATCATTGTGTTAACTGTAAAAAAGAATTTGAAACACTGGTATTAGATTCTGACGAGCTTATAAAGTGTTTACACTGCAGTTCAGAAAAAGTTGAAAAACAATTTTCATCATTTGGAGTAAATAGGGGTAAAGCGGATTATGAATCTGATAGTTCTTCAGCCATAAATTGTGGGTGCAATATGGGTTGTGGATGTAACGGTTAAAATAACCTCTGGCTTAGTTCAATTTTTTTATATATAATTTGTCTATTTTTTAATTAGAGAGGGAGGCTTTATTTTCAATGAGTGATAAAGAAAAAGAGATGAGAGAGGCTGCTCTTGAATATCACAAGATGGGTAGAAAAGGAAAGTTGGAAGTCAATCCGACTAAACCATGTGATACCGCTTGGGATTTATCATTAGCATATTCACCTGGTGTTGCAGAACCATGCAGAGAGATTGAAAAGAACGAAAATCTTGCTTATGAATACACTAACAAAGGAAACCTTGTTGCAGTTGTATCAAATGGAACAGCGGTATTGGGATTAGGAAATATTGGCGCCATTGCTGGTAAACCAGTCATGGAGGGCAAAGGAGTTCTATTCAAGAAATTTGCAGATGTTGATGCTTACGATATAGAACTTAACATTGAGGATCCCGACGAGCTTATTAAAACCGTAAAATATCTAGAACCAACATTCGGTGGAATAAACCTTGAGGATATAAAAGCACCTGAATGTTTTTATATTGAAGATACCTTAAAAGAAGAAATGAATATTCCAGTGTTCCATGATGACCAGCACGGAACTGCAATAATCTCAGGTGCAGGGCTTATTAACGCTTGTGAACTAGCAGGGAAAGAATTGAGTGAATTAAAAATGGCTTTTAATGGTGCTGGAGCATCGGCAATTGCCTGTGCAGAATTTTTTATTACATTGGGAGCAAAAAGAGAAAATATAATAATGTGTGATAGCCGTGGTGTAATTTATCATGGCAGAAAAGAAGGTTTAAATCCTCAAAAAAAACAGTTTTTAATTGATACGGATAAAAGAACAATTGAAGATGCACTTGTTGGTGCAGATGTATTTGTTGGTCTATCAAGCGGGGGTGCGATTACAAAGGATATGGTTAAAACAATGAATGACAATCCATTAATTTTTGCAATGGCTAATCCTGATCCTGAAATTTTGCCTCCAGATGCAAAAGAAGCAAGAGATGATGTTATAACCGCTACAGGTAGATCCGATTACCCTAATCAGGTTAATAATGTTTTAGGATTCCCTTTCATATTCAGGGGAGCATTAGATGTTAGAGCGAGAAAAATAAATGAAGAAATGAAAATTGCAGCAGCAAAATCACTTGCAGAGTTAGCTAAAGAACCTGTTCCTCAAAGTGTGGCAAAAGCTTACGGGGTGGAAGGGTTTGAATTTGGTTCCGATTATATTGTTCCAAAACCGTTTGACCCCAGAGTATTGGTATGGGAGTCGGTTGCAGTTGCTAAAGCTGCAATGGATTCAGGAGTTGCCAGAATAAAAATAGATATAGATGAATACAAAGAAAAACTTGAGAAAAACATAGAATATATGCTTTAAAATTGAAACGATCCAAACTACCAGGGAAGGGATAGTATATTTATTATTCCTTCCCTTTTTTTATTAATAATTATGATAAATGCAGTGATCTTCGATATGGACGGAGTTTTAATAGACAGTGAGCCATTGTGGGAAAAGACTGAAAAGATATTAATGACCCGAAGAGGAATAATCTATAAACCGACATACAGAGATAAAATCCTGGGGTTAAATCAAAAAGACTCCGCAATACTCTTGAAAGATGAATTTTCTCTTAAAGAATCAGTAAATGAAATTATCGAAGAACGTATTCAAATCCTGCTGAGAATATACGAGCATGAATTAAATTTAATGTATGGAGTTATCAAACTATTAAGAGAATTAAATAATATGGAATTGAAAATTGCTCTTGCATCAAGCTCACCTATGAAAGTTATCAATTATGTATTAAACAAGTTCTCTTTAAATGAATATTTTAATACTGTTGTTTCTGGAGAATGTACTGAAAATGGAAAACCAGCGCCTGACATATATTTTGAAGCAGCAAGTCGGTTAAAAGAAGCTCCTTTAAATTGTATCGCTATAGAAGATTCCGTAAATGGAGTACTATCTTCAAAAAATGCCGGCATGTATTGTATAGCAATACCCGACAAAAGAGTAAATATTGAAAAATATAAAATTGCGGATTTAGTATTGAATGATATATCTGAAATCAATATGAACCATATATTTCGTATAACTACAAATTAGGTCTAGGACCAGGCGCCATAAACTCAGGTCCGATCGGATCTTCAATACAGGAATTAACTATATCTTCTATTTCCAACATTGATTCATCATCAATATGCCAACCCATAATTTCCGAGACTTCCTCCAGCTGATCAGGTCTTCTTGCACCCCATAAAGCAATATCATTTCTGCATTTATCAAGCATCCATCTAACTGAAAGATTCAAAACGCTTTTGTTATATTTCTCTTGCGCATAATTATCCAACCTTTGCACCGCTAAAAGATATTTATCATATACATCAGGTTGAAATTTAGGATCAAAGTTTCGAAGATCATCACCTTTAAATTCGGAGTTTAATTCCAGCTTGCCACTCAGCAAACCACGGCAAAGTGCACCATATAAAAGCATAGTTATATTATTCTCATTGCAGTATGGAATTATATCTTCATCAATCCCTCTTTCAAACAAATTATAAGGTGGCTGGTTTGAATGTAACTGGGACTCTGTTACAAACAGACTCATCTGTTCAGGTGTGAAGTTACTAACACCAATAGCTCTCACCTTTCCATCCTTTAAAAGATATGCCATAACCTCCGCGGTTTCTTCTAATGGAACAAGCGGATCGGGCCAGTGAACTTGATAAAGATCTATATAATCCGTTTTAAGTCTTTTTAGCGAGTCATCAACTTCTTTTAAAATTCTTTCTTTCGTTGAATTTCTATATACTCCGTCATCCGTCCATTCAAGTCCGACTTTAGTAGCAATTATCAGCTCATGCCTTAGACTTGTCTGTGATATAGCTTCTCCCACTATTTCTTCAGATTTTCCAAAACCATATACAGGGGCCGTATCTATAAGATTTATCCCTTTATCAAATGCTTTATATATTGTTTTAATACAATCATTTTTATCACTACCACCCCAAAGCCATCCTCCCATTGCCCATGTTCCAAGTCCAATTCTGGAAGAATTTAAATCACTGCTGGATATGTTTACAAATTCCATAATAGTATCTTATTTATTTTCGTTAATATCAGCAAGATAATATAGTAATGTTCTTGCTTCTTTTACAGATGGCAGCCTGAATTTCGCCTTAGATGGCCCGAAACCAATTTTTATAGAATATGCATCTTTGGGCATGACATCAAAAACATCTTCGTCCGTCCAGTCATCACCAATTGATATAATTAAATCCCATTTGTTGGATTCAATCCATTTCAATGCTGCTCTACCCTTATTTACAGATGCATACTTTACTTCAATGACCTTATTCCCCTCAAGCACACCCACACCTAAATTAGAGGTAATATGCGAAAGAGCATCTTTGATCTCACCAACTCTCATGTTTGATAATGCCGGATCTACTTTTCTGTAATGCCAGGCAATCGAATAATCTTTTTCCTCTATAAACGAACCCGGAGTCCTATCTACAAATACTTCTAATATCGGTCTTATTTCCTCTTTCCATTCATTAGAAAGTGAATCAATAATTTTCCACTTATCTTTTTTTATCCATAATCCATGTTCGGCTATCAATCCGTTTGAAACTTTTCCTAACCAATCTTCCAATGTGACCTTATCTCTTCCACTAATTATTACAAGTTCATTCTTCCTTTTGGATGATAATAATTTGAGAACTTTGTAAAGTTCCTCGTCCGGCTTAACATCCTGAGGATCGGGTTTAAACGATACCAGTGAGCCATCATAATCTAACATCAGTAAACACTTTTTACTCTTTTTATATTTCTCAAAAAGTTCATCAATTGTCTCAGAGCTTAATTTTTTAGCCAACATATTATTTTGGACTTCTTTTATCTGGTTTAAACTATCTATGAAATCAGCAGTCCAAACTTTGAGGTCATATCTTTTAAGTCTTTTTTGCATACTTGCCATTCTATTTTTTTGTTCTTTCTTACTCATGTTTATTGCCGTTCTTAGTGCTTCGGAAGTGCTTTCAAGGTCATTTGGATTAATTATAATAGCCTCACTCAATTCTTTTGCAGTTCCAGCCATCTCGCCGAGAATAAGAACACCAGTCATGTCATGTCTTGAAGCAACATACTCTTTTGCTATCAGATTCATCCCATCTCTTAAAGGTGTGATGAAAAGAATATCGGCAGTTAAATAGAGTGATATTAATTCTTCAAAATTAAATGACCGATACATGTAATGAATTGGGTTCCAGCCAAGTGTTCCATACTTTCCGTTTATTTTTCCAACCAGAATATCAACCTGATCTTTTAACATTTTATAGTGTATAACTTCGGTCCTTGAAGGAACAGCAACAAGAATTAACAACACCTTCTCAATCATTTCGGGATTTTCCTCTAAAAACAAATCAAATGCCTTAAGGCGTTCCGGGATTCCCTTTGAATAATCAAGCCGGTCAATTGAAAGTATTATTTTATAATCACCTTCAAGTGATTGGTTGAATTCCTTAAACTTATCCTTTACTTTCTTACTTTTATATGATTTTGAAAACCTCTCATAATCTATTCCCATAGGAAATGTATCAATCTTTACCGCTCTTTTCCCTATAAATAATTGACCAAGAGAATGCTCAAACCCAAGTATTCTTCTGACGCTTTCTGCAAAGTGCCTTACATAATCAAACGTATGAAATCCAATCAGATCCGAACCTAAAACACCATCAATAATGTCTTTACACCAGGGAATTAATCTGAATATTTCCGATGAAGGAAAAGGTATATGAAGAAAGAATCCAATATTTGATTCAGGGAGATTTGCTCTGACAAGTTTAGGAACCAGCATTAAATGATAGTCGTGAATCCAGATATAATCATCTTCGTCTGCTATCTTGATTATTGCTTCACAAAACTTTTCATTTACCTCAACATATGATTCCCAGAACTCTTTGTCATAAATTCCGTACTGTACAAAATAATGAAAAAGTGGCCATATAATTTCATTGCAAAATCCCTGGTAATAGGATTCAACTTCTTTTTGAGTTAGAAATACAGGGTGGAAATTATCATTTATTAATTTCTTTTCTATCCCCTCAATTTCTTTTCCAGTTCTGTTTTCGTGATTTATTCCGGGCCAACCAATCCAGCATTTCTCAAAATCAGTTTTTAAAGAATTTAGACCAGTTGCCAAACCTCCAACACTCGGTTCAAAAGAAAGTTCCTTGTTTTCCTCTTTAACTGTTATAGGAAGTCTATTGGAAACAATTATCAGCTTTTTCATTTTCAATTGATTATAAAATCTTTTAAGTAATATTATTAGTTAGAAATTATAACTACTTTTACTCAAATTAAAGAAAATTAACAATATCTTAATGAAAATATTTGAATCTGCTTCCAAGATTTTTTTATTATTTTTAATATTACTTTTAATTTATATAATGTATAACGCATTATATGGAGATAAGATAATTTCCACATATTCTCCTCTAATTGGGAATCCTGCTCCCGAACTGCAATTAGAATCATTTGGAGGTGAAAAAATAGACCTAGAATCTCTTAAAGGTAAAACTGTGCTCCTGAATTTCTGGGCATCATGGTGCAATCCCTGCAAACAGGAAGCCGCAGCATTAGAATCATCTTATGTTAAATTGTCTAATCAAGAAATTGAGTTCATTGGAATTAATGTTATGGATGATATGCCAAATGCAATAAACTATATTAAAACTTATGGCGGATCATTCATAAATGGATTCGATCCAAATAATAAAGTGCATCTTGATTACGGAGTTGAAGGAGTCCCCGAAACTTATTTTATTAGTCCAGATGGAATAGTTACAGACAAATACAGAGGACCATTAACAGAAAAAATAATATCTTTTTACATTAAAAGAGCTTTAGAATACAAAAAAGAATCTTAGGACAATACATTGAAAATTATAATAAGTTTTATTTTTATTTTTTTACCGCTTTTATCATATTCTCAGTCAATTGAAGATCAGGTTACAGAAATTGGCAATGAATTAATGTGTCCTGTCTGTCAAGGACAGAGTGTGGCCGAATCCAATTCCGGATTAGCAAAGGACATGAGAGCAATAATAAAACAAAAACTTGAGCAAGGTGAAACAAAAGAGCAGATAATTGATTATTTTATTTCCAGGTATGGAGATTCAATTCTGGGGGCGCCACCTGCCAAAGGCATGGGATATATTTTGTGGCTTTTACCTTTTCTTTCTCTTTGCGTAGGTGTATTTATTATCTACAGAGCAATCTCATCATTTCAGAAACCTGCGGAGAGTTCAGAGATTTTGGATAATCAAAACTCCGAATATCTTGAAAAAATAGAAAAAGAGCTTGATGAAAATTAAGAATTTACTAAATGATTAGACAAGTCAGATACTTTTTCGCAGCAAATCTGATCCATAACTTGCTGAAGTTGGGTTTTCATAATTGAGATTGTATGGTTGCCCCCTTCATTTCCTAATGCACATACTCCATACATAAAAGATCTCCCCATAAATGTAAATTCCGCACCGCATGCAATTGATCTTGCAATATCTGGCCCGGATCTGATTCCACTGTCCATCAAAATTTTTATTTTATTTCCATAGTTCGTAGCTATTTTTTTTAAGGAGCTAATTGTTGATTGACCCGCATCTAACTGCCTTCCACCATGGTTGGAAACGATAATTCCATCAATCCCCAACTTGATTGCCTTTTCCGTATCTTCCTCACTTGCGACCCCTTTAAGAACAATTTTACCTTTCCACATATCACGAATCGGGGCAATCTTTTCTTCATTTAATCTTCCCGAATATGTTTGGTTCATAAATTCTCCAAGCTTCTTAAGATTCAGGTTCCCTGGCATATAAGGTTTTATCGTAGCGAATTCGGGTTTACCGTGAAAAAGAGTTCTAAGTGCCCAGTTTGGCTTCATCAGAATCTGTATAATGTTATTTAATGTCATACGTGGAGGCATGCTAAGACCATTTTTAATATCTCTCGGACGGTAACCAAATACAGGCACATCACAAAGAAGAACCAATACCGGACATCCTGCGGATTCAGCTCGTTTTATAATATCGTTTCTTATTCTTTCTTCTTTGGGGTAATAAAGTTGAAACCATGCTCTTCCTTCAGTCGCTTCGCTAATTTCTTCAATGCTGCTTGTTGATACAGTACTTAAAATAAATGGAATATTATGTTTGAATGAAGCTTTGGCCAAAATAACTGGTGAATTTGGCCACATTAAACCCTGGAGACCGATGGGAGCAATTCCGAAAGGAGCATCATAAGTGTGACCAAATAGTTCGGTACTCATATCTGATCCATTAAATTTATTAAGATAATAAGGGATTAGCTCCACTTTACGTATATCAGATGTATTTCTTATGAGATTTACATCTTCATTACATCCTCCATCAAGATATTCAAATGCAAATTTTGGAATTCTTTTTTTTGCTTTGAATCTTAAATCATCTACAGACGGATATTTCGTATTATATTCAACTTTCATTAAACAGTAATTTATTTAGCTTTCTTTCTAATGTAAAAATATTTTTAGTTAATATACTTGTTTAAGATCTCTCTTACTGTTTGGGGATCTTTATGCCCAAACCATTTCTCCATTATCTCATAATCTTTATTATAGATTATAAATGAAGGTGTTCCTCTAAGCTGATTTAAAACAAAAGTTTTTGAGAGAGTCTTATAATTCTTTAAGTAATTCTTCACATTAAAAATCATCGTTTTTCTGTCAGTATCTGACAAATTTTCATAATCAGGGTTTAATTTGCAAATCAGATCAGCCCCTTCATAGTAATCAAATGATTCATCAGCAAAAATATCCATGGCAACAGGGAAATTAATATCATAAGGATATTTTTCATATCCCATCTGTTGCAAAGCTTTTTTTGTTTCACCCACAATTATTTTATTATTTATTAGATCTATCGTATTTTTTTCAGTATTAAGTTCAAAATCTTCAAAAGCAGTTGATAAAGCCAATACTGAAATTTTATCTTTATATTCGATACTTAGATTATTAATCAAAGGAAAACCATAAATAAAACAGCCCGGGCAATTAACCTGAAACACAAAAAGGAGGTTTAAATCACAAGACTTAAAATAACCGTTAAGCGGTTCACTATTATATAAATTAAGTTTGTTCATTTTTAAATCAATATATCCTTGTAATTACAAATAAGTAATAATATTTTTTAATTAATTTACAAATTTTATCAGGTTAAAGAAAATTGTCTCTTACCGATCAACCAAAAGCAATAATATCCAAAAAATTTAACTCAATAAAATATGGCATTGATGCAACCTGCGGGAATGGAAATGATACACTATTTCTTGCTAAGCTGTGCTCTAAAGATGGGATTATCTACAGCTTTGACATACAGGAAAAGGCATTAAGTAATGCTCATAATTTAATAAAAAAACATAACTTATCTAGCAAAGTTCAATTCATTAGGTCAGGTCATGAGTATATGAACGAATTTGTAACTGATAAAGTAGATATCATAATGTTTAATTTAGGCTACCTTCCTTCTTTTAATAGAAAGATATACACATTATCAGGTACCACAATTACCGCATTAAACTCTTCGTGTAGACTGCTAAAAAATAACGGAATGATTAGTATAATCTGTTATCCAGGCCATGAATCGGGAAAAAAAGAAACAAAAGAAGTGAAAAAATGGATTAAAAGCATAAATAAAAATATTTTCACAGTTACCGAATATTTGTCAGAGAATTCAGATTCATCTACGCCAATTCTATATATACTGGAAAACTGATTGAAAAAAATAACGCCTTTAAATTTTTATATATTACTCAACTATAGAATTCCAATATATTTTGTACAATTTCTTCATTACCAACATCCGCATCAAACCAATTAATCTCTTTATCAGCCCTTAACCAAGTCATCTGCCTTTTAGCAAATCTCTTTGTATCTCTTTTTATTATTTCGACTGCTCTTTCCAAAGTAATATTACCATCAAGATAGTTATTAATTTGCTTGTATCCAATAGATTTCATTGGTTTCAATTCCGCACTATAGCCCCTTTCTCTAATACTTCTGACCTCATCAACAAAACCCTGCTCAATCATTTGATCAACCCTCTTATCAATCCTTTTTCTAAGTTTATCTCTTTCAATATAAAGACCGATTTTATAAGTCTCAAATCTTTTATCTTGAAATGAATGTCTTTTTTGATGTTCGGACATAACCCGACCTGTCAGATGAAAAACCTCAAGTGCTCTTTCAATTCTTACATAATCATTTTTATTAATTTTTTTTGCTGATTCGGGATCCACATTTTTAAGCGTTTCATGTAGAAAGTGAACACCTTTTCTATCTCTTATCTCCTTTAATTCATCTCTGAATTTATAATCAACACCTATATTTTCCAAAAGTCCGGAAAGAAGAACCCTGACGTATAAAAACGTGCCCCCAACTACAACTATCTTTTTGTTTTCAGATGCCAGTTCATCTATTTTAGCAAGAGCAAGTTCCCTGAATTTACCTGCGTTAAAGTCCTCATCGGGATTTATAATATCAATTAGATAATGAGGGGTCTGTTTTCTTTCTTCTCTAGAGGGTTTAGCCGTTCCAATATCAAAGTGTTTATAGACTTGAAGTGAATCGGCGCTAATTATGCAAGCGCCAATTCTTTTAGCTATATTTATTCCAAGTTTAGTTTTACCAACAGCTGTTGGTCCAAGAACTACAATTAATTTAGTTTTTTTTGTTTCAGTTAAGCTCAAAAAATTAAGTTAAACTTATTTATAATCTGCAATATTCTCATCCAGAGCTGCTTTTCTGCTTAGCCTTATCTTGCCGTCTCTTTCAATTGATAGACATTTAACAAGAACTTCGTCTTTTTCATTTAACACATCGGTTACCTGTTTAACCCTTTCATTTGCAAGCTCGGAAATATGTACTAAACCGTCTTTCCCGTTTTTAAGTTCGACAATAGCACCAAAATCAAGAGTTCTTTTTACTACACCCAGGTATGATTTTCCAACTTCAAGATCAGTGGTCAGGTCTTCTATGTATTTTTTGGCTGCATCGCATGAATCACCGTCAACGGAAGCTATATTAACTATACCATCATCATTGATATCTATTTGAACACCGGTATCCTCAATAATTCTCTTGATTGTCTTACCACCCTGACCGATAACATCTTTAATCTTATTAGTATCTATTTGCATTGAAATAATTCTTGGAGCAAATTTTGAGAGTTCCACGCTCGGTTCGGTTATAACCTCATTCATTTTGGAAAGTATATGCAATCTACCTTCATGCGCCTGCTGAAGAGCCTGAGTTAAGATTTCTTTGGTTATACCAGTAATCTTTATGTCCATCTGTAAAGCCGTAATTCCATTATTGGTGCCGGCAACCTTAAAATCCATATCACCCAGATGATCTTCATCACCTAGAATATCAGATAGAACAACAAAATTGTCTCCCTCTTTAATAAGACCCATAGCAATTCCTGCAACCGGACTGCTTATTGGCACCCCTGCGTCCATTAGTGACAAGGATGAACCACATACTGTTGCCATGGAAGAAGAACCATTTGATTCTAGTACTTCCGAAACAATTCTGATAGTATAGGGGAAATCCTCTTTTGACGGTAAAACAGGGATTATAGCTCTTTCAGCTAATGCTCCATGGCCGATTTCTCTTCTACCCGGAGCAAGTCTATTACTTGTTTCTCCAACCGAATATGGTGGAAAATTATAATGAAGCATAAAACTTTTGGTAATATCACCATCAAGTGCATCAATTTTCTGTTCATCATAACCCGTTCCAAGTGTTGCAATAACTGCAGCCTGAGTTTCTCCCCTGGTAAAAACTGCGGAACCATGCGTTCTAGAAAGAAACCCTACTTCACTGGTAATTGGTCTTACAGTGGTATAATCTCTCCCGTCAGGTCTTATTTTATCATTTGCAATTATTCCTCTAACCAAATCTTTTAATAACTTGTCAAAAGATTTTGATATATCATTTTCTTTATCTTCAAATTTATCTTCCAGACTTTCCTTAAGTTCATTAAACACTTCTTTAACAAGTTGTCCTCTTGCAGATTTTGAATCAACGATAATGTTGTTTTTTAATCTTTCCTTTGCAAAATTGATAACAGCTTCATTAACTTCCGGATCTATTTCCGTTTTAATAATCTCTCTTTTTGTTATGTCGAGTCCATCTACAAATCTTTTCTGAGAATCTATCAGTTTTTTTATAGCATCATGTGCAAACATCAGAGCATCAACTACAGTTTCCTCACTTACCTCGTTTGCACCTCCTTCAACCATAACAAGGGCTTCTTCTGTTCCTACAACAGTAATATTCATATCACTATCTAAAAGCTGGTCTTTTGTAGGATTAATAATAAAATCATTTCCAATTCTTCCGACACATACCCCTGCAATAGGACCATCAAAAGGAACATCAGATACCATTATGGCAGCTGAAGCAGCAGTAATAGATAAAACTCCGGGATCATTTTGCTGATCAGATGACATGACTGTAATCATAACCTGTGTTGAATAATTAAACTCTTTAGGAATTAAAGGCCTAATTGGTCTGTCTATTAGTCTTGAAGTTAAAACCTCAAACTCAGAGGGTCTTCCCTCTCGCTTAAAATAACCTCCGGGTATTTTCCCAGCTGCATAAGCTTTCTCCTGATAATTAATTGTTAAGGGCAAGAAATCTTCTTCAATAGGATCCCTGGATGCAACCACAGTTGCTAAAACACTCGTGCCACCACATGTTGCAAGCACGGCTCCGCTTGCCTGTTTTGCAAGCCTTCCAGTTTCAAATGTAAATTGAGTTCCAAACAAATTCTCTTCTATAACTCTAATCTCGTTAGCCAATACGATTCCTCCTGGACACGCGCACTATCTTCTCAATCCTAATCTGCTAATCAGCTCACCATATTCACTTGGTCGAACTCTTTTAACATAATTTAGTAATCTTCTTCTTTTAGCAACTAATAAAACCAAACCTCTTCTTGAATGGTTATCCTTTGGTGCTTTTTCCATATGTGCGGATAAATCCTCTATTCTCTTACTTAAGATTCCTATTTGAACTTCAGGAGAACCAACATCCTTTTCATGTTTCCGAAATTCATTTATAACTTTAGCTTTATCTTCTCTATCGAGAGCCATTAACTTCCTCCTAACTATTTATCAAAATTAATTAAATACCCTTAAATGCTGGAAAATTATATCTTCATCTAGAGCATATTCAAATCTATTTTTATCAATTAATGCTTTGCATATTGATATTACACGTTCATTAAAGTGGATTGTTATTATATCCTCTTTTTTGAAATTTGGTAATTTAATTTTATCTAAGTTTAATTTTGTCAACTGCATACCTGTCATAATCTTTTCTGCCAGTTCATTTTCAACTTCTATATTTTTGTTTTCACTTAATACTTCCTTTAATGTAAGCAATTTGTAATTTCCTTTTTCAATATCTTCAATGTTAGTTGCATCTTCAAGTTTAAACTTGCCACTACTAAGCCTGATCAAATTTTTAAGGTGTCCACCGTACCCCAATCTTTTTCCAATTTCACAAGCTAAAACTCTGACATAAGTTCCTTTAGAACACTTCACTTTATATCTAATAACGGGATGATCATATTCCAGTAACTCGATCTCTTCAATGAAAATTTTCCTGGGTTTTCTTTCAACTTCCTTGCCTTTACGTGCAAGCTTATAAAGCCTCACACCACCAACCCTTACAGCAGAAAACATTGGCGGAACTTGATTTTGCTCTCCACAAAAACTCTTTAATACTTCTTCTATTTCCGAGTTATTTAAAATGTCCGTTTTCTTTTCTGAAATAATTTTACCAGTACTATCCATGGTATCTGTTGTTATCCCAATTATCATCTCGGCTTCATATTCTTTAAAATCTTCCTTCAGATAGGGAATTGCCTTAGTTGCCTGATTAAAACATATGGGCAGAACTCCTGTGGCAAAAGGATCTAAAGTGCCAGTATGACCAGCTTTCTTCATTCCCATAAGTTTTTTTACTTTATTTACAACTTTTGTAGAAGTTAATCCACTTGGTTTGTCTAAAATTAATATACCGTTCATTATATTGATTTAATTATTGAAGAATATAAAGTTGATTTAGCATATTCAAGAGAACCTTTAATCTTGCAACCCGACGCCTTATGATGACCACCGCCGCCAAATTCCTGAGCAATCTTTGAAACATCCACATAATCTTTTGATCTAAGACTGATCTTCCATTCTACATTCCCATTACAATGATTCTGTTTAAAAAGTGCCGCAACTTCCACCCCCATAATTGATCTTGCATAATTGATTACACCTTCAGTATGCTCTTTTTTAGTATGAGTGCATTCATACATATCTTTGTCCACATGAAGAAAAGCAACTCTACCAGAATCATCAACTTCAAGAGTATTTAATATCAAACCCATCAGTTTTATTTTTTCAATTGGCTCTTCATCGAAAATATATGTTGAAATCTTTCCGGGATCGGCTCCCTTTTTTACAAGTTCACTGGCAATCTCAAAAGTTTCGGCGTAAGTATTTGAGTATCTGAAAGAACCTGTATCACCAAGAATAGTAGAGAAAATACTTTCTGCTATGTCTTTATTTATTTCGATTCCAAGTTCTTTAATAAGCTTATAAATTAATATTCCTGTAGAAGAAACATATTCATCAATAATTATATAATCCGAATCAATCCCATTTGTTTTATGATGGTCAATAAAGGCTAATTTATAACCATTGTTTTTTATAAATTCCTCAAACACTTTTCCTGGTCTTGAGATTTCTGCACAGTCCAAGAGTATTACTACAGAAATATCTTCATCTATTGTGTCAAGTGAATTCGTTATACTTGATGAGCCAGAAAGAAACTTTAGATAATCAGGTACTGAATCCTTGTTGTAAAGTTCTACATGTTTTCCTAGTCTTTCAAGAGCTACCCCAAGTGCAATCATTGAACCGATAGCATCACAGTCAGGATTTTCATGTGAAACAATTAAAAACTTCTCATTTTCTGCTATGAGCTTTTTTATATTCTCAATGTTCTTCACTGGAAGTACTCCGAATTATCTCGTCTATCTTACGGCCTTTATCCATTAACAAATCGTATTCAAATTCTATTTTTGGTACTTTCTTTGTATTTAATCTTTTTGACAAATTACTTCTTATATAGCCTTTAGCACTGTTTAATCCTTCGAGAATTTCATTTTTGTCTGAATTATCAATCAGTGGAATAAAAAATATTTTTGCATAACCCATATCATCAGAAACTTTTACTCCAGTAATACTAATCATCTCCACTCGTGGATCCTTTATATCACCCCGTACGATCATATTAGAAACTTCTTTCATAATTAAATCCGAAATTCGTACTGATCTTTTATAGCTGTGTGCCAATCTATTCTCCAATAAAACTTATAATATCCATTTCCTTATTAGCAATATAGTAACTACCAAGGTTTTCTATATAGTAAAAAACATTATCTAACACAGAATTTACAAATTGGGAATTGTTAGAAACAAAGCTGAATCCAATCGTTGCTTTTTTCCATAAATCAAGGGAATCAACTTCAGCAATAGAAATATTAGGATATTTTGAATTTACCTTGGTTATTAAACTTTTTACTTGCTGCCTTTTATCTTTTAGAGACAGATTTCCTTCCATATATAATTCAAACTTTACAACACCAACAAACATTTCATCAATCTAGATTATAATTCCTGTTTAATTTCTTCAAAAGAATAAAGTTCGAAGACATCTCCCACTTTAATATCGTTAAAATTTTCAATAGACATTCCACACTCATAACCTGTTTGAACTTCCTTAACATCATCCTTGAAACGTTTTAATGAACTTACCTTGCCATCAAATACAACTACCCCCTCTCTTACAACTCTTACTTTATCATCCCTGTTTACCTTGCCATCGAGTACCATACAACCGGCAATAGTACCAAGTCTTGAGATATGAAACGTCTCTTTCACTTCAACATGTCCGGTTATATTCTCTTTTAGAATTGGTTCTAAAAGCCCTTCCATTGCATTTCTTATTCTGTTAACAACATCGTATATTATGGTATGTAGCTCTAAAGAGACTCCCTCTTTCTCGGCAATAGACAAAGCATTATTATCTGGTCTTACATTAAAGCCTACAATTATAGCGTTTGATGCACTAGCAAGAACAACATCAGTTTCATTAATTCCACCTACTGCTGTATGGACAATCTTCACTTTGCACTTATCAGTCGACAATTTCTCTACAGACTCTCTCAATGCTTCAACCGATCCCTGTGTATCACCTTTAATTATCAAATTAAGTTCTTTTGCCTCTTCCTTTTCAAGTGAATCGAATAAATCTTCCAAGGACAGTTTCGGTGCACTTGTAGAATCCTTTGCTCTATTCTCGTCTTCCCTGTGGGCAATCACGTCTCTAGCTGTCTTTTCATCTTTTACCACATAAAACCTGTCTCCAGCTTCAGGTACACCGGACAATCCCATTATTTCAACAGGAATAGAAGGTCCGGCACTTTGAATCCTTTTTCCTTTATCATCAACAAGTGCTCTTACTTTACCACAATTCACACCCGAGAGAACATAATCACCAACTTTTAAAATACCTTCCTTCACTATCACAGTAGAAACAGCTCCCCTCCCTTTATCAAGGCCAGCTTCAACTACAAAACCGTTTGCTCTGATATTAACTGGAGCTTCAAGTTCCAATATATCGGATTGGAGCAATACTAGTTCTAACAATTCCTTAATTCCCGTCTTCTGTTTAGCTGATACTTCAGCAAAAAGAGTATCCCCTCCCCATTCTTCAGTAATTAAACCGATTTCCGATAACTCTCTTTTTAATCTGTCTGGATCAGCTCCTTCTTTATCCATTTTATTTATAGCAACAATTATTGGAACTTCGGCTGCCTGCGCATGATTCACAGCCTCAACTGTTTGGGGCATAACACCATCATCGGCGGCAACTACCAAAATTACAATATCCGTAATACTTGCTCCCCTTGCCCTCATAGAAGTAAAGGCTTCATGACCCGGTGTATCTACAAAGACAATAACCTTATCGTCAACATTTACTTTATAAGCACCTATATGCTGAGTTATACCGCCTGCTTCTCCTTCAACAACGTTAGCTTCCCTAATTGTATCAAGTAAAGTTGTTTTTCCGTGATCAACATGTCCCATAACAGTAACTACAGGTGGACGAGGTTGGAGTTCAATACTTTCAGTGTCTTTATCATCAAGAAGATAATCTTCTTCAACATACTTGTGTACTTCCACTTCAAAACCATACTCATCCGCTATCAGAATTGCCGTCTCGTTATCTATTGATTCATTTATAGTTACAGGATTCCCCATTAACATAAGTTTCTTTATAACATCTCCTGCTTTTATGCTCATTAATTTTGCAAGTTCACCAACTGTTATGGATTCCCCTATTTTTATTAACTTCTTGGTAGGTGGAAGAGTTGAAACAGTAGATTTAGAAGAACCATCAGAATCTATTTTATTTGTAACATGAGCAGGAGATCTACCGTTAGTTTTTCTTTTCCTGCTATTATCAAAGTTATGTTTTAACTTTGGTCTCCTGTCATCAATAACATATTCTCTTTTTCTTGAAGGAAGTTTTGTTCTGAATGCCTTTCGAAGCTCTTCTAAAGTATCTTCGTCTATTATTTCTTCTTTTTTGGGTCTTACTTTCTTTCCCTTCTTTTTTACCTTTGCTTTAACTTCTTTGTCATCTTCTTTCGCTTTTTCAGGAGATTTTTCTGCTTCTGCTTTTACAATTTCGTCAGTTGGCTCTACTTTAGGTGCTTGTTCCTCTATTTTTCCATCTGTCTCAGCAACCACATCTGACAGATCTTTTCCTGTTACAACCTGTTCTTCAACTTTTGTTGTTGAAGCATCCAAAGCTTCTTCTTTCTTTAAATCGATTTCTTTAATTTCTTCTTCTTTTTTAGCTTCTATTTCCTGTAATTCTTCTTTTTCGGATGTTATTTCTTTTGCAAGATCATCTGATACAGGCTCTTCCGGCACCGTAGCTACTACTTCAGGCTCCTTAACTTCTGGTTCCTCAGGTTCGGCAACAACTTTCTTTTTTCTTCTTAGAACTACCCTCGAGCCTGTTCTTCTTTCAACAACTTCCTGACCACTTTCAGATTTAAATACTGTTACCTGTTCCTCATCAGCTTTTTCTTCAGATTCAGGCTTTGGAATATCGTTGCTCGAATGTGATTTTAGAATATTTTTTATTTTATCAGCTTCTATTTCAGAGACAGAACTCGCATGACTTTTTAATTCCAGACCCAACTGTTTTGCTGCTGTAATAACATCTTTGTTACTCAGCCCTAACTCTTTTGAAATCTCATAAACTCTAACTTTAGGCATATTTTTATATATTACTCCTCTTCATTTTGAGCAATTACTTCCGTGGTTAACTCATCCGAAGCTTGTTCTTTTTTATCTTCATCATCAACAGCTTTAGTTTCCGAGATATCTTCTGGAACTTGTTCTTCTTCAAAACTCATTTGTTCCAATTTATCTTTAAGAGCAACCCTTGCAGCTGTTTGTATTTTTTGAACTTCATCTTCACCAACGCCACTTGCTTTCATCAAATTTTCCGGATCGGAAAATGCTATATCTTCAAGAGTATAAAACCCTTCATTATGTAGTAAATTCGCAGTAACTTCACCAACAGAAGGTAAACTCATAAGCAATGATATAACCTCCTGCTGTTCTTTTTTAACTTTTGATTCTGTTTTTATATCTATCTTCCATTCAGTTAATTGTGAGGCAAGTCTCACATTTTGACCTCTCCTTCCTATTGCTAAAGATAGTTGATCATCATCCACAATAACTTCCATAGATCTATTACTTTCATCGATAATAACCTTATTTACACTTGCAGGGGATAAAGCATTACATGCATACCTCGCAGGATCTTCAGACCATGGAACAATATCTATTTTCTCTCCTTTCAATTCCTGGATAATATTCTGCACACGTGCTCCTCTCATTCCCACACATGCCCCTACCGGATCAACATCCTGATCATTTGAAGCCACTGCTATTTTAGTCCTTGCTCCCGGGTCTCTAGATACAGATTTGATAGTCACAACCTGTTCTGTAATTTCAGGAACCTCGGACTCAAAAAGCTTAACAACGAAATCCTTACTTGATCTTGATAATATAATTTGCGGTCCACGTTTAGATTCCCTTATATCAAGCAAAACGGCCCTGATTCTCTCTTTTGGCTTATAATATTCCTTTGGAACCTGTTGATCAGCTGGCATAATGGCTTCCGTTCTTCCTAAATCAACAATAACATTTCTTCTTTCAATTCTTCTTACAATACCACCAACCAGTTCGCCCTTCCTGTTTATAAAATCTTCGTAAATTACTTTACCTTCAGCCTCTTTAAGCTTTTGAAGAACCCTTTGTTTTGCATTTTGGATCGCAATTCTTGTATATTCGGGATTTATCTTAACACCGATCATATCCCCTATTTCTGCTTCAGGATCTAACTTTGAAGCTTCTTTCATGTTAATTTCAATGTCTGGATCTTCCACTTCTTCAACAACTTCTTTAAACTCAAAGAGTTCAACTTCACCTTCAACATCGTTGTAATGAACTTCAAACTCTTTATGTTTATTTTTAGACTTAAATAGCTTTTCTGCAGCAGACAAAACAGCCTCTTCAATAGCCGTAATTATCTGATCCTTATCAACACCTTTGTCTTTCCCTACGGAATCTATTACTCTGCTTAATTCCGTTATCATATTATTCCTCCTAGAATTCTAATTCTAAGTTAGCCTTAGCTATAGAATCCAATGGTAAATTGTATAATACACCTTCAACTTCCACCATAACTAATCGATCTTCTATCCCTTTCAACGTTCCTAAAAAATTTCTTCTATCTTTTATTAACTCTTTTGTTTTAATTTTTACTTTCTTTTCCTTGAATCTATTGAAATCATTCTCTTTTTTTAAAGGTCGTCTTAATCCCGGAGATGAGACCTCAAGCGTATATGAGTTGTGAATTATATTGCTAACATCCAGTTGTGTGCTTAATTCTTTGCTTATTATCGAACAATCGTCAATAGTTATACCACCTTCCCTGTCCAGATAAATTCTCAGAACCATGCCCCCTGCTTCATTTTTATACTCTATATCCACAAGTTCAAACCCGTATTCATTAACAATTGGTGTGATTAACTCATTTAATGATTTTTCAATCGACTCATTCATAATTTTCATATTATTAAAAACTAATTTATAATAAATAATAAAAAAAGCGGGTAAAAACCCGCTTTTTAGTAACTGATTTTAAAAGTCTACATAATGTAATCTAAACAGCAAGATAAATATAAACAATATTAGAAAAATGGAAAAAAATCCCCCAAATATTGCTCAACTTGTATATAAAGCATTAATTTTTGATTTTTTTACATACGATTATGTAAAGAAAAAAAACAAATACATAAAACACAGCCTATTAATTGTGATAATCGGTTCACTTGCTGCGGGTTTTGGTACTTATTCATTCACAAATCATTTGGGAATTCTAAAACAATTGATCTCTTCGGTCTTAAGCTGGTTATTAATAAGTGCTCTTATATATATAATAGGTGTCAGGATTTTTAATTATGACTCAGAATACAAGACATTATTAAGAACCATAGGTCTTGCCTATTCCCCAATGTTATTAAATATTTTCGCTTTTATCCCTTATGTAGGATCGTATATCATAATTATTTCAACATTATGGCTGTTTTTCACTACTATTTATGCCGTAAAGCATACTCTAAATAGCAGTAAGTTTATTTCATTAATTATAATACTACTCGCTATTATCCCTTATATAATGATTCCGTTTTTGATTATAAGATAATTCTGTTTTTATCTTTTTTGATATTACCTCCAAATTATTTAAAGATTCAGTGGAATTATCATCGCCGAATCTTATTTTCTGATAAATTTTTGTAAAATCTGTTAGTAGCAGCAACAAATATTCATTATTTGTCTCAATATTTTCCAAAAATTCATCCTGGGTAAAATATTTCCTCCTTTGTATCCCGTATTTCTCAAATATCCTCATAGTTTCAATATATATACTGCTTGCTCGATTATCATGACTATTTTGTAATTTAAAATTTATTTTTCCGTATTTAATAAAGAAAAAACCGAACAGAAGAAAAAGCAGAATTGCCAATACATTTTTATACCTTTTTACATCTTTATTAATTAATCTTCTCAGGTTAATTCCGGAAGTTTTTATCCCTTTGTTAAATTTTTTATAAACTGTTTTCTGATCTCTTTGAGTGAAATCCACAACATACCTGCTCCACCTGAACTTAAGAAAATCAATATAAGAAATTAGCAACGGTACATGTAAATTCTGGTATTCATCATTACTTTCGGGTGTTGGATCAAATAATACCCATCCATAGGAAGAAAAATAAACCTCAACCCATGCATGTGCATTGCTTTCCCTTACCAGGTAAAAATTTCCATAGGGATTAAACTCACCACCTACAAAACCAGTAACCAACCTCGATGGAATACCCATTGACCTCAATATTAAGACCATAGAACTTGCAAAATATTCACAATGCCCTTCTTTATATTTAAAAAGAAAATCGTCTAATGGATAAACTTCATCGCTGCTACGAAGTGTTCGGGTATATTCATAATTCCGAAGTATATAATCTCTTACATTAATTATATTTTCATAATACGAGCTATTCTCATCCTTTAACTCTTCAACAAGATCATTAAAACTCGAAGAAAGGCCCTTTGGCTTTGAATAATTAAATTTTATATCAGAGGGAATATCCCACTTTTCACTTCTTAACAAATTCTTGTTTGGTTTATTAATATTCGAATATGATAAATATTTAACCCGGTTTTTCCTTGAACCAATCATAAGATAGGAATTATTTGTTACCACCATTTTTAAATTCGGCATTCTGGAGAAACTTACAGGCTTCTCGGCAGCAAACAGGATGTCTGTGTCAATAGGTTCCGTAATAATTTCCTGTTTTAAAAATTCATTCTCATTTGCTATATCATAGTTTCTAACAACAATTGATCCATATCTGTTAGCTTTTACAATTGATTTAGAGTTATTTCGGCTTACACTCCAGGACTTTCCATCAAATTCATCCAGGGCTAGGCCCCTCCAGTATATTGGACCTTTGATATCTGGTTTATCTTTATTCAGAATTTTTACTCTCATCACAGGACTGTTATCAGATTTTATTACACCGACCCTTCCAAGTTCAACTTTCTCCGAAAAACCGCTTCGTATTGAATTCGGCTTTATAAACAAACCGGATAAGAACCCGGCATTAAATCGTGGCAAAATAAGGAAAAATGAAGTCGTTGTGACCAGAACAACAACTATTATTAATATTTCAAACTTTATTAAAGAATAGATATCAACTTTTGCATCAGAGCTATTATTAGCATTTAATTTTTCTTTTTTAATGTTCAGTACTATTAATGTCAATAGCCCGAATACCAGGTAAAGCAGAAGAAAAACACCAAAAATAAACTTTGTAGTAAGTATCGAAGAAGCTAAAATCTGCAAAAAGCTAAGCAACACTATCTGCTGATAGTCCCTTATTTTCTTATTTGATATAAGCTTTACCGCATGGATAAGAACCAAAAAGTTAATTAGTGCATAAACAACTTCATTATTTAGAAAAAAAATATCAAAAATCAGATAACCTACTGTAATTACTGCCAAAATACTAGACGTTCCAGAGTGAACAAAATATTTTTTAACCGTAAGTATGCTTACAAAAACAGGAAAAGTTGAGAAGGTAAAAATTATAAGAAAGAGCAGATTTACAGATTCTGTCAGATAGAGCGATGATATCCCTATTAATGATATAACAAGTATCAGTATATCAACAATGTTTGAGATCCTCATTTGATTTCACTTGCATATTTAGCTTCTAATTCTCTCAACCTTTGAATCTTGATTTTCGTTTCAGCGGCTTTTTCAAACTCCAAGCGTTTTGCGGCAGCTTTCATCTGTTTATTTAATTTGAATATTAATTTTGGAATCATATTCGGAGGTAAATCGAAGAATTCGTCATCCTCTTCTTTTGGTACTGTTATATAATCTCCTTCATATATTGAACTCAGAATATCAGTAATATTCTTCTTAATACTTCTTGGAGTAATATCGTTTAACTTATTATATTCCAACTGAAGTTTTCTTCTTCTTTTTGTTTCAGAAATAGCAGACTGCATTGATTTGGTAATTGTATCCGCATAAAGAAGAACCCTTCCGTTTATATTTCTGGCGGCTCTTCCAAAAATCTGGATTAATGATGTTTCGGATCTTAAATAACCTTCTTTATCTGCATCCAGAATTACAACAAGGGAGACTTCCGGAATATCAAGACCTTCTCTAAGCAAATTTATTCCAATTAACACATCAAATTTCCCTACTCGCAGATCCCTTACAATTTTTATTCTCTCAAGCGTGTCAATCTCCGAATGAAGGTATCTAACTCTCAGTTCAAGTTCTTTGTAGTAATCAGTCAGATCCTCAGCCATTTTTTTTGTTAAAGTAGTAATTAGAACTCTTTCATTCGTATCAAGGACTTTTCTTATTTCTTCCAGTAAATCATCAACCTGGTTCTGGGCAGATCTTATTTCGATCACGGGGTCGGCCAAACCTGTAGGTCTTATAATCTGCTCAACTATATTTTCCCCTGAAACATCTCTTTCATATGGACCGGGAGTGGCCGAAACATATATAATCTGACCCATTCTGATTTTAAATTCTTCAAAACTCAAGGGTCTGTTGTCGAGGGCTGATGGTAATCTGAAGCCATTGTCAACAAGGGAATTTTTTCTGCTTCTATCTCCCAGATACATTGCTTTGAGCTGTGGTATCATCTGATGACTTTCGTCTATAACACAAAGAAAATTATCAGGGAAGTAATCAATTAAAGTAAATGGAGGTTGTCCGGGTTTTCTCCCTGATATATGCCTCGAATAATTTTCAATACCCGGACAAAAGCCCATAGTTTCGAGCAGTTCGATATCAAATTTAGTTCTCTCTTCAAGCCTGTTGCTCTCAAGTTCTTTTCCCTGTGATCTTAGAAATTTTAATTGTTCTTTTAATTCGCTCTTGATTCCATCAATTGCAAGTTTCATCCTCTCCTTAGGTGCAACGTAGTGTGAGCCGGGGAAAATTATAACTTTATCAATGTTGTTATATTTACTGCCTTTAACAGGATCAATGGTCTTGATCTCTTCAACGTAGTCACCGAAAAATTCGATCCTGAACGCAATTGAATCTTCGTGTGACGGAAAAACATCGACTATATCACCTTTAACCCTGTAAGTGCTCCTGTTTAATTCATTATTTTTTCTGTGGTATTGCACTTCTTCTAACCTTTTAAGTAATGCATTTCTTGGCATCTGCATCCCTTTCTCCACAGTTGTTAACATTCCATAGTAATCTTTAGGTGCACCAATCCCGTAAATTGAAGAAACACTCGCTACAATAATTACATCATTTCTTTCGAAAAGAGCTGTTGTAGCGGCGTGTCTTAACCGATCGATATATTCATTAATCGACGCATCTTTCTCTATATATGTATCCGTAGCGGGAATATATGCTTCCGGTTGATAGTAATCATAATAACTAACAAAGTAATGTATCTCGTTTTGTGGAAAGAATTCCTTTAATTCTGAATACAACTGGGCGGCAAGTGTTTTATTATGGGCTAAAATAAGAGTTGGTCTTTTAATATTCTTGATTACATGTGCAATTGTAAAGGTTTTTCCACTTCCGGTAACTCCAAGTAAGACCTGGTTTTTCAAATCTGAATTTATCCCGTCTGTTAAAGCAGAAATTGCACTTGGCTGGTCCCCTTTCGGCTCAAAAGGACTTTTGATATCAAATTCTTGGTACACAAATTTTATAGTCTATTTTATAAATTTAAAAGGGCAACAAATTATAGAAGAATTATACTTATTTTGATCTTTTATAATTTCTTTTTATCTCCCTTAAATTCTGTCTTTGCTTAACAGACAATATATCTCTTATATCAAGATACATATCCATTTTTATTGATCTGGCATCAATCTTTAGTTTGTGTACTTTTTTGCTTAATGATTTTATCTGGCTTTTTTCTGAGCTCGGATCATTTAATAATTTTCTGAGTTTTTTTTCTTTTTTGACAATTTTTTTTCTGTATTTTTTAAGTTCACCCTTATACGATTGAAAAATACGTTCAATTTCAATCACCTGACTTCCTGATAAATGCAGTTCCTGTCTTATCTCCGGAACTCTCCACCAAAGAAATCCCATATCAGACTTGTAATTTCCAGCAAAACTTAATGACGTAAAAACAAAAAATATTAATGTTGATAAATATATTTTTCTCAATTAATAACTCCTGATCTATTCTTCCCACGGACCAAAAACATCGAGTGAGGAACTGGAATTTACGGCAATTGAATCTTCCAGTTGTGTTATCAGTTCTTCATCCGAAAGATCATATCCCCGATTAGAAATATAAATATTAATAATAAACACGCTTACAAGACAAAAAACGGCAAATGAACCAACAAAAGCCCAGTTTAAATTTAAGTATTCAAAAATATTAAATTTTTTACTGTTTTCCTCTTCAACTTTTTCCCAGAACTTGCCCATGTAATTTGATTCTGGTTCGATTGATGGAATATCATCAAGTGCATCCCAGGTTAACCTGGACAATTTAATGTAGTTTTGAATCTCCTCGGATTCCTGGAGTAGCTGAAGGACTTCCTGTTCTTCCCCTGGGGTTAAATCATTTAAAATATACCTATGTATTTTTTCCTTTAATTTATCTTCCAGCATAAATTTACTCTTCAATATATTCCTTCAAATCTTCAATAAGTTTCATTCTTCCTCTGTAAATATGTGTTTTCACGGCTCCCAGAGAACAATCAAGCACTTCGGCAACCTCATTGTATGAAAATCCTTCATATTTACAAAGTGTTATCGCTATCTTCTCTTTTTCAGGCAACTTGCCAAGAGAATTAAATATTATATCTCTTAACTCTTTTCGAAAGAGTTCTTCATATCCGCTCTTTGATTTCTTATCTTCAATACTAACTCCGATTGTTTCGTTCATTTCATCCAGGCTCAAATTCTTTTTTAATTTTTTTAATTTTGTCAAACATAAATTTGTAGCTATTTTGTATAACCAGGTAGTAAATTTTGCTTCCGGTTCATAATTCTTAATAGATTTATATACCCGCAAAAACACTTCCTGAGTAATATCTTCGGCATTTTCACTTCCTCCCATGAACCTGTAAACATAATTCAATACTCCTCTGTAGTGCCGCTTCATCAACTCTGAGTATGCATTGTCGTCACCGTTCTTTGCTTTCAAAGCAAGTTCAATATCATTTTCCATAAGAGCAATCTCATATATCTATTAATTTTTAACCAATAATATTAAAAAATGTTTCAAAAGTCCCACAACTTTATTTCAATTCAATCAATTAGTTATTCAACACGGCCTTGACAATATATTTTAGCTTCGGTTTCATTTTACATAATATGAATAAAGTTGGAAAAACTTATCTAATTGGAGCCGGCCCGGGAGATGCAGGATTATTAACGATCAAGGGAAGGGAAATCTTGGAAAAGGGAGATGTTGTAATATACGACGCCTTGATTAACAAAGAAATCCTTGAATATTGCAAACCGGGAGCAGAATTAANNGAAAAAAGATAGGTCAGAAGGAACTGAATCAGAAAGAAATAAACAATTTACTAAAAGAAAAAAGCTTGCAGGGTAAACAGGTTGTTAGACTTAAAGGTGGAGACCCGTTTATTTTCGGGAGAGGGGGAGAAGAAACAGAGTTTTTGTCAAAAAACGGTGTAGATTTTGAGGTTGTACCCGGAGTAAGCTCAATTACGGCCGTACCGGCATACTGCGGGGTTCCATTAACCCATAGGGATTATAATTCCTCATTTGCTGTTTACACAGGACATTTCGAGAAATTCAATCCTAATGACAGGAACAGGCTTAAGTCTCTAAAAGAGATAGAAACCCTTGTCTTTCTTATGGGTTTAAACAATATTGAAAACATTATAAGAAACTTAATTGAATCGGGAAGGGATTTGAATACGCCCGTTCTGATCACATCCCACGGCACATTACCGAATCAAAAATCCCTTAGAGGAACAATATTTAACATATTAGATAAGTTGAAGAAAAATAAAGATATTGAAACACCCGCAATTATTTTAGTTGGTGAAATTGTTAAATTAGAAGAGCATATAAACTGGTATGAGAAAAAACCGCTCTTTGGCAAAACTGTGATTATAACAAGAGATAAAAACTATAATAAAAAATTCAGCAAATTGCTTTACGACCAGGGAGCAACAGTTATTGAGTTTCCAACAATTAAAATTTCTCATTTAAAAAGCTACAAATCACTAGATAAATCTATTAATAATTTAGACAAATACGACTATGTAATTTTTACAAGCGTTAACGGTGTAAGGTATTTCTTCGAAAGGCTTGAAACATTAAGTAAGGATTCAAGAGAGTTTAAAAACAAGAAAATTATTACTATTGGAGTGAAAACTTCCGATGAGCTTAAGAAGTATAATTTAAAATCTGATTACACTCCTTTCGAATATGTTGCAGAAGGGATTATTAATCTTATAAATGATCTGGATATTAAAGATAAAAATATACTTATTCCACGTGCTAAGGTAGCAAGGGATGTACTGCCTAAAGAATTAAAAAAATTAGGTGCAAAAGTGGATGTTAAACCAGCATATGAAACTAAAATTCCAAGATATACAAAAAAAGATATCGAGCAACTAAAGGTAAAGTTAGCTGATGATAGCAATAAATTAATAACTTTTACAAGTTCATCAACAGTAACCAATTTTTTTAAATTAATTAGTAAAGATTCATATCTATTTAACAATGTTAAATTTGCATCAATAGGACCTATTACCGCAAAAACCCTGGAAGAGCAGGGTTATAAGTCTGACATTATAGCTAAAAAATACACTATTGATGGATTAACAGAAGAAATATTAGCATATTACAGTTAATACTTGAATATTTTCTTTAATATTTCTTAATATTATATATTAAGTATTCTTCTTAACTCATTCTTATCATTAGTATTTAAGAATTATCATGTTTTAAAACAAACAATCTACATTAACTTGAATATAACAGTTAACATGACAGTTTAATAGTATATGAAATTAAAAAATTACTTTAATTTATAAATTACGTAACACTCTGCAATCATTGATATTTATCATTTAAAAAAGTAAAAAATAGTTAATGTTCAATATATACATTAAGAGTTTTTTTTAACTCCTTTAAATCACTGTATATAGGATATAATTAGCTATTTGGATTTGATATATTTTATTTAATGATTTAAGGTGGTTATAATCTATTTGTGATGTTAGTTTAACTTTATTCTTAAACAAAAATATAGCAAAATGCCAAGATTTCCTATAAAAATCGACGATATTTCCGAGGGATTTACAAAAATCTCAGGTGATGATTACAAACATATTACCAAGGTGCTTAGATTAAAAGTTGGTAATAATATTACCCTTTTTGATGAAAGTTCATTTGAGCATGAAGCAAAAATTATTAACATCACTACCCGGGATTTAACATTAGAAATACAGGATTCAAAGAAGGTCAAAAGAGAATCTGATCTTACTTTAAATTTATTTCAGTGCATACCAAAATCTTCTAAATTTGAACTTATAATACAAAAAGCGACTGAACTTGGAGTAACAAATATAATTCCTGTTATTTCCGAAAGAACTCAGAACATAAAAAATTTTAAACGAGATAGATTGAATAGAATAGCAATTGAATCCTCAAAGCAATGCAACAGAACAAAACCTTTGAAGATTTATGAGATCGTTAATTATTATGATTCTTTTCCAACGTATTATAAAAGTGACATAAATATAATTTTACATATAAAAAGTAATGAATCATTCAAATCATATTTGAATAAGTATCCCGGCAAGATCAGCTCTGTTAACATTTACATAGGCCCTGAAGGAGGATTCACAAATAATGAGATTGAAGTTGCAAAAAAAAATAACTACACCGACCTTGGACTTGGCAACAGAATATTGAGAACAGAAACAGCTGCCATATCAGCTATAACACTTCTTCAGTTTTATTTTGGTGATTTATAGATGAAAATTATTGGTCATCAGCAGAATATAAACTGATTAGCTTTTCCTTTAGAATTGATCTTTTATTTTTATACTCAGATTCATCAATGCCTTTGGATTCATAAAGATCATCCAGTTTTGCAATCTCTTTTAATAACTCATCCTTATTTAAAGATGCAACATCATTTTCAGGTACAACTTTCTTCTTTCTCAAATTCATATAGATAAGACCGGTTATTATAAAAACTGTAAATATAGCTACTGGTATATAATTGTTATATTTTTTTAAATCCACCCTCTTCTTAAATACAAGTTTTACCCCTTCACCTGGCAGCAAATTATTCCCTTCATATTTAACAAATTCCTCGTTATAAACCACCATTTCCCCCAATTTGTCCAATCCGAGGACTTCAGCGTCAAATATATCTTTCTTTATTAAAACAATATGGCTTTTAATCAGGTAGTCAGAGTTAATATCTGCAATATTCCTTGATTTATTTAATGGGAAATCATAACTTAAAACAACTCTTTTTACACCGGGATGAAAAGCGGATGAATCATATAATTTTCCATCATCTTCAATTATATCATTAGCATTAACCCCATTTAAAAAATTTATGTTAACTGCCTTGTTAGGTATAGAAAATGATACTGTTTTTGCCAAAACACCTTTTTCCTTACCATCAAAAGCAGTTCCAATAAATATCCTGTCTCCCGAGTTTATTAATTCATAAATATTAGTAATATTTGCATAATTTTCTTTAGGAGAATTGTAAACAATAGTATGTAAATTATTGATATAGAGCTTCTCGTCAGAATCCGTAGTGTCAAAAACAGGAAGTTCCAAATGAATCAGATCCTGATTTGGTGGAAATACCATTTTATTTGAGACATATTCCGCTTTATTGTAAATAACCGTTATTTCATAACTCTTATCCCAATCCAAGCCTGTAAAAGAAAATAATCCATTTTTATCAGTAAATTCAAACTTGCTTTCAATTTTCTTATCACCTAAATAGGATGTTAGAAGAACATCCACATCTTTGGCTTTCATATTTTGAGTCTTATTTATAATTTGCCCTTTAATGGTCCCTTTAGCCGAAAGACCCGGTTTCACTTTGTAATTAATCAGGTAATCAGCGATTTTCTCAGCAATATCTTTATCGATATTCATCGGTGGCATTGGTGGATATCCATCATTTACAGGCATTTTACCCTTTTCCGTGTAAACAAGCTGGGAATTTACAGCCCAATTAACTATTTCCCCCCTGCTGTATCTGTCCCCAACTTTTATCAGGTCGGGCCCTACAAACCTCCCTCTCCCGATTGTATGACAATTAGCACACCTGCTTTGTACAAAGATTGAATTACCGCCAGCAGTTTCCTGTGAGAATGAAATTTGAGTTAAAACAAATATTCCTATAAACAAAAAAACTGTTAATTTTGCAGTATTGTTATAAATCATATAATTAAAATTGTTCAGGAGTTAGTTTTTCTTTGAGCTGAAATCTTTCTTTCAATTTCTATATCAATAGATTTATCACTTTTCTTATTAAAATTATCTATAGCTTTTAAAACATTGGCGGCTTTAATTTTATATTTTGATAGAAGCTCATCATAATCACTCTTGCTCAGTTTACCCAGACCATAATCAAATTCTATATCCCTGATTTCATCCATATACGTTTTTTTTAAATTTTCCAATCTTAAAAGTTTGCTATATTCTGATTCCAGAACTTCTTCCTTGTTATTTATGAATCTTTCAAAAAAATAAGGGTATGCAATATAACCGGAAACAACTATTACCATTAAAATTATTATAATCTGTATAAACATTATGTTATTTTCTCATCTATAAGGGAGTAATCAATTGCAGAGGAATAACTTTTTTCTTTTCTTAACTTCGGCCACATCGTAATAATCGCTCCGAAAACGAGAATCAAGCTGCCAAACCAAATCCAGCTGACCATTGGATTTAATAAAGCCCTGATGCTGGCTCTACCATCAGAATCGGAGTTGGATAGAATAAGATAAAGATCATCCCTCATTGTCGACCTGAGTGCAACCTCGGTTTCCTGGTTAATCTCCCTGTTGCCCTCATATTTATATATACTTTTCTCGGGGTACATATC
>JABAOE010000021.1_pt5 | contig 51279 bp, 43 predicted proteins | sample 7062141 | NCBI WGS metagenome assembly JABAOE01 (sample SAMN14538627, study PRJNA623070) | marine sediment metagenome | biome: marine biome [ENVO:00000428]; feature: marine pelagic biome [ENVO:01000023]; material: deep marine sediment [ENVO:00002113] | place: India: Gulf of Khambhat ... | reverse complement strand
CGCGCTCAACCGAGCGCGCCTCGCGCGTTATACTCTTTCGAAAATGTTCTCCATCCAGCCTCTCACTCTCACCACCCGGCGCCGGAGTCGATTCGTGCGGCGCGCGCCCGGGCCCTCCGCGCGAATCGGGTCGATGGCTTGAATCGCGATTTCTGGGCCAAATTCGCCCCCTTTCTCGAGTGGTGGCCGCAGGTCAACGGCACGACCCTGCGCGCCGATGCCATCGCGGCGGTGACCGGCGCCATCGTCGTCCTTCCCCAGGGCGTCGCGTTCGCCACCATCGCCGGCATGCCGCCCGAGTACGGGCTTTACGCGGCCATGATTCCGGCCGTGGTGGCCGCTCTGTTCGGCTCCTCCCGGCAGCTCGTCTCGGGACCGACGACGGCTGCTTCCATCGTGCTGTTCTCGTCTCTGAGCGTGCTGGCCGATCCGGGCAGCGTCGACTACGTCGCCTACGCCCTGACGCTTACTTTCATGGTCGGGGTTATCGAGCTGGCCATGGGGATCGCCCGATTGGGGGCACTGGTGAACTTCATTTCCCACTCCGTGGTGGTAGGTTTCACCGCCGGCGCCGCCGTGCTGATCGCGGCCAGCCAGCTGAAAAACTTCTTCGGCATGGACATGCCTGCCGGCCTGCATCTGGCGGAGAAGCTTTATTTCGTCGCGACCCATCCGGGCGATATCCACCCCTATGCGACCGTCGTCGGGCTCTCGACGATTGCCGCCGGCGTCTATTTCCGCCGCCGCTTGCCGCGCATTCCGTACATGATCAGCGCCATGGTCGCGGGCAGCGTGGTGGCACTGCTGATAAGCCGGTTTCTCTACGTTGGCGGACCGGCCCCGGGGATTCAGGTGGTGGGGGCCCTGCCGGCGACGCTGCCGCCGCTCTCGAGCCCGGACCTCGATCTCACCATGTTCAAGGAGCTGGCCCCGGCGGCCCTGGCGGTGACGCTGTTCGCGCTCACCGAGGCGGTGTCCATCTCCCGGTCGCTCGCGGCGCGCAGCGGCGACCTCGTCGATGGCAATCAGGAATTCATCGGCCAGGGCCTTTCCAATATTTTCGGCAGCTTTTTCTCCTCCTATGTGGCGACCGGCTCGTTCAACCGCAGCGGCGTGAACTACGAGGCCGGCGCGAGAACGCCGCTCGCCGCGGTGTTCGCCGGGCTGCTCCTGATGATCATCGTGCTGTTCGTAGCCCCGCTGCTCGCGCATCTGCCGAACGCAGCCATGGCGGGTATTCTCTTTCTCGTCGCCTTCGGCATCGTCGACTTTGCACACATCAAAAGCATCGTGCGCGCCAGCCGTTCGGATTCCATGGTCCTGTGGGGCACCTTTCTCGCAACCCTGTTCCTCGAGCTCGATTTCGCCATCATGCTGGGCGTCTTTCTCTCCCTGGTGATCTATCTGCACCGGGCATCGCGGCCTCGCGTGCTCGTGCGTGTTCCGGATCCTCGTCTTCCCAAGCAGCGCTTCAATACCGACCCGAGCCTGCCGGAATGTCCGCAGCTGAAGATGGTGCGTATCGACGGGCCGCTGTTTTTCGGCGCGGTGAACTACGTGGCAGAGCGCCTGCGCGTCATCGCCAAGCACAATCCTCTGCAGAAACACCTGCTCATCATGTCGCGCACCATCAGCTTCATCGACGTGGCCGGTGCGGAAATGCTCGCCCGCGAAGCCCGGCTTCGCCGCGAGGCGGGGGGACAGCTGTATTTCCACCAGCTGCAGGAGGATGCGCAAAAGCTTCTGGAGCGGGGTGGTTATCTTCAGGACGTCAGTCCGGAGGACCTGTTCCCAACCAAGGGCGAGGCTATCGCCGCAATTTTTCAGCGCCTCGATCGCGGAATCTGCGTTCGTTGCGACAAGCGGATATTCAACGAGTGCCGGGCTGTTCCCAAGGTCGAGATCGAGAACGAGGAGGTTCAGCAGGACTCGGCGATGGTTCCTGCAACATCCTAGCCCGGGACGCGCGAGAACCCCTCGCTCGCTCTACTCGTCGCCGCCGACCTCCCGATCCCGCACCGCCAGAGTCAGCGCATACTTCGAGCCGCTCAGCGTGAACTGCGTCTCGCGATAGATCCCGCTTCCCAGCCGGTAGCGGACCACCAGATTGTTGCCGTTCATAATCCGCTTCAGCTCACGATTCTGATTGAGTCCCGTTTTTCCGAGCGTGAACTCAACCTGCTTCGGCAGGATCCGGCAGCGCTGCTCCTCGAAGGTCACGCGCCTGGGATCGCGATTGTCGATGCGGTATGTGGGACAGGCGCCAGGATCCATGCTGTCGAACCCGCCACGGATAGTGAAGAGTGCGCGCACGTTCTCTGTGTCGTCGCTGTAAAAGCGCAGACGGTGACCGCTTTCGTTCTCGACTACCGCGACATCGATCCTCTGTGACGATCCGCTCGGTCTATCCTGCGCCACGCGCCACTGGGCGAGCGCCGGCCCGGCCATGAGCATGCTGCTCGCGAACAGCAGCGCCGCCGCCGCGCGCGCGCACAATGAGCTCACCACGGCAGCGCGTCCAGGTCCACGTTGCCGCCGGACAGGATGATGCCCACGCGGGCGTCCCTGACATCGACCGCACCTTCGAGGAGTGCCGCCAGGGGCACGGCTGCAGAGGCCTCGATCACGAGCTTGGTGCGCTGCCAGGTAAGCCGCATGGCCTCGACGATTGCGTCCTCGCTGACCCGCACGATATCCGCCACGTGCTTGCGGATGATCGGAAAGGTCAGCTCTCCGACGGTCGTGCGCAGGCCGTCGGCGATGGTATCGGGGACGCCGACCGGAATGATGTGACCGGCGCGGAATGAGCGGAAGGTATCATCGGCCGCGGCCGGCTCGGCGCCGATGATGCGTGTTCGAGGCGACAGGGCGGCCACGACGGTCGCCGTGCCGCTCAGTAATCCACCGCCACCCACCGGCGCCATGACGATGTCGAGATCCGGAACCTGCTCGAGGAATTCCAGCGCTGCCGTGCCCTGACCGGCGATCACCCGCACGTCGTCGAACGGGTGTACCAGCGTGCGGCCCTCCTCGGCGAGAACCCCCTCGAGCGTCTCCGTTCTGCTCTGCTCGTTCGGCTCGCAGTGAACGATGCGAGCACCGTAGTGCGCGACCGCGGCCTGCTTGACCGCTGAGGTGTTGCTCGGCATGACAACCACGCTCGAGGTTCCCCTGAGCCGGGCGGCGAGCGCGACGGCCGCGCCGTGATTGCCGGAGGAGTGAGTCGCGATACCGCTCTCTATCTGCGCATCGGTGAGCGAGAGCAGCGTGTTGCACGCGCCGCGGAACTTGAACGCTCCGACCTTCTGCAGGTTCTCGCATTTGAAATGCACGCGGGCCCCCAGCATGTCGTCGATAGCGGTGCAACGCATCACCGGGGTGAGGTGGACATGGGGTGCGATGCGCACCGCCGCCGCCCGCACATCGGCGACGCCCGGCGCCGGCGTGTCGCTCAACAGACCCGCGCTCGCGGCGTCTTCACTCACTTCGTAGAGGCTCCTCGTACATCAGATAATCGCATTTCGACATGCCCAGCGATTCGTATGCCTGCTGGGCGCCTAGGTTGTCTTTTTCCACGTACAGGCGGAAGCCGCATACGCCGCCCGCGGACTGCGCCCGCTCGCGCACGAATTGATAGAGTGCTCGATACACGCCTCTTTTTCTGTATTGTGGAATCACGTAGACGCTCTGAATCCACCAGAAGTTGGCGTCCCGCCAGTCGCTCCATTCGAAGGTCACCATCAATGCACCGACGATCTCCGCGTTGCACTCGGCAACGACGTAAAAGCCCCTGGCGGAATCCTCGAGCACCGAGCGTACGCCGGAGACGACCTTTTCCTCGGGCAGACGCTTGTTTTCCGTCTCCAGTGCCATGGCGCAATTGAAACGCACGAAGGCGTCGCCATCGGCAGCCGTCGCAACGCGCACTCGAGGCCCCTCAATGGCCGAATCACCTGCTTTCTCGCCGCTCATAGCCGTCTCTGTCGCTGCTCGGCCGCCAATACTACATACCCCGTGACCTTTGTGTTACCGTCTCCGACGGCGATTCCGTGCCGACGGAATGTCGCCATTTTAGCCAGCAAGGGGAGCTCATGACCATGCAAACGCGCGCCGCCGTGGCACACAAAGCCGGCGAGCCCTTGAGTATCGAGACCGTCGAGCTCGAGGGGCCGAGAGAGGGGGAGGTTCTGGTCGAGATCAAGGCAACCGGAATATGCCACACGGATTCGTTTACGCTCTCGGGCGCGGATCCCGAGGGTCTGTTTCCCGCGATTCTCGGACACGAAGGCGCAGGTGTCGTGGTGGAAGTCGGAGCAGGCGTGCGTGGTCTCGCGCCGGGCGATCACGTCATTCCGCTCTACGTGCCCGAGTGCCGGCAGTGCGAGTACTGTCTCAGCGGCAAGACCAACCTCTGTCAGGCCGTGCGCGAGACCCAGGGACGCGGCGTGATGCCGGACGGCAGCAGCCGCTTTCGCGCCGGCGGCGAGCAGCTGTTTCACTACATGGGAACGTCGACTTTCGCCAATCACACCGTCGTTCCGGAGATCGCTCTGGCGAAGATTCGTGAAGATGCGCCTTTCGAAAAGGTCTGCTACATCGGCTGCGGGGTGACCACGGGCATCGGCGCCGTCATCAACACCGCAAAGGTCACCCCCGGAGCAAACGTGGTGGTTTTCGGGCTCGGTGGAATTGGCTTGAATGTCATTCAGGGTGCGCGCCTGGTGGGCGCCGACATGATTATCGGCATCGACATCAACGAAGGCAAGGCGGAGCTCGCGAAGAAATTCGGTATGACGCACTTCGTCAATCCGCGGGAGGTCGAGGGCGATCTGGTGCCCTATCTGGTCGATCTGACGCGTGGCGGGGCTGATTTCTCTTTCGAATGTATCGGCAACGTCGAGACCATGCGCCAGGCCCTCGAGTGCTGCCACAAAGGCTGGGGCGAGAGCGTCATCATCGGCGTTGCCGGCGCCGGGCAGGAAATTTCCACTCGGCCATTTCAGCTCGTCACCGGGCGCGTCTGGCGCGGCACGGCTTTCGGCGGAGCAAGGGGCCGCACCGATGTTCCGCGCATCGTCGACTGGTACATGGACGGGAAGATCAATATCGACGATCTCATCACCCACAAGATGCCACTCGAAGACATCAACCGCGCATTCGACCTCATGCACGAGGGAGAGTCGATTCGCAGTGTGGTCATCTTCTAGCGCTCTGCAGGCGGGCTCGTGACTGCAGCCCGTGGCAGGATCCCCACAAGAGCGTCACAGAAGGTTTCACTTTTCGTGAGCGGATTCATCGAGCTGCCGCTCGCGCCGGACGAGTCGAGCGCGGCGTCCTCGATTCTGTCGCAGGATTACGTGGACGAATCGAAGCTGGAGACCCGATTCGGGCCTAGAGACCGGGACGCTCCCGCGAATCTGCTCGGCCGCCTCGAGGCCTGCAGCGTTCTCGACAGGATCTGAGAAATCGCCCCGCGGCGCACGCGGGCGGCGCCGGGCGAGCGGGCGGCGTTTGCCTCAAGCGGCTTTGAGCAACCCGATGGTGCGCGCGCCGTTCTTGACGGCGTAGCCGCGCTCGTCGTTGTCGAAGAAGATAAACACCTCCTTGTTGCGACGGTTCCACGCCTGCGCCCGATCGACCCAGATGCGCAGTCGCGGCGCGCGGTAGCTGCCGGTATATGCGGCAACCGGCCCGTGCAGCCGCACGTAGACCAGATTGCCCCGGTCCACGATCGGCGCCGTGAAGCCGCCGCTGTCGAAGATGCAGAAAGCCATCGATCGGCTTTCCAGCAAGGCGTAAACGTCCTCGTTGTGCCAGCTTGGGTCACGGAACTCGAAAGCGACGCGCCTCCCGGAGGGCAAAGCGCTGATGAAGCCTTCCAGCCGGCCGAGATTGCAGCGCCATCTCGGTGGAAGCTGAAACAGCACCGGGCCCAGGTGCCTGTCGAAAGTCTCCAAACGACGAAACAATTCGCGCAGCTCCGCTTCACAGTTCTTGAGCTTTTTGAAATGCGTGATGCGCCGGGGCGCCTTCACGCTGAAAATGAACCGTGCAGGGACGTGCTCGCACCAGGCGGCTATCGTCTCGACCGTCGGCAGACCGTAGAAGCTGCTGTTAACTTCAACGCAGTCGAAATACCGGGCGTAATACTCGAGCCATTCTTTCTGTTTGAGCTTCTTCGGATAAAAAACCTCTTTCCAGTGACCGTATTGCCAGCCGGAAGTGCCGATGTGGGTTGCAGCGCGCATACCGGTGAGTCCTCAGAACAGCCGCAGCTGCGCGTCGTCGGCGGGGGGTGCACGAAAACGCGTGACGTCGAGCGCCTCGATGCCCGGAAACCCGAGCCGGCGACAGGCGAGCTGAAAGCGCCTCTCGAGCAAATCCGCGAACACTCCACGCCCACGCATGCGGGTGCCGAATTCGGATTCGTAATCCTTGCCGCCGCGTGCGTCTCTGATGCGGTTCAACACGTGCTCCGCCTTGAGCGGGTAATGCAGCTCGAGCCAGTCCTTGAACAGATCGGCCACCTCGCGTGGGAGTCGGATGAGCGTGTACCAGGCGTCGGCGGCGCCGGCGTTGCGCGCGGCTTCGAGAATGTGCTCGAGCTCACCGTCGTTGAGAGCCGGAATGACGGGAGCGACCGGCACCTCGACGGGAATTCCCGCGCTGGCGAGGCGCTCGACGGTTTTCAGACGACGCGCCGGCGATGCCGCTCGCGGCTCCATCCTGCGCACCAGATCCACGTCGAAGGTGGTGATCGATACGGCGACCGCGCAAAGGCCGCGCTCGGCCATGGACCGGAGCAAGTCGATATCGCGCTCGACCAGCGACGACTTGGTGACGATGCGGACCGGATGTCCGCAGCTGTCGAGCAATTCCAGGATGGAGCGTGTAATACGCAACTTGCGCTCCACGGGCTGATACGCATCGGTGTTGGCGCCGAGCATGATCGGTGCGCACCTGTAGCCGGGCCGGGCGAGCTCGGCGCGCAGGCGCTGCGAGGCATCGGGCTTGTAGAAAATCCGGCTTTCGAAATCGAGACCCGCCGACAGCCCGAGCCACGCATGGGAAGGCCGCGCATAGCAATAGACGCATCCGTGTTCGCAGCCACGGTAGGGGTTGACGGAGCGATCGAAGGCCAGGTCGGGGCTCTTGTTGAAGCTGATGACCGTTCTGCTCTGGTCGACACCGAGGATTGTTTTGAGCCGATCGGGTTCTTCGTCGAGACACCCCCAGCCGTCGTCGATCCTCTCGCGCTCGAGCGACTCGAAGCGTCCACTGCGATTCTGGGTGGCTCCTCGGCCTTTTGTCGCGCGACTGTTCAGCTCTCTTCACCCGGCTTGCATGGTTTCGACCCCGGAGTCGCGTCCGACCAGCAGCACATCGGCCGGGCGCTGCGCGAACAGGCCGTTACACACGACGCCGACGAGCTGGTTCAGCTCGGACTCAATCCGAGCGGGCTCCAGAATATCCATGTTGTGTATGTCGAGAATGACGTTGCCATTGTCGGTGGTGAATCCTTCGCGCAGCTCTGGTTGACCTCCCATGTGTACGATCCGCCGCGCCACGTAGCTCCGCGCCATCGGGATCACCTCCACCGGCAGTGGAAATGCACCAAGGCGGTCGACGAGCTTGGAGTCGTCGACGATGCATACGAACCGCTGTGCGACGGCAGCAACGATTTTCTCCCGGGTGAGCGCGCCGCCGCCGCCTTTCGTGAGATGAAGATGCCGGGTGCTCTCGTCCGCACCATCGACGTAGAGCGACAGATCGCTCACGCTGTTGAGATCGATGACTGGGATGCCGTGGCCCGCGAGACGCCTTGCGCTCTCCTCCGAGCTCGCCACGGTCGCGTCGATCTTGTGCTTGATTCCGGCCAGGGCCTCGATGAAATAGTTCGCCGTGCTTCCGGTGCCCACGCCGATGATGGTGCCCGGCTCCACATACTCGAGCGCGGCTCGTGCGACCGCCTGTTTTTTTTCGTCCTGGGTCATCGGAAAGCGCCTCCCTCGATGCGCGGCGGGTGGGATCGTATGGTTGGTCCGAGCACCGACACGCTATTATATACAGCTGGTCCCGGGCACGAGGGCAGTGGGACCCGATAGCCGAGCCGTGAAAGCCATGCCGAGAGATTACGTCGAGAGGATTCTGAAAGCGCGCGTCTACGACGTCGCCCGCGAATCGCCCCTGGAGCGGGCCCCGCGCCTGTCGCGTCGCCTCGGCAACGAGGTGCTTCTCAAGCGCGAGGACCTGCAGCCCGTGTTCTCGTTCAAGGTGCGCGGCGCATACAACAAGATCTGCAGTCTCACGGCGCAGGAGCGGGCGCGGGGCGTGATTGCCTCATCGGCAGGCAACCATGCCCAGGGGGTGGCCCTTGCCGCCCAGCGGCTCGGCGTGAAGGCGCTGATCGTGATGCCAAAGACCACGCCCAGGATCAAGGTCGACGCGGTCGGCGACCTGGGCGCGGAGATCGTGCTGCACGGCAGCTCCTACGACGATGCACGGGCGCATGCCGATGAGCTCGCGGCGCAGACCGGCATGACCGTCGTGCCGCCGTTCGACGACCCCGAGATCATCGCCGGCCAAGGCACGGTGGGACTGGAGATCCTCCGCCAGCACGGCCCGGAGATTCACGCCATTTTCGTTGCCGTCGGCGGCGGTGGTCTCATCGCCGGCATCGCCGCCTACGTCAAATCGCTCTGGCCGCAGATTCGCGTCATCGGAGTCGAGCCCGAGGATGCGCCATCAATGCACGACGCGCTCGCGGCCGGAGAACGGGTGATTCTCGACCATGTGGGGATCTTCGCCGACGGCGTTGCCGTGAAGCAGGTGGGCGAGGAGCCGTTCCGTATCGCCCGCGAGTGCGTGGACGAGGTGCTGCTGGTGAGCACCGACGAGATCTGCGCGGCCATCAAGGACATCTACGAGGACACGCGCTCCATCGCCGAGCCAGCGGGTGCCCTCGGTGTGGCCGGTCTGAAGCGCTACGTCGAGCGCGAGGCAATCGAAGGCCGCACGCTGGTGGCCGTGGACTGCGGCGCCAATGTCAACTTTGACCGGCTGCGCCATATCGCCGAGCGCGCCGAGCTGGGAGAGCGGCGCGAGGCGCTGCTCGCCGTCACGATACCCGAGCGAGCCGGCAGCCTGAGAGAGTTCTGTCACGCCATCGGCGCCCGCTCCATCACCGAGTTCAACTACCGCTTCGCCGACGAGCGTGATGCGCACATTTTCGTCGGCGTCGAGCTCAGGGACGTGGACAGCGACAAGGCGGCGCTCATCGAAGGCCTCATCGAACGGGGCTATCCCGTGGTCGACATGAGCGACAACGAGATGGCGAAGATTCACGTGCGCTACATGGTCGGCGGGCGCTCGGGCGGCGCCAGCGAGGAGCTGCTCTACCGGCTCAATTTCCCGGAGCGGCCCGGTGCGCTGCTGAGGTTTCTCACCCATATGGGCGAGCACTGGAACATCAGTCTGTTCCATTACCGTAATCACGGCGCGGACTACGGGCGCGTGCTGATAGGGGTGCAGGTGCCCGAGAACGAGAATGCGGCGTTTCAGACGTTTCTCGCCAACATCGGCTACGAGTACGTGGACGAGACGGGCAATCCGGCCTACGACCTGTTCCTCAGCTGAGGGTCGTCATTCCAGCCCGAGAATGTAGTTCCAGTGCTCGGCGCTGACTGGCATTACCGATAAACGATTGCCGCGCCTGAGCAGCACCATGTCTGCGAGGGCGTCGTGGCCCCTCAGCTCCCTGAGACCGATTGTGCGGCCGAGCTTGCGCACGAATTTCACGTCCACGAGAAACCAGCGCGGGTCGTCGGGGTCGCTCTTCGGGTCGTAGTGCTTGTCCTGCGGGTCGAACGCAGTCGGATCGGGATAAGCTTCGCTGGCGATTTTCACGATTCCGACGATTCCGGGCTCCTCGCAGGCAGAGTGGTAGAAAAATGCCTGATCTCCCGGCCTCATCTCGTCGCGCATCATATTTCGCGCCTGATAGTTGCGCACGCCGTCCCACGGCTCGGTGCGCGACCGGCGCGCACGCAGGTCGTCGATGCTGAATTCGCCCGGCTCGGATTTCATCAACCAGTAATTGGCCATGAGCTTTTAATTATCAGATCTGCGCGAATCGATACAAATATTTCTCGGTTGCGACCGCGTGCAGGGGCACATCCCAGGGTTGAGGGGCCAGGGACGGCAGCTTTTGAAACTCGTAGGCGATTCCGACGAGCAGCGGCTTTTTCCACACCGTGCGGCTTCGCAGGTAGGCAAATGTGCGGTCGTAGTAGCCGCCGCCCATGCCGAGGCGGTTGCCGGCGGCGTCGAACGCCACCAGCGGCATCAGCACCAGGTCCAGATCCCGGGCGCGGCATCGGCTGCCGGCGGCCACGTCCGGCTCCGGGATGCCGAAGCGGTTCGGCGTGAGCGGGGTATCGGGCTCGAAAGGCAGAAACCAGAGCGCGTCGCCGTGCAGGACGGGCAGCAGCACGCGCGTGCCGCGGCTTCTCATACGGGCGATCATCGGTCCGAGATCCATTTCGCCGTCGTTGGCGAGGTAGCAGGCGACCGTGCGCGCGCGGCTTACCCGCAGCGAGCCGCCGAGTCGCCTGGCAAGCGATTGAGACAGCCGTGCACGCTCGGCTGCGGAAAGCGCACGGCGTCGACGGCGCATCTCGGCGCGCAGTGCCCGGCGTGACGTCATGGATGAATCAGAAGAGCGGCGAACGCTCTTACGGCGCCGGCCGTGCCAGTGAGGGGTGACACCCTCCGCATATGCCGCGGCGCGCCATGACCCTTGAACCAGTTTGGTTCAAAAGGGAGCTTTTCGTGGCGTATCAGGCTTTCCGCTGCCAGGACGGACATGCACAACAACACCGTCGGTCAGCTCCCGTGGGTGGACGATTAGGCTCAAGCGATTACTAGGCCGCTCGCGAACACCGCAGAGGGCATCGATGATTAGTCTATCGCTTCCGCCTTTTCGCGTCGACTGATTGCGTCGTTGATTTTGCCGCGCAGTCGTCTCACCGTTCCGTCGACATCGGCAGAGAGCTGCGCCTGCTCTTTTTGCAGAAGGTTGTATTCGTGAATGACATTGAGCGCCGTCATGACCGCCATGCGCTCTGTACCCAGGACCTTCCCGCCGCCGCGCACTTCTCGCAAGCGCTCGTTGAGAACCCGCGCCGATTCGAGCAGGGCCTGTTTCTCCTCTGGTGGGCAGGCGACCGTGTACTCTTTGTCGAGCACCTGTATGGTGACTGCGTCCGCCTGATTGCTCATGTGCCGATTTCCATTGCCTTGAGTCGCGCGATCATTGCCTCGACACGCGAGCGTGCGAGCTCGGATTTCTCGATGAGGTTTGCACGTTCGGCGACGAGAGTGGATTGCTGATCGCGCAGCGCGCGGTTCTCTTCGCTCAGTTGCTCACAGGTTTGGATGAGCTCATCGACCTGGGCTTCCAGCGCCTGAAGATCCATTCGATCAATCCTCGAAGAGTCCTGGTCGCGTTCCATCGAAGTCAACCGGTTGCGGCTGGCATCTGCCATGAATTCTAGCCCAAGTTTCGTCAATATAGGGGGCGAAATCTGCCCGGTCAACGCCATGCGGAAACCGCGCTGATGACGTGTTTCGAGGAACCGAGCGTCGGTGTTAGCATACGCCGGGCCGAGCGCCTGTTTGCGCAGGCCCGAGACGGTGCCGGGGGGCCGTCGTGACAGCTGTTGGAAACACCCGAGAGTGAGTGCAATGGCCACATCTTACAACCTTTGTTCGCGTGCTCTGGCGCGCGCACGAGCAGAGCTGGGCGCCGCCGAATGTCATGGATTGCTGTGCGGCTTGCTGTGCGGTGTCGACGAGCAGGCGCCGCAGCGTTGGCTCGAAGAGGTGCTCGGTCCGGCCGGACGAATTCAGCAGGACAGGGAAGCCTGCCGCAGCGAATTGTTGCGTGTGCTTACCGACACGGTGAGAACGCTGTGCTCGGGGCAGTGTAATTTCGTGCCTTTACTTCCTGGCGACGATGCCGGTCTCGGCGTGCGCAGCGAGGCGCTGGCGGATTGGTGCAGCGGGTTCCTTTACGGTATCGCGAGCGCCGTCGACCTGGAGAAGCGTCTCTCCAAGGACGCTCTGGAGGTGCTGTCGGATTTCTCCGAGGTAACCCGCCTGCGCAGCGACGCCGAGGAATCGGAGTCTTCCGAAGCTGACTACAGCGAGATCGTCGAGTACATGCGGGTCGGCGTCATGCTGATTTTCGAGGAGCTGCGGGGCAGACCGCTGCCCGGAGACGGCGTGCACCGCCTGCACTGAGGACGACTCGGAGACCGCCCCGGCTTTGGATAAAAAAGACTTCGCGCGGCGACGGCGCGCAATCATGGACGAGATGGGCGAGGGAGGCATCGCCATCCTGCCGGCGGCGCCGGTGCGCATTCGTAACCGGGACGTCGAGTACCCCTACCGCCAGGACAGTGACTTCTACTATGTGACCGGCTTCGACGAGCCCGAGGCGGTGGCGGTGCTGGTGCCGAAGCGAAAGCGCGGCGAGTTCGTCCTGTTCTGCCGAGAGCGGGATCCGGAAATGGAGCTCTGGAACGGCATACGCAGCGGCCTCGAGGGCGCCTGCAAGGACTACGGCGCAGACGATGCCTTTCCTATCGGCGATATCGACGACATTCTTCCGGGGCTGCTGGAGAATCAGCCGCGTGTCTACTACGCGATGGGCTACTACCCCGAATTCGACCAGCGCATGATCGGTTGGGTGAATCGGGTGCGCACCCGTTCACGGGCCGGGGTGAGCTCGCCCGGGGAGTTCGTCGCGCTGGACAACGTGATCCACGAGATGCGCCTGGTGAAGAGCAAAGCGGAGCTGCGTGCCATGACGCGGGCAGTGCAGATCAGCAGCGACGCGCACCTGCGCGCCATGGCCATGTGCAGGCCCGGCATGACCGAATACCAGGTCGAAGCGGAGCTGAGTTACGCGTTCAAGCGCTCTGGAAGTCGCCGCCCCGCCTATCCGTCCATCGTCGCCGGCGGTGCCAATGCCTGCGTGCTGCACTACACCGATAATAACGACACCCTGCGTGACGGTGATTTGCTGCTCATCGACGCCGGGGCCGAGTACGATTACTACGCGTCGGATATCACCCGCACGTTTCCCGTCAACGGACGTTTCTCCAAGGCGCAGCGGGCGCTCTACGAGGTCGTGCTGGAGGCGCAGCAAGCCGCTATCGAGCAGGTGAAACCCGGCAACCACTGGAATGCGCCTCACGAGGCGGCGGTCGAGGTGCTTGCCGAGGGTCTCGTCGCGCTCGGACTCATGAAAGGAAGCGCCAAGAACATCATAAAAAAGGAGCGCTACCGCAAGTTCTACGTGCATCGCACCGGCCACTGGCTCGGCATGGACGTGCACGACGTGGGCGACTACAAGATCGGCGGCGAGTGGCGTGTCCTCGAGCCGGGCATGGTCATGACCGTGGAGCCAGGTCTCTACGTGGGCTCGGGCGACAAGCAGGTTGCGCGCAAGTGGTGGAACATCGGCATCCGCATCGAGGACGACGTCCTCGTCACCCGTGACGGGCACAAGGTGCTCACATCCGCCGTGCCGAAAGCCGTCGACGAGATCGAGGCTGTCGTCGGGAGCGGTTGAACCGTGGTGAGCGCCCCCGCCAATCGCGGCGCCCGCCACCCGACCTCGAGCGAGGTCACTTGCCGGATCGCCATCGCCGGCGCAGGGCCGGTCGGCTCGAGCCTTGCCCTCGCGCTCGCTCGCGCGGGCGTGCCGGTCACCCTCGTCGATGCCAGCGATGCGCAGCCTCTCGAGGCTTCCGGCCACGGCGCGCGTCCCATCGCGCTGTCCGAGGGCTCGCGTCGCATCCTCGCTGCGCTCGACGTTTGGGGGGCAATCTCGCAAAGCGTCACGCCCATCACCCGGATCCACGTCTCCGACCGGGGGCATTTCGGATTCGCACGCCTCGCCGCAGAGGACTTCGGTCTGGATGCCCTCGGCTACGTCATCGGCGCAGCCTCTCTCGAGCGCGCGCTCCATGCGCAGCTGCAATCGCTCGATGCGGTGCACGTGCTGCGTCCGGCTCGGGTCGACGATGTGCAGAGCGAGCGTGCGAGCGGCGTGCGCCTGTCCATCACCGACGCGGCGCAGAACGTGGCGCATGCGCATGTCGAGGCCTCGCTCGTGGTGCTCTGTGACGGCGGCCGCTCGCCGCTGCGCGAGCGGCTCGGGATACCCGCGAGCGAGCGTGATTACGGACAGCGGGCCGTGGTGGCCGAAGTCGAAGCACGGTGTGCGCACCGCGGTGTTGCCTACGAGCGGTTTACCGCCGACGGTCCGCTCGCGGTTCTGCCCCTGCGCGGCAATCATTGTGCAGTGGTCTGGAGTGCGGACGCGGACCGCACCGAGCGCTTGCTGTCGCTCGGCGACGATGCCTTCCTGGGCGCGCTTACCGAGCAGTTCGGCATGCGCCTCGGCGGTTTCGTATCCGCGGGGCCACGCAGTGCGTTTGCGCTCAGCCTGGTGACCGCGTCGCGGGTGGTGGGCGAGCGCCTCGCAGTCATCGGCAACGCCGCAAATCATCTGCACCCGGTCGCCGGACAGGGCCTCAACCTGGGCCTGCGCGACGCCGCGGCGCTCGCCGAGATCGTCGCAGGCTGTGTCCGCGAGGGCGGCGATCCGGGGGACGCAGCGGTTCTCGAGCGCTACGCCGAGTGGCGCCGCCGCGATCAAAAAGTCGTCGCGCGCGCCACAGACGCACTGGTGCGCCTGTTCTCGAACCGCTTCGCGCCGCTCGTGTTGGCGCGCGACATGGGCCTGCTGGCGTTCGATCTGATGCCGCCGGTCAAGCGCTATTTCGGCGCCCATGCCATGGGGCTGGCGGGGCGCCAGAGCCGTCTCACCCGAGGCCTGGGAGCGTGAACTACGATGTCGCCGTAGCCGGAGCTGGCCTCGTCGGTGCGACCCTCGCGTGCGCGCTCGCCAAGGCCGGCCTGCGCGTGGCGGTGATCGAGGCCAGCGAGCCACTGCCGCCGATGGGCGAGGACTGGGAGCTGCGGGTGAGCGCCATTACCCCGGCTTCGGAGTTTATTCTCCGCGGCATCGACGTGTGGGACGCATTGCCGTGCGATCGCATGGGCGTATTCCGCGAGATGCACGTGTGGGACGCGACCGGGGGCGGCCGCGTGCATTTCGACGCCGCGGAGATCGGCGCCGAAGCGCTCGGCCACATCGTCGAGAACGGAGCCGTGCAACGCGCCCTGGAGCATCGCATGGCGAGCCTCGACACGCTCAAGGTGTTCCGGCCCGACACCGTCGAGGATCTGCTGATCGAGCGCGATCGCGCGACCCTGCGGCTCGGCGGCGCAAGACTGCACGCGCGCCTGGTGGTGGCTGCCGACGGCAGCCGATCGCGGCTGCGCGAGCTCGCCGGTATCGCCTGTGACGGCGGTGATTACGGCCAGGAGGCGGTGGTGGCAACGGTGCTGACCGAGCGCGGTCATGCAGAGACCGCCTGGCAGCGCTTCATGCCCGACGGACCGCTCGCCTTCCTGCCACTGCCCGGACGTTTCTGCTCAATCGTCTGGTCGACCCTGCCCGAGCACGCGCAGGCGCTGCTTGCGCAGTCCGACGAGGACTTCGCCGACGCCCTCGGGCAGGCCTTCGAGTGGCGGCTCGGGCGCCTCGAGACGGTCGGCGGGCGCGCGGCGTTCCCGCTTCGCCATCTGCACGCCAGAGACTACGTCGGCGAACGGATTGCGCTGGTCGGCGATGCAGCGCACACCGTCCACCCGCTCGCGGGTCAGGGCGCCAACCTCGGCCTGCAGGACGCGGCCGCCCTCGCCGAGGTTGTCCACGACACCTGCTCGCGGGGCCGGGACCCGGGACGCCGCAGCAATCTGCGGCGCTACGAGCGCTGGCGCAAGGGTCGCAATCGGCTCATGCAGGAGGGACTCAGCGGCTTCCAGTGGTTGTTCTCGAGTCGGCTCGAGCCCGTGCGCGCGGCGCGCAACCTGGGGCTCTCGACGGTCGACCGTCTGCCGCCGCTCAAACGCCTGTTCATGCGTTATGCATCGGGATTCGGCGGCGATCTGCCGCGCATGGCGCGCTCGCCGCGCTGGCCGTGAGGCTGAGACACGATGAAAGTATCGGTCGGTGCGCCGGGCAGAGTACAATGCCCGGGCTCGATCATTCACAAAAGGACCGATGAACGATGGCGGCAGTAGTCGAAACCGTGTTCGAAAGTAATCTCCAGAGTCTCAAGCTGATCAACCGCGGCAAAGTGCGCGACATTTATGCCGTCGACGAAGAGCACATGCTCATCGTCGCATCGGACAGGCTGTCCGCCTTCGATGTGGTGCTGCCGGATCCAATCCCGGGCAAGGGTGCAGTGCTCACGGAGCTCTCGAACTTCTGGTTCGCGCGCACCGCCGAACTGGTGCCCAATCACCTCTCGGGGCTGCTTCTCGAGGACGTGCTCGGCGACGCGGAGGAGCGCGCGCAGGTGGCGGCGCAGGCCGTCGTCGTGAAACGCCTCGATCCGCTGCCGGTGGAGGCCATCGTGCGCGGCTATCTGATCGGCTCGGGCTGGAAAGACTACCAGGCGACGGGCCAGGTGAGCGGGGTGCGCCTGCCCGAGGGGCTCGAACAGGCACAGCGCCTGCCGGAGACCATCTTCACCCCCTCGACCAAGGCCGCCGTGGGTGATCACGACGAGAACATCAGCTTCGACGTGATGGCCGATCTCGTGGGCGCCGAGACCGCCGCCCGGGTCCGCGACGTGAGCGTGGCGCTGTACGAGCAGGCCGTCGCCTATGCGGCCGAGCGCGGCATTATCATTGCCGATACCAAGTTCGAGTTCGGTCTCGATGCCGAGGGCGCCATCGTGCTCATCGACGAGGTGCTGACGCCGGACTCGTCGCGATTCTGGCCCGCCGATGAATACCAGGTCGGCACCAGCCCGCCGAGCTTCGACAAGCAGTACGTGCGCGATTACCTGGAAAGCATCGGCTGGAACAAGAAACCCCCGGCGCCGTCGCTGCCCAACGAGGTCATCGAGCGCACGGCCGAGAAGTACCGCGAGGCCCGTGACCGTCTGATCGGCTGATCGCCGGTCGCGCGCTAGGGCAGGCGCAGCCAGCGGTAGCGGTCGCCGGCCGTGACCTCGAGCTCCTCGATGTCGGCGCCCTTGAGAATCGTCAGGGGCACCCGATCGCCGGGCTTCGCGGCGGCCCACAGCTTTCGATAAAAGTCCGCCATGGACGTCACCGGCCGGCCGGCCACGCCGATGATGACATCACCGGGTTGCACTCCGGCGTTGGCGGCCGGTCCGTCCGACGCCAGCCGGCGTACCATGACGAGCCCGTCGATCTCGCTCGCGTAGATTCCCAGCCAGGGCCTGGGAGGCTTCGAAGAGCGCCCCGAGGTGAGCAGATCGGCAAGCACCTCCTTGAGCCGATCCACCGGCACGAACATGTTTCCGGGCAGAGGCTGCTCACCTTCGTAGGCGTCGGCGACCACCAGCGAGCCGATGCCCACCAGCTCGCCCTGGCCATCGATCAGGGCGGCGCCGCCGAAAAGCGGGTAGGGCGGAGCGGTGAAAATGGCGCGCTCGAGCAGGTACTCCCAGTATCCGACGAAGTCCCGACGCGAGACCACGACCGCGCCTCTGGCCGCCAGCGGTCCGCCGAAGCCCGAGACCAGCAGCCGATCGCCCTCGCCGATATTCGCCGACGTACCGAGTCGCATGGGCGTCACGTCAACAGGTGCGCTCGCGCGCAGCAGCCCGAAGCCGGTCTCGTGATCGTAGGCGAGGATCTCGGCAGGCACGGCCCTCGCCTCGCCAACGCGCACCTCGACGCGACTGGCCTCGAGAATCAGGTACCCGATTGTGACAATCAGGCCGCTGGCGTCGATGACGATGCCGGATCCTTCGCGTTCGGTGCCGAGGGTGTCCGCCGTGCGGGCGTCCGCGGGCACGCTCGCACGGAGGCCGACGACGGCGGCGAGCAGCCGATCGGCGCTCGGTGACCGGGGCGGCTGCTGGCCGCTCGCGGCAAGCGGTGCGAGCAGAAGCAGCAACGCGAGCGCGGCGTCGATGGCGAGGCGTGAGAGCGCGCAAGCCCGCGCCATCGTGGCGGCCGCGGCCAGCGCGCCGGACCTGCGCCGCTGGCGGCTGCGAGTCCGCCCGAAGCGGGCTCGTGCGCCGCTCGAATTGGCCCTGTCAGCTATGCCCAACCGGCACCACCTTGGTTCCTAGACGCTCTGTAACCATTGTGGTAGAAACGTTCGGGCTGCCCAAGACACGACATTACAACCGATTTCGACGGCACCGCATGGCGCGGCCGCCCTCGGGTCGACAGCAGGCAGATTTCGCAACGCGCATCATTAGAACGGCTCGTCAGTGGGCACGGTCGCGGGCCCGTGCGGCGGGCACCAGGCTCGGCCAGGGGGACGCTGTGCAAACGATCATGCTTCTCAATCCGAAAGGCGGATGTGGAAAGACGACCATCGCGACCAACCTGGCGGCGTACTACGCGGGCCAGGGATTTCTGACCGCGCTCTTCGATCATGATGCCCAGGGCTCGAGCACCCGCTGGCTGGAGATGCGCCCCGAGTCCCGCGCGGCTATCCATGGCGTGGCCGCGTTTCAAAATCCGATCGGCGTGACGCGCAGCTTCCAGCTGCGCGTGCCGCTCAACGCCGAGCGCGTCATCGTCGACACGCCCGCTGGTCTCGCCGATCCGCATCTTCCCAACCTGGTGCGAACCGCAGACACCATCATCGTTCCGGTGCTGCCGTCGCCCATCGACATCGACGCGGTGCTCTCGCTGGTGGAGGCGCTGCGCCGGGTCGAGACGGTGTGCAAGTACGGGGTGCGCATCGCTGCCGTGGTCAACCGCGTGCCCGCCTATCGCAGCGGGCTCAAGCCACTCGAGATGGCGCTGGAGACGGTCGGCCTGAGCGTCGCGACGCGGCTGCGCGAGACCCGCCGCTATCCGCGTGCCAGCGCCCGCGGCATCGGGGTGAACGAGCTCGGTGGCATCGGCCGGGAGCGCTGCCTCGACGACTGGCGGCCGCTGTGGGCGTGGCTCGAGAACGGCAAGGGTCATGAGGCTTTGACACCGGAGCATCAATCGCGCCCGCGCCTGTTTCCCGATCGCGTTGCCGCGCCCGCCTGATGCGCTCGGGCTAGGCAGCCTTTTCCATGCTCTCGCTGTAGCGTCCCAGGGAGGCGGCGCTGTTCAACTTGGCGCGATGATAGAGGGCGGCCTGCGCCGCCTTGCCGTTCGCCGCGTCGCCATTCCACGTTTTCAGGGCCGGCTCCTGAAGCGCCCGCGAGTAGGAGAAGCTGAGCTTCCAGGGAAGCGTGCTGGCCATGGCATTCATGGCGTTGAGGTGCGCGGTCGCCTCCACCGGCGTCTGGCCGCCGGACAGAAACACCACCCCGGGCAGCGCAGCCGGCACGGAGTTCGTCAGGCACGCGAGGGTGCGCTCGGCCACTTCCTCGACACCGGCGCGTTTCGCGGCCCTGTTGCCCGAGAGCACCATGCTGGCCTTGAGAATGGTGCCTTCGAGCACCACGCGCTGATCGTACAGCGCGCCGAAGACCGCGCGCAGCGTCGCCTCTGTGACCTCGTAGCAACGTTCGATGCTGTGATCGCCTTCGAGCAGCACCTCGGGCTCGACCATCGGAACGATGCCCGCCTCCTGGCACAGCGCCGCATAGCGCGCGAGCGCATGGGCGTTTGCGGAGATGCAGCCGCGGCTCGGGATCCCACCGCCGATGGTGATGACGGCACGCCACTTGGCGAACGGCGCGCCGAGCTCGCGGTACTCGGCCAGCCGGTCGCGCAGTCCATCGAGACCCTCGGTCACCTTCTCGCCGGAGTGGCCGGCAAGGTCCTTGGCGCCGCCGTCGACCTTGATGCCGGGCATGATGCCCCGCGATGCGAGCAGCTGTGGGAAAGGTGTGCCGTCGGCCGCCGATTGCCGGATGGTCTCGTCGTAGAGAATCATGCCGCTGATGAACTCGTTGATACCTTCGCCGCCGATAAGGAGTTCGCGATAGGCGCGGCGATTTTCCTCGCTGCACTCCGCACCGATGGAGTCGAAACGTTTTTTGATTGTCGGGCTGCTCTCATCGATGGCGAGTATGCCCTTGCCGTCGGCAACCATGGCGTTGGCGACTGTTTCGATTGATTCTGAACTCATGATCGCGATCCTTAGATAGTTCGTCAGTGAAAGTTCTGCAGCGGACGCCGATGTCTCAGGGCGCGTTCACCAGCGCCAGCGTCGTGTCCAGCATGCGGTTGGAGAAGCCCCACTCGTTGTCATACCACGACACGACCTTCACCAGCTTTCCGTCGATCACCTTCGTGAGTGCCGACTCGTAGGTGGAGGAGGCCGGGTCGTGATTGAAGTCCACGGACACGAGGGGTTTCTCGTTGAAGTTCAAAATTCCCTTGAGTTCCTGCTCCGATGCCGCGCGCAGAACGGAATCGATCTCGTCCTTGTCTGTTGCCCGGGATGCCGTAAAGGTGAGATCCACCAGCGACACATTGATGGTCGGAACGCGCACGGCAAAGCCGTCGAGCTTTCCATTGAGCTCCGGGAGCACCAGTCCGACTGCCTTGGCGGCGCCGGTGGTGGTGGGGATCATCGATTGAGTCGCGGATCGCGCGCGGCGCAGGTCCGAGTGATAGACATCGGTGAGCACCTGGTCGTTGGTGTAGGCGTGAACGGTGGTCATGAGCCCGCACTCGACGCCGATGTGATCGTGCAACGGCTTCACCAACGGCGCCAGGCAGTTCGTGGTGCACGATGCATTCGAGATGACCGTGTCCGAGGACTTGAGGCTGTGGTGATTGACACCGAAGACGATGGTGGCGTCGACGTCGGCGCCCCCGGGGGCTGAGATGATGACTTTCCTGGCGCCGGCCTTGAGATGCGCCCCCGCTTTCTCCTTGCTCGTGAACAGCCCGGTCGATTCGTGCACGACGTCCACATCCAGCTTCTTCCAAGGGAGATTTGCGGGATCGCGTTCGGCACATACAAGAATTCGCTGTCCGTTGACGACGAGATAATCGCCGTCGACGCTCACCTCACCGGGAAAGCGCCCGTGCACCGTGTCGTACTGGGTGAGGTGCGCGTTGGTCTCGGCGTTCCCCAGGTCGTTGACCGCTACGATCTCGAATTCGTCGCTGCGGCCGCTCTCGAACACCGCGCGCAGGATGTTCCTGCCGATGCGTCCGTATCCGTTGATCGCAAGTCTGATGGGCATCACGAGTCCTCGATGTTTTAGACGATTTTCTCTGCGGCAATGCCTGCCGCGGCGGCGCCGACATCGGCGATGGATTCCTCTACGGCCCTGACCACCGACTCGGCGGTGAGCCCGAAATATTCGTAGACCTTCTCGTACGGTGCCGACAGTCCGAACGCGTCGACGCCGACAGGGCGGCCGTGATTACCGATGTATTTGAACCAGTAATCGGTCACGCCCGCCTCGACCGAGACGCGCGCTTTGACCGAAGGCGGCAAGACCGATTCCCGGTACGACGCGCTCTCGGCATCGAAGACGTCCGTGCAAGGCATCGACACGACACGCACGGCGATACCTTTCTGCTCGAGAATCGTGCTCGCCTCGACCGCCAGCGCGACCTCCGAGCCGGTTGCGATGATCACCGCCTGCGGCGTGCCCGCGCAGTCGCGCAGGACGTAGCCGCCGCGGGCCGCGTCTGCGAGCTGCTCGCGCGTGCGTGCCTGATGCGGCAGGCTCTGGCGCGAGAACAGCAGACTGGTCGGACCTTGCCTGCGTTCGATAGCGTGACGCCAGGCGATGGCCGACTCCGCCGCATCGCAAGGCCGCCATACGCTCATGTTCGGCATCAGGCGCAGCGTTGCCACCTGCTCGACGGCCTGATGGGTGGGGCCGTCCTCCCCCAGGCCGATGGAGTCGTGGGTGTAGACGAAGATGCTCGGAACACCCATCAGCGCCGCCATGCGAAGCGCGTTGCGGGCGTACTCTGAGAAGGTGAGAAAGGTCGCCCCGTAGGGAATGAAACCGCCGTGCAGCGCGAGGCCGTTCAGAATCGCAGACATGGCGAACTCGCGCACGCCGAAGTAGAGGTAGTTGCCGTCGTCGGAGGTCGCCGAGATCGGGCGCGAGCCCGAGTGCAGCGTGAGATTCGAGCCGGTTAAATCCGCCGAGCCGCCGATCAGCTCCGGCAGCTTGGGAGCGAAACCCTCGAGCGCGTTCTGTGACGCTTTACGCGAGGCGATGTTCTCGCAGGCCTGTTGAACCTCGGCGATGAAGGTGTCCGCGTGCTCGCCCCAGCCGTCCGGCAGCTTGCCTTCGATGCGGCGGGTGAACTGCGCGGCGAGCTCCGGGTAGGCCGCGCGGTACGCCTCGAATCGCGCGGCCCATGCGTCCTCTTGTGCCTTTCCCCGGCTCCTGGCATCCCAGGCGGCGGCGATGTCGTCCGGGACGTGGAACGGCGCGTGGGACCAGCCGATGGTCTCGCGCACGAGCTGCACCTCGTCTTCACCGAGCGCGGCGCCGTGGCAGGACTCCTTGCCCTGCTTGTTGGGTGAGCCCCAGCCGATGATGGTCTTGCAGCACACCAGTGAGGGCCGATCGTCGGCCTCGCGGGCCGATGCGATAGCGCTGTGGATCGCGTCCGCATCGTGGCCGTCGACATCGGGCACCACGTGCCAGCCGTAGGCCGCGAAACGCGCCGGCGTGTTATCGGTGTACCAGTGCTGCACCTCGCCGTCGATGGAGATGCCGTTGTCGTCGTAGATGACGACGAGCTTGCCGAGCCCGAGGGTGCCGGCGAGCGAGCAGGACTCGTGGGAGATGCCCTCCATCAGGCAGCCGTCACCGACGAAGACGTAGGTGTGGTGATCGACGATTGCGTGATCGCCGCGGTTGAACTGCGCGGCCAGCACCTTCTCGGCGATGGCCATGCCGACCGCGTTGGCGAGACCCTGGCCGAGCGGTCCGGTGGTGGTCTCCACGCCGGGCGTGTCCCCGTACTCGGGGTGGCCCGGGGTCATGGAGTGCAGCTGGCGGAAATTGACGATCTCCTCCATCGGCAGCGGGTAGCCGGTGAGGTGCAGCAGCGAGTAGAGCAGCATCGAGCCGTGACCGTTCGAAAGCACGAAACGGTCCCGGTCGCACCACCGCGGGTTGCCGGGATTGTGGCGCAGAAAGTCGTTCCACAGAACCTCGGCGATGTCGGCCATGCCCATGGGCATGCCCGGGTGCCCGGACTTGGCACGCTGGACCGCGTCCATGGAAAGCGCCCGGATGGCGTTGGCGATTTCTCGACGAGATGACATGCGGATGCCTGCAGCTCAGCGACGGCCGCACGCCGTCGGCCGTTCAGCCGGCGCGAACGTCGCTTTTCGCGCCGCCCGGGACACCGAAACGCGCCCGCTGTTGGAGACAGCCACGATCATCGGCAGTCAGCCTGTGGGAAGTCGACCTGTACGCAGGGAAAGGCGAATTTTGACGTACTGGCCCGTGTTGCGCAACGCGCCCCCATGCGTTGCGCGGGACGACTATCATTGTCACATCGACGCGAGGACCCGCGACGCCTGCGGGTGATGGCCGCTCAGTTGGCGATGATTCGAGTTCGACCGCATGCACGGGGACTGGCGCCGGTGCTCGCCGCGCTGGCGCTCGGCGCCGCCGCGGCGGTGAACGCCGGGCAGTTCAGTCTCGTCGTCCAGACCCAGGCCCAAGGCGACGATGCCTCGATGGCATTCGCGCCGCTCGCCGAGTACCTCTCGGAGGCGAGCGGGCATCGGCTGACACTCATTGTCCCCGACAGCGTGCTCTCCCATTGGCAGGCGATGGTCAGGGGCGAGGCGTATCACCTGGTTCTCGACGAAGGCCATTTCACCGACTACCGCGTGCGTCATTTCGACTACGAGGTGCTGGCAAAGGTTGCCGGCGTGTCGGGGTTCAGCGTCGTCACCGGGCCCGCGACGGTGTTCGTCGAGCTCGACGAGCTGTTCGGAGAGCCGGTGGCGACGCCGCCACCACCGAGTCTCGCGGCCCTGCGTCTGGCGGAGCTGTTCCCCGATCCAATCCGTGCTCCGGTGCTCGTGGAGGTGGGCTCGTACGAGGAGGGTATCCGCCGCGTCATCAACGGCGACGTGGCAGCGGCCGTGATTCCCTCCGACATGGTACGCAGGCACCCTCAGTTGAACGTGGTTCTGTCGATGCAGCAGGGCCCGGGCATGGCCCTGTCCGCGTCGCCCGCGGTCCCGGCCTCGGCCCGCGAGGTCATCCGCCGGGCGTTTCTCGCCGCCGCCGACATCGACGCCGGGCGCCGGGCGCTCGCCCGCGCTGGTCTGGCCGGGTTCGAGCCGGCAAGCGCTGCCCTTTACGAGGGCCACGCCAGACTGCTGCGCGGCACCTGGGGTTACTGAAGGCGCGCTCTCGGCGCGCACGGATACGCGCGGGTCGCTGCCAGACCCACGCGGGTATTGGGCGAACGCACTTCAATGGTTACACTTACCGTCTTTTTTTTGACCTTCAGACGGGCAATCCATGGCGCGCACTCAATTGATCACCTCGGAGTCGGTTTCCGAGGGCCATCCGGACAAGATGGCAGACCAGATATCGGACACGATCCTCGATGCCATCCTCGAGCAGGACCCGAACGGACGCGTTGCCTGCGAGACGATGGTCAAGACCGGCGTCGTGATCGTCGCCGGCGAGATCAGCACGTCGGCCATCATCGATACCGAGCACCTGGTGCGCGAGCGCGTCAACGCCATCGGCTACAACAACACGGCGTATGGATTCGACGGCCACACCTGCGGCGTCCTCAACGCCATCGGCAAGCAGTCACCGGACATTGCCCAGGGGGTCGACGAGAGCACGAGCCACGAGCAGGGGGCGGGCGATCAGGGAATGATGTATGGATACGCGACCAACGAGACCGACGTGCTCATGCCGGCGCCGATAACCTTCGCGCACCGCCTGGTGAAGCGTCAGTCCGAGGTGCGTCGCAGCGGCACGATCCCGTGGCTGCGCCCTGATGCCAAGAGCCAGGTGACGTTTCGTTACGAAGCCGGCAAGCCGAGTCGCGTGGACGCGGTGGTGCTTTCCACCCAGCACGACCCGGAGGTCGATCAGAAAACCATCCACGAGGCCGTCATGGACGAGATCATCCGTCCCACCATCCCCGCCGAGTGGCTCGCCAACGACACGCGCTTCTACATCAACCCGACCGGACGCTTCGTCATCGGTGGCCCGGTGGGGGACTGCGGGCTGACCGGACGCAAGATCATCGTCGACACCTACGGCGGTGTCGCGCGCCACGGTGGTGGCGCGTTCTCGGGCAAGGATCCCTCGAAGGTGGATCGTTCGGCGGCCTATGCCTGCCGCTACGTGGCCAAGAACATCGTCGCAGCCGGCATCGCCGACCGCTGCGAAGTGCAGGTCTCCTACGCCATTGGCGTGGCCGAGCCCACCTCGGTGGACGTGGAGACCTTCGGCACCGGTAAGATCGATGCCGGGCGCATCAGCGAACTGGTGAATGCCCATTTCGATCTCAAGCCGCGCGGCATCATCGAGATGCTGGATCTGCTGCGGCCCATCTACACGCCGACGGCCGCTTACGGCCACTTCGGCCGCGAGGACGAGAAATTTCCCTGGGAGCGGACCGATCGCGCCGCGGCGCTGCGCGAGGCGGCGGGACTTTGACGGAATCTTCACGCACGACCCTTACACTGACGCTCGGCAAGGCGGTCGTAGACGACAGCGGAGTAATGCAATGACGAGCCAACCGGTTGAAAACATCGAGCCCGATTACAAGGTCGCCGACATCGCGCTGGCCGAGTGGGGTCGCAAGGAAATCGCCATCGCCGAGACCGAGATGCCGGGGCTGATGGCCATTCGCGAGGAGTACCGGGCGAGCCAGCCGCTCGCGGGGGCGCGCATCGCCGGGTGCCTGCACATGACCATACAGACCGCCGTGCTGATGGAGACGCTGATCGCGCTCGGTGCGGAGATACGCTGGTCGTCCTGCAACATTTTCTCGACGCAGGATCATGCCGCCGCGGCAATGGCGGCCGCCGGGATTCCCGTGTTCGCCTGGAAGGGTGAGACCGAGGAAGAATTCTGGTGGTGCATCGACCAGAGCATTTTCGGTCCAAACGGCTGGCGACCGAACATGATCCTCGACGATGGCGGCGACCTGACCGCCGTGATGCACGAGAAGTACGCCGATCTTCTCGATGACGTGCGCGGTATCTCCGAGGAGACCACCACGGGGGTGAAGCGACTGTACGACATGGTGAGCGACGGCACCCTCAAGTGCCCGGCGATCAACGTCAACGACTCGGTAACGAAATCGAAGTTCGACAACCTCTACGGCTGCCGGGAGTCGCTGGTCGACGGCATCAAGCGCGCCACCGACGTGATGATCGCCGGCAAGATCGCCGTCGTGTGCGGCTACGGCGACGTCGGCAAGGGCTGTGCGCAGTCCCTGCGCGGATTGGGAGCCACCGTGTGGGTTACCGAGATTGACCCGATCTGCGCGCTGCAGGCGGCCATGGAGGGTTTCCGTGTCGTCACCATGGAGCAGGCGGCGTCGGAGGCCGACATATTCGTCACCGCCACCGGCAACGTCGGCGTCATCACCCATGAGCACATGCTGCGTATGAAGAACGAGGCCATCGTGTGCAACATCGGTCACTTCGACTCCGAGATCGACATCGCTTCTCTGCGCGACTATCAGTGGGACAACATCAAGCCGCAGGTCGATCACGTGGTGTTCGGCGACGGCAAGCGCCTCATCGTGCTTGCCGAGGGACGCCTGGTGAACCTCGGATGCGCGACCGGGCACCCGAGCTTCGTCATGTCGAACTCGTTCACCAACCAGGTGCTCGCGCAGATCGAGCTTTGGCAGAACCCGAAGAACTATGCCAACCAGCTCTACGTGCTGCCCAAGCACCTGGACGAGAAGGTCGCCCGGCTGCACCTGAAAAAGCTCGGCGTCGCGCTCACCGAGCTCACCTCGGAGCAGGCGGCCTACATCGGCGTGCCCTCCGAAGGCCCCTACAAGCCCGATCATTACCGCTACTAGCCGGGGGCCGGTGGCTCGCGCCGCGGCGCCACCGCGCGAAGCCGGCCGCGCCCGCGGCTCGTGCACGGGCCGGCGGCGCCCACTATATTAGTAGGTCTATCAAGGGCATCCAGAGGTTTTCCTGCCCATGGCCAAGGCCACGGCGAAGCCCGACCAGAAGGCTGCGCGACACGGGCTGATTCTCATCGACGACGACCCGCTCATCGGCGAGTCGCTGGCGTTCGTGCTGCGCGATGACTTCGACGTGCACCTGGTGGCGAGCCGCGGCGAAGCCAAGCAGCTCATCATGAAGCTCGACCGGATGCCGGCGCTGGCGCTGGTGGATCTGGGCCTGCCGCCCGAGCCCCACCGCCCGGACGAGGGCTTCGCGCTCATCCGGGAGCTGCTCGCGGTCAGCCCGTCGATGAAAATCCTGGTGCTGTCGGGACAGAGCGACAAGCACAACGTGCAGCACGCGCTTTCGCTCGGCGCCGCCGACTTCATCGCCAAGCCCTGCGATCCGCAGCTGCTCAAGGCGCGCCTCGATCATCATCTGATGATCCTTGAGGCCGAGTTGCAGGGGCCGGAGGAGGCGACGAGCGGCATCGAGCTGCTCGGCGAGAGCCCGGCCATGGATGCGCTTCGCAGCCAGATCGCACGTTTCGCCGACACCCCCTTCCCGGTGCTCATCGAGGGTGAATCCGGCACCGGTAAGGAGCTGGTGGCGCAGCTTCTGCACGAGCAGAGCGAGCGTGCCGCCGCGCCGTTCGTGAGCGTGAACTGCGCGGCCTTCACGCCGGAGCTGCTGGAAGCGCAGCTGTTCGGGCATGCCAAGGGCGCGTTCACCGGCGCCACCAATGCCAAGGCCGGCTTTTTCGAGGACGCAGGCGAGGGCACGCTGCTTCTCGACGAGGTCGGCGAATTTCCGCTCGCGCTGCAGCCCAAGCTGCTGCGAGTGCTGGAGAACGGAGAGTATTATCGCGTCGGTGAGACCCGTCCACGCCAGGCGCAGGCGCGGGTCATCGCGGCAACCAATCGCGATCTTCTCGAGGAGATCCGCAACGGCAGCTTTCGCCACGATCTCTACCACCGCCTGAGCGTTCTGACCATCGATGTGCCGCCGCTCAGGGAGCGGGGCAACGACAGCCTGCTGCTGATGGAGCACTTTCGCGCGCTCTATGCCGAGAAGGTGCCGCCTTTCGTGCTCGACGATCAGGCCGCCGAGCGCTGGTCCCGTTACACCTTCCCGGGCAACGTGCGTGAGCTGAGGAACATCGTCATACGCCTCGGCGCCAAGTATCCGGGCGCGCACATCGGACTGACCGAGCTCGAGGCCGAGTTCGACAGCCAGTCCCAGATTGACGGAGACTCCGTCAAGCAGCTCACTGCCGGCGGCTTCCGCCTCGACGAGATCCTGTCGAGCTGGGAGCAGCGCTACATCGAGGCGGCGCTGAAGCTCGCCGACGGTAACTTGAGCGAGGCCGCGAGACTGCTGGGCGTGAATCGCACGACCCTGTACAGCAAGATTCAGCGCCTCAAGGGCGGAGACGCCGCCGATGTATAACGAGCACTTCGGCCTCAAGCGCGCTCCCTTCCGAATAACGCCCGATACGAAGCTTTTCTACCCGGGCGGCAGCCGGGGCGAGGTCCTCGATGCGTTGATCTACGCGATCTCGAGCGGTGAAGGGATTATCAAAGTGGTCGGCGAGGTCGGCAGCGGCAAAACGATGCTCTGCCGGATGCTCGAGGAGCGTCTCGCCGATTCGGTGGATATCGTCTATCTCGCCAACCCGAGCCTTTCACCCGAAGACACTCTGCACGCGATCGCGCTGGAGATGAAGCTCGACGTGGCGCCCGATGCCAACCGTCTGCAGGTCATGCACGCGCTCCAGGAGCGTCTGCTCGAGAAGCACGCGAACAACCGACAGGTAGTGGTCTTCATCGAAGAAGCCCAGAGCATGCCCCTTGCGACCCTCGAGGAGATCCGCCTGCTCAGCAATCTCGAGACCCATCGCGACAAGCTGCTGCAGATCGTGTTGTTCGGCCAGCCCGAGCTCGACAAGAATCTCGAGAAGGCGGAGATCCGACAGCTCAAGGAGCGCATCACTCACAGCTTCTACCTGCAGCCGTTCACGCCCGAGCAGATGCGCGAGTACGTCAACTTTCGCATGCGCGCGGTCGGCTATCGTGGCCCCGACATTTTTCGCGGCGCTGCTTACCGGCGTCTCGCAAAGGCCTCGGCAGGGCTCACGCGACGTATCAACATTCTCGCCGACAAGGCGCTGCTGGCGGCTTTCGCCGAGGACACCTTCGATGTCGGCAATCGCCACGTCAGGATCGCCATCAATGACAGCCAGTTCGTGGGCCGCCGCCGCTGGGGTCTGGCCGAGACTTTTCTCGTTTCCGGTGCGCTGCTGATCGTCGCAGCGCTGGTTTGGACGCTCCTTCAGCGCCCCGACGGCGTCGCCGAGCAGCTGCGCCGATGGTTGCCGGGCGGTGCCGTCGAGCACGGCGCAGGCGCTGTCGCGGGCCGCGGCGAGGCCGCCACCGGCAATGGCGCAGCGCACGCCGCCCCGGCGCAGGCGGGCGCGAGCCCCGGGGAGCCTGCGGCGAAAACGACGGAGGTGGCGGCGGGTGCCACGGCCGCTTTGTCGAATGATGCGTCGCCGGCGCCACTGGCCGCCGCGGACGATGACGGTCCCGGCGCGCCGCCGGCCTCGGCGCCGGTCGCCGCGCCTGCGGCGAGGCATGACGGCAGTCGGCTGGTGCTCTCGGAGTCGTTGAGCGTGCCGCCGAAGAGCGATAGCGGCGCGCGGGCGGAGCCGCAGGCGGTCGTCGCAGGGCCGGTCGCCGCGGCTCGCGAGGACGCCGTCGCCGGGGGCGCGACGCCGCTGCCCGATACCGCCGGCGAGCCTGTGCCGCCGGCGGGCGAGGCCGAGGACGAGCGGGTCGCGGCCGGCCGAGTGGAGGAAGCCGCCGCGCCGGTGGACAAGTCGCCGTCGGCTGCCGAGGGCAGGGCCGATGTCGGGCCGCTCACCGAGGCGCGCCTGGCGGCGACCCGCGCCTGGCTCGCGTCCGCCGACGGGCGTCACTTCAGCATCCAGCTGCTGCTCACCGACTTTGCGCGCAGGGCCAATCTCGAGCGTTTCCTGCGCGAACGCGAAGCGGCCGGCGAGGTCGACGACTACTACGTGTTCGAGACGCGCATTCGCAGCAACCTCTGGTACGGGGTCCTCTATAAGGAGTACGAGACCTTCTCGGCCGCCAAGGCCGCCCTCGAGGAGCTGCCCGAGGCGCTGCGCGATCATCGGCCCTTCATCCGCAACGTGCGCGACATCGCGCCCCTGGGCTAGCCACGCGCACCGCCCGCGGGCGCCAGTGGCCCCGGCCCGCGGATACCCCCGCAGGGCTCCCAGGGACCGCTTGGCAGCGGGCCCGCGGGAGGGGTGAAATTGAGACGCCCGACGCTTGGCCTGGGTACGCCAACTGTGCCATCCTCGACCATGTCAGGCAGCAAGCGAGCTAAGGTCGATAACTACATGTATCTGCTCTAGTCTGCGCCTGGACGGGTACCGCCCGATAGGCGGCCGGTAATAATAGATTGGTTCGCGCTGACGGCCGCGCAGAGCCAACGGTCGGATGAGGTCATCCAATTGGGGAACTGGGTCTCAGTTCTTTGCCGACGCACTATCTATATTCCCAGGGTCTCCACACATCACGAGGCTGGGGAAGTGCAGGGATTTATCCTTGGCGGGATAGGCCGGTGCCTGCGATCCGGCGCCGCGCTGGCGCTCGTGTCCGCGATCGCCGCCTGCCAGGGAATCGCCCCGGACCCGCGTCCCATCTCATCGGGGCACGTGAGCGAGGAGCCTCCTGCCGCGCCCGCCACCAGCAGCATTCCCGCCCCGGTGCGCAGAACCCCGTTCGTGCCGAAGCCGGTGCCCGAGGCGCCGGTGGAAACCTACACGGTGGTGGTCAACGAGGTGCCGGTCAAGGAGCTGCTGTTCGCCCTCGCGCGCGACGCCTCCATCAACGTCGACATCCATCCCGACGTCTCGGGGCTTGCGACCCTCAACGCGGTGGATCAGTCGCTCACTCAGATTCTCGATAGGCTCTCCCGTCAGCTGAATCTGCGCTACGAGATCAGCGGCGACAACATCAGCATCAGGCCGGACACGCCCTTCGTGCGCGTCTACCGCGTCGACTACGTGAACCTGACGCGCGAGGCCACCACCAGCAGCAGCGTATCGACCCAGATCGCGACGACCTCGACGGAGGCCGGCGGCGGTGGTGGCGGCGGTGGCGGTGGCGGCGGCGATGCCGGCGGCAACAACTCGACCACGACAGTCACCAGCAGCTCGGCGTACCCTTTCTGGGACACACTGTTGGAGAACGTGCGCAAGCTGGTATCGGGAAGCGGCACGTTCGAGGGCCTGGACGACGACGAAACCGTGATCGCCAACGCCTCCAACGGCGTGCTCATGGTGCGCGCCACCGGAGCCCAGCACGAGGAGGTGCAGCGCTATCTCGACGAGGTCAAGGCCGCCTCGCGGCGTCAGGTGCTCATCGAGGCGACTATCGTCGAGGTTCAGCTCAGTGACGGCTACCAGGCCGGCATCGATTGGCAGGCCCTTGCCACGGGCGCCGGTTGGTCCGTCGCCCAAAGCCTGTCCGCCGGCGTTGCCGCGCCCGTGACGACGCCGCCCAACTTCTCTCTGTCATACACCAACTCCGCCGGCGATATCGCGGGCTCGATCGAGCTGCTGCAGACGTTCGGCGACACCCGCGTGCTCTCCAGCCCCAAGGTGATGGCGCTCAACAACCAGACGGCGCTGCTCAAGGTGGTCGAGAACGTGATCTATTTCGAGGTCAAGAGCCAGCAGTCCCAGGCCGCGGTCGGCGGGTCTGTGCTGCAGAGCTCGGAGACGACGGCCAAATCGGTGTCGGTGGGTGTGGTGATGTCGGTGACGCCACAGGTGAGCGAGATCGACGAGGTGACGCTGACCATACGCCCCACTATCAGCCGCGTGATCGACTTCGTGCAGGATCCGAATCCCGCCCTTACCGACACGACAACGTCGCCGCCGACAACCATACCGAACCTGATTCCGCAGATAGCGGTGCGCGAGCTGGAATCGGTGCTGCGCATCGGCAGCGGCCAGCTGGCGGTGCTCGGCGGACTCATGACCGATGACGTCAGAAGGGAGTCCGACGCCGTGCCCTGGATTTCGGAATCGGACCTCGTCGGCGATCTGTTCACCTCGCGTAACAACGCGTTCAAGAAGACCGAGCTGGTCATCTTCCTGCGCCCGTGGGTGATCCAGACGCCCGACGTGCAGGCGGATCTCAAAGCGTTCCAGCCGTTTCTGCCGCAGAGCATCGAGCCCCAGGCCGAGCCCGCAAAATCGCGTTTCGTGAAAGATCTGCCATGAGCCTGTTGATGGATGCCCTCAAGCGGGCCGAGAAAGCCCGCCAGGCGGAAGCCTCGAGCGATGGCGCGGAGCTCGATATGGCCTCCACCCAGGGCTTCAGCCTCGACCCCATCGACGAGTCCGCCTCCGGAGAGCGGCCGTTGCCCCGCGAGCCCACGCTCGATCGGCCGGTCTCGCCGTCGGATACCAGCGATCGGCTGTCGCTCGAGGATACCCGCGAGATGCAGGGACGACTCGGCATCGAGGCGGATGACACGTCGTCGTTCGAGGATATCGGCGAAGGGTCACTGGATGACTCCATCTCCATCATCGACGACGCCAACGCCATCGACGTCGAGCACAGCATCCCGGCTGACACCTCGGCAACGCTGCCTTCGGTCAAGCAGGCGCAGCGCTCGGTGGACAGCTACTTCGACGACGACGGCTCGGTGTCCGTGACCCGCGACGATCTGCGCTCGGCGATGGCCGAGGCGACCACTGCCGGCGAGCGCGTAGGCGGCGATACCGAGACCCAGCGTCGCGTGCGCGCGGTGTTTCATGCCAAGGAGGCGAGCCGAAGCCGTGCAGGCCGCAACTGGCTGCTCGTGGGCGTGCTGCCGCTGCTGCTGGTGGTGGTCATCGGCGGGCTCGCGCTGCTCTACTGGGACAGCCTCGAGCGGCTGATCTCCGGAAGGCCGGATTTCGTGCAGGCTCCGCGGCCGGCGCCGACATCGCTGCCGCAGCCTGCCGCGCCTCAGGCGCCTGCCCAGGCGACCCAGGCGACCCAGGCGACCCAGGCGACCCAGCAGGCGACGACCCAGGCGGGTGCGGCCACGGGCGTGCCGCAGCCGGCGCCGGGAACGGCCTCCGCAGCGCCCCAGGCCGGCGCCGAGAGGGTAGCTGCAGCCACGCCGGCGGCGGCCGGCGCAGCCGCGGTGACGCCGGCGCCGGATGCGGGCGAGACGGCCACGGAGCGCCAAACGAGCATGGCGCAGCTGGCGCGCAGCGCGCCGTCGGCGGCTCAGGTGACGGCACCGCCCGCTGGCTCGCGGCAGGGTGGTGCGGTGGACGAGGGCGGCCCGCGCCTCTCGGCCGAAGAGCTGGTCGCCCAGCGTATCCAGAGCGCGGGCATGGCGCCGCCTTCGCCGACCGGGGGTGCCGCTTTCAAGATCAAGCGCCGCAGCACCCCCGATCGCTTGCACCCGCTCCTGGCCCAGGCCTATGAGGCCTGGCGCGCGGGCGATCTGGTCGCGGCCAAGCGCAGCTACCAGCGCGTGCTGAAATCGGATCCGCGCAACCGCAACGCGCATCTGGGACTCGGCGCCATCGCCGTGCGCGACGGGATGTGGGACGAGGCCTCCGAGCACTACACGACGCTTCTTCGCCTCAACCCCCGCGACAGCGTCGCCCAGGCCGGCCTCATCGCGATTCACGAGAACGTCGACCCGCTTCGCGGCGAGAGCCAGATCAAGCTGCTGCTGCGCGAGGAGCCCGACGCGCCGCACCTGCATTTCACTCTCGGAAACATGTATGCCGAGCAGGGTCGCTGGGGCGAGGCGCAGTCGGCTTATTTCGATGCCTACCGCCTCAACAGCGAAAATCCGGACTACACCTACAACCTCGCAGTGAGCCTCGACCAGCTCGGTAAGGGCAAGGCGGCCGCGGACTATTATCGGCGCGCCCTCGAGCTGGCTGGCGAGAAGCGCGCCGCCTTCGACCAACCGAGCGTGCGCGACCGGCTGCTGCGACTCGCCTTCGAGGGCTCGGCGCAGTGACCGCTGATTCGCCAACCATCAACATCGAAGCACCGGTAAGGACCCGGCGTATCGGCGAGACCCTGGTCGCCAAGGGCATCGTCAGCGAAGACCAGGTTCGCATCGCGCTCACCGAGCAGAGGTCGCGCAAGGAGCACCTTGGCAAGATTCTGGTGCGCCTCGGATTCGCCACCGAGGCCGTCATCCGCGACGTGCTCGGCGGCGCGCTCGGCTACGACAGCGTCGATCTCACCAAGGTCGTCGTCGAAAGCGAGGTCGTCAAGATCATTCCCAAGGACGTCGCGCGGCGCTATCACGTGCTGGCGCTGACGTTCTCCGCCGAACAGAACACGCTGACGGTGGCAATGGCCGATCCGTTCAACGTCATCGCGCTCGACCAGATCAAGGCGTTGCTCGACGACGAGGTGCAGATCAAGGCGCTCCTGGCCGGCGAGGCGGAGCTCGACAAGGCTATCGATCAGTTCTACGGCTTCGAGCTCTCCGTCGACGGAATTCTGCAGGAGATAGAAACCGGCGAGATCGACTACCAGAGCCTCGAGGCTGAGAGCGACGAGTACAGCCAGCCGGTGGTTCGCCTCGTGAACGCGCTGCTCTCGGATGCGGTCAAGCGCGGCGCGTCGGACATTCACTTCGAGCCGGAGCACGAGTTTCTGCGCATACGTTACCGCATCGACGGCGTTTTGCGTCAGATCCGCAGCCTGCACAGAAATTACTGGTCCGCCATCGCCGTGCGTGTCAAGGTGATGTCGGGTATGAACATCGCGGAGATGCGATCGCCCCAGGACGGGCGCATCTCGCTCTCGGTGTCCGGCCGCCCGGTGGATTTCCGCGTCTCGACTCTGCCGACGAGCCACGGCGAGAACATCGTGCTTCGCGTGCTCGATCGACAGAAGGGCATCGTGCCGCTCGAGGGCCTGGGCCTCGATGATAAGGCGCTCACCACGCTGCGCCTGATGATGGCGAGGCCGGAGGGCATCATCCTCGTCACCGGTCCGACCGGCAGCGGTAAGACGACGACGCTTTACTCCATGTTGAGTCACCTGAACACGGAGCAGGTGAACATCATGACGCTGGAGGATCCGGTCGAATACCCCATCGAGATGATCCGCCAGACATCGGTGAACGATGCCGTGCGCCTCGACTTCGCAAACGGCGTGCGCAGCCTCATGCGTCAGGACCCCGACATCATCCTGGTCGGAGAGGTGCGCGACGAGGACACCGCCACCATGGCGTTTCGAGCCGCCATGACCGGCCACCAGGTTTTCACCACCCTGCACACGAACTCCGCCATCGGCTCCATCGCGCGTCTTCGCGATATCGGCATCCAGGCCGGCATCATGGCCGGCAATATCATCGGGGTCATCGCCCAGCGGCTGGTGCGCAAGCTCTGCGTGCAGTGCAAGCAGGTCTACGATCCCTCCAAGATCGAGCGCCAGCTGTTGCGGCTCAGCGTCGGCTCGGAGGCGCCGCCTGTCTACAAGGCGAAGGGATGCTCGAAATGTGAGCACACGGGCTACAAAGGTCGTCTCGCGCTGATGGAGCTGCTGCGCTTCGATCGCGAGATCGACGATCTGGTCGCCCGCGATGCCACCCAGCGCGAGCTCTACAAGCTGGCGTCGACGAAGGGTTTCAACACTCTCGCCGACGACGGCGTGCGACGGGTGCTGGAAGGCATCAGCAGCATGGACGAGGTGTCTCGAGTCCTGGATCTGACCGAAGGCATCACCTGATTCCGCATGCCCGTGATGCAGTACAAGGCGATGGACGAGCGCGGCAAGCTCGCGTTCGGCCGGATGGAGGCGGTCAACGAGGCGGACCTGGAAGTGCGCCTGCGGCGCATGGGCCTCGACCTTGTCAACTTCACCGCCGCTAAGACCACGGGCGGCACCGCCCGCAAGATTCCGCGTCGCGAGGTTATCGGGTTCTGCATGCAGCTCGAGCAGCTGGTTTCATCGGGAGTGCCGCTGCTCGAGGGTCTTCAGGACATCCGCGACTCGGTCGAGGACAAGAGGCTGCGCGACATCGTTGCCGGCATGGTGGAATCCATCGAGGGCGGTTCCACGCTCTCGACTGCCATGGACAGCTACCCTCAGGTGTTCGACAAGGTGTTTGTCAATCTGGTGCGCGCGGGCGAGTTCAGCGGTCGCATGAGCGAGGTTCTGAAGACGCTTACCGATAATCTAAAATGGCAGGACGAGCAGACGGCACAGATGAAAAAGCTGCTCATGTATCCCCTGTTCGTGGGCGGCGTCGTGCTGCTGGTGATTGTTTTTCTCATGGGCTATCTGGTGCCGCAGCTCACCTCTTTCATCACCATGATGGGGCAGGAACTTCCCCTTCACACCCGCGCGCTCATCGCCGTATCGAACTTCACGGTGCAGTATTGGTACGTCGTTCTGGCTGTGCCGACGATCATCTTTATTGTTTTCATGGCCGTGTTGAATTCGAGCAGCGCGCTGCAGTACACCGTCGACGCGTTCAAGCTTAGAGTCTGGATCATCGGCCCGATCTACAAGAAGATGATCCTGGCGCGCTTCGCCAACTACTTCGCGATCATGTACCGTTCCGGAATCACGGTACTCGAGTGCATACGTGTGTGCGAGGGGCTGGTGGGTAACAAGGCTATCGAAGATGCGGCGCGACGCGCTGGACGGCAGATCGGTGATGGCGCCAGCATCAGCGCCGGATTCGAGTACACCGGGCTTTTCCCGCCGCTCGTGCTTCGCATGCTGCGTGTCGGTGAGAGCACTGGAGGGCTCGACGAGGCGTTGCTGAACATCAGCTATTTTTACGACCGCGACGTATCCGAGTCCATCGAGAAGGTGCAGACGATGATTGGCCCCGCCATGACCGTCGTGCTCGGCGCGATTCTCGGCTGGGTCATCGTCTCGGTGCTTGGCCCCATTTACGACCTGATCACGAAAATCGATATCTAGACCATGTCGAGACGCGTATTTTTTCTGGCTGGCGGACGAATGGCCGTGTACCAATGGTCGGGCGGCACGCTGCTCGAACCCCTTTGGTTCGCGGCCGACGAGGACGGGCTTACCGAATTCTCGCTCTACCTCGATCACGCGCCGAAGGACCCCGTGTACCTGCTGGTGGACGTCGTCGAGGAGGAGTTCCGCGAAGAAACTATCCCGCACGTTATCGGCGGCGATCGGCGCGCCCTCATCCGTACGCGGCTGAATCGACTTTTTCGGGATCCTACCTACAGCTACGCGGCGATGCAGGGGCGGGAAGCCGAGGGCCGCCGTGACGATCGCGTGCTGTTCACTGCGCTTATTCGTCCCGATCTCCTGAGCCCTTGGGTCGGTCAAATCGCCAAGCACAAGGTACCACTCGCGGGTATCTATTCACTGCCAATCGTCAGCGAAACGCTCATCAAGCGTTTGCCGGTGGAGGCCGATCACGCGCTGCTGGTGACTCTGCAGAGCACTGGCGGGCTGCGCCAGACATTTTTCCATCAAAAACGTGTCAAGCTCAGCCGCCTCGCCATCATGCCTCCGGGCGGAGCGCCGGGTCACGCCTCGTACGTGCTCGGTGAGATCGAGAAAATCCGCCGTTATCTGAACAGCTTGCGCCAGCTGCCCCACGACAGTCCGCTGGACGTCTATATCGTCGCCAGCCGTGGCCTGCTCACCGACGTCAGCCGGCAGTCGCCGGATTCGCTGACGACACGCCATCACCTGTTGGACGTGGCCGATGTTGCGCAGATGGTCGGCATGAAGGGCACGTACGGCTCCGATTACTCGGATCGTATCTTCGCTCACCTGCTGGCGAAGAAGCGCCTGCCGAACCAGTATGCGCCCGCGAGCCAGACGCGCCACAACACCATGTACCGGGCACGCCTCGGCCTGATCGCCGCCAGTATCGCGCTCGTGGTCGCAGCGCTTTTCGTCAGCGGCGCGAACGTCATCGACGCATTCAATGCCATCGGCGAGACGGCGTCGGCCAAACAGCGAACCGAGTTCTACAATGAGCGCGTCGAAATCTTCAAACGGCGCATGCCGAGCATCCCCGCCGAGCCCCGTGACATCAAGGCGGCGGTGGAGATGGCGCAGACGCTGCGCAACTACAAGACGACACCGCTTGCCATGGCCATGACCCTGAGCCGAAGCCTGGTGGACTTCGATACGCTAAAGGTGGACGCCATAGAGTGGCTGGCGAGCACCGATCCCGCCGCGCAGATTGGCGGGCGGCGCGACCGTTCCAACGGCAGCCGGCCGGGCAATCAGGCGCTCGCCGCATCAACGGAACCCGTGCGCCACTACCAGATCGCCGACATCAAGGGCCGGGTGGAGCCATTCGACGGCAACTACCGGCAGGCAATCGAGAAAGTGAAGCAATTCCAGGCCGCGCTGCTGGCCCTTCCACAGGTCGAGGCCGTCAACGTCGTCGAGCTACCGCTGGATACCAGCTCGGACAAGGTGCTGCAGGGCGACCTGCGGCAGGGCAATCCCGAAGCGCGCTTCAAGCTGCACGTCGTCATAGGAGAACGGGTCGATGAAGCCGGCTGATATCGAGTGGGGCATGCTGCGAGGCGCCCTCATCGGTCTCGCCATCGCCGCGGCGGTTGCCGGGGCCCTCGTCGGGTCCAGCTATCATTTCTGGGAGAGCAAGGACCTTGCGTTCAAGAGCGCGGACCGGGACCGGCGCGCGGCGGAGCTCGAGTACAGGAAGCTCGACGAGCTCGAGCAAATGGTCGTTACCTACTATCCGATGTTTCAGGAGCTCGAGCGCCTGGGCATCATCGGCGAGGAACGCCGGCTCAATTGGACCGAGGCGCTCAGGGACGCGGACGCCGTGTTCAAGCTACCGAGCCTGACCTACTCCGTCAGCACGCAAGAGCCGTATCAGGATCAGGCCGAGTTTCCGCTGGTCGAGGGTGCGTACAAGCTCTATGCAAGCGAGATGAACCTGCAGATGGGGTTGCTGCATGGCGAGGATTTTTTTCGCGTGCTCGGCAAGCTCGAGGAGGACGCCGATGGGCTGTTCAGCGTCGACTCGTGCCGAATAGAGCGGCGCAGGGATACACCCGGTGGCTGGGAGGAAACGCACTTGGCCTCGGAATGCAGGCTGCGCTGGTACACCATCCAGAAGCCGACCGAGGTGGGGTCATAGCGGCCATGATTGATCACAGTTGCAAGGCAAGCGCGCGGGCAGCGGTGTCCCGGCTGCGAGTCACTCGCCGCGCCCTCGGCCTCGTGCAGGCGGCCGGCGTCGCGCTGCTGCTCACGCACGCGGGGGTTGCCGGCGCCGAGAGTTTCGGGCGCTGGTTCTTCAGCGCCGAGGAGCGCCGCGTGCTCGACGAGCTGCGTGATGTCGGAGAAGCGCCCAAGCCGGCGCCGGCACCATCCGGAGAAAAGCCCGTGGCGCCGGTGGTGGACGTCATATCGTTCGACGGCAAGGTCGAGCGAAGCGGCGGCAGCTCGACCATCTGGGTCAATGGTCGGCCCGTGGTCACCGGCAACACGACCGCCGAGGGCATCCGCGTGCAACCCTCGCGGGGCACCAGCGGCGAGACGCGGTTCGTGTTGCCGCCGTCGGACACGGGCGCGACGCGCTTCTCGCTCAGGGCGGGACAGAAGATCGCGGTGCAGAACGGCCGTAAATTCGATGCTTTCGAGATTCGCCCGGGCGAGGACGCCGCGAGCGTCCTCGAGCCACGCGAGCAGGTCGATTCGGGGAACCCGGCCGGTGGCGCCGAATCGCGCCGGGACGACGACACCCCTGCGCCGAGACGCACATCCCCTGGAAGCTAGCCCACCCGCCGCCTTCCCCGGGCGAGGGGCCAAATACAGCAACTTTCAGCCGGGTGTTGGCGCCCCCATGAGCGGGTCGCATCGGCGCGGCGCCCCTCAGGGACACTCAGGGCAGCTGGCGCGCCTCTATCAGGCGATTGAACAGGACCGGCGCTGAAATCCAGATCAGCAAATCGTCATACTCGCAGAATGGCTGTCCCTCCAAGGTGTCACTACAGCCACCGCTCTGCGGCGTATGGCGTCGCTCCACGAATATGGAAGGCGGGAACGGCACTATCGGCGGAATCGGAAAGTTCGCGGGGGTGGAGTCGACGTTGGCGAACTCATCCGTGCCGGCGACCGTGGCCGGCAGCGTTCCGCTGCCCAAGAAGGTGCCCCCTGCGCCATTGCTGCCCACCGATAGCACCACCACCGGTGTCCGGGTCGAGAGCCGAATCAGCTCCTTGGTCTCGCCACCGGAGCCCATGGCGGGATTGTCACCGCGCGTCTCGACGATGATGGCGGCGAATACGCCATCAGCCAGATCCAGCCGACTGTCGGCAGTGGGCGGCGAGGGAGGAGACCAGGGTGGAGGCAAGCCGGGCGTGGTCCGGTAGGTAAACTCGGCGCTGACCGCGTAACGGAAAACGCGCCCCCAGGCATCGGTCGCCGAGACCCCGAGATCGTCGTAGGGCAGGAAACCCTCGGCCGTTTGGTTGGAAGCCCCGCACGGAGCATTCTCCAACCCGTCTGGAGTGGCATCCCTGTCCGGACACGGCAGGCGTCCCTGGGTCATGGCGTAGCCGAGCAGCGCCTCTCGAATCTCCTCCAGCGTCTCGCGGGTTTCCCGATTCTTCTGCTGCTGCAGCTGGGTGGCGAGCGGCACCAGCAGCGCTCCCAGCAGCAGCGCGACGATGACAATCACCACTGCGAGCTCGACCAGCGTGAATCCGCGCACTGGTGTACTGGCCGATCCCGGCATTGAGCACTTGCCTTGCAAACCGTTACCTGTTCGATAGCCGTTGATGAATGTCGACCTCAGGGGGGAACCGCCCGTATCTGGTCGTTGAAGGTCGTATCGACGTCGAAGGTGTTGCCGAGGGCGCGACCGAAGACCAGATTTCTGGCCGTCGCCTCCGCGTCGCTGTTGGGCGCCTCGAAGTAGTCGCACAGGAACGGCGGCTGCCCGGCGCAGGCCGTGGGCCCCGTGGCCGTGGTGCGGTCCTGGGCGGCGAGCACGGCGCCGGGAGCGATGACGAGCGCTTCGACGTCATTGCGCACCGTGGCGGCGTTGTACTGAATGATGAGGCAGTCGTCCGCCTCGTTGCCGGGGCCGACGGGTGGCGAGGTGCAGCTGCCGTCACCGCTGGAGGTGCCGGCCAATGCCGGCACGTGGGCCCCGGCCACCGCGGCGTGCACGAACCGGTGCCAGTCGTTGTCCACGAACCAGCGCGCCAGCTCGTTCGTCACGTCGATCTCGTAGCGAATGCCGCTGAGCGTCATTCTTCCGCGCGTGTCGTGATCGATGACGACGGCGCGCTGCCCGACATTGGCCCCGTTCTCGTCGGTAATACGGACGATCCAGGTCTCGTTGTCGCCCGGGGTGGCGTCGCGATCCTGGGGCAGGAAGGGCGCCGGGTTGAGCTCCGGCGGCGTCGCCGCGCCGAACCGGGAGGGGTCGGGCATCGGCGGGCTGTTCTCGGTTCCGTCACTCTGACAGTTGTTCCACGACCTGGGCTTCGAGCAGGTGGCCCGGATCTCGACACTGCGGGTGCGCGGACTCGCCGCCGTCGGCGCGGTAATGGCGGCTGCGGTGGGCGTGGTGTCGTTCCGTCCTTCGAAGCTGAATTGCACCTCGATGGTGCGCCTGGTCACGGAGTATCCGGAAGGGACGACGAAGGGGGTGCCACCCAAATCGGTTACCTGGATACCGTAGCAGTCCACACGATCCTTGTGCGTCCACATGCAGGTGCCCTCGACGTCACTGAAGGTGACCGTCTTCTGCCTGAATTCGGAATTGTTTGCCCACAGGCTCGAATCGCCGCTCTCGTAGTAGTCGTCGATGTCATCCAGATCCCAGTCCGCCGTGAAGCCGGTCGCAAACAGCTCGTTCGGGTAATGCAGCGGCAGCATGCCTTCCACGGTGCCGGGAATCCCCCGGAACTTGTCGGGTGCGTGCACCACGTAGCGATCGCCCGCGGCGAAGCTGTTGCTGGTGCCGCCGATGAGTCCCTCCAGGGTCAGCGTCGTGGCGCTCACGCTGGCCACCGGGCCGATGGAGCCGTCGGTGAGGTTGCGCACCACATGGCCGGCCAAGACGCCGGCTGCCCCGAAGTCCGTTCCCGTGTCCACGAGCGACGTCGCGCCGCCGCCGGTGGCCGGGCCCGCGGGCGAGCGCGGATCGCTGAACGGGCTCAGCCACGGATAGAAGTCGTCCGGATGGCTGCCCCGGTAACTCCTCAGCGCGATGCCCGCCTCCCCGAGCACGCGGTCTTCGACCGCGCGCATGAGCTCGTCGACGGTGATGAAGGCCAGGCGGTCGTTGAAGCCGTCCGCACCGCCGGGAACGACGATGAAATCCTCGCCCGGCGTCGCGCAGCTGCCGGCGTCGGGGCAGCCGTCGGCATCGAAGTTGCTATAGGTGCTGGCGCCGACGGTGAGCGCGTCCAGGAAGTTCAACGCCTTGGGCGCGGCGCCGCCGCGGTCCTGGGTACCGAGCACCGGCCCCGGCGCGAGGATGACCGCGGCGACGCGATCGCTGATGACCGCGCCGCTCTGATCGCGCACGGTGATCCACGGCTGCGTGGCCAGCTCGCCGATGTCCGGGTTGATAGGGCCTCCGCCGCCGCCGCGCACGAGATTGCGCGAGACCGCGTACCAGAGGCGTTCACGCGCGCTGTCGACGGTTTCCGGGAACAGCTCGATGGCGCTCGTGCAGCCGCTCTGCTCACCGCGAATGGGCAGCTTGCCGAGCAGATGCGTGGCCACGATGGCGCCCGGGCTCACGCAGTCGGCCTCGCCGTCGTAGCTCGGCGGCACGTCGTCGTCGCGATCGGGAAACGGCAGCAGACCGGGGGTGTCGGGATGGCTCGCGGCCCACGCGATGAGGGCGCTCTTGGCGCGCGCGAGGCTGCGCATGGACTCCGGATCCCGGGCCGGCGCCGGGATGGCGGCCACCTGCAGCCGCTCGAGCAGCACGGCCGCGGCGACGAGCAGCAGGATGGCGAGCACGACCAGCAGGGCAGCGCCCGCCTGATGGCGGGCTGTGAGCCCGCACGAACGAGGGGTGATCGCGCTCAAATGGGTCTCCTGCGTCGCCTGTCGACCACGTTCGTGTCGAGGCCCCGGGTGCATGCCCGAACCGGCAAGGGTGGTCGCTCCGCCCGCTCAGCATAATCTAGCCGCCCCCGAACATTCCATGTGTGACCAGTGTCACGGGATGTTCGTAACGCTCCCGGGCGCCGCCGCCGAGAGCCGCGCCGGTACCGGCCGTGAGAATATAACCCATTGAAATTATTGAATATTATCAACGAGCCAAAAGTGCCGCATGGGGACTCTCCGGGGCCTGCCCGGCGCGCCGCGCGCCTCGCACAGCACGGTCGGGGGAAACCGGCCTACGGCGGTGGCGGCGGGAATCGGCTTCGTCATTCCCGCGACGCCGGTAGGCTCCCCTCGATGCGTCTGCGAGGCAAGGGAGCATGCACGGGATTGCGCACAGGGTGGTGTCGCCTGGACACGCGGCGCTCGCAGGCGCTCGGCAGCGGGTGGCCTCGTGCCGGTTCGGTCGTGCGTGCCGCGCGCTCGCGGGCCGCCAGCGCGGCACCGTCCTACTGACGGTGTCGATCCTGCTGCTGCTCGCGGGCGCGGCCGCAGGCCTCGGCGGTTCGAAACCGGCCGCCACGCAGCGAAGCGCCGCCACAGCGAGGGCGCTTGCCCAGGCCAAGGCCGCCGTCGTGGCCCGGGCGGTGACCGTGCACGCGACGCGGGGCAAGCACGTTGCCCCCGGTCTGCTGCCGTTTCCCGACCGCAACCGCGACGGTCGCTACGATGGCGAGGGTGATTGCGTCACCTTCGGCCTCGCCGCCGCCCACCTGCTCGGCCGCTTACCCTGGGCCGGTGACGGACCCCCGTGTCCACGCCAGGCGCTCGGTCTGCGCGCCCGCGACGCCAGCGGCGAGCAACTGTGGTACGCGGTTTCCCGCAACCTGGTTGCCGGCGGAGGCGGCGGACCGGTCAATTCGGGCATGGCCGGTGCGGCAGGCGCGGCCCACGCGTGGCTGGTGGTTCGCGGCTTCGACGGCGCGGTGCTCCGCGATCCGCGCAGCGGCGCACCGCTGCCGGTGGCGGCCGTGATCATCGCGCCGGGTGCGGCCATCGGCCGCCAACAGCGCCGCGGCATGGCACCGGCGGCGGAGCAGTATCTTGACCGCATCCGCATCGGCGGCGTCACTTATGACAATGCCGACGCGGATGGGTGCGCCGACGCCGTAAGGGCGCCGTGTGACGCCCGCGAGAGCGGCGAAGAGTTCATCGTTCACCCCGGCGGCGCGGGCGCGCGAGCGTTCAACGATCGCGTCGTGTACATCACCGTGATGGAGCTCATGCGCGCGGTGGAAAAGCGCGTGCTCGGCGAGGTGGCGGTTGCTTTGAACCGTTATCGCTCAGAGCAGGGCGTGTATCCATGGCTGATGAGCCTTGGCGATCCGCGATCCACGGACTTCAAGAGCGACCTGTCGCGCCGGGGACTGTTGCCGGTGCATTTGCCCGACGAAGTCTTTACGACGCGCTTCGGTGCCGCCTGGAATCTCGAGGACGCGACGCCGACGAGCGTCACGCGGCACTCCGGCGACGCGGCGCTGGTGCCGACCCTCGAAGACGTTCTGAGGGGCCGTGTCCGGGTAACGCGCGTGAGCGGTCGCTGCCTGTGGAGCGAACCGAGCCGTGCTCAGTGCACCGGCGTCGATATCGACAGCGATTATTTTCGTGCCGATCTCGGAGTCCCCGTGAAACGCACCGTCGAGATTTCGTTCAGTCTCGAGGACGATGCCTTCCAGGTGACACCGCCGACCCCGGGCGACGTGCGCCGGCGCACGTTGTCCATGCGTGGCGCCGGGTTGGCAGGCACGCCGGCATCTCCCGACGCTGCACCATGGAACGTTCGAGTCACCGATGAGAACGCTTTCGATTGGGGACGACGGGAATTGCGCATCGACTCGGACACCGCGGGCGCGCTCACCCTCAGTGGTGTCCGCTTCGACCTTTCCGTCGTCTACGACGACCTTCACGACGCGCGCGACGAGCTTCCCGAGTGGTTCGCGGAGAACGACTGGCACCACTACATCTACGTCGCCCTGTCTGCGGACGCGGCGCCCGGAGGCGATTCCGATGGAGACGGCGACTGCCAGACGCCGGTGGATACCTGCCTGAGGCTCAGAATCGCCGGCGAAGTGGCGCGATCCGACATACGGGCCCTGGCCGTATCGGCGGGAGCAGCCCTTGCGGGTCAGAATCGCGCGCGCGGAGAGTGCGGCGGTGAAGGGCGCTCGAACGGCTTTCGCTGCGCCTTCATGGAAGGTGACAACGGCGATGACTCGACGCCGCGTTCGGCCGATACGTTCGCCCGCGACGGCCCCGGGGCGCGCTTCAACGATCAGATCCGCGTCATCGCACCGCTGCCGCCGTGAACGAGCGGGAGGCCTCTCTCGCGCTTCACGGATCGATCAAACGGGCTTGAGATCGAACGCCACGTCGTTGGGGCGATTGGTCGTCAGCTTCAGCTCGTAGCCCCACTGACGCGCGAGGCGTGCCGCCTGATAGAGGCCGATACCGAGGCCGCTGCGCGAGTTGACCGGCGACCGGAAGAGTCTTTGCGCCGTATCGGCGGCGATGGCGCTGCCATCGTCGGACACGCGCAGCTGGGCGGCACCGTTGCGCGCCTCGAGATGAACGTTTATGTGGATGTTCGGCTCGCTCAGGCGCTTGCCGCGGGCGTTCTCGAGAAGGTTCTCGGCAACGCTGTCGAAGACATCGAGCGGCACCATGGGATCGGAAGCAAGCTCCGATTCGAAGCGGATGCCGGTGTCGATGTTGCGCGCCTGCAGTGACTCCCACCACTCGCTCACCGGCCCCTTGGCCATGGCCTCCTTCTCCGGGGCCTGCAGCTTGTCGAGGGCGAGCTGCAAACGCTTGTTGACGTGCGGCAGCTGCTTCCCCAGGAGCTCACGCAGCTCGGCTTCCTCGCCCTCCTTGCTGGCCTGCATGACGGCGGTCGTCGTTTGCAGCGATTGCAGCAGATTCTTGATGTCGTGGGTGATGCGCGCACCGGTCTCGTAGACAGCTTGCAGGCGTGCGTTGCGAGTGAGCTCCTCCTCGCGCTGCTTGCCGCGGTAGAAATGGGCGACCAGCTTGAGCAGCAGCTGTGCGTGCCAGCGAAGCGCGGCGCCGATGCGCCGATGCGCGTACACGGTAATCTTCAGATCTTCCTCAGTGAAGTGAAAGAAGTGGCGTGTCTTATTGCCACGCTCGCCCTCGGACCCGTCGCTCGACCAGGCGACGCCCGCGACCCAGGTCAGCTCGATGAGCTGCGCGACGGCCGACTCGAGAAACCCATCCGGCGTCCGCTCGCCGAGCGCGACGTCGGTGAGGCGCCCGAGCCAGCTCTCGAAGGGCGTGCCGATGTTCTGCAGATAGCGCTCCCAGAGCTGGCCGAGGCCGCTGAAGCCTGCCAGCGGCGTCCACAGCCAGCTGATGGCGAGCAGGAACAGCGCAATGGCGAGGATCGTCTGGATCACCGCCACCGGGTAGTCGGCTCCGGTGATGTACATGCTGAGCAGGCTTCCCATGGCGAGGATGCAGGTGAGCAGCGACACCGTCAGTCCGTAGAGAAAATCGACGGACTTTTCCGAATTCAGCGCTTCTTTGGAATTGGGCACGAAGAACAGAACCAGGGGCACGATCAGCAGCCCGTAACCGAGCACGTGCCAGGCTTCGCCTCGCGCGAATTGCAGGGTGATCATCGAGGGAATGCAGGTGACGAGAATCTCGGAGACGAGAAACACGAGCGCCATGAGATAGGCGTAACGGCTGCCCCTTCGCGCCGTCACGCGTCCGCCGGCGATGGCCGTGAGGATCAGCAGCCAGAAGGTCATCAGCCGCCAGTCCATCCAGATGACGAACACCAGGGTCGGGGTGATGAAGACGATGGCGCCCTTCCAGTTGAGCCGCTGCTCGCGCCGCCACAGCGGCTGCCACATGAGGAACAGGCCAAGGTGGGCGAGCATCATGCTGCGCGAAAGCGCGCTCCCGAAATCCCACCACAGCGCCAGGTGCAGGCTGGCAAGCATCAGCGCCAGAATCTGGTGCTCGAAACGCCTGTCGATCAGAAAATTGGCGCGGGCCATGGTCGTGCAATTCCGGTTGGCTGCAAGGCGTCGTTGGAAACGCTCACGTCGCCTTGTCGTATTGTATATTAGTCGTGGACGAGGCCATGCACATGCGCGAATCGAAGATTTTCACCATCGCCCGGTACACGTTCCTCGAGGCCATGCGCAACCGTCTGGTGTGGCTGATCGTAGCCTTCATCGTCATCGGCTTCGGACTGTCGCAGTTCATCGCCGAGATCGCCGTTGCCGAGAGCGCGGCGTTCCAGAGCAGCTTTCTCGCCGCCATGCTGCGATTCTTCGCCGTATTCACCATCGCGCTTTTCGTGATTACCAGCATGGTGCGCGAGTTCGATGAGAAGGGGCTGGAGCTCGTGCTCTCGCTGCCCATTCCGCGATACCAGTATTTGCTCGGTAAGCTTCTCGGCTTCTCGCTGCTGGCGCTCATGACCGCGGTGCTCTGCGGGCTCGTGTTGCTCGTGCACGCACCGCCGGGGCAGGTGGCTCTATGGGTGGTTTCGCTTTCCTGCGAGCTGCTCATCATGACGGCGCTGAGCCTGCTGTGTCTTTTCACCCTGAGCCAGGTCACCCTCGCGCTCTCGGCGGTCATGGCCTTCTATCTGCTCTCGCGCAGCATCGATGCCATGCAGCTGATGGCGCACAATCCCATCGTTGATTCGGACTCGCTCTCACAGCGCGTCATCGAAGGCTTCGTCGACAGCGTCGCTTTCCTGCTGCCGGATCTGGCCCGTTTCACCTCCAGCGAGTGGCTCGTCTACCACACCGGCAGCTGGCAGCAGATGGCGCCCATCCTCGTGCAGAGCGTTGTCTACATGGTTTTGCTCGCGGGCGCGGCTCTCTTCGACCTGTATCGGAAAAATCTCTGATGGACTTGAAGGCCGTGTCGGGGCTGTGGAACCGGCGCAATCGGGCCCGCAGCGTCAAGTTCGTGCCCGCTCCCGTGCTGGTCCTGCTGGCCGCGGGCCTCGTCGCCCAGATCGTCTGGCACGGCGTCCGGCCGCCGCCCACCGCCCGCGCCATCGACCTGCCTTCGCCGCCGAGCGCGGACGCCCTGGCCATGTCCTCGCTCGGCGATCCGGTGGCGACGGCAAAGCTGCTGATGCTGTGGCTCCAGGCCCACGACAATCAGCCGGGCGTGAGCATCCCGTTCGCGAGCCTCGACTACGCCACCGTCGCCGGCTGGCTCACGCGCATCCTCGAGCTCGACCCCCGCGGCCAGTATCCGCTGCTCGCGGCAAGCCGCATCTACGCCTCGGTCAACGACGAGGCCAGGCAGCGCTACATTCTCGATTTCGTCTATCGCAAGTTCTTCGAGGATCCGGGCCAGCGCTGGCCGTGGCTCGCCCATGCGGCCATCGTCGCCAAGCACCGTCTCGCCGATCTGCCGCTCGCCCTGAAGTACGCCAGGGCGGTCTCGGAGCATGCCCGCGGCCCCGGGGTGCCCGACTGGGCCAGGGACATGCCGCTGGTGATCCTGGAGGAGATGGGCGAGCTCGAGGCCGCTCGCGTGATGGCCGGCTACCTGCTTTCCAGCGGCCGGGTGAAGGCCGAGCACGAGAAGCGCTACCTGATGCAGAAGCTCGAGGAGCTCGAGACGCGCGCGCGGGACGAGGGCGGGGCGGTGCAGTAGCGCCGCCGACGGGGGCCTTTCCGGGTGTCGAAATTTCGACACCCTGGCGAAAGTGTGACAGATTTCACCTTCTGGAAGGCCTACTTGACGGTGAAGCGGATCTCGCCCTGCCATTCCGGCGGCGGCGGGTCGTCCCGGAACTCGTCGATGCGCTTGAGGTAGTAGTCGTAGAGCGGGTCCTCGGGGCGCTCCTCCTTGAGCTTCCTGAAGATTTCCTCCGCCGCGTCCCATTCCCGGTCGTAATAGTGATGCAGCGCCTCGTTGTGGCGGTGCAGCTTGGTGACCATGGTGCTGTGCGGGTCCATATCGGGGCTCGAGGGCTCGTAGATGCGCGCCAGCTCGTTCTTGCCCTTCACCTGCACCAGCCCCAGCTCCCGGTAGGTGACGATAGGGCAGGCTTTGCGCGTGTTCTCGCCGACGATGATGCGGGCGCTGTAGATGCGCGTCAGCTCCTGCAGGCGCGAGGCCAGGTTGACCGTGTCGCCGATGACGGTGTAGGCGACCCGGTACTCGGAGCCCATGTTGCCGACGCTGACGACCCCGGTGTTGATGCCGATGCCGACGGCGATGGCGGGCCAGCCGCGCTCGCGAAAGCCCGGCATCAGCTCCTTGACCGCGTCCTGCATCTCGAAGGCGGCCGCGACCGCGTTGGACGCGTGATGGGGGTCGGGAAGCGGCGCGCCCCAGAAGGCCATGATGGCGTCGCCCATGTACTTGTCGATGATGCCGTGGTGCCTGTAGAGGATGCGGGTGAGCGGCGTGAACAGGGTGTTGAGCAGCTCTGCGAGCTCCCGGGGCTCGAGCTGCTCGGAGATGGCCGAGAAATTGTGCACGTCGCAGAACATGATGCTGAGCTCGCGGGATTCCCCCTCGAGGGAGAACTGCTCGGGATCCTGGCTGATCCGACGCGCCAGCTCGGCCGGCACGTACTGCCCGAAGGCGTTTATAAGTTGTTGTTTTCTAGTCGTTTCCGTGAAGTAGCTGACGAGCACGTTGACCACGAACAGCATCAGAATCGTGAGCAACGAGTACTCCATGGGCAGCAGCGCCCTCTGACCCGTGCTCGTGTAGCCCATGAACAGCACCGGCAGCATGGCCACGAAGGTCAGCAGCGAGGCCTTGATGGGGCTCAGCAGCGGCAGCATCAGCGACAGCACGATGCCGATGATGAGCAGCACCACGAACTCCTTGGTGCGCATGATGCTCGGAGCGGTGATGGCGCCGTCGGCCACATCGAGGACGATTTCGAAGACGCCGCTGGCGTTGAGGACGAACAAAGCGAAGACGGTGAGCACCAGGACCACCTGCACCCACTGGCGGCGCAGCGCCCTGGCCAGCCAGGGCCAGACCGAGGCCAGGCGCGACGGCGAGACGGCCGATTCGGGGGCCGCCCACGGTTTCGCGTCCGGCGCGGCTCCGGTGGTCGGGGCCCCGGCGTGTGTTTCGGGCGAAGCGATAGACGTGGGTCTCGGGGTCAGGGGGACGACCTGAGTCTAGTAAGGGCCCCTGGGGCCCGCAAGCCGTGCAGGGCCGCGTCGCGTGGTCTACGCTTGAGCATCGAAAGTGTGCCCGCAGCGGGGACGCACGCAGGTCCCGAGCGGCACTCCCGGCGCCTCGGCCAATAGTTGGCACGTGTTTTGCTAACTATTTTTCTCAACTGTAACGAGCAAACCACGTGCATATGCCATCTCAATCGGGAGGACTCGACATGAGGCAACAGCATAAGGGATTCACCCTCGTGGAGATCGCCATCGTGCTGGTCATCATTGGCCTGCTGCTCGGCGGCATCCTCAAGGGCCAGGAGCTGATCAACAGCGCCCGGGTGCGCAACCTCGCGGATACCACCTCGGGGGTGCAGGCCGCCTATTTCGGATTCGTCGACCGCTACCGCCGGGTTCCCGGTGACTGGGGTCAGGCAGCCGCCCAGGCGGCCATCGGCGGCACCGTCAACAGCGGTGGCAACGACAACGGGCGCTTGGACCACCCTGCGGGCACCGAGTGGACAGAGCCGAATGCGCTTTGGGAGCATCTTTCCAAGGCCGGCTTCATCAGCGGCTCCTATGCCGGTCCGGCGGCGGAGCCCACCACCGCCAACGGCGCCGGGCCGTTCAATCCGTTCAACTCGGCCATCGTCGTCGCGCGCACCGCCCACTACCTGGATCGCGGCACGGCGACCGCGCGCCTGCAGCTGTTCATCGGGCGCGGCACGCCGGTGGACATCGCCCGCGAGCTGGA
>JABAOE010000057.1_pt3 | contig 51369 bp, 41 predicted proteins | sample 7062141 | NCBI WGS metagenome assembly JABAOE01 (sample SAMN14538627, study PRJNA623070) | marine sediment metagenome | biome: marine biome [ENVO:00000428]; feature: marine pelagic biome [ENVO:01000023]; material: deep marine sediment [ENVO:00002113] | place: India: Gulf of Khambhat ... | reverse complement strand
GGCGTCGGCGAGAAACACAAGCACGTCGACAACCACGCGCTGTGGATCGACCCCGGCGACACCGATCACCTGATCGCCGGCTGTGACGGGGGGATCTACGAGACCTTCGATCGCGGCGGGACCTGGCGCTACCAGGCCAACCTGCCGGTGACCCAGTTCTACCGCATCGAGCCCGACAACGACTTCCCGTTCTACAACGTCTACGGCGGCACGCAGGACAACTTCACGCTCGGCGGCCCGTCGCGTACCGTGAGCGCCAACGGGATCACCAACCGCGACTGGTTCGTGACCCTCGGCGGCGACGGCTTCGAGCCGCAGATCGACCCGGAGAACCCGGACATCATCTACTCGCAGTACCAGTACGGCGGTCTCGCGCGGTTCGACCGCGCCAGCGGCGAGTCGATCGACATCCAGCCGCAGGTGGACTACGACCAGGACCCGCTGCGCTGGAACTGGGACTCGGCGCTGATCATCAGCCCGCACTCGCACACCCGGCTGTACTACGCGGCGCAGCGCGTCTTCCGCAGCGACGACCGCGGCGACACCTGGACGCCGATCAGCGAAGACCTCACGCGCGGTCTCGATCGCAACCAGCTCGAGACGATGGGGCGGATCCAGAAGATCGACGCCGTCGCCAAGTCCGCCTCGACGTCGCAGTACGGCAACATCGTCGTGATGTCCGAGTCCACTCTGGAAGAGGGCTTGCTCTACGCCGGCACCGACGACGGCGTGATCCAGGTGCTCGAGGGCGACACCTGGCGCAGGATCGACAGCTTCCCCGGCATCTACGAGCTGAGCTACGTCAGCGATCTCGAGGCCAGCCTGCACGACGCGAACCGCGTCTACGCGGCGTTCGACGACCACAAGAGCGGCGACTTCAAGCCTTACCTGCTGCGCAGCGACGACCGCGGGGCCACCTGGCGGTCGATCGCGGGCGATCTGCCCGAGCGCGGCACGGTCTACTCCGTCGCCGAGGATCACGTCAATGCGGACCTGCTCTTCGCCGGCACGGAGTTCGGCGTCTTCTTCACCGTCGACGGCGGCAAGAAGTGGACCCGGCTGAAGGGCGGCCTGCCGGTCATCGCCGCACGAGACCTCGACATCCAACGCCGGGAGAACGATCTCGTCGTCGGCACCTTCGGCCGCGGGATCTACATCCTCGACGACTACTCCGCGCTACGCGGGATCGACGAGGCGTCGCTCGAGGCGGGGCCGACGATCTACCCGGTCAAGCGGGCCTGGATGTTCATGCAGTCCACGCCCCTGGGTCTGCGCGGCAAGTCGTTCCAGGGCGATTCGTTTTACTCGGCGCCCAACCCGGCGGTCGGTGCGACGTTCACCTACTACATCAAGGACACGCTGGAGACGCTCAAGAAGAAGCGTCAGAAGGCCGAGAAGGAACGTGAGGAGGCCGATCAATCCTACGAGTACCCGAGCTGGGAGGACATGGAGGCGGAGGAGCGCGAGGAGAAACCGGCCGTCGTCCTCACCGTTTCCGACAGTGACGGCAACGTGGTGCGGCGTCTCAAGGGATCGACCAAGAAGGGCGTGCACCGCGCCACCTGGGACCTGCGCTACCCGTCGATGCAACCGACGAGATTGCAACCGCCGTCGTTCAACAATCCGTTTGCCGATCCGCCACGCGGGCCGATGGTCGTGCCCGGGACGTACAGCGTCTCGCTGGCGCAGCGGGTCGACGGCGAGTGGAGCGAGCTTGCGGGCCCGGTCGAGTTCGAGACGGTCGCCCTGGGCACGGCGACGCTCGCGGCAGAGGACAAGCGGACCTTGCTCGCGTTCCAGCTCAAGGTGGCCCGGCTTCAACGCGCGGTCCTCGGCGCTGGCAGGACGATCCGTGAGGCCAACACGCGTCTCGATCATCTGAAGAAGGCGTACGACGATACGCCGGGCGCGGCGCCGGAGCTCGCCGACGAGATTCGCGCGCTGGAGCAGCGGCTGGCCGACATCGACAAAGAGCTGAACGGAGATCGCGTGCGCGGCCGGCGCAACGAGCCGACGCATCGCTCGATCTCGAGACGCGTCGGACGGATCGTGTCCGCGCAATGGTCGTCCTCGTCGGCGCCGACGCAGACCAACGTCGAGGCCTATCGCATCGCCGGCAGGGCGTTCGAGAAGACGCTGGCTGCACTACGAGAGCTGGTCGAGACGGATCTCGCGAGCCTCGAGGACCGGATGGAGCGCGCCGGGGCGCCCTGGACGCCGGGTCGTGTCCCACGCTGGAGGATGGAGTAACGCTCGAGAAAACAGCGCCACGGGATCGGACCCCTACCACCGATCCCGTGGCTCGAGTAGAGCATCACACACGGAAGTATCGCAGGAGCAACAACGGCCGCCCGGGGGTGGGCGAGCCGTGCCACGTCCAGCACGCCGATACGGGGAACCGAGGTTCCAAGAAGGGGGCGTATCGACGAACCGAATGTAGCCGCCCGACGTGGTCCGCAAAAGGGAACGGCGCATCTCTGATCCCGATCTCTGCCAAATAACCGGCGCGTGCCAAAAACCCCCGGCTTTCCGACCTCTCTTTGCTAACGTTGGCCGGGGAGGTGTCTGACATGCGCTTCAAACTGTCCCTATTCGCCGTCGTCCTGCTCGTGATCCCTGGCGGCGCGGCGGCGGAGTCCCTTCAGCCGCTCGACGTGTTCGAGCTGGAGTGGGCCTCCGACCCGCGGATCTCTCCCGACGGCGAGCGCATCGTCTACGTCCGCAACTCGATGGACGTGATGACCGACCGGACACGCGGGCGGTTGTGGATCCTCGACATCGACGGCACGCACCATCGGCCGTTGACTCGCGGAGACGCGAGAGAGGGCTCGCCACGCTGGTCGCCCGACGGGACACGCCTGCTCTACGTCGCAGGCGAAGAAGGGACCCCGCAGCTCTGGGTGCGTTACATGGACAGCGGGCAGGTGGCGCGGTTGACGCAGCTCACGCGGGCTCCCGGCGGCCTCTCCTGGTCGCCGGACGGGAGTCGCATCGCCTTCACCATGCTCGTGCCGGAACAACCCGAACCCTTCGTGAAGCCGCCGAAGAAGCCCGAGGGCGCGACGTGGGCCGATCCTCCCCGCGTGATCCGGAAGATGCTGTACAGAGCCGACGGCTCCGGTTTTCGAGAGGACGCCTACCGACAGATCTTCCTGCTCGGCGCCGAAGGCGGCACGCCGCGACAGATCACGGACGGGCCCTACGATCACGGGACGCCGGTCTGGACCCCCGACAGCAAGCAGCTCGTCTTCTCGGCCAACCGGCGCGAGGATCGCGACGACCAACCGCGGAACAGCGAGCTGTACGTCGTCTCCGTCGGCGGGGGAGAGCCGCGTCAGCTGACGGATCGCTACGGGCCCGACGGGTCTCCGGCGGTTTCCCGCAACGGCAAGTGGTTGGCGTGGACCGGGTACGACGACCGGCACCAGGGCTACCAGCGCAGCCGGCTCTACGTCATGCAGATCGACGGCAGCGGGCGTCGCGAGATCGCCGCCGACTTCGCGCGCTCCATCCAGGCGCCCCGCTGGTCGGCGGACGGGAAGTCGATCTTCTTCCAGTACAACGATCGAGGGAACGGCAAGATCGGTCGCGTCAAACTCTCGGGGACGAGTGACGAGCTCGCGAGCGACCGCGGCGGCTCGATCGGCCGACCCTACGGCGGCGGGACGTACACGCTCTCGACCAACGATCGCTTCGCCTACACCTGGACCCGCCCCGATGCTCCGGCAGAGGTCGCCGTGGGCGGCGTCGATCGCCCCGGCCGGCTGACCCGCCTCAACGACGATCTGCTGCCTCACCGCGACTTGGCCGCCGTCGAGGAGATCTGGTTCGAGTCGTCCCATGACGGTCGCCGCGTTCAGGGCTGGCTGGCCAAGCCACCGGGATTCGACCCGTCGAAGAGCTACCCGCTCATCCTCGAGATCCACGGCGGCCCGTTCGCGGACTACGGGGACCGCTTCAGCGCCGAGGTGCAGCTCTACGCGGCCGCCGGCTACGTCGTGCTCTACATCAACCCCCGCGGCAGCACCGGCTACGGCGAGGAGTTCGGCAACCTGATCCACCACGCCTATCCGGGCCACGACTACGACGACCTGATGTCCGGCGTCGACGCGGTCATCGCCCGCGGCTTCGTCGACGAGGAGCGCCTGTTCGTCACCGGCGGCAGCGGCGGCGGCGTGCTGACCGCCTGGATCGTCGGCAAGACCGATCGGTTCCGCGCCGCGGTGGTGGCCAAGCCGGTCATCAACTGGACCAGCTTCGTGCTCACCGCCGACATGTACAACGTCTTCTGGAAGTACTGGTTCCCCGGGCCGCCGTGGGAGCACCTCGAGCACTACTGGAAGCGCTCGCCGCTCTCGCTTGTGGGCAACGTCACGACACCGACGATGCTGTTGACCGGTGAGGAAGACTGGCGCACGCCGATCGCCGAGTCCGAGCAGTACTACCAGGCGCTGCAGATCCGTGGCGTCGAGAGCGCGCTCGTCCGCATCCCCGGGGCATCGCACGGGATCGCCTCCAGGCCCAGCCGACTGATCGCCAAGGTCGCGCACATCCTCGAGTGGTTCGAGATGCACGACAGCGGTGAGGAGCGTAACGACTGATCCACCTTGCCGCGTGGGTGTCCACGAGCCAGCGGCTCGGAAAGCCGAAACTAGGGATCCGGGATTCGATGAATCGTGCCGCTGTCTTCGGTAACGGTGCGTAGCTGCGTCTCGGTATTCGCTTACCTTCAACTCGCCGAGAAACCGTTAGATTTATTTCGATGAAAGAGAGCGAAGAGCGACAGGACCTGTTGCCCGGTTGGTCCGCCTTGGTGGTGATGCTGACCATCTTCGCGGCCCTGTCGGTGATCACGCTGATGACGCTCCTGCATGGCGGAGACGACCACATCGACCCCGAAGCCCATGGTCGAGTGGCCTACGGCCCCGCGGACTTTCCCGAAATCGACTTCGAGATGCAGCTGCAGCCGCACGTCGAGGAGGCCGCGGGAGAAAGGGAAGCGGGCACCTTCACCGTCCCGCCTCCACCGTTTTCGGACGACTTCATCTTCCCCTGTTCCGAGTGTCACGCCGACCTGGAGACCGACACCGAGCGCCGGGAGCTCGAGGCCTTCCACGAGGACATCGTCCTCAATCACGGCCCGGAAGAGCGCTGGTGTCTCGATTGCCACAACACCGACGACCGCGACAACCTTCGTCTGGTGAGCGGGGAATTGGTCGGGTTCGACGAGTCGTACAAGCTGTGCGGCCAGTGCCACGGCACGATCTTCCGCGACTGGCGTGCCGGGATCCACGGTCGCCGCCGGGGCTACTGGGACGGCGCCAAGGAATACCTCCTCTGCGCGCACTGTCACGACCCGCATGCCCCGAAGTACAAACCGATCGCGCCGCTGCCGCCGCCGGTCCGACCGCAGTTCCTCGCCCAGGCGGCGGACCCGGAATCGGAGCACGCCGAAGCGGAAGAGGGGCACGAACCATGAAGAAGAACGGCGATCCGCCTCGCATCGACCGCCGCGTGTTCATGGCCGGCGGGACCACCGCCATGGCAGCCATCGCGGCCGGGATCACCGGTGCGCCCGCCGGTTTCATCGAGAACTTGCTGCACAAGAACTTCAAGGAGATCTCCCCCGAACGGCTGCAGCGCATCGTCCAGGAAATGGAAGCGGATTACACCGCGAAGTACGGCAAGACGGTCACCGTGTCGACCACGGGGGCCCAGCCCGGCGTGGTGTTCGGCTACGGCCTCGACCTGTCCCGCTGCGTCGGCTGCCGCCGCTGCGTCTACGCCTGCGTCAACGAGAACAACCAGTCCCGCGACCCGCAGATCCACTGGATCCGCGTGCTGGAGATGGACAAGAGCAAGGGCATCCACCTGGAGGGCTCGGACCCCTACTACGACCCGGAGGAGGTCCCCGAGGAGAACGCGTTCTACATGCCGGTGGCGTGCCAGCAGTGCAGCAACCCGCCCTGCACCAAGGTCTGCCCGGTGGAGGCGACCTGGCAGGAGCCCGACGGCATCGTGGTCGTCGACTACGACTGGTGCATCGGCTGCCGCTGCTGCATGGCGGCCTGCCCCTACGGCGCCCGGCACTTCAACTGGGCCGAGCCGGAGATCGCGGCGGACGAGGTCAACCCCGACATGCACTACCTCGGCAACCGCCCCCGGCCGAAGGGCGTCGTCGAGAAGTGCACGTTCTGCATCCAGCGGGTGCGCAAGGGCCGCTACCCGGCCTGCGTCGAGATCTGCCCGGTCGGCGCCCGCAAGTTCGGCAACCTGCTCGACGAGGAGAGCGAGATCCGCGTCCTGATGCGGGAGAAGCGGGTGTTCGTCCTCAAGGAAGACCTGAACACACAACCGAAGTTCTACTACTTCTACGCGACGTAGCATGCTCAACAGAATTCAAGAATTCATCATCGGTTCCTTCAAGTTGACCCTCAAGGGCAACCGGACCTACCACCTCTGGATGGCGTTCCTCACGGTGCTGGTCCTGTCCGGCGCCTTCGCGTACTACCGGCAGTACACCGAAGGGCTGATCGTGACCAACATGCGGGATCAGGTCTCGTGGGCCTTCTACATCGGGAACTTCACGTTCCTGGTCGGCGTGGCCGCGGCGGCGGTGCTGCTGGTGATCCCGGCCTACGTCTACCACTGGAAGCCGATCCGCGAGATCGCCATCTTCGGCGAGCTGCTGGCGATCAGCGCCATCGTCATGTGCCTGCTGTTCGTGACGGTCGACATCGGCCAACCCTTGCGAGTCCTGGAGCTGCTCCCGTTCATCGGCTCCCTCAACGTGCCCAGCTCGCTGCTGGGCTGGGACGTGCTGGTGCTGAACGGCTACCTGATCCTGAACGTCGTGATCGTCGGGCACTTCCTCTACAAGGCCTACTTCAAGAAGCCCTACAACAAGGCATTCGTCGTACCGCTCCTGCTGCTCTCCATCCCGGCCGCGATCTCGATCCACACCGTCACCGCCTTCGTCTACAACGGCATGGCGGCGCGGCCGTTCTGGAACGCGTCGATCCTGGCGCCGCGCTTCATCGCCTCGGCGTTCTGCTCCGGACCGGCGGTGATGCTGATCCTGTTCCAGATCCTCAGGAGAACCACGCACATCCGAATCCGCCTCGAGGCGATCCGGAAGATCGCCGAGCTGATGGCCTACGCGATGTTCCTCAACCTGTTCCTGTTCGGCGCGGAGATCTTCAAGGAGTACTACTCCGACACGGACCACCTGGTGCACACCGAGTACCTCTACAGCGGCCTCCACGGCCACACCGCACTGGTCCCGTTCGCCTGGGTCTCGCTGATCTGCAGCGTGGTGGCGTTCATCCTGTTCCTCGTGCCCAAGACACGGATGAACATGGTGACGTTGAACCTGGGCTGCATCCTGATCTGGAGCGGCGTCTACATCGAGAAGGGGATGGCGCTGGTGATTCCCGGGATGACCCCGGACACCCTCGGCGAGATCTACGAGTACATCCCGACCTGGACCGAGATCCGGATCGGGGCCGGCGTGTTCGCCATCGGGTTCATGGTCTTCACCATGTTGTGCAAGGTGGCGATCCCGCTGCTCCACGACACGCTGGCGGACCCCGTCGCCCCCGGCGAGCCGTACCCCGAGAAGCTCTAGCGAACGCGTTCCCAGATCGGGCAGTCGTCCACCCGGGCGACCTCGCGGTAGTCGCGCTCTAACATCGTGTTGAGCTCGAAGTCCGGGAAGTTGCGTAGCTCGTAGATCCAGCGTTCGGTCTCGAACCAGCTGACCCGCGAGGCGTCGACGATGAACCGCGGCTTGCTCGCCCCGAGCTCGGCCATCAGGAGGTCCGCCCACTCCTCGTCGAGCGCGGGCCGGTTCGGGACGCCCTTGAGATCGCCGGCCACGTACTGGCAAAACGTGATGTGCGAGGCGGCCTCCAATCGCGTCAACGAGTAGATCTCCGGCGCCCAGCCCCAGACGAACAGCCGGTCCCCCGGTTGCTTTTCCCGTTCGAAGTACTGCGTCAGTGCCGCGAAGTCGTACTGGCTGTGCGCCATCGTCGTCGGCCGGGTCGCGAGCTGCTCGCTGAGCACGACCATCCCGGACTGCAGGACGATCCAGCAAGCCATCGCGATCGCCGCACGTCGTAACGGCTGCTGTAACGCGAAGGCCAGGATTCCCAGCGCACCCAGCGAGAAGAGGATCACCAGCGGCCCGCGCGGCCAGCTCAGCTCGCCGGTCCAGACGGGATCGGGAAGCAACGCGACGAGCCGCTCGACCGCCAGGAGCGCGACAACGACCAGGGCGACCACGCGCCAACCGCGATGCTCCCGCGCGACCGTCGAGAAGAAGTGAAACGCCAGGCCCACGAGCGCGGCGACGGCGGGCAGCATCAACTGGTAGTAGTGCGCGAAGAAACGGCTTCCCAGCTGGACGCAGATCATCGCCAGGAAGAGATAGACCGCGAACAGCGTCACACCGCGCCGCGTGACCCACGTCGGATTCCGAGACGTGCGCCCGATCCGCTGGATCCAGCCGACCGCGACCAACGCGGCCGCGACGTAGGCGATCAGGAACAGCGGCCGGTAGGGCAGTCCCAGCAGGAAATGATCCAGGAACGTCTCGCCCGAGTCGCCCGCGGCCGCGCGGATCGCCGCCTCGTTCCCGGCGACGAAGACATCCACGTCGGCGAGCATGAAACCGAGGAACTGCTCGAGCGTGCCCTGGAACCAGAACGGCGCGAGATAGGCGAGTCCCGATCCGATGCCCCCCGCCGCGAACCACGGGAGATCGCGGCGCAACATCCCGATCGAGCGTGTGGCAATCGCGTCGAGCAAAAGGACCGCGGGGATCACGAAGACGATGAACGACGCCTGCAGCTTGAACCACAACGCCATCCCGCAGAGGAAACCGGAGACGATCAACCACAGCGGCCGCCGCGGCGTGGTCTCTCTTGAAGATGTGTACAGGGCCAGGCCGGCCAGCGTGGCGAACGAGGCGAACCACTCGCGGTTGACCACGAACCCCTCGAGCCGCGGAGCGTAGTGCAGGAACACCAACCCGGCGACCAGCCCGCTCCAGCGGTCGGCGACACGCCGCACCATCCCGAACAGCACCAACGCGGAAGCAAACGCGATCGCCATCACCAGAACACGCATTGCGAAGATCGGATACGGACCGACCAGCCACGTCATCAGCTTGAACAACCCGAACACCGCGGGCGCACCGTTGGGAAGGAAAGCCGAGGTCTCCGTGGCGACCAGATAAGAAGCCGTGGCCTCGTACTGGCTCTCGTCCGGGTTGAGCGTCACGGCGCCGAGGACCGGGATCCACAGGAGCAAGGCGGAGACGGCCAGCAAGACGACGCATGCGTAGTCTCGCGGAGTTAAAGGATGCCGCGACATATGCGGACCGATTCTATCTCGCGCTCAGGGTTTGCGCAGGATCATGAGCACGCCCTGCAGTCGCGGCCACGCGTAGCGAAACGACTCGATCTTCCAGTCCCCGGGACCGTGTTCGCGGACGAGACGCTCGAGCCGTGCGGCGGTCCTCACATGCTCACCGCGATCGAGCGCGCACAGGATCGAGGCCAGCGGACCGTCACGGAAGCGCTCCGGACGAACCATGTCGAACAGCGCGAGCCGTCCACCCGGTTTGAGCACGCGGACCATCTCGGCGATTGCCCGCCCGGCGAGCTCGTCGTCCAGGTGGTGCAGCACCGCGACGGTGTGGCACTCGTCGAACGACATGTCGGCGAACGGAACGGCGGCCGCCGATGCGACGACACCCAGCGTCGTGCACGACGCGTCGTCGCGGGCGGAGGCGTAGCGAACGATGTATTGCGGGTTGACGTCCAGGCCGACGAGGCGTCCAGTGGGAACCGGTGCGTCTCGTACGGGACCGCAACCGACGTCGAGCACGGTGCCGCGGGACTCGCCGAATCCGCGCCGGTACACCCCGTCGAGTGTCTCCCCACCAGCGCCGAGAACACGCTGGACCGCGTTATAAACGCGGGGCGATTCCAGCGTCCTGTAAAGCCACGACCAGGCCACATCCGCCTCGAGATCCTCGGCCGATCGGGTCGTTCCGAAGGCCGGAGCGCATTGTAGCCGCCGATCGTCGTGTTCGACGTCAACAAGGAGAATCAGTCCGAGACCGAGGGCCCGGCCTCCTAAGAAGAGTCTGCCGTGAGATCCGGCCCCGACCGGATCAGAGGATCGAACGAAAGGTAGCGCATCCCGACGAAGGCCAGCGCCGCGCTCATCATCAAGACAACGATGTTGATCGGCAGGCTCTCGAGCGGCGAGAAGGGGTAGAAGTCCTCGCGAGTGAACTTGGCGTATTCGAGCGGCAACCAGTGCAGGGTCGCCACGGTCGTCAGGATCAGGCGCATCCACGGCGAGCGGAAGTCGATCCGGCGGTCGCCCGCGTCGTAGCCCGGGAGCCGGATGCGGTGCGCGCGGTTGAGCGCCCGGAAGACGAAGTACATGAGCGCGATCAGGACGGGCGTCGCGATCAGCTTGAAGAAACGGACGCTCCACGCGGCATCCGGCTGGTAGGCGAGGAAACCCAGCGCCGACTCGCGCAGCCGCACCGAGATCGGGTTGGTGGCGGAGTACGAGAAAACGCGTATCAGCCCGACCGCGATCAGCCCGCTACAGACCAGGATCGAGGCCGTAGCCCGGCGGTCGATCCGCGCCCAGGGAAACCCCATGGACCGTAGAATAGCCCAAGCCGATCGGCGCATCGCTGCTAGACTTGGCTCTCCACTTTCAAGCTCGGAGGATCGAATGAGGACTCGCACGGCCCTGTTGCTGGTGTTGTGTCTCGCCCTGGCGTTCACGCCGCTGCCGGCGAAGAAGAAGAAGGACAAGGACGCCGACGAGGCGGAGGAAAAGGGCAAGCTCTCGGCCGGAACGTTCTCCGGGCTCGAGCTTCGCGGCATCGGCCCCGCCTTGATGTCCGGCCGCATCGCCGACATCGCGATCCATCCCGAGGACCAGAGCGTCTGGTACGTCGCGGTCGGCAGCGGCGGCGTGTGGAAGACGACCAACGCCGGCACGAGCTGGAAGTCGATCTTCGACAAGCAGCCTTCTTATTCGATCGGTTGCCTGGCCATCGACCCGGCGAACCCGGAGACGATCTGGGTCGGCACCGGCGAGAACGTCGGCGGCCGGCACGTCGGCTACGGCGACGGGATCTACAAGTCCACCGACGGGGGCAAGAGCTGGGAGCTCAAGGGGCTCGAGGAGACCGAGCACATCGGCTCGATCGTCATCGACCCGCGCGATTCGGACGTGGTCTACGTTGCCGCCCAGGGTCCACTGTGGTCCGCCGGCGGTGAGCGTGGCGTCTTCAAGACCACCGACGGCGGCGAGAACTGGGAGAAGCTGCTCGGCGACGACGAGTACACCGGCGCCAACGAGGTCATCATCGACCCGACGCGCCCGGACATCCTCTACGCCGCGACGCATCAGCGTTTCCGCACCGTGGCCGCGCTGATCAACGGTGGCCCCGGGACCGGCATTCACAAGTCCACGGACGGCGGCGAGAACTGGACCGAACTGACCAACGGCTTGCCCAAGGAGGACATGGGCAAGATCGGTCTGGCGATCTCGCCGCAGAACCCCGACGTGGTCTACGCCACGATCGAGCTGGCGCACCGCAAGGGCGGGTTCTACCGCTCGGCCAACGGCGGCGAGAGCTGGAACAAGCGGAACGACTACATCTCGGGCGGCACCGGTCCGCACTACTACCAGGAGATCTTCGCCAGCCCGCACGCCTTCGACCGCGTCTACCAGATGGACGTGCGCCAGCGCGTGACGAACGACGGTGGCAAGACCTTCGAGCGCGTGGGTTCCGCTCACAAGCACAGCGACAACCACGCGCTGGCGTTCGATCCGAACGACCCCGACTACCTGCTCGCCGGCAGCGACGGCGGGCTCTACGAGAGCTGGGACCTGGGCAAGAACTGGAAGTTCGTCGCCAACCTGCCGGTGACGCAGTTCTACAAGGTGGCGGTCGACTACGACGAGCCGTTCTACAACGTCTACGGCGGCACGCAGGACAACAACACGCAGGGCGGACCGTCGCGCACCGACAACGTGCACGGCATCCGCAACAGCGACTGGTTCATCACGCTGTTCGGCGACGGGCACCAGCCGGCGGTCGACCCGACCAACCCGGACATCGTCTACTCCGAGTGGCAGCAGGGGAACCTGGTGCGCTGCGATCGCAAGACCGGCGAGCGGGTCTACATCAAGCCGCAGCCGGCCGAGGACGAGGAGTCCGACCGCTTCAACTGGGATGCGCCGATCCTGATCAGCCCGCACGATCCGAAAACCATCTTCTTCGCCAGCCAGCGTGTCTGGCGCAGCGACAACCGCGGCGACAGCTGGACGCCGATCAGCGGGGATCTGACGCGTGACATCGAACGGTTGACCGAGCCGATGATGGAGCGGGTCCAGTCCGCCGACGCGGTCTGGGACCTGATGGCGATGTCCGAGTACAGCACGATCACGTCGCTGGCGCAGTCGCCGCTGGACGACGACCTGATCTACGCCGGCACCGACGACGGCCTGATCCAGGTCACCGAGGACGGCGGCGAGAGCTGGCGCCGCATCGACTCGCTGCCCGGCGTCGCCGGCATGTTCTTCGTCAACGACATCAAGGCCGACCTGCACGACGCGGACACGGTCTACGTCGCGGTCGACCACCACAAGACCGGCGACTTCGCACCTTACCTGTACAAGTCGACCGATCGCGGCGCGACGTGGACCAGCATCGTCGGCGATCTGCCCGAGCGGCATCTCGTCTGGCGTGTCGTCCAGGACCACGTCAAGCCGGAGCTGCTGTTCGCCGGCACCGAGTTCGGCGTGTTCTTCACGATCGACGGCGGCAAGAAGTGGATCGAACTGTCGGGTAAGGCGCCGAACATTTCATGGCGCGACCTGGCGATCCAGACGCGCGAGAACGACCTCGTCGGCGCGACGTTCGGGCGCGGCTTCTACATCCTCGACGACTACACGCCGCTGCGCCACGTGTCGGAAGAATCGCTAGAGCAGGAAGCCCAGCTGTTCCCCGTCCGCACCGCGAAGTGGTACATCGAGCGCAGCCCGCTCGGCGGCGGCCCCAAGGCGAACCAGGGGGAGGCATTCTTCACGGCGCCGAACCCGCCGTTCGGTGCGGTCATCACGTATCACCTTGCCGAGGGATACCAGACGCGCAAGCAAAAGCGCACCAAGGAAGAGAAGAAGATCATCAAGGAAGGCGGCGACACGCCGACACCCGGCTGGGATGCACTGATCGAAGAGGATCTCGAGCCCAAACCGGAGATCGTGCTCACCGTGCGTGACGCCAACGGCGAGCTGGTGCGCCGGCTCACCGGTCCGGCCAAGAAGGGCTTCCACCGCGTCGCCTGGGACCTGCGCTATCCGTCCACGCGGCCGTGGACGCCGCCGCGGACGGGGCAACCGGAGTTCCGCCGTCGCGGCGGCGGCGGTCCGATGGCCCTGCCCGGGACCTACTCCGTCCAACTCGCCAAGCGCGTCGACGGCAAGCTGGTCGACCTCGGGTTGTCCGAGACCTTCCGGGTCGAGCGGATCAACGACGACGGCGCGTTGAAGGGCGCCTCGATCGAGGAGAGCACCGAGTTTGCCCACAGGCTGGCCAAGGCCTCGGGCGCGGTGAGCGCCGCGGGGCGCAAGATCAGCGAGACGCTGCAGCGCGTGCAGGCGATCCAGCAGGTGCTGACGCGATCCACGATCGACGATCCGGCACTCGACGATCAGGCGCGCGATCTCGAGCGCAGGCTCAAGCTCCTCAACGACGAGATCGGCGGCAACGAGAAGCGCGACATGGCCAACGATCCCGGTCCGGTGTCGATCCAGGCGCGTTTGTTCGTCGCGCAGATCGGCACCGGCGGGTCGACCTACGGGCCGACGCCGACGCATCTCATGTGCCTGGAGATCGCCGAGAAGAAGTACGCGGAGCTCAAGCGCGAGCTGAACGCGATCACCGAGAAGGAAGTGCCCGCGCTCGAGGCGGCGCTCGAGGCGGCCGGCGCTCCGTGGTCGCCGGGGCGGGCCATCCCGGAGGTCGATTGAATGCTCTCGGTGGTCGCCTTTTCAGGGAGCTCGCGTAGCGGCTCGCTGAACAAGAAACTCGTCCACGCCGCGGTGCTGGCGGTGCGGGACGCGGGGGCGGAGGTCGAGGAGATCGACCTCCGCGACTACCCGATGCCGTTGTACGACGGCGATGACGAGGAAGCGAACGGGCCGCCGGAGAACGCGGCCCGTCTGCGCGAGCTGTTCGCGAGCAAGGACGCGTTTCTCATCGGCTGTCCGGAGTACAACGGCCTGATCACGCCGCTGCTGAAGAACACGATCGACTGGGTCTCCCGCCCGGACGCGGATGGGAAGCCCGGCACGCTGTCGGTCAAGGGCAAGCTGGCGGCGCTGACCGCGGCGAGCCCGGGGGGACTCGGTGGTCTACGCGGGCTCGTCCACGTCCGCATGCTGCTCTCGAACATCGGGATGTTCGTGTTGCCCGATCAGCTGGCGTTGCCGGGCGCGAAGAAGGCGTTCGACGAGAACGGGGCGTTGAAGGACGACTCCGGCGCGAAGCGGCTGACCGCTCTGGCCGAGAGCTTCGTCAGGGCGGGGGAGCGGCTGAAGAGGTAGCAGAGTCCGCTCGGGATCAGCGTTATAAGTAAAAACCGAAATGTTTTACGAAAATTTATTATCGTAAAACAATAAAAATTCGTTGACAAACGAATAATCCTCCTCTACGCTGTGTACCAGATACCTCGAAGGAGGGTCAAGACGATGGCGATCGAGATCCGACTCGACCTGATGCTGGTCAAGAAGAAGATGACGCTGACCGAACTCTCCGAGCGCATCGGGATCTCCATCACCAACCTGTCGTTGCTCAAGACCGGCAAGGTGAAGGGGATGCGCTTCAGCACGCTGGACGCGATCTGTCGCGAGCTCGAGTGCCAGCCGGGCGACATCCTGGAACACTTACCCGAATACGTGTGAATGGAGAAGACGCGATGAACGAGGAGCTCAAGGAAACCGATCCGAAGCAGTACGAGATCGTCGGTTGGATGTCGATCACCGCGGCGATCCTGCTGTTTCCGTCGATCGTGCTGGGGATGGTCCTCGAGGTGAGCCGCAAGCCGGGGGTCGTGGTCTTTCTCCTGCCCTACGTCTTGCTGTTCGGCACCTCGATGGGGTTGTCGCTCTACGTCCTGTACCGCTTCAAGCGGCTGCTCAACGACCGTTACCAGTTCCACGACGTGGACAACATCGTCACGGCGATCCTGATCCTCGGCGGCGTCATGGGAGTCGTGGGGATCGGCATCAAGATCGCCGGGACGTTCCTGAAAATCAATGTCGACGATCCCATCAAGCTCCTGCCCATGGCCCTCATGGCGGTGGGGATCCTCGGCCTCATCGGCCTGCCGCTGGCGATCCTGAGCATCATCTTCGCCGTGCGGCTGCTGCGTCTCAAGGACAGCCTCTTCGGTCTGCTCAAGCCCTACGCCTACCTCACCATCGTGGCCTCGGCCCTGTTCGCGACCTTCCTGCTCGCGTTCCTCGGGTTCTTCCTCGACGCCGCCTGCTCGGTCCTGCTGGGCCTGATCTTCCTGCGGTCGGCGCGGGGTGTGCCGCATCCCGAGTTCGTCTGAGTCAGGGCGGGGCTAGGCGAACTCGTACCCCGAGAGATCGGGTAGCGGCTGCCCGAGGGCGCGTGAAAACTCTTCGATGCGTCGTTTGCTGATCCGCGGGAAGACGCCACGCCCGCGGACGAGGGGCCTGTCGTCGAGCGAGAGCACGGCCTCGAGCACGAGCTTCTTCGATCGCACCTCGTCGACTCGCGCTTCGATGAAGCAGTCGCGACGGAGCGGCGTCATCTCGAGGAAATCGACGCTCAGGTTGGCCGCGACACACGGGTAGCCGGCGATCCAGGCCGCGGACCCCATGGCCTCGTCCATCACGAAGGCGACCACGCCACCGTGAGCGAACCCCGGCGGCCCGAACGTCGCCTCCCCGAACCACACCCGGCCGACCAGGGCACCGTCCGTGCGGCGCTTGAAGAAGCGCATCCGGATCGTCGGTCCCGACTCGGTCTCGACGAACATCGATCGCCCCGAGCCGATGTCGAACGGCAGCTCGAACGGTTCCCAATCGGGTTCGATCATGATCTCGGGCGGTTTCATGGCACCCGGGCCGTCGGCCGCAGTACCAGCCACGCGATCCCGCCAAGTGCGGCGAGGTTCGACCACGCGAGCCAGCCCATTCCCGCGTAGCGGCCGGCGAACCCGGCGCTGACGACGATCTGCCACGGCAGCGTGCCGAGGGCAACGGAGATCGCCAGCAGCGCCGCCACCGCGATTCGATCGAGGCCTCGCGTTCTCGCGAGTCCGTGGCCGAGTACCAGCCAGGCGATCGGCAGGTGCACGAAGTAGTGCAACCACGACGTGCGGACGAGGAAGGCGAACAGGCCGCCCGCGACGGCAAAGGCGCGCAGCTCTCGATCGGGCGTGTCCTCGGTCCGGAGACGCAGGAGCAGGACCAGCAACGCGCCGGCGAGGATCCAGCTCGGGATCGCCAGAGCCAACCCCTGACCCGTGCCGAGCGCCCGCGACACGACGGCCGGGAGGTACTGCGGGCCGGGGTTCGTCGGGATCCAGGTGGACAGCGAGTGCGTCAACTGTGCGAGGACGGACTCGTAGAACGCGACCGTGCCCGACGGACCCAGCACGAGCAGCGGCAACATCACCGCGCCCGCGACCGCGGTCGCGGCGCCGGCCGCCACGGCGCGCCAGGATCGACGTGCCAGCGGCCAGCTCAGCCACAGCAGGGGATAGACCTTCGCCGCCGCCGCGAGACCCAGGATCGTTCCCGCGAGCAGCGGGCGCCGGCCGAGGATCACGAACGCCACGAGACCCACGGCGGCCAGTCCGAGACTGACCTGTCCCCAGGCGAGGTTCTGCAGGACCGGCACCGCGGCGAGAGTCGCCGCGGTGTAGGCGAGAGGAAGCCACGGCCGACCCGGCGGCAGCAGGTGCGGCGGCACGACGGACCAACCGGCGAGCAACACGAGCTGGAGCAGGGTCCACAGGGTGTTGGCCGATCCCGCGGGTAGCCAGGCGAGCGGCTTGAGCAGGATCGCGATCGTCGGCGGGTAGTACCAGACCCGATCCGGTTCGAGATTGGTGATCGTCGGGTAGTAGTGACGCAGGAAATCGGTGCCGAGAACGGCACAGTTCTCGTCGATCGACACGGCGACGCGCGAGGGCCCGCCGGACCACGCGACGACGAGCGCACCGCCGGCGAGCAGCACTACGAGTTGCAGTACGACGCAGCGCCGGCGGTCGTTCATCGGGCCCCTAGAAACGGAACAGCAACTGCCCGACGACCCTGCGCGAGATCAGGTCGCCGAATACGTGCTGCTGAACGTCCTCGTCGAACAGGTTGTAGGCCGAGACGGACAGCGTCGTCGTGTCGCCGAAGCGCACGCCCACGCTGGCGTTGACCGTCGTGAACGAGTCGGTCGGTCCCCAGAACCTCGTGTCCAGCACATCGGTCCAGAAGGCCTCGTCCTGGTAGTTGACGTTGCCGTTGAAATACCAGCTTTCGGAATCGAACGCGAAGCCGCCGTTGGCCCGGTTGTTCGGGGGCTGGTTGATCGCGTCGACGACGGCGCCGCTGGGGAGGGTGTCCTGAGAGATTCCCGTGACATCCGGATCGTCCTGCCAGGAATAGTTGAGGAACCAGCTCCACTGGTCGTTGATGCGGCTGTTGATGCCCAGCTCGACGCCCTGATCCACGATCTCGCCGATGTTCCGATACGAAAAATCGAACGGCAGCGACGAGCTCGTGACCGTGTAGAGGTCGGGGAGCGGGCCGGGCCCATCCGGATCGCAGTTGCGAAGCTCGGTGCCCAGCGTGCAGATCACGACCGTTCCCGTCGCGTCCGTCAGTGGCGTAATCAGCAACGGCTGGCTCGTGATCGACGGATCGCTGGAGTTCATCGGATAGGCACTGCGGGTGAAGAAGTCGACCGAGTCTTTCGTCTCGTTGCGGTAAACCGACGCCGTCAACGTCGTGCCGCCGACTTGGCCGACCCAGCCGATCTCGAACGCGTCCAGCTGTTCCTCGACGAGGTTGATGTTGCCGACGGCGTCGCTGTTGAACTGGAACGCAAAAGGTGCGAGCAGGGGACTCGGCGCCGGGTCGACGAGCTGCCGCGTGAGGATCGTCGCGCCGAGGTAGTTCTGGACCATCGACGGCGCCCGGAACGCCCGGTTGTAGGAGAAGCGCAGCGTGTGTTCCGGCGCGACCTTGACCAGCAGGCTCGTTCGCGGCGAGACGACCGTGCCGATCGGATCGATGTCGTCGCCGCGAACGCCGATCACCCAGCGAACCCCGTCGCTGAGGAGCATCTCGTTCTGGATGAAGATCCCGTACTCCTCACGTGAATCGCCGAGCGGCGCGATCGAGAGATCGAACTCGTTCTTCCGCGCGTTGACGCCATACGTGAGGACGTGCTTCCCGCCGAGGAGGTTCGTGTTGGTGTAATCGAGGTTGTAGGTCTGGCTTTCGAACAGGAACTGGATCGGTGCGCCCGTCATCGCGTCGAACGTCAGTAGGTTCGGCGCTTCTCCGTCGAGCGCGTTGACGAAAAACGACGCCCGCTGTGCGCCCTTGCGCCACTCGGCGCTGACGAACGACAGCGACGTGCCGCTCTCGATGTCGAACGGTCCGATTCCGGAATGAATGATGCCGTCGGTCGCAGCCCAGCCGCCCTTGAACGACCAGGTCGAGCCGCTTTCCTGGTCGACGTCGAAGCGGAAGTTGAACTTGGGTTGCGAGGTCCCCTGGTTCACGTAGCTCGGGTACGGCGTTCCGGCCGGGTTCAAGGGGCCGACGGTTCCCGGGATGGTACCCGTCGGCCGGTCGTAGGGGTCCTGCTCGTAGTGGCTGGCGCTGAACTGGTAGCCGAGCTTCCCCTTCACGCCCGCGTGGGTCACGCTGGCGTTGACCGTGCCGAGCTCGCCACCGCCGAGGATCACCGTCGTGCCGACGTTCTCCTTGGGCGACTTGGTCAGGATGTTGACCACGCCGGTCATGGCGTTCGCGCCCCAGACCGCGCTGCCCGGACCGCGAACGATCTCGACCTGCTTGATCTCGTTGGGGTCCAGCGGGGCGAAGTCCCACATCACGAAGCCGAAGAAGTCCAGGTACAGGGTGCGGTTGTCCAGCAGGACCAGCTGACTCGTGGCCAGCGAGTTGGTCGATCCGCGGCTGGTGACCTGGATGTCCCGGGCGCTCATCTGCGCGACGTTGACGCCGGGAACCGTGCGCAGGACGTCGCCGTAGTTGTCCGCCGGGGTGTTCTCGAGGTCTTCGGCCTTGACCACCGAGATCGCCGCCGGGGCGGTGTCGAGGGGTTGTTCGTTCCGCGATGCGGTGACAACCACCGTCTCGGTGTAACCGCCGGGCTTGGCGGTCTCCTCCTTGTCTTTCTTCTCGTCGTCACCCTCGTCCTGGGCGAGAGCCACGCCGCCGACCAGAGAGACGAACAGGATCCAGACCAACCAAGAATGCTTCTGCGGTTTCATGCGACCCCCTTGTTTGACAGTGGACGCAGCCGGGTCGGATGACGGGCCCGGGGGCGCCCGAAGGTGACCGCATCATAAACGATGCTCGAGGGAAAGGGGGGGCGGGAAATGCCCGATTGGCCGCAGACCTAGGCGCCGACGGGATCTCCGGAGAGCACCCGATCGAGAGCATCGGCCAGATCTTCCGACGAGAACGGCTTGGAGACGTAGTCGTCCATCCCCGCCTCGAGACAGCGTTCCCGATCGCCGGTCATGGCATGCGCCGTCAACGCGATGATCGGCGTCCGGATCGGCGCGGCCGCCTCACGCTGGCGGATTCTCTCGGTCGCTTCGAAGCCGTCCATCTCCGGCATCTGTACGTCCATCAGGATCGCGTCGAAGATCTGCTTGCCATGGGCCACCAGCGCCTCGAGTCCGTTGTTGGTCATCACCGCCTCGTGACCCAGTTTCTCGAGGACCCTGGCCACGACAACGCGGTTGACCTTGCTGTCCTCCGCGACCAGGATGCGTAGCCGACGCGGCGACGCCTGCTGGACCTCGGTCGTGGGCGTTACGCCATCGGCCTCATCGACGCTCACACGTGTCGGGAACTCGATGCGGAACGTGCTGCCGCCATCCGGGTTGCTCTCGACTTCGATTCGGCCGCCCATCATGGCGACCAGGCGGCTGGAGATCGAGAGTCCCAGCCCCGTGCCACCGAAGCGACGTGTCGTGGACCCATCGACCTGAGAGAAAGCGTTGAAGATCAACTCACGCTTGTCCTCGGGGACGCCGATACCCGTGTCCCTGACGACCAGCTCGAGGACGACGTCCTCGGCGTCACGGGCCACGACCCCCACGCTCAGCTCGATCCGACCGCGCTCCGTGAACTTGATCGCGTTACCCGTCAGGTTGATCAACACCTGGCGCAATCTCGTCGGGTCACCTTCGACATAGGACGGCACCTCGTCGGCGATCCGGGTGTCCAATTCGAGCTGTTTCGCGCGAGCCATCGGGCCGCACGTCCGCGCCGTTTCCCCGACCATCGCACGCACGTCGATCGCCATGGTCTCCAGTTCCATCTTGCCGGCTTCGATCTTCGAGAAGTCCAGGATGTCGTTGATGATCGACAGCAGGTTCGCCGCGGACGAGCGAATCGTGCCGATGCATTCGCTCTGCTCGTCATCGAGCTCCGTGTCCAGCGCCAGCTCGGTCATCCCGATGATCCCGTTCATCGGCGTGCGGATCTCGTGGCTCATGTTGGCCAGGAACTCCGACTTGAGCCGCGAGGATTCCTGGGCCTGCCGCTTGGCCCGTTCCAGTTCCTGCGTGCGCACGCGCACCCGGTCTTCGAGATCGTCGCGCTCGGCGACGACTTCCGCGCGGGCGGTTTCCAGCTCCCGGGCCATCCGGTTGAAAGCGGAGGCCAGCTCTCCGATCTCGTCGTTCCGCCGGGCCGGGATCTGGACCGTCAAGTCGCCGTCGGCGATCCTGCTCGTCGCGTCGACGAGCTCGCGCAACGGCCGGGCGACGATTCGTGCCAGGCCCATGCCCAGCAGCACGCAGAGCAGCAGCAAGGCGGAGCCGGCGAGTGCGATGCGGCCCTGAAGCATCTTCGTGCGGGCCGAGGTCCGGTTGGCGGAGAGCACCAGCTCGATCTGGCCGATCTGCTCGACACGGACGACGGCGTCCCGCTCCAGCGCGAAGGTTGTGCTCTCGCCGCCGGGCTCGGCGGCGACGTGGGTGAGGATCGGCCGGTAGATCGTGATCGCATCGGCCTCGATCTGGCCCGAACCGATCGTGAGCTCGGTCAGCGAAGTGCCCTCGGAGTCGCGGACCACGATGCGTCGGACATCCTCGTCGTTCAGCGCGGCACGGAGCGCGTTCTGGACCTCGGTGACGTTGCCCGCAAGGATCGGGAGCTCGGCGTTGTGGGCCATGGTGTCGGCGAGCAGGTGGCCACGCACTTCCAGGTCGCGCAACCCCTCGGCCTGGAGCGTCCCGCCGACGTACCAGACCGCGCCGGCGAGAATCAATGTCAGCGCCGCGGCGAACGGGACGACCATGCGGAACGCCAGCCGGTGGCGTGCGATGCGAGGCTCGCTCATCGCCCGACCTCGCGGGGGGCTCGGCCCAGCACGGCCTGTGGCGTCTCGAGACCCAACCGTCCTGCCGTCGAGCGATTGATGAACACTTCCACGCCCGGCGGCTCTTCGGGCGGAACCTCCCTCACGCTACCGCCCTCGGCGACATGCAGCGCCATCTGTGCCGCACGACGTCCGACCGCCTCGGGATCGGCCGCCACGGCTGCGAGCGCCCCCGTGCGCACATAGCCCTCGGAAACCGCAAAGAACGGCCGCCGGGAGCGAAGGCACTGGAGCAACAGCATGCGCGCGTTCGAATAGGTCAACACCGTGGGATCGGCCACGCCCCACATCCCGTCGACCCGGGCGAGCAGCAATCGAGCGGCCGTGGGGACCTCGCCCTCGTTGCGCACGACCTGGGCGAGCAGCTCGAACTCGTAGCGCTCGGCAACCTCGCGGGCGCTCTCGATCAGCGCGCCGCTATTCTGCGGGTTGTACAGCACGCCGAGGGTGCGACCCTGCGGCAACATCTCCCGCATCGCGGAGAATTGTGCGTCGAGCGAGATCGACATCGAGACACCGGTCGTCCGGGTGATATCGCGGTCGCCCGGCTCCGGCAGGTCGAGTGCCGCGGGATTGAGCACCATGGCGTAGATCAGCGGGATGTCCGTTCCCGTTTCGCGGATCTCGCGTACCGCATGCGCGCCGACGGCAACGATGGCCCGCGGTTGATTGCCGAGAAGCTGCAGAACCGCCCCGCGGTTCGATTCCGGCTCGAGGTCGATGCGTTGTACTTCCACGTGCGGTTGCAGCCCGGTCGAGATGGAATCGGCCGACTCGGCATAAGCAGAGGCGCCGGGGGAAACGACCAGGCCGACCCACGAAGCCGCGGCCAACGGGATCGACATCCCGATGAAGACAGCGAGTCCGGCCGCGATGGCGCGTCGAGAGGTCATCAGAAGCGAGCACCCACCTCGAGGATCCAGGTCCGACCGCGAAGCCGGGTGTCGATCGAAGCGTCGATCAGCGTCTCGAAAGGTTGCGAGTCGGTGATATTCCGGCCGATCAGGGACACGATCAGCGCCTTGTCGCGCAGGGGATAGGAGTGTCTCAACGCCAGGTCGATCAGCTCGTAGGCCGGTTGCGGGCGCACGCCGAAGACGGCGGGGAAACTGACCAGGTAGCTCGACGTGTGAACTCCCCGGAGATCGATGGTCCATCGCGGCGCAGGCCTGTAACGAGCACCGATGATGATTCGGTTCTTCGGCGCGTAGGCGGCACTCGGATCCGTGTCGGGCACGTCGACGTCCCGATAAGCCCACGCGCCCATCCAATCGAACGTGGCGTGGGGCGACCCGGTCAGCGTCAGCTCGCCGCCGCGCACGTCGAACGAATCCGATCGGTTGCCGTAGATACTGATCACGCGATCGGGGGCACCTCCGACGCCGGGGACGTACCCCGCACCGACTCGATCGATGCGATCGCAGATCCTGTTGTGATACAGATCGACACGGAGCGTCGTCGAGCGGGCGAGGTTGAACGCAACGCCTCCCTGGGTCGAGTAGATCTCCTCCCGCCGGATCGCCGGATTCCCCTGGAACGTCAACAGCACTCCCGGAGCGACGCCGGCCGGGAGGAAGTTCTGATTGATGTACCGATCGTTCCAGGTCGGGGCGCGCGATGCGTTCGACCAGGAAGCATGGGCCACGACGGGGCGCGAGCTCGACTCCCAGACCACGCCGATACGCGGCGAAACAGCCGTATCGAGTCCCTCGAACCAGTCGGCCCGGGCGCCGGAGATGATCCTCAGGCCCTTCTTGTTCAAGTGCATCTGGTGCTGGAAGTACAGACCGCCGCTGCTCTGTTTCGACGGAGATCCCGGCAGCACGACGACGTTGCGGTTTATCGAGTCCCAACTGGATTCCACACCGAAGCTGATGTCCTGGCGTCGGGTCAGGCTGCGTTCCGCCTCGAAGGAGACCCGCAGGCGCCGGTCTTCCTCGCGTTCGTCCGCGATGCTCGTCGTCAACGTGTCGTCGGGCGGTAGCGCGTTCGGGTTGTGGCAGACGCCACAGGTCGTTCCGCGGTAGCGGTTGATCGACGCCGACCCGCGGAGCACGAACTCCCCGACGCGGCGCTCGTAGTGCGAGTCGACGATCGTGATGCGCTGCTTGGTGGGCAACGTCGCGACACCCAGGTTATTGAAACTGCCATTGCGGCTGGAGCTCGTCAGCAGCGAGACGCGCAGGTTGCCTCTGCGGATGGCACCGTACACGTCGTCCCGCCGATGGCTCGCGTCGCCGTTGAGCATGATCGGCGTGTCGCCGTGCCGCACGCCCGCCTCGATCGTCGCCTCGAGGCTTCCGCGAACCAGTTGGATCGATGCCCGGCCCTGTCGCAGGCTGCGCTCACCCGCGGCGAGCTGGAGCCCGAACGCCTGGCCGTCGATCTCGGTCACCGTCTCGGCGGGTTTCTTCGATACGATGTTGATCACGCCGTCGAAGGCGTTCGAGCCGTAGCGTGTCGAGACCGGCCCCTTGATGACCTCGATGCGATCGATGCGGCTCAGCGGAAAGAAGCCGTTGTAATTGGGATGTCCCGGAAAGCCGCCCTTGTCGGGGCTGTTGTACGGCGTCCCGTCGATCAACAGGAGCAGGCGCGAGGAGAAGGGAGTGTCCCCGCTTCCCCGGATCGAGACGAAACCGCCCATCGGCGTGTATCGAACGTCCATGCCCGGGACGAAACGAAGCAGCTCGAAGATGTTGGCGACGCCCGAAGCTTCGATCTCCTCGGCGGTGATGACGTGGGTGGCTCCCGGGGCGATCTCGGAGGCGATCGGTTTGAGAGATTCCATCTCGAGCACATCGAGCTCGCGCCCGCCGTCGTCCGCTGCGGACAGCGGCAACAGAAGCAGAGACACCAAACCCACCACCCAGAATCGCTGGATCTTCATGACCGACTTCCCTCTCTCGCCCCGGGCGCGCCTTAATAATGAAAGAGACCGCCCGACTCATCGAATATTTGGCGTCCTCCGAGGGCAGTCAAATTCCCCACTTTTTGCTTAGAATCCAATGCATGCAAACGCGTTTCGAACGAATCCGAACAGACGACTACCGTCTGCCCGCGGAGTGCACCCGGCGATTGTTCTCGCCCGCGTTGTTGGTCTACCTCGACCGCGTGCGCGAGAACATCCGCCGCACGATCGCGCTGGCGGGTGATGCGGATCGCTGGCGACCGCACATCAAGACCACGAAGATCCCCCGGGTCTACGCGGAGATGATTCGCGCCGGGGTGCGTCACTACAAGTGCGCCACGCTGCGTGAGGCGGAGACCTTGTTGCAGGTGGCGCGTGAAGAGGGGATCGAGGACGTCGACCTTTTGTTCGCCCATCCGCTGATCGGGCCGGCGCTCGATCGGCTGGCCGACCTGGCCGCTGCTTCACCCGGCGCTTCGGTTTCCGTTCTTTGCGAAGATCCGGAGGCGGTCGAAACCATCGATCCCTCGTTGGGTCTCTTCGTCGACATCGACCCCGGGATGCATCGGACCGGTGTCGACCCCGAGCACCCGGAGCGCATCCGGGCCATCGCCGAGAAAGCGGGTTCGCGTTTCCGCGGCCTGCACTACTACGATGGTCACATTCACGGCACAACCGCCGCGGCACGCCGCGAGCAAGCGCATCGCGGGTATCACCGGTTGCTGGAGATCGTCGAGGCTTTGAGCTCGCATGCGGACGTTCCCGAGATCGTCACCAGCGGTACCCCGGCCTTCCCGTACGCCCTCGACTTCGAGCCTTTCCGTACGATCGTCCCGATCGTTCACCGCGTCTCGCCGGGGACCGTCGTGTTCCACGATCTGCGCAGCGAGCAACAGTTGGAGGACCTCGACCTGGTGCCTGCGGCGCTGGTCTTCGCCCGCGTCGTGAGTCGCCCACTGCCCGATCGCGTGACCGCCGACGCGGGTTCCAAATCGATCGCCGCCGAGGCGGGTGATCCGTGCGCCTTTGCGATCGGCTACCCGGGTCTCGAAGCGCTGACCCCGAGCGAGGAACACTTGCCCTTTTCCGTTCGTTCCGGACCGCGGCCCGAAAGAGGGCAGCACCTGTATTTGGTCCCACGCCACGTTTGTCCCACCGTCAACCTCGCCGAGCAGGCCCTGCTGGTCGACGGAGACGACGTCACCGTGAGTCCCGTACGGGCACGGGCGCACGAACTGCTATCCTGAGCGCTTCCCGGGAGAGGGCATGGTCGACGAACAAGGGACGGAACGGGCCGCGGGGCGCTGGAGTGGTCGTGTGACTGCAATCCTGATCTCCGCGTTCATCGCGCTCGTCGTCCTGCTGATGTTCCTCGCGGTCCGCGGTCCGCTTTGACCCCTGTTCGCGCATTTGGCGCCGGCCTCGTCTGCGCCGCTCTCGCCTGTGCCGCCGGGGCCCCCGAGCGCGGGCTCACCATCGTCCACACCAACGATCTCCACGCACGGCTGTTGCCCGACGCCAAGGGCCGTGGCGGCTTCGCCGAGGTCGCCGCGACGATCCGCGAGGCCTGCGGGGATGCCGACGCCTGCCTGGTCATGGACGGCGGTGACATGGTGCAGGGCAGTCCCGTGTCCTCGCTGTTCGAGGGCGTCCCGGTGTACGAGATCGCCAACCGTCTCGGGATCGACGTCGCGACCCTCGGGAACCACGAGTTCGATTACGGCTTCGGGAAGATCGCCCAGTTCACCGACGCCGCCGAGTTTCCCATCATCAACGCCAACATGCACCATCCCGACGGAGGTCAGCTCGCCGACGCCCCGTCGGTCGTGTTGACCACGGAGAACGGGATCCGCGTCGGGGTGGTCGGCGCGGTGACGGCGAAGCTGCCGTATCTCGTCACCCCGGGACTCCTCGGCGAGTGGGTCGCGAAACCGGTCATCGAGAGTGTCGCGGGACTTGTCGCGGAGCTGGACCGCAAGGCCGATGTGGTGATCGTCCTCGGCCACCTCGAAAACGACGAGGAGCAGGCGCTGCTGGCGGTTCCCGGCGTCGACTTCGTCATCTCCGGTCACGACCACTCGGGGCTGGATGAACCGGTGGCGGACGAGGACACCGCGGTTCTCCGCATCAGGGCCTTCGGTCACGAGGTCGGTCGGCTCGAGCTGACGGTCGACATCGACAGCGACACGGTGACGGCATGGTCGTGGGAATCGCGTGAGGTCAAGGATGTCGACGAACCGGACGCCGCGACGCTCGAGAGGGTCCGCGCGTGGGAAGAGAAGGTGTCCGAGCACGTCGACATCGACCTGGCGACCGTCGGTCGCGACTATCGTCGTGCGGAGGTGAAGAGCTTGTTCGAGCGCGCGCTGATGGAGGAGACGGGTGCCGACTTCGCCTACATCAATCCGGGGGCCGTCCGGGCGTCGTTCTATGCCGGCAAGCTACGGGTCCGGGACGTGTGGAACGCGATGCCCTTCGAGGACTACATCGCGACGGGCACCATCCAGGGCGCCGACCTGCCGGAGTTCATCGTCGAGGAGTACGGACTCGACCCCGAGCGCGAGTATCGCTTCGCCACGATCGACTTCGTCGTGGCGCAGTGGAACCAGCGCGGCCTCGGCTCGATCGAGGTCGAGCACGGCGAGCTGTTCCGCGACTTGCTGGTTCGTTGGATCGGCGAGCAGGAGAGGCTGGATTAGTCCAGGAAGAGCTTCCCGGGGTTGAGGATCCCGTGCGGGTCGAGGGCACGCTTGAGCTCGCGCATCACGGCGACGCCCTCGCCGTGCTCCTTCAGCATGAACTCACGCTTGCCGAGCCCGACGCCATGCTCGCCGGAGGACGTCCCCCCGCAGGCCAGCGCGCGCTCGATCAAGCGGTGGTGAAACGCGTCGACGGCGGCGATCTCCTGCGAGTCGTCGATGTTTGCCAGCACGATGCAGTGGAAGTTGCCGTCGCCGACGTGTCCGACGATCGGGGCCCGGATCGCCGTTCGCTCGATGTCCGCGACGGTTTCCTCGATGCACTCCGCCAACCGGCTGATCGGGACGCACACGTCGGTCGACACGGCGTGGGCTTCGGGGCGTAGCGCTCTTGCCGCGTAGTAGGCGTCCTTGCGCGCTTGCCACAGCCGTTCGCTCTCGGCGGGATCGAGGCTGTGTCGAAACCGGGCACCGCCGTGACCGCGGGCAATCGATTCGACCTCCGACGCCTGTTCCTCGACCGCGGCGGGGCTGCCGTGAAACTCGAAGAACAGGGTGGGAGCGACCGCATGGTCCATGCCCGAATAGCGATTGACGGCATCGATCGCCACACCGTCGAGCAGCTCGGCACGGGCGACCGGGATCGCGCGTTGCACGACCTCCATGACGGTTCGAACGGCCGGGCCGATCGCCTCGAACGTACCGACGACAACCGAGACGGCGGGCGGGCGAGGGTGCAGTCGTACGGTCAATTCGGTGATCACCCCGAGCGTGCCCTCGGCGCCGAGGAACAGGTGGGTCAGGTCGTAGCCCGACGACGACTTGCGCGCCCGGCTCCCGGTGCGGATCACGCGGCCGTCGCCGAGAACGACCTCGAGTGCCAGCACGTTGTCACGGATCGTCCCGTAGCGCACGGTGTTGGTGCCGGAGGCCCCCGTCGACGCCATGCCGCCGATGGACGCGTCGGCGCCGGGGTCGACCGAGAAGAACAGCGGTTCGGCGGCCAGGTGCTCGCCGAGCTGAACGCGCGTGACCCCGGGCTCGACGACCGCGTCCTGATCGTCGAGGTGCACCGCCTTGATGCGGTTCATCCGCGAGAGGTCGACCGCCAACCCGCCTGTCGGCGCGAGCGTGCCACCCTCGACGGAAGTCCCGGCGCCGCAGGGAACGAGCGCGGTGTCGGCCTCAACGCACCAGCGGACGATCCGGGCGACCTCCTCGGTCGTCTCCGGGTAGGCCACCGCGTCCGGTGGGGCGGCGGGATGATGCGACGGATCCCGACCGTGCTCGGCGAGGCACTCCGCATCGATCGCGAGCCTCTCGCCCAGCCAACCGCTGAGCTCTTCGAATCGAGACGCGTCCATCGCCGCCCAGTGTACGGTACCCTCGCCCCGCGGACGACGACGGATGCGTGAACCCCTTCCCATCGACGAGCGGATCGAGATCATCCGCGGCGCGGTCGAGGGCGTGGGTTGCGCCGTCGTCATCGCGCCGCCGGGCGCCGGCAAGACGACGCGCGTGCCGCCCGCGCTGCTCGACGCCGGGCCGTTGATGCTGTTGCAGCCGCGACGCGTCGCCGCCCGCGCGCTGACACGCCGGATCGCCGCCGAGCGGGGCTGGAACGTCGGGGCCGAGGTCGGCTGGCAGGTGCGTCAGGAGAGGCGTTTCGAGAAAAACACGCGACTGTTGGTCGCGACGGAGGGGATCCTCACCGCGCGAATGATCGAGGATCCGCTGCTTTCCGGCTTTCGCACCGTCGTGCTCGACGAGTTCCACGAGCGCAGCCTGCACTCCGATCTCGCGCTGGCCCTGTTGCGCCAGGCCCGCGACGCGCGCCCCGAGCTGCGCGTCGTCGTGATGTCGGCGACGCTCGACGCCGACCCGGTGGCCCGGTTTCTCGGCAACTGTCCGATCATCGAGATCGAGGCCCGGTCGCACCCGCTGACCATCGCCTACGCCCCGGGCGTCGCACCCGCCGACGCGGTGCGCTCCGGGCTCGAGGACAGCGCGGGCGATCTGCTGGTGTTCCTCCCCGGAGCGTGGGAAATCGAACAAACCGCCCGGCAGCTCGCCGGGATCGCGACACGCGCCGACGTGCTCCCGCTGCACGGCTCGCTGACTCCGGAGGCTCAGGAGCGCGCGCTGGCGCCGGGCGGGCGACGCAAGGTGATCCTCGCCACCAACATCGCCGAGACCTCGTTGACCGTGAACGGCGTGAGCACCGTGATCGACAGCGGGTTGCACAAGACGCCACGTCTCGACGCGGGTCTCGGCTTCGATCGTCTGGAGACCGAGCGCATCTCGCTGGACTCGGCGGATCAACGCGCGGGTCGCGCCGGGCGCAGCGGTCCGGGAAAGGCGCTGCGGCTATGGGACGAACGCGACGAGCTGAGGCCGAACCGCGAACCCGAGATTCACCGTGTCGATCTCGCGGCGCCTCTGCTCGATGTCCTGGCGTGGGGCGAAGACCCGTTGACATTCGGCTGGTTCGATCCGCCGGCGCCCGAACGGATACGTGCGGCGCTCGACTTCCTCGAGCGACTCGGCGCGGCGAGCAACGGAAAGCCGACCCTGCTCGGGCGGGCCATGCGCCGCCTGCCGCTGCACCCGCGGCTCGCCCGCGTCGTCCTCGGCGCACGCGGGTCCGCCGAGAGCGCGGCCGCCTGTGCCGCACTGTCGGAGGGCTGGCTTCCCGATCACTCGGAGACCACCGACTGCGATCTCCTGCCCATCGCCGATCGCGTGGCCGATGCGCCTCGACGCGTACGCCGGGCCGCCGAGGAGATCCGCCGCCGGGCCCGCCGCGCGGCGGGCGATCTCGACCTACCCGAACGGGAACGCGACTCGATCCGTGCCGCCGTGTTCGCGGGGTACCCCGACCGTCTCGCGCGCCGTCGCGCGGGAGGCGGGAGCATGCTGCAGCTGGCCTCGGGGACCGGGGCCGAGCTGGCGAAGGGGAGTGGCGTCCGGGACGCGGAGCTGCTGGTCGCCATCGAGCTGCGCGCGGCGCGCCGCGGCTCGAAGCGCGCCGCCCTCGTCCGCGTGGCCTCGAAGGTCGATCCCGCCTGGGTCGAGCCGACAGCCAGGGAAACCGTGCACGAGCTCGACGCGAAGACCGGTAAAGTCCGGGCCTTCCAACGGACGCTGTACGAACGCTTGGAGCTCGGCCGCCAACAGGTCGACGCCGACGCCGCGCGCGCCGCGGCCTTGTTGTGTGAGGCCATGCTCGAGCGCGGCCTCGGCGAAGGCGTCGAGCCGGCGTTGGCACGGATCGCGTTCGCCGGCATCGACTTCGACGTCGGGTCGCGCCTGCTCGCGGCATGCCACGGGGCGAGCGGCTGGTTCGAATTCGACCCGCTCGCGGCGTTGGACGGGAACGAGCGGCGCCGGCTCGAGCGTCAGGCGCCGGAGTCGATCTCCGTTCCGAGCGGTCGTCAGGCGCGATTGGTCTACGCGGGACCCGGAGACGTGAGCGTATCCGTCAAGCTACAGGAGCTGTTCGGCCTTGCGGAAACACCACGCGTCGGGCAGCCGCCCGTGCCCGTAACGCTGCACCTGCTGGCGCCGAACGGCCGGCCCGTCCAGACCACACGCGATCTGCGGAGCTTTTGGGAGAACACCTACGCCGAGGTACGCAAACAGCTGCGCGGGCGTTATCCCAAACACCCCTGGCCGGAAGATCCGTGGACGGCGGAACCCACCGCCCGCACCGAACGCCGCAAGCAGTAGGAGCCGGTCCGGTGTTCTATTCTCCGGAAAGCAGCTTCTCGACCTCGACCGGGATGCGCCGAGCTCCCGCTCGCTTTCCGAGCTCGAGCGCCTCGGGGCCGGCGACGTCGTCCAGGTAATACGCCTTGACGGCGAACAGGATGCCGACCCGGTTCCCACTCGCGCAGTGCACCATGACGGGATACGCCTCCGGATCGTCGAGGATCTCCGCGAGTCGCTTCGCGTTCTCCTCGTTGAAGCTGGACCCGCTGCGCGTCGGGATCGTGACGTAGTTCATTCCCAGCGAGCGGATGAGCTCGGCCTGATTCTCGAGCTCTCCCTTCTCGCCCGGCTCACGCGTGTTCACGATGGTCCGGTAACCCGCGTCCGCGGCCGCGCGAAGCGCCGCCTCGTCCGGTTGCCCTCCGCCGAGGACTCCGGCCTGGATCTCGAGCGCGTTGGGGATGTCGATCATGGGAGTCTCCGTTTCCCCGGCGGTGACGCTGGAGACCCCGCCGAGGATCAAGCTGAAGAACAGGAGAAGGGTTCGCCTGGTTTTCATGATTCCGCCTCGCCGCGCTGCCGTAGAATGAGCGCTGGGAGACATGGTGTCGGAAGCGGAACAGGCGCGCAACATCGACGAGCTCGCCGCCCTGGCGCGGCAGCGGCTCGAACCCGGAATCGCGGAATACCTCGACGGCGCTGCGGATGACAAGCGGACCCTGCGCGCCAACACCGCGCGCTTCGCGGATGTCGGGATCCGCGCCCGGAGGCTGGTCGACGTGGCCACGATCGACACCACCGTGGAGATCCTCGGCGAGCGCTGGCCCTCGCCGATCGCGCTCGCGCCGGTGGGTTATCAGGGCCTGTTTCACGCCGACGCCGAGCTCGCGACAGCCCGTGCCGCGCATTCTCGCGGTCAACGGTTCATCGCGTCGGCCGTCTCGACCGAGCCCATCGGCTCGATCCACGCGGCCGCACCCGGAAGCTGGTTCCAGCTCTACCCGACGCCGGACCGAGCCGTCACCGCAAGGTTGCTCGAACACGCCGAGGGCGCCGGCTGCCCGGTCGTGGCTCTCACGGTCGATGTCCCCACACTGGGGAATCGGGAGAGGGGCCTCGACACGTTGCTCGGGATGCTCTCCGACGGCCGGCTGAAGGCGGGGAACTTCCCGGACCTCGAGGGCGAGCTGACGATCGAGGATCCGTCGATGGACTGGTCGATGATCGACTGGATGCGCGAACGCTCCTCGATGAAGATCGTCCTCAAGGGCATCGTCACGGCCGAGGACGCGCGACGGTCCGTCGAGCAGGGCGTCGCCGGCATCGTGGTCTCGAATCACGGCGGGCGGCAGGAGGAAAGCGACCGCGCGACGATCGAATGTCTGCCGGAAGTCGCCGCGGCGGTGGGCGGCCGCTGCGCGGTCCTGTTCGACAGCGGTATCCGCCGCGGCACGGACGTGTTCAAGGCGTTGGCCCTCGGTGCCGATGCGGTCTGTGTGGGCCGGGCCTACGTGTGGGGCCTCGCAGCCGGGGGGGAGGCGGGCGCCGGGCGCGCGCTCGACCTGCTCAACGAGGAGCTCGTCCGGATTATGCGGCTCGCGGGGACGCCGACGATCGCCGAGATCGGACGGGATCTCGTCGAGACCGCCTCCTGACCGGCCCGTGCCGCGATGTATTGGGAACAGGGATGAGGCGTTTCGAAGGCAGTTCGGTGGCATCGAAACCGCGCTGGGCGGTGTCGGACGCTGCCGCGCTGGCTCATCGTCGCTACGGCCTCGAGGGCGAGCTCGCGGAGCTGCCGAGCGAGCGGGATCAGAACTTCAGGATCGAGCGAGCCGACGGGGCCCGCTTCGTGCTCAAGATCTCGAACCCCGCCGAGGACAGGAGCATCCTCGAGCTTCAGGATGCAGCGTTGAAACACCTGCGGTCGGATGGCGTCGATCGCGGCACACCGGAGCCGATTCCCGCGGACGGCGAGACGATCCTCAGCGCCAGCGGTCCGGACGGGACCGATCATCACGTTCGCCTGCTCGGCTGGCTCCCGGGACGGCCGCTGGCCAAGACCGCGCCGCAGGCGGACCTGTTCGAGCCGCTGGGTCGTTTCCTGGCGCGGCTCGACGAACGACTCGCCGAGTTCGATCACCCGGCCGCCGATCGCGACTTCTACTGGGACCTCAGGCGGGGTCTCGAGGTTGCCGGGGGCTATGCCGGCAACATCGCGGACAGCGGGCGCCGTGCGCGCGTCGAGCGGATGCTCGACACCATCGCGGCCCGGAAGAGTCTGCTCGACGGCTTACCCCAGCAGGTGATCCACGGAGACGCCAACGACTACAACCTCGTCGTCGACCGCCACCCCGCGCGCCCGAGGATCGGCCTGATCGACTTCGGCGACATGGGCCGCGGCTGGCGGGTCGCCGATCTCGCCATCCTGCTGGCCTACGCGATGCTGGACAGACGCGACCCGCTCTCGGTCGCGGCACGGATCGCGAGCGCCTACCACCGCACGATGCCCCTCGACGGGGACGAGATCGTGTCCCTGTTCCCGCTGGCCTGCCTGAGGATCTGCACCAGCCTGTCGATCGCCGCGCACCAGAGAAAACAAGCTCCCGACAACGACTACCTCGGCGTGACCGAGAAACCGGCGTGGCGCTTGCTCGAGTCCCTCGAGGAGCTCGAGCCGGCGCTGGCGGAGCGCGTGTTGCGCGAGGCCTGCGATCCCGAATCGATCGCTCTACCCGTCCCCGCCGACCTGCGCGAACGCCGCGCCCGGCTGCTCGGACCGTCGCTCGGCCTCTCCTACGACCGACCGCTGACGATCGTTCGCGGGAGCGGCGCCTACCTCTACGACAGCGCGGGGCACGCCTACCTCGACTGCGTCAACAACGTGTGCCATGTCGGTCATTCCAACGCCGAGGTCGCGGCCGCCGCAGCGCGGCAGATGCGCACGCTCAACACCAACACGCGCTACCTGCACCCGACGATCGTCGAATACGCCGAACGGCTCAGCGCCTGGCTCCCCGAACCGCTCGAGGTCTGTTTCTTCGTCAACAGCGGCAGCGAGGCCAACGAGCTCGCGCTGCGCATCGCGCGCGTCACGACCGGTCGTCAGGGCATCGTCGCGGTCGAGGCCGGCTACCACGGGAATACCGGTGGGCTGATCGATGTCGGAAGCTACAAATGCGAGAGCGCGGCCGGGCAAGGTCCTCCCGACCACGTGCGCTTCGTCCCGCTCCCCGATTCCTATCGCGGGCGTTATCGCGGCGCCGAACGGGAGACCGCCGAACGTTACGCCGCCCACGTGACGGAAGCGGCGGCCGAGCTGGCCGCGGCAGGACACCCTCCGGCCGCGTTCCTCGCCGAGGCCTGGTCCGGCTGCGGCGGCCAGATCGTGCCGCCGGAGCGTTGGCTCGACGCGGCATTCCGCGAGGCGCGCGCCGCAGGGGCGCTGTGCATCGCCGACGAGGTCCAGACCGGGTTCGGGCGGCTCGGGCTGCACCGCTGGGCCTTCGAACAGCAGTCCGCCTCGCCGGACATCGTGACGCTGGGCAAGCCGATCGGCAACGGTCACCCGCTCGGCGCCGTCGTCACGCGCCGCGAGATCGCCGCGGCCTTCGACAACGGGATGGAGTACTTCAACACGTTCGGCGGCAACCCGGTCTCCTGCGCGACGGGCCTGGCGGTGCTGCGGATTCTCGAACGCGACGATCTGCAAGCCCACGCGCGGCGCGTGGGTGAGACGCTTCTCGAGGGGCTGCGCGCGCTATCCCGTCGCCACCCGTCGATCGGCGACGTGCGCGGCTCGGGGTTGTTCCTCGGTGTCGAGCTCGTTCAGGTGGACGATCCGCCACGGCCCGACGCCGCCGAGGCGAAAAGGATCGTCGAGCGGATGCGCGAGAAGCGCATCCTGCTGAGTGCCGACGGACCGCAACGCAACGTGATCAAAATCAAACCGCCGCTGGTCTTCTCCCGCGACGACGCCGTGCGTCTGCTCGACGCCCTTTCCGGCGTGCTCGACGAGAGGCTACAGCCGCGATGAGCTGGGCTTCTGATTTCGACCTCGATGCGGGGAGCATCTGGCTCAATACAGCTCACCAGGGCGCCTTGCCCAGGGTCGCGGCGCAGGCAGCCCGTGAAGCCGTCGAGTGGAAGCTCGAGCCGTCGCGTTTGACGGCGGAGAGATTCGTCGCGGTGCCGGATCGCGTGCGCCGTGGTGCCGCCCGCTGGATCGCCGCCGATCCAGCGGACGTGTTCCTCACCAACGGTGCGTCGTTGGGCCTCCACGAGATCGCACAGGCGGTCCGTCTCGAGGCCGGCGACGACGTGTTGTTGATGCACGGGGATTTTCCCTCCAACGTGTTGCCCTGGCTGGCCCACCGCGAACGCGGCGTCTCCGTGCGCCGCGCCCGACCGGCGGGTCGTGTTCTCGAGGTCGAGGAAATCCGACGAGAGCTCCGCCCGAAGACTCGCATCGTCTGCCTCAGTTGGGTGCACTCGTTCTCCGGCTGGACGCTCGACATCGAACGGATCGGTGAACTCTGTCGCGACGCCGGTGCGCGACTGATCGTCAACGTTTCCCAGGGGCTCGGCGCGCGGCCCTTCGACGTGCGGCACACGCCGGTCGACGCACTCGTGTGCGCCGGGTGGAAGTGGTTGTGCGGACCGTACGGCGTCGGTTTCGGCTGGCTGCGGCCGGAGTTCCGGGCGGAGCTTCGACCGACCCAGCGCTACTGGTTGTCGCACCAGACGGCGGAGGATCTGGGGAGCGACCGCGACCCCGCGGACGAAGATCCGATCGACACGATTCGACGTTTCGATCTCTTCGGCACGGCCAACTTCTTCAACTTCCACGCCTGGGGCGCGGCCCTCGATTACTTGCTGGAACAGGGCCCGCAGGCGATCGAGGAGCACGACCGCGGTCTCGTCCGGCGGCTGATCGACGGCCTCCCGGCGGGTTACCGGACGATCAGCCCCGCCGCGGACGAGCGACGCTCGACCCTGGTGTTGTTCGGCCATCGAGATACGCCGCGCAACGAGGCGATCCACGCCGGGCTCGTCAACGACGGGATCCACACCGCGTTCCGTCGCGGGACGATCCGGATCGCGCCGCATCTCTACAACGACGAGACCCAGGTCGACCGCCTCCTCGAACGTCTGGCCGCCGCGGGCTAGTCGTCGTCATTGTCCATGGCCAGGGGCACCCCGGAACGGCGCACGATCTCGATCCACTGTGCCGGCTGCCGGACCCTGCTCTACCGCTACCGAAAAGGTGGCAGCGGCGGGCTAATCAAGTGTTTCGTGGAGCGGATCGTCGAAGACCGCACCGCGGGGGATCTGACCTGCCCGAAGTGTGGCGCCCTATTCGCCCGGCCCGGAGAGATCGCGGGTCGCCCGATCCACAAGATCGTCCAGGGCAAGGTGTTCACGCGCGGGATGCGCCGCAAGTAGGTCAAAAAAGCACCCAATGGGAAGAATCGGTCCCATGGGACCCAAAAAGGACTGAAATCGACTTGAATTGAACGTAATCTAAAGCACATCGGGGCCGCTGCGGCGGCACGGGGTAGCACACAGGTGGGGGAAAAGGCATGAATCGCAAGTTCTCGACCATCCTCGCGATGGCCGTCGCGACGTCGATCTGCGGGTCCGCGTTTGCGCAACAACCGGGAGAAACGGGCGCCCTCGGCGAGCGCGTCGAACAGATCGACGTGATCTCGATGACGGTGAGTGAGGCCGCGGACGAAGGTCTTCGCATCTTCACGACGCCCTTCAACAAGCTCGACGGCTACGGCGACGGTCCGATCAACCCGGCGGACACCACCACCCCCGGCGGCCGCCCGACGCTCCAGGGCAACGGGACGCTGCTGCGGGTCAACGGGCTGGACGCCCAGGCCTGCTTCGAGTGCCACACCCTCGTCAGCAACGCGACGGTTCCCGCCACGCTGGGCATCGGCGGGGCCGGCGGCACGAACTCCAACGCGATGTTCCAGCCGGTCGCCATGGACCCAGGCGACGGCGATCTGGACGGGATCGCGGGTTTCACCGGCCGTTTCATCAACCCTCCGTTCGTGTTCGGCGTCGGCGGTGTGGAGCTGGTCGGCCTCGAGATGACCGCCGACCTGCAGACCCTCAAACAGCAGGCGATCGACAACCCCTTCACCACGGTCGTGCTGGAGACCAAGGGCGTGAACTTCGGCGTGATTCAGGCCGACGGTCTCGGCAACGTCGACACGTCGGGTGTCCTCGGTATCGAACACGACTTGGTCGTCCGCCCGTTCGGTCGCAAGGGTGAGTTCCCCACGACTCGCGACTTCGACGTCGGTGCGATGGAGTTCCACTTCGGCATGCAATCCACCGAGTCGGTCGGCGTCGACAACGACGCGGACGGTGACGGCGTCGTCAACGAGATCACCGTGGGCGAGCTTTCGTCGCTCAGCGTGTTTCTCTCGACCCTGGCGCGACCGGTCCAGGCACGCGTCGAAGGGAACGCGGTCGCCGGCGAGGGGTTGTTCTCGAGCATGGGCTGCGCGGACTGCCACATCCCGACGCTCCAGACCGACAGCCAGCTCCTGCCGCTGCGTTTCCCGCAGGTCGCTACCGATCCCTGGCAGAACGTCTACAAGTACGTCGACCTGACCAAGAAACCGGCCGGCTTCGACCCCAACGGGAACGGCGGCGTCAAGGTTCCGATGTTCTCCGATCTCAAGCGGCACGACATGGGCCCCGACCTCGCCGAGGACTTCGGGCTCGCTACCGAGCAGCAGAACCGCGAGTTCATCACGGCCAAGCTCTGGGGCGTGGTCGACTCGGGTCCCTGGCTGCACGACGGGCGCGCGCTGACGATCAGCGACGCGATCCTGTTGCATGGGGGCGAGGCGCAATCGGCGCGTGACGCGTTCGAGGACCTGACGGATGCCGAGCGGATCGCGGTCCTGGACTTCCTGCGCACCCTGCAGACACCCAAGCCCAACCAGGGCGGTGGCGGTGGGGTCCGCCCGCACCCGCGGCTGCAGTCGGCCGAGGTAACGGACACGGGCGTGCACACGATCTCGCGCCGCGACTAGTGTCTGGTCAACGCTCGAGACGACCGAGCTCCCCGGCGGCGGGGCTCGCCGGGTCGAGTGCGACCGAGTCTCGGTACGCCTCGATCGCGAGCTGCGTCTTCCCCATCCGCTCGTAGATCACGCCGAGGTTGTAACGGGCGTCCGCGGAGTCCGGTAGCCGCTCGACGACCCGCAGGTACGCTTCGAGGACGCCCGGAAGGTCGTTCGCGCGCCGCCGGTTCTCGGCCAGGGCGAGGAGGATCGTCGGGTCGGCCGGCGTGACCGCGTGCGCGTGCTCGATGCGGTCGCGGGCTTCCCCCACCCGGCCGGAGCGTTGAGCCAGGTCGGCCCAGGCGAGCAGGGCGCGAACGTGATCCGGGTCGAGCTCCAGGGCGAGCTCGAATCGCCCCAGGGCCACGGCCTCGTTTCCCTCCGCGGCCTCGATGGACGCCAGCAGGAAATGTGCGTCCGGGTCGTCGGGGCGGAGGGCGAGGATCGCCTCGACCTGCACGCGGGCTTCGGCCGTGTCGCCTGCGCCCAGAGCGTGTTGGGCCCGTTCGAACCGGCGGGCGGCGCTCACCCCGGTCTGGACGACATGGCTCAGCCGGATGGGATCCTCGAATCCCGGACGCTCGGCCCCACGACGCGCCCGGCGGGCGGCCTCCCGCGCCGGCGCGTGCATTCCAATGGCCGCGTACGCCTGGGCCAATGCGGACCACGCCGCCGCGTCGCGTGAGTCCAGAACGAGCGCCCGCTCGAGCGCCTCGATGGCCCCCTGGTGTTGCTCCAGCGCGAGCCGGCTCTGTCCGAGCCCGCGCAGGGCGCGCTGAAGCTCCGGGTCGTGGGAGGCCGCCCGTTCGAACCAGTCGGCCGCTTCCTCGTCGCGAACGGTCGTTTGGGACCACAGTCCCAGCCGCAGCTCCACCAGGGCGTGATCCGGGCGTTCCTCGAGTGCGCGGCGGAGCAGCGCTTCGGTTTCGGGCGATCCGCGACCGCTGGCCAGTGCCTGAAGGTAAAGCCACTCGAACGGATCGTCCGTCAGTTCGGCCGCGCGTGCATAACACCCGGCCGCATCGGCATCGAGGTCGTGCGCCAGCAAGGCATCCCCGAGAGCGCCCCACGTGTCGGCACCCGGCGCAGCGTTCAACGCGGCCCGGCGCTCCGCGATCAGCTCGCGCACCGGCGGCTCCATGCCTCGTGTATCGATCTCCGGGGCGACGGTGGCGCAACCGCACAGACCCGTGACGACCAAAGCCAAATAGCGGCGTCGCGGAAGCCTCACGGTTGCGCTCCCGCGCCGCGCACGACTTCCAGCACGCGGTCGATCCCCGGCACGGCGAAGGTCTCTTCCGTTCCGTCCGGCCACAAGATCGTCAACCGCAGGGAGTCCGTCGTTTCGGCAAGGCCGAACCGAGCGACCGCGTCCCGGCTCGAGAGATAGCTCCCCCCGCGGTCGATGCGCCGGACGACGCGCCGCCCGTCGACCTCGAGGATCACCCATGCGCCGTCGGCATCGCGCAACGGTTCGCCCATCCGGGGGCGCACGGCCAGCCAGTGCCCGCGTCGTGGAGAGTCGTTGATCCACACCTCGGGTGGGGCCTCGAGGTTCGCGACGACCCAGTCGTCGTCGCCGTCGCGGTCGAGGTCTGCGGTGGCCAGGCCGCGCGAGATGCCGGCGGAATCCCATTCGAGCGGAACGAACCGACCGGTTCCGCTATTGAGAAAGAGCTGGTTGGGCTCGACGAAACGCCGCCGGGAAGGACCGCGGTCGAACCCTCCGCTGACGCGGCCGTTGACGACGATCAGATCCTGAGTGCCGTCGAGCTCGAGATCGACCGCCGCGGTCCCGAAGCCCGTGAACGGCAGGCTCTCGGTCGCGAGACCCGAAGCCCCGGTGAGATCCCGGTAGGTGGCGCCGTCGTGTCGGTACAGGGTGTTGGTCTCCGCGGCGAGGTGCGTCACGAACAGATCGGTGGCCCCGTCCGCGTCGAGATCCTCGGCCAGGACTCCCATGCCCGCTTCCGCGTCTCCCGCCTGGTTGTAGGCGACACCGCGGAGCAGCGCCTCGTCCGCGAAACGCCCGCCGGCCTGTTGCACCCAGAGGTGATTGGCGTCGCCGTCGTTGACCACGTAGAGATCGACCCACCGATCTCCGTCGACATCGAACGCGACGACCCCCAGGCCGCGGCCGATCCCGCGACCGATACCGGAGGCATCGGTGACGTCCTCGAAGGTCCCGTCGCCGCGATTGCGGTACAGCCGGTCGGTCTGAGGCGCGAACACCGAGGGCCCGCAATAATCCGCCCGCCCCGCCGAGTCGGTGCAGCGCTTGGTCGGTCGGTAGTCGACGTAGCGCGTGACGAACAGATCGAGCCAGCCGTCGCGATCGTAGTCCAGGAAAGTCGCCGAGCTCGACCAGCCGTCGAGCCCCAGGCCCGAGCGCAGCGTGGAATCCAGGAAGACGCCGCCGTCATTGGTGTAGAACCGGTCCGGACCGAAGTTGGCGACGTAGACGTCGAGGTCGCCGTCGTTGTCTGCATCGCCGACCGCGACGCCCATCCCGTAGCCGCGATCGTCGAGCCCGGATTCCGCGCTGGCCTCGACGAACCGCGCCCCTTCGTTCCTGAAAAAAGCGTTGGCCGGCCCGGCGGGGTCGGCCGCTCCGGTCGCCGGATCGTGATGACCGTTGGTCAGGTAGAGGTCCGCGTCTCCATCGGCGTCGGCGTCGAACAACGCCACCCCGCCGCCCATGATCTCCGGCAAGTGGAACTCGCCCGCCGCGCCCGTCACGTGCACGAAGGAGACCTGCCACTCCGGCGCGGTTCGAACCCACGACCCGTCGTTCGGGGGATCGGCACAAAAAGAAACGGCGCTCACCGCAAGGGCGAGCGCCGTTGATCGAACGTTCAAATCGAATCCGCCGTGGTCCCTAGTCGAGACCTTTGCTGGCCAATTCTTCATCGATGATCGCGGCGAACTGCTCGTAGGGCACGGCGCCGTTGAGGAAGCGGCCGTTGATGAAGAACGCCGGGGTTCCGGTCACGCCCGCCGCCTGGCCATCCGTGAGGTCCTGCCGCACGTCGGCCGTGTACTTGCCCGATTCGAGGCACTCGGCGAACGCCGCGCCGTCGAGCTCCAGCTCGCCGGCGTACTTGATCAGGTTGTCCTTGTCGAGCGCCTTCTGGTTCTCGAACAGCTTGTCGTGATACTCCCAGAACTTGTTCTGGTCGGCAGCACAATTCGCCGCCTCGGCAGAGATCTGGGCGTTGTTGTGGAAGCTCAGCGGGAAGTCACGGAAGACCAGCTGAACCTTGTCACCGTACGTTTCAAGCACTCGCGTGAGAGTCGGACCGACTCTCGCACAGTACGGTCATTGAAAGTCCGAGAATTCGACGAGCGTGATCGGCGCTCCCTCGGGTCCTTTCCTCGGATCGTTGGCCGCGATCTTCACTTCCGTTCGCGGGGGTTCGATAAGGATCTCGACACCGGTCTTCTTCTTGAGATCGGCGAAGAAATCGTTCATCACCGTCTGCCGGCGCAAGTTCGTCAGGTGGTTGGTGATCTGTGCGGCAACCTGTTCGTAGGTGCGACCGCCCATCTGGGCCTGATTCTGATCGTAGAATGCCCGGACGTCCTCATCCGTGACAGGTGCGACCCCGCCCATGACCTGGGTGCGGAGCTCGTTCTCCTCAATACCACGTCGTTCGAGCTCGGCATCGATCAGACGTTGGTTGATCATCTGATCCAGGACGCGCTTCTTCGCGTCGTAGTACGCCTGGAACGCCTTGGCGTCCCGCTTGCTGACTTCCTTGTCCAGCTCGGCGCTCGTGATCACGGTGTCGCCGACACGGGCGACGACCGACCCTTCGGCCTCTTTCCCTCCGTTGGCTTCCGATGAAGCGCAGCCGACGGCGAGCACCGCCAGGGCCAGAAACGCGACGGGCTGGACCCATCGGGCTCGTCTTACTCTCAAGGGATTCTCCTTCCTCGGCGGGCATGCACGCCGCGGCTTTCATGCGGACCGTTTTAAGGTAGCATCGGCTGGCCACGGCTGCCCCGACCCCAAGGAACATACCGCAAAAGTGAGGTTCCGCCATGCCGCGACGCCCGTCCCTCGGAAGACCTTTACCTATTTTTTTCCGTGTCTGCGCGACTCTCGCGGTGGTTCTGATCCTGGGATGGCTGCCGGCATGTCGCGGCGAGAGCGCGCCTGAGGAGGAGACCCCCGGCATGGACACGATCGCCGAATCCTACGTCAAACTGGTGCTCGCGGTCGGCCGGATCGATCCGGACTACGTCGATGCCTACTACGGACCGCCCTCCTGGCGCAGCGAAGCCGAGAGCGCGGTGGCCTCCGCCGGCCAGTTGAAACTGCGGGCGATCTCGCTGATCGAGCAAATCGGCAAGACGGCGAAGCCCGCCGACCCGATGGGTGCCCTACGGCACACCTACCTCTCCACCCAGCTGGCGGCTGTCAGGAGCAGACTCGACATGTTGCAGGGCGCGCGGCTGACGTTCGACGAGGAGTCCAGGGCTTTGTACGACGCGGTCGCGCCGACCCACGGCGAGGAGCACTTCCAGCGCATCCTCGACTCGCTGGAGCCGCTGCTGCCCGGCGCCGGCCCGCTGAAGGATCGCTGGGAGACGTTCCGCTCCGGTTACGTCATCCCGCCCGAGAAGTTGGACACGGTGTTTCGCGCGGCGATCGAGGCCTGCAAGGAGCGCACCGCGTCCCGGCTCGAGCTGCCCTCCGGCGAGAACTTCAGGCTCGAGTACGTGACGGACAAGAACTGGAGCGGTTACAACTGGTACCAGGGCGGTTTCGAGAGCCTGATTCAGATCAATACCGACCTCCCGATCTTCATCGATCGCGCGGTGGATCTCGCCTGCCACGAGGGCTACCCCGGCCATCACGTCTACAACATGATGCTGGAGCGGGCGCTCGTGCAGGATCGCGGCTGGATCGAGTTCTCCGTCTACCCGCTGTTCAGCCCGCAATCGCTGATCGCGGAGGGCACCGCGAACTACGGGATCGAGATGGCGTTCCCGGGCGGCGAGCGCGTCGACTTCGAAAAGGAGGTGCTGTTTCCGCTTGCGGGGCTCGATCCCGCGAGTGCCGACCTTTATTACGAGGCGTTGCACGCGTTGGACCGGCTTTCCTACGCCGGCAACGAGGCGGCGCGGCGCTACCTCGACGGCGAGATCGACGCCGCGCAGGCCGCCGAGTTCCTGACGCGATACGCGCTGTCCTCGCCCGACCGCGCGGCGCAGCGCGTCGGCTTTTTCGACCAGTACCGCGCCTACGTGATCAACTACAACCTGGGCCAGGACCTCGTCCGCGCCTACATCGAGGCCGCGGGCGAGACGCCGGAGGCGCGCTGGGCGGCCTTCGAGGAACTGCTCTCGTCGCCTCGTTTGCCCTCGGGATTGAAGGTGGACTGAGTCGTCGAGCTAGTCCTTGCCGACGAAGTAGCCGAACATCTTGCCAAGAGCGCCGGGCTCCTCGAACGCGAGGATCTTCTCCGCCTCGCCGGCGTCGAGGAACATCCCGCCGCAGCTGAAGCAGTTGTCGACCTGAACGCCGCGGTACTCGACCTCGGTCAGCTCCATCCCGCACTTCGGGCAGTGCATCCAGTGCAGCTCCTTGGCCTGGGCCTTGGTCTCCTCGGCCAGCTTCGCGTTGGCCTCGGCGCGCGCCTTGCGCAATCTCTCGATTTCTTCGCGGGCGAAGTATTCGTCTTCGGCGTTGCTGGGATCGACAGGCATCGTGAACCTCCGTTGAAGTCGGCTATTGTACCCTGGAAACGCGGGCCTGTTCGATGGGAGGAGCACGTATGCGTCGCATGGTTTGGGTCGCGACCCTCGTATTCACGGTGACCCTGTTTCCCGGCGCCTCGAAAGCCGCGGTCACGGCCCTGGTCGGCGGCAAGCTGATCGACGGGTTCGGCGGACCGCCGGTCGCCGACAGCGTGATCCTGATCGAGGGCGAGCGCATCATCGCGGTCGGGACCGTGAAGACGCTCGAGGTGCCCGACGGGGCGGAGATCATCTCCACCGAAGGCATGAGCGTGCTGCCGGGCCTCTGGGACATGCACGTCCACCTGATGATCACCGGTCACGCCGATTACGGTTACTGGGACGTGACCTACCCGCCGCTGTTCGAGTCCGTGATCATGCCCGCCTCGGCACACCAGCTCCTGCTGGCCGGCGTGACCAGCGCGCGTGACCTGGGCGCGCCTCTCGCCGAGTCCATCGCGGTGCGCGACGCGATCAATGCGGGCAAGATCCCGGGCCCGACGATGTACATGTCGGGGCCGTTCCTCCAGCACGAGCCTTACCCCGGCACCGAGCAGTTCCGCTGGGGCGTCGACGGGGCCGAAGACGCACGCGCCAAGGTGCGCAAGCTCGCCGAGGCCGGCGTCGACGTCATCAAGCTGATCGATCAGGACCAGATGACAATGGAGGAGGTCCACGCGGTCGTCGATGAGGCTCACGAGTACGGGTTGACCGTCGCCGCGCACGGGCACCGGCCGGACGAGATCCTGCGGGGCCTGAAGGCCGGGGTGGACTGCTTCGAGCACACCGGGCTGGCCACCGCGCCGCGCTACCCCGACGTGGTGGTCGAGGCGATCCGCAACCGCACGGCCAAGATGAACCTCGGCCCGCTGTTCTGGACACCGACGATCGAGGGGCTGTTCAACTACGAGTACGTCCGCGACAACCCGGAACTCCTCGACGATCCGTCGTGGCACGTCGGTCTGACGCCCGACATCATCGCCGATATCCGCGCTTCGATCCGCCACCCCGACCGGTTGCCCTACTTCCAGATCACCCCACAGCGCCGCCCGACGTTGAAGACCAAATTCGACCAGCTACGCGAGGCCGGCGTGACGTTGTTGATCGGCACCGACAGCGGCATCCCGATGAAGTTCCACAGCCAGTCGACCTGGAACGAGCTCGACATCTGGGTCCGCGAGCTGGGCGTCGATCCGATGGAGGCGATCCGAGCGGCGACCTACTGGCCCTCGGTGCTGATGGAGGTGTCGGAAGATGTCGGCACGATCAGCGAGGGCAAGTACGCCGACATCATCGCGGTGCGCGGCGACGTGTTGCGTTACATCAACCTGCTGCGCGACGTCGATCTCGTGATCAAGCACGGGAAGCGCTACAAGTGATAGGCTCCGCATGATGGCTCGCATCGAAGTCACACGACTCACCGACGACACGTTTCGCGTGGAGGTCCACGAAGGGGGCGGCTCGAGTTCACACGAGGTGACGGCGTCCGCCGCCGACGTGCAGCGCTACGGCGGGGAGGTCGGCGCGGAGAAATTGATCGAGGCGTCGTTCCGGTTCCTGCTCGAGCGCGAGCCGAAGGAGTCGATCCTGGCGCGCTTCGACCTGCCGGTCATCGAGCACTACTTCCCCGAGTACCCGCGAGAGATCCGCGGCAAGCTGGACTAGCCGTGCCCGTCGAAAGGTGGAACGCCGAGCGGGACGGCGAGCCGACCGAGCGAGCGCTGCGCGAGAAGCTCGAGGCCCGCGGCTACAGCGTGTCCTGCTACACCTACCCGCCGGGGACCTACTTTCCGGATCACACGCACGCCGTGGACAAGATCGACGCCGTGCTGTCGGGCCGTTTCCGGCTGATCCTCGAGGGCGAGGAGGCGGTGCTCGAGGCGGGAGACTGCATCGAGGTGCCCCGCGGCGCCGTGCACAGCGCCGAGGTGGTCGGCGACGAGCCCGTCGTCAGCCTGGACGCGATTCGAGGCTAGGGCGCTTCGGAAGCGCTATACTCCGCGGCAGAGGAGGCACGAATCATGTGGAAACGACCCGTTCGAACCGTGATGTTCTGTCTGCTCGCGACGCTCCTGCTGGGCGCCACGATCCAGGCAGCGGAGTACTACACCAAACACAAGGGCGACAATCGCCGGGGTGAACTCGAGGAGGGTCACGCGCTGGTCTACGTGTTCCGCCCGGCAACGATGGGCGCGGCGATCAAGACGTGGGCCTTCGTCGATGACGACCTGATGATGGTCTCCAAGCCCAAGGCCTACTCGTTTGCCCAGGTGCCCGCGGGTAAACATCTGTTCTGGACCAAGTCGGAGAACACGTCGGCGATGGAGCTCGACGTCGAGGCCGGCGAGACCTACTACCTCCAGGTCAAGATCAAGATGGGCTTCAACAAGGCCCGCGCGAAGCTCCTGCAGATCGACGAGGCCGAGGCCGAGAAGTTCTTCGCCAAGTGCAGCTTCGTCGAGCCCACGGAGGAGGGCCTGGCCCGCGCCACGGAGATCGTCGCGAACCGCAAACATCGCGCCGAGAAGAAGGTCGCCGAGAAGAAGTAGCGGCCCCGCCTCGAATTGAGCCGATCCAACAGGCTCCGATGTATCGACCGTCGGGTTTGTCGGGGTGCGTCTGCCCGCGACGGGACCGGATCACGAAAGGGGCTCTTGATGCGGGCCGAATCAAGCCCAATTTTTTCCAATACCATCATTACATCATAAGGAACGGGGTGCCCCGGTGAATTACGACGAACGCGATCGGAAGTTCAAACAGGGGTTGGGGATGTGCCGCAAGGGACGGATGGCGGATGCGGCGATCGTTTTTCGTGAGCTGGTCGCGGCCGGGAGCGAGGAGCCGTTGCACCTCTCCTACTACGGGCTCACGACCGCGACCGTGCACGGGCGACGGAGAGAAGGGCTACGCTACTGCCAGCGTGCGATGCAGTTCGATCCTTCGGATCCCGACGTCGTGTCCAATCTGGCTCGGCTCTACGAGCTCAACGGGCAGAAACAGAAGGCGGTGGAGACGCTTCGCCGCGGTCTTCGGCAAACGCCCGGTCACCCGCGATTGCTCGGCTACATCAACCGGCTGAGCCCGCGCAGGAAGCCGCCGCTGAGCATGGTCGATCGCGACAACCCGATCAACAAACAGCTGGCGATCCTAGCGGCCAAGATGACGGGCCGCTACAAGAAACGCAAGGTTCCCACCGGGCAGCAGCTCAAGGTTCGACGGGCCTAATTCATCGAAGGGTCGCCGCAGCCGTCGACCGCGAAGACGCGGAACCCGTGCTGCATGGCCGTCGAGGCACCGCCGCTGAAGGTGGTGGACGTCGTCGCCGGGGCACAGTCGAGACCGGCCGGGCAGGCGATCGGTTGGCGCGTCGCCAGGTCGAACACCTGAATCGAATAGCCCGAAGCCCCGCCGACCGCGGGCCAGGCGAGAACGAGGTCGCCGCCGGTCCTGGTCACGAACGGCGCGACCGCATTGCCTACCTGGAACACCCCCGGGTCCAGCCGCGCCGGATCCTCGACGACGCGGAAGAACGCCGCCGAACGGTACGGCAGCGTGTCGGCAGCGTCCGGATCGGTGTATTGCAGCGCGGTGGTCACGGTCGCGTTGATCGACGCGCCGCCCCAGCCGGTGATCACATGCGAGGTCGGTTCGCCCCCGGGGGGCGCGGCCAGGTAGCCCGGTTGTCCGGGCAACGGCGTGTGATTCGGATTGACGTTCCAGTCGGCAAGCACGTCGGGGTCGTTCTCGGTGCCCCACGAAACGACATAGCCCCAATCCGTGATGTTCGGTTCGCCCGTCAGGTTGGACCCGTCCTCCGGTAGGGCCCAGTCGATCTTCGTGCCGTTGAGGCACGCCTCGGCGCTGATCTGATAGGGCGGGAAGGGACCCCAGGTGAAGTCCGCGCCGTCGGTGCGGTTGTCGAAATCGGGGCAGGACCAATCGTCGGCCGGAAGCGGGCTGCATGCGAGCGTCCCATCGTCGTTGGGACCCGAGATCAAGGCCAGCAAGCCGTAGCGTTCGTGGACCCAGAACCAGTCGATCCCGCGCAGGCCCGTCGCTCCGACACAGTCCACGAAGAGCAGGTCGGCGCCTGCCACGATGTCCGTTTCCTGCAGTAACAGGAGGGCGGGTACGTAGTTGCCGGCGGCCACGTGCAGGAAACCGTCCTCGGTGATGGATCCGCGCAGGCCGGCGAAGTTCGGCAGCTGTCCCTGGCCGCGCGGGTTGATGCTGTCGCAAACCGGGTAACAGTTGTCGCCGCATGCCGAGGCCAACGTCAGGTGCAGGCCAGGCCGTTCGCGTTGCTGCAGCTCGTCCAGTTCCCCGAGGGCCAGACGTCGCCGACACCCAGCACTGCCGATGCCGGGTCGGGTCCGGTGAACTGGAAGAACTCGAGCAACCGATCGGCCGAGTTGCCACCCGATTGCTCGAAACAGATCTGGGAGCGATCCGAGGCGTTGGCCTGATCCTGCACGACGAACGGCACGTCGATCGATGGGTCGGCACCCGTGTCGTTGTCGTTGAACATGAAAAGATCGCGCGTCACGAAGGAGCCGCTCTCGTCGTAGTTGTCGATCTTGAGATAGGCCTGCCAGGTTCCATCCGGCGGCGTCGCCGTCACGTCCCTGACGGCGCAGGTCTCGAGACAGGTGTTCCAGCCCGTGTCGTTGCGGATCGTGTTGAACGTGCGCTGTTGCAGGTTCGCGGTGTTGAGCGTCGCGAACTCCCAGACCTCCGGGAGGTTCTGTGCCGTCGTCGGGTCATCGGGGTCAGGCTGGTACGGCAGGTTGGTCTGATCGATCCCGATGGCGTCGGCGATACCGGTCCATCCGGCACGCAGGTCCGACAAAGGTGCTCGGCAACTGCCGGGCACCGGCGGGACGGCGACCGGATCGGCCCCGATGCAGATCGCGTTGGCCGAAGAGCAATCGACGTCGGCCAGACAGTTCACGCCGGTGAAGCTCATCGAGTACTGAAGAAAGCCGATCGATCCGGGCGTCAGCGACGCGCTGAGCTTTTCGTAGCCGATCGTCAAGCCGTCGTCGGCCAGTCGGTCGGCCTCGGCCAGCACGGACCCGCGAACCGGTGCCCCGGACTCCGTCTCGAACACTGCCACCGTTCGGCCGTTCTCCTCGACGAAGCGGAACCGGGTCTGCGTCGTATCTCGCGAGGACACGACTTCCCGCAACAGCACGACTTCCGCCGGGCCCGCGGGCGTCAGCGCGATGCCTTCGGCCAGTGCAACGCCGTCGATCGTCTTGGTCGCGTCGCCGCCGTCGAGCCAGCGGTCGGTGAAACGGTCTCCGGCGATCAGAACCTGTTCGGGCTTCAACGATGTGAGGACACGGAGCCCTGCCGAGGTTTCGCCAGGCAGACTCGACCACAGGGCCCGCGGCCCGGTGGGCCCGACTCGATCGGAGGCGATCAGGCGGCAGCCGATGGATGTGTCGTCGTCCGTACGGACCGCGCACAGCGTGAGGTCCGCGCCGGTATCCTCCGCCGGCGCCTCGAGTCCTGCGTGGCGCGGAAGGTCGACCGTCCAGCGAATCTCGGTCCCGCCGCTAACGGGCCGCAGATCCCAGAACGTCGAGCGCTGCCAGCCCTTTCCGAAACGCGGGAGTCCGGACGGGTCATCCAACTCGATCACGGTCCACTCCGCTCCCGGCGTGTACCGCGGCGCCTTGACCTGAACCCCCTGAGCCCAGGCGGGTCCGCCGGCGACGATCAAGACGGCGGCAACGATGGCTGGGACGACGCGCGGTGAACGAGTCATGGTTCCCCCTTCCGCTTCCGATCCGGGCCCGAAAAATGTACGTCTATTCAGAGGGATTGGTTGCGTTCGCACGATCAAGGCGCCGAATCCCCCCGGCCTTCCCAGGAATAGCGCATCCCGAGGGTCGCCCGGCGGCCGATCCGGTCTCCGAAGATGTGTTGCTGGATCTCGTCGCCGAGCAGGTTGGTGACCTGGCCCGTCAGTGTGATCCGGCTGCGCGGCAGCCTCAGTCCTGCACGGAGGCCGACCAAAGTGTAGTCCGGAACCCAGCCCCAGAAATCCGAGGTCAGCACGTCCTGCCAGAAGGAGTCGTCGACATGATCGACGGTCAGACCGGAGAACCACTTGCCGCGGTCGATTTGCGCCGAAAAGCTGATCCGGTGCTCGGCCGGGATGTTGACGAAGTCCGCGGTGTCCGCGATCAACCCGTCGCCGTCGAGATCCGCGTTCGCGGCGTCCTCGGCAACGGCCAGCCGCAGCCGGTCGTCCATCGAGACGCCGTCGGACACCGGCGTGTCCTGCCAAGAGTAGTTCAGCGAAGCAGACCATCCGCGAGGGCTGTGCCAACCGGTCCCGACCTCGAACCCACGGTTCTCGGACTTCGATCCGTTGCGATACTGGAACAGCGAGGGGATCTGGCCGTCGAGCAGTACGGTCAGCACCTGCGGGTAGGTCACCGGCCCTTGCGTGCAGGGTTGCACGAACTCGGGGAACAGATCGAAACCCAACGGGCACATGTCGATCGGCGGTGCCTCGTCGATCCCGTCCATGTCGGGATCCGCGGAGAGCTCGATGTCGTCGGCGGTCACCGGGAGCCCATCCGGCCCGACGCCGTAACTCGCCACCTGTGGGAAGTCGATCCCGTCCTTGGATTCCGTCGCGTACGCCGAGGCCGAAAACTCGAAGCGGTTGAACTGTGCCGTCCAACCCACCTCGAACGAGGTCGTGCGCTCTTCCTTCAGGTTCAACGAGCCCATCGCCGCGGTCGTCGCCACGTAGATCGGCGACTCGCCCGGTGCCACGCCACAGTTGTCCGGCACCATCTGGCACAGGTTGATCGCGATGAACTCGAAGAACCCCATCGGGAACTGATTCGGATCGAGGATGCCGGCATCGAACAGGTCCTGATCGACCTCGCCCCAATCGATCAGCGCCACCGGGATCACCGGGACGTCCATGAACTCCTCGAGCACCGACGGCGAGCGGAACGCGCGGCCCCAGGCCATCCGTACCGTGTGGCGCGGCTCCGGTTTGAAGCGGATCGCGATCCGCGGCGAGACCACCGTCCCGATCGTCTCCTTGAAGTGGTCCGCGCGCGCGCCGGTCGCGAGCCACCAGCGCTGCGAGAGCTTGACGTCCGTCTCGGCGAACGCGGAGAAGATGTTGCGCTCGTCGGCGCCGGGGGCGATCGAGAGGTCGTACTTCGTGTTCGACGCGTCGGCCCCGTAACCCAGGACGGCCCGCCTTCCGAGAAACTTCTTGCCCCCGAAGGACGCGTGGAGACGCGCCGAGCGAAAGCCGAAGTCGATCGCGTTGATCAGGTTCTTGCCCGCGCCGTCGAAGTAGTTGTAATCGAGCTGCGCCTCGAACGGACCGTTCTTCCAGCGTCCCTGGACGTAGGCGTTGCCCGTCGACGGCTCGATGTCGAACGGCCCCAGCCCGGTCGCGATCCAGCCGCGCGTCCGCGCGGCGCCGCCCTGCAGGATGAACGT
>JABAOE010002527.1_pt1 | contig 51438 bp, 52 predicted proteins | sample 7062141 | NCBI WGS metagenome assembly JABAOE01 (sample SAMN14538627, study PRJNA623070) | marine sediment metagenome | biome: marine biome [ENVO:00000428]; feature: marine pelagic biome [ENVO:01000023]; material: deep marine sediment [ENVO:00002113] | place: India: Gulf of Khambhat ... | reverse complement strand
GATGATCGTCAATGGCGAGTGTGATCAATTGCCAGAGCAGGCCTTCTACATGGTCGGTGGCATCGAGGAAGCATTCGAAAAAGCCAAGACCTTGCAGTAAAACCTATTGCTTAAGCAAGCGACAGTTTATTAATTACCGATCTTCCGAGTCAGTCATGGCAAATACAATACAAGTGGAAGTGGTCAGTGCCGAAGAATCGGTTTACTCCGGCCAGGCGACTTTCGTGGTGCTTCCAGGTGAGGCTGGCGAGCTCGGTATCTACCCGCGTCACACGCCTCTGATTACGCGCATCAAGCCCGGCGCGATACGCATTCAGCCCGAAGGTGGTGGAGAAGAGCAGCTCATTTTTGTCGCTGGCGGAATTCTTGAAGTGCAGCCAGCAATGGTCACGGTACTCGCCGATACTGCCATTCGCGGACACGATTTGGATGAAGCGAAGGCGCTGGAGGCGCAGAAGCGTGCCGAAGAAGCGCTGCGTAGCGCGACGGACAAGCAGGAAATCGCTACCGTGGAAGGCGAACTGGCGATGCTTGCAGCACAACTCGCGGCGATTCGCAAACTACGCCAGCACTGATCGCGGTCGTTGTCGAATCATAAAGAGCAGCCGGGCGGCTGCTCTTTTTTTGTCACCCGCGATCGGTCACAATTGCACAGCGGCGAAGCGCGCGAGTTCTGTATTGCGGCAAACAGCTGGAATTAGCTGACAGACAGCACGCGTGCAGCAAGTGATTGGGGAGATTATGAAACTGGACCGGATAAAACTGATTGTGCTCTCGCTGGTGGTGTTCGCCGGCGGCTGCCCATCGCAAGAAAAAGATACAGTGAAGATTGCCTTCATTGGTCCGCTCACCGGAGGCGTTTCGGCCAACGGGCTGGGGGGGCGCAACTCTGCAGAGCTTGCTGTTCGACTGCAAAACGCCGATTCCTCCAGCAAGCACGACTATGAGCTTGTTGCGCTTGATGATGAGTGTAAGCCGAATATCGGCGTGCAGGCAGCGACAAAAATCGCGGCCGAGAACGACGTGATCGCCGGTGTTACCCACTACTGTTCCGCGGTAGCCATGGGCACTGTCGACGTCTATCACAAGTTCGGTCTGCCCGTTGTCGTTTGGGGTGCGGTATTGCCCGACATCACCTATGGCAACGATTATAAGGAAGTGCACCGTGTCAATGGAACGATGATTAACCAGAATGAAGTGGCGGTAGATTTCATGCTGCAGCAGGGCTTCAAAACATGGGTGATCGTCCACGACACTACTGACTACGGGAAAGGTCACAACCGATACTTTTCGAAGTTTCTTGCGGGCAAGGGCGGACGAATACTCGGCACATTTGGAGTCAGTTCCGATCAGCAGGATTTCAATGCCGAACTCACTAAGGTGAAAGAACTTGACCCGGACGTGATCTACTTTGGCGGACTTGCGCCGACGGGTGTGCGGCTGCGCTCACAGATGGAAAAACTCGGGCTGAATGCTGTTTTTCAGGGTACGTCGGGTATCGTGTCGGATGCCTTTATCGAGGGCCTCGGCCCATTGTCAGAAGGTGTGCTTGCATTTCGCGAAGGCGCACCGGTGGAAAAGTTACCCGGCGGCAAAATGTTTCTCGAGGAGTACGATAAGCAGGAATTTGGTGAGCCGCCGGAGGCGTATGGTGCCTTCGCCTTTGCTGCGACGCGTTTGATCATTGCAGCAATCGAAAAATCGGGTCCGGATCGCAAACTGGTTATGCAGGAACTGAATACGACTCGCGATCACGACTCAATCGTTGGTCCGATCACATTCGACGAACATGGCCAAAACACGGTCGCCCTGATTACCCGCTATGTGATTCAGGACGGCGAGTGGGTGGTCTGGGAAGAAAGCGATTACGCCTCCGGGAAGCGAAAGCTCCCCGGAGCTTGAGTGCCGGCTGGCACGTGCCCGCGATGGATCCAGGCTTCATAGCGCAATATCTGCTCAACGGCATTGTGCTTGGCGTGATTTACGCCATGGTAGCGGTTGGATTCACGCTGTTCTTCGGGGTGCTCGACGTCATCAAATTCTCGCACGGCGATGTCGTGATGACGGGCGCTTTTACGGCGTTGGCGACTTACGCCGGTCTGGAATTGCTCGGCCTCGGATACGGCACTGTCGCTGCCATCGTCATCACTCTCACCGGAATCGCTGCCATGGCCGTACTCGGTGCGCTGTTGGCCAAAGTACTGATCCTGCCGTTGCGCAATGCACCGCCGCTCAACACGCTCTTGATCACACTGATGTTTGGTCTTGCACTGCGCGAGGCGGTGCGACTTTTCTATCCGAACGGTTCCAACCCGAAGCCTTTTCCACAACTGCTGCCCGACTATGCGCTCACCCTCGGTAATCTCGAGCTGCGTCTAGACAGTGTGCTGCTGATTGTTGTTGGCCTTGGCGCTATTGTCGCTGTTCATATGTTGATCGAGCGTAGCAGGATTGGTCTGGCGATACGCGCGGTGGCCCAAGATCCGGAAACGGCTCGTTTAATGGGCATCAATTTCCAAGGTGTCGTGCTAACTACATTTGGGCTCGGCTCAGCGCTCGCCGCGCTGGCAGGAATTACCAACGGTCTGTATTACAGCGAGGTGAATTTCGGTATGGGGTTGCTGCTTGGTGTCATTGGTTTCAGTGCAGCGGTTGTCGGCGGGTTAGGCAGTTTCTATGGCGCCATCATCGGCGGTTTTCTGTTCGCTGCATTGCAGACAATTGGCGCTGTTTGGTTTTCAGTGCCTGCATACAAGGATGTGTTTGCTTTTGCGTGCATCATTGCACTGATGGCCTGGAAGCCGACCGGACTGCTCGCTGCCAAGTCCGCAGAACGGGTCTGAATCGATGGGTCTAAGCCGCAGCTACTGGCCGGTCGTAATGGCGGCAGCTTGCGCGGCCTTGTTCGTGCTGTTGTTCCTGCACATCGAAGAGCAATGGGAAATCGTTGTGCTGGCGATCGGTCTGATTGCTGGGCTCTATTCGGCCGTTCGCTTTGGATTGCTGGAAAGAGTCGAAGCGGCCGCTTCCGATCACCCCCGAATGACGATCCTGGTGAACTTCGCTGCGGCGCTGCTGGTGATCGTGTTGCTTCGAGGAGAGCATTTTGCCTTGCTGATGCTGGCGACAGTGTTCCTCTATGTCGCGGTCTGTCTTGGCCTGACCATACAGTTTGGCTATGCGGGTATCGTCAATTTCGCGGGCATCGCGTTCTTCGGTATTGGTGCATACACGACAGCCGTGCTGAGTGAACACACTCCTGTTCCGCATCTTTTTGTGATCGTTATTGCAGGGTTTGTCGCAGCACTGATCGGTTCGGTACTGATTCTCCCCTTGCTCAGGACCCGTGGCCATTATGCAGCGCTGGTGACAATCGCATTTGGGATTTTGTTCCGCACCTTCCTCGAGGTCAGCGACGTATTGGGCGGGCCACAGGGATTGAAAGTCCCGGGTTTGCAATTGTTCGGTTGGTCGCTGAATGACAGTATTGCGCTAGGGCCGCTGGGGACGGTGTCATTCTATGCATCCTATGCGGTCATTGCCTTGCTCTTGGCAGTAGGTGCCTACGTTTTGGTCAAGCGCCTGGAGCGTTCCTGGATTGGATTGAATCTCGACGCAATTCGCACCGATGAAACCGCCGCATCTTCATTTGGAATCAACGTCCCACGCTGGAAGATATTCGCGTTCACAGCTGGTAACTGCCTGGCTGGTGTTGCAGGCGGCGTTTACGCAATGATGTCGGGTTTTATCGCCCCTGCCAGTTTCAACTTTGGTGATTCACTGTTGCTCGTGTCGATTATCTTGTTGGGCGGCAGCGGCAACCCAGTTGGAGTTTTGCCAGCGGCATTACTCGTGGTGGTTTTGCCTGAGAAACTGCAAGTTATCCAAGAATATCGCTTTCTGCTGTTTGCTGTGCTGGTGATACTAATTCTGCGCTTCCGGCCTGAGGGATTGTTACCCCGCAAAATGCGCGAGTACTACTCGGGGTGGGGACGCTCGTGACAACACCAGTACTGGCAGTTAAACGGTTGACGGTGCGGTTTGGCGGACTAGTGGCGTTGGATGGACTGGATTTCGAGCTGTGCGCCGGGGAATTTGTCGGGCTGATCGGACCAAACGGCTCGGGAAAGACGACGTTCTTCAATGCGCTGACTGGCATTTACGTGCCTGCTGAGGGTAGCGTCGTGGTGTCAGGAAAGGACATCACCGGATTAAGGCCGCAACGCATTTACGATATCGGAATCACCCGCACATTTCAGCGCTTGCGTTTGGCCCCCAAGCTGTCGGTATTCGATAACCTGATGATTGGCAATCATCGAAACCTCGATCAGGGAATCGTGACTAACTTCTTTGCCAGGCAACGGCTCAAGCGGCAGATAAAGGTTAACATCGAACAGAGCCATGCATTGCTGAAACAATTCAGCGCTCCTTTGGCCTCGCGTCTGTTCGATCCGGTATCGCAGCTACCGATGATCGATCGGCGACGCGTTGAAGTATGCAGAGCACTCGTCAGCCAGCCGAGGATTTTGCTGTTGGATGAACCTTCGGCGGGAATGACACATGAGGAAACCCGCGCGTTAATGGACGATCTGTTAGCTTCGCGAGAGCGCATGCCGGGTCTCGCGATCGTTTTGATCGAGCATGAAATGGGCGTGATTGAACGTGTGACCGATCGTTGTGTCGTGCTCAATTTCGGGCAGAAAATTGCCGAAGGCAGCTACCGCGATGTGGCCAATAACAGCCGAGTGCGCGCCGCCTACCTGGGTGGCGATTGAGTGGTGAGGACGGACCTGTGAGCGAACGGCTACTGATGGACAACGTCGTAAGCGGTTATGACCAGGCGGACGTGCTTACCGGGGTTTCGCTGGTTGTCCCGGAGGGTCAGATCACCTGCCTGCTTGGTTCGAATGGTGCCGGCAAGACGACACTGATTCGTGCCATCGTCGGCCTCACTCCGGCGCGCAGTGGGTGGATTCGGTTTGGCGATCAAGATATCACGCATCAATCGACGCACCGTATTGCCGCTCTTGGCGTGACTTGTATCCCGGAAGGTCGCCGCGTGTTTCCTCGTATGAACGTCACCGAAAACCTCAAAGCTGGTGCCTACACCGAATCGAACCCCGCGCTAATCAAGACACGTTTTGACGAGGTGTTTACTATTTTTCCACGTCTCAAGGAGCGTGCCAACCAGCTGGCTGGCACCATGTCGGGGGGCGAACAGGCGATGTTGTCAATTGGGCGGGGGTTGATGAGCGCGCCAAAACTGCTGATTGTGGATGAACCATCACTTGGGTTGTCGCCGTTGTTGGTGAAGGAAAACTTCAGGGTCATCAAGCGCATCAATGAACTCGGCGTAACGGTCTTGCTCGTCGAGCAGAATGTCAGGCAGACGCTTGACATCGCGCATCGCGGCTATGTGCTTTCGCAGGGCCGCATTGTCGCTGAAGGCGATGCGGATCATTTGCGCGATAACGAACAAGTGCGCGCCGCCTATTTTGGAAGCTGAATCTCAAGGCAGCCCGCGTAGCGGATTGAGGACAGGAGAATGTCATGAACAAACCACTCGATGCAGTGGAACTGACCAAGCAGATTGTGCGCATGAACACGATCAATCCACCGGGAGAAGAAGAAGCTTGCGCACGGCACCTTGGCTCGTTACTCGAGTCAGCCGGTTGCTCGGTTGCTTATCACAAGCTGGCCGATAAACGTGCCAGCCTGGTTGCGCGCATCGGCGGCAGCAGCGACAAGGCACCACTGTGCCTGACCGGACATATCGACACTGTGCCGTTGGGCGCTGCGCCCTGGAGCAAGGACCCGTTTGCCGGCGAAACCGATGATGGCAGGTTGTATGGCCGCGGCACCAGTGACATGAAATGCGGCGTGGCGGCATTTGTGGCGGCAACCGTCGCGATTGCTTCCAAGGTCCAGCGCTCACCGGGTCTTGAACTGGTTATCACGGCAGGCGAGGAGGTTGGCTGTGAAGGCGCGTTTGATTTGGTGCGCCGCCACGGCGCACTTGATCGAGCTGGCGCTGTCGTCGTCGGTGAACCGACCTCCAATTTCCCTTACGTTGGCCATAAAGGTGCATTCTGGCTGTGTGCCAAAACACGCGGCGTGACCGCGCATGGGTCGATGCCGGAGCGGGGTGACAATGCTGTGTACAAAGCTGCGCGCGCTATTACCACGTTGGAACATTTCAAGTTCGATAATCCGCCACATGAATTAATGGGCCAGGCCACGTTGAATGTCGGCACGGTACATGGCGGACTTAACATCAATTCGGTTCCTGATGAAGCAGTCGTCGCTATCGACATTCGCACCGTGCCAACGTCACGCCACGAGGAGATCAGGCGCGCACTGCAGCAACAACTGGGTGACCAGGTAGAACTTAAGACCATTATCGATCTGGAAAGCGTCTACAGTGAGCCGGATGATCCTTGGATCCAGCGTGTATTCGATATCAGCGAGCCTTACCTTGGGCAACGCCCGGTAGCGAAAGTGGCGACTTACTTCACGGATGCTGCGGCGTTAACTCCGGCTTACGGTAGCCCGCCCACTGTGGTGTTGGGACCGGGGGAGCCACAGATGGCGCATCAGACCGACGAGTACTGCATGATCGAGCGCGTCAGATCGTCGGTGAGCTTGTACGAACAGGTCATCGCTGATTGGTGCGGTGTCTGAAACCGGCCGGGACTGACTAGCACAGTGACGCAGTCGAGCGACGCTATCGCCGCACGAGATGCCGCGCGTTACGAAGCACTGCTCGATCCGGGCAGTGCAGCAGCGCTTGAGAACAACGGCGCACTCACGGTTCTCGAAGGACGATGCTTGGGCCGCTCAGTCTGCATTGCCCTGACTGACCGGTCAGTTGCGGGCGGCTCCTTTGGTCTTGATGAATGCGATCTTCTGAAAGCGTGGCTTGTGCGCTGCCGTACTGATAGAACGCCGGTCGTATTTGCGCTCGACTCGGGAGGTGCCCGACTGACTTCGGGGCTGGTCGGGCTGGCTGCTTTCCGCCGCATGTATCGCGCCGCACTCGATTTGCGTCTTAGTGGCGTACCGATGGTGGCGCTCATCGAGCGTGACTGCTTTGGTGGCGCTAGCATGTTGGCTATGCTTTGCGTTGTCAGAGGCGCTTTTCCGCGTGCGCGGATCGGCATGTCCGGCCCGGCGATTATAGAAGCGCTTTCCGGCAAAAAAGATCTTGTTGCATCTGATCGTAGTGCAATCCAGGCTCTGTTCGGAACAGCCGCACGCTTGCGCGCAGGAGCAATAGACAGTGTCATCGAAGAGCCGGCGTCTCGGCGGGATTCGCTCGCAAAACTTCTCGAACTTGCAGCAGGCAAACGTTTCGATATTGGTGTACAACACCAACTTCTGAAACAGCGGCTACGCGATGCAGGCGTCAACACTGCGGCGCTGAATCTGGATAGCGCAATGCAGCTCTTTCGACGTGGCACGGCAGTTGGAGCCGCCGAAATCTGGCAACTCGCTGATGCCGTCCTTGCCGCCAAAGACCGGGAAGCGATCACGATAAGGGTGGATTGTCCTGGTCAGGCTGCATCGCGGCGAGACGAATTGCTGGTTCTCTCCGAATACGTTGCCCATCTGGCTTTGTGTCTGAGCTTTGTTAGTAGTCACGGCGTGGAAATTGTCACGCGCATCGAAGGAGAGTCAGCAGGTGGTATTTATGTCGCACTCGCCTCGGGCGCGGTGCGGGTCGAAGCGACCCCGGATGCCATCGTGCGGGTACTTCCAGCAAAGGCTGTGCACGTTGTGTTGGGAAAGACGCCGCCGGAAGAAACACTCCGGGACGCACTGCAAACTGGCGTTGTTGATGGTCTCGCGGCAGGGGCAAACCGCCTTGTCCCAAGGCAACGGTCGTGAAGTGCGTGTAATAAAGACAGCAGTGAATAATAACAACATGTATCTGGCAGTCGCGCGCAACGTCACAGCGCAACCCGATCGCATCGCGATTGAAACTGGGGACGGCGCCGCGTGCACCTACGGTGAACTCGATCGCGAAGTCGCACGCACCGCAAACGCGTTGCTTGAGGCCGGGGTAGAACCGGGTGATCGCATTGCCGCCCAACTTCCCAAAACTGTAGCCTCTTTATTCGTTTATCTTGCCTGTCTACGAGCGGGTCTGGTTTACCTGCCGCTCAATACGGCATACCAGATTGGCGAGCTTGACTACTTTCTGCGCGACGCCGAGCCCGGGCTGATCCTGGTTGAGCCCGAGAAAGTGGCGGCCATACAGGAGTTGTCCAATGCGTCGGTGGGTGCGACGGTGGCGACACTGGGTGGTGACGATGGGTTAATAAAGCATGCGGCTGACGCTTCTCCACGGTTCGTTACCCAAAACTGTGACGGTGATGATCTTGCGGCCATCATTTACACCTCGGGGACTACCGGGCGCAGCAAGGGAGCGATGGTTACTCACCGCAACCTGGTATCGAATGCGCATGCGTTGACCAAGATGTGGCGGTTTACTGGGGATGATGTACTTCTGCATGCCTTGCCGATTTTTCACGTGCACGGCCTTTTCGTTGCTAACCATTGTGCTCTTACTTCTGGCGCACGTTTGCTTTGGCACGATCGATTCGATGTAGCTCGAGTCGTAGCTGATCTCGGTCGTGCCTCGGTTTTCATGGGAGTACCGACTCATTACACGCGTTTGTTGGCTGAGCGAAATTTATCGAAGGAAGGTTGCCAGCAGGTGCGTTTGTTTATATCCGGTTCGGCACCGCTGCTGGCTGAAACACACCGCGAGTTTGAGCAGCGCACCGGGCATCGCATTCTGGAACGGTATGGCATGTCCGAGGCCGGAATGATCACTTCGAATCCGTATGACGGCGAACGTCGAGCCGGCACCGTCGGGTTTCCATTGCCTGGCGTCGAGGTGCGTGTCGTCAACGAGATGGACCAACTGATACCGGTGGGCGAAAAGGGGGCGATTCAGATCAAGGGAGAAAACGTCTTCAGTGGTTACTGGCGCATGCCAGCAAAAACGGCAGAAGAATTTACCGAAGATGGCTGGTTTCGTACTGGCGACATTGGTGTGTTCGACGCAGACGGCTATCTGTCTATCGCCGGGCGCGTCAAGGACTTGATCATTACTGGTGGCTATAACGTCTATCCGAAAGAAATTGAACTGGTACTCGATGAACTGCCCGAGGTGACGGAATCTGCGGTGGTCGGTGTGCCGCACGGTGACTTTGGCGAAGCAGTCACAGCCATTGTCGTGACCAGACCGGGTGTTCAGCCCGATGAGGCCAGAATCATTAGTATGCTCAAATCAAGACTGGCTGGTTACAAGGTTCCAAAGCGCGTTCACTTCGTTGACGCACTGCCGCGCAATGCGATGGGGAAGGTTCAAAAGAGGCTGCTGCGGGAGCAGTTCAGCTGAAATTTCTTGATGTGGCTAACAGCCTCTTCAGCTGGAAAAGAGCGACCACAACATTCGCGCTGCGAGTACAAAAAGAATGACAGCGAAGATTTTCTTGAGCTGTGCGACCGGCATGCTGTGGGCGAGGCGTGCGCCGAGCGGAACGGTGACGAAGGTCCCAATGACGACACCGAAAAGCGCGGGCAGATAGACGTAACCGAGCCTTAATGGAGGCAGGTTCTGCTCGCCCAGGCCGGTCAGGATATAACCCATTGTACCGGCGAGCGCGATCGGAAAACCCAACGCTGCGGAAGTGCCGACGGCGTTTCTCATCGACACGTTGCACATCACCATTAGTGGAATGCTGACCACACCGCCGCCAGCGCCAACCATGCTAGAGACCACGCCAACCAGAGCGGACCCGCCAGCCATACTGACCGGCCCCGGCAACGTCCTTGTCGCTTTGGGCTTGATGTCGAGCAGCATTTGTGTCGCCGCGTAGGAGACAAAGATCACAAACACGCATGCGAGATACCGCCCGTCGAGCCAATCGGCAACGAGGCTTCCGGTCAATGTTCCCACCACCAGGCCAGCAGCAGCTTTGCGGAAGATGTCCCAGCGAATCGCACCACGCGCATTGTGTGCTCGGATGCTGGAAAGCGAGGTAAAGACAATCGACGTGAGTGAGGTGCCGAGTGCAAGGTGCAGCACCCGATCGGCAGAAAAACCTTGGGCCGAGAACAGGAAGACGAGTAACGGCACCAGCAACATTCCTCCACCGATGCCCAGCATGCCAGCAAACAGACCAACGAACAGCCCCAATAGCAAATATGCGACCCACCACTCCAAGGTTTTTCCTACGAATCGGTCAGTAACATGATGTAATGCCATTCAGCTTTTGCGACCGGCGTGATGGACAAACGGTTACCGCGCCTAAGAATCAGCATCGATGCAAGTTGCGGATGTGAACGAAGTTCCTGCAATCCAATTAAGCGGGTTGTTCGCACTAGAGTGACATCCACGTTAAACCAGCGTGGGGTGTCATGATTTGCTTTGGGATCGAAGTATTCGCTACTTCCATCGAATTGGGTTTTGTCCGGGTAGGCCTCTTTGGATATCCTCATGATTCCAGCTACACCGGGTTGTGGACAGCTCGAGTGATAGAACAAGGCCAGGTCGCCGCGCTTCATCTCGTCGCGCATGAAATTACGTGCCTGGTAATTTCGTATGCCATCCCACGGCTCTGTTTTTTTTGGTCGGGCCGCCAGATCGTCGACGCTGAATACGTCGGGTTCAGATTTCATCAGCCAATATCGCATCGGTGTGCAGGGAGAACCAAGATCGCAAACACAAAAAACGGCTGCCCCTTGGTTAGGATACGCCTCGCAACAAAACTGTGAGGCGCCCCCCGCGCATGCCGTCAGGCCGATATCCTGAACCGTCTGGTTCAAGAGCGGCCACCTTCCGAGCGCCTCAGGTGCGTCCAAGTAGGACGCGCTCAATAACGCTACTTAAGTCGGTGACCTGGAGTGATCACGTTGGTTCAGAGAAACGACAGCCTAAACGCGCACCGCAGGGGACATGGGGTTAAGGATGAAGTGCTCACTCAGAACAATTCATCTTGGGCGGAGAGAACATCGTCAATCATCGCCCGGATTTCAGTTATTCTACGCCGCACCTCGCCGAGGTCAACGCCGTCAACGCGCACTGACAATAATTCGTGCGCCATGTTCAGGGCGGCCATAATGGCGATTCGTTCCACCCCGATGACTTTGCCGCCGTCGCGAATTTCGCGCATCTTTCCATCTAAGTAAGACACGGCCTTGAGCAACTCCTGTTTCTCGTCGTCTGTACAAGCAACCCGGAATTGCCGGCCGAGTATCGTGACATCCATTCCCGGCGCTTCCCTGCTCATTGTTGGTCTTCCGGGATTTTTTCGAGGAGTGACTCAAGGCGGCCAGTAGCGGCCGTGATTTTATCGCTCAAGCGCTGGTTTTCATCCCGCGCTGTCGCCAGCTGTTGCCGCAGTTGCGAATTGTCCTTGCGCAAGCGTTGGCACAGTGACGCTAGTTGCTGGACTTTCTCGTCGAGGCTATTGATCTCGGCTTGCATGAGGACACTATATTTAAAAGCTCTGAAAAGTCAACTGGTAACGAGATATATTGAATGTTGTTTAGCATCTTTGATCCAGTACCATGCGACTTTAATGCCTGCCTTGGTCGTTTACGGGTGACGTATAATTTGCGCCGTTCCGAGGTGCCCTCGACGGTCTGTATGGTCCAGGGTTAAACGGGAAATCAGGTGATGATGGCCTTTTGCGCACCATTTTGGTGCGAGAATGTGTTATCCAGCCCTGTGCTGCCCCCGCAACGGTCGACGAGTGCGGGTGCGTCATTCGGAGAGCGGCCCACCTAAATCGTTCTCCAGCCACTGTGAGCGTCAGACATGTCCCTTCTGCGCCATGGGAAGGCGACGCATCAAGACTCGCGAGCCCGGATACCGGCCCCGAGAACAAAAAAACGGAGTTTCCACGAGGGGTGGATGGCCGGCCTGATGACGCGTTCTTGTTCCCGCGAGACTCCCCTATTTTCAGAGCGTGCACGGCGGGTGTGCGCAGCATTGGGAGAATGCCATGCTAACCATGCGGCAACTGGCGGTTATCTGCGGTATGGGTCTATCGATAGCCGCTGCGTTGGCGGAAGATCACCAAGATTCGTCCGGGCCGATCAATGTGCGTACCGACGATGTCGTTGTAACTGCGACCCGGTTCGAGGAGGCAGCGCGTGATCGGCCGATCGGCACGCAGGTCTTTACCGGTGACGAGATACGCGCCTCCGGCGTCAGATCGCTGCCCGAGTTCTTAATGCGTAGTGCAGGTATTTACACACGCGACAACGCTGGTAGCCCGAATCAACAAATCGACATGCGCGGATTCGGAGTTACCGGCGATCAGAATACACTCATTCTGGTCGACGGGCAGCGCATCAGCGAGAACGAACTACTTCCGGCGGATCTTGCTGCCATTCCGTTAACCTCCATAGAGCGGATCGAAATAATGCGGGGTAGCGGTGCGGTGCTGTATGGCGGAGGTGCGTCCGCCGGAACGATCAACGTCATCACGCGTGGTTCTCGCATAGGTGATCGTGAAGCGAGCCTGATGGCCGGTTACGGCACCTACGATACTGGAGAGCTGGCGGCGGCGGCCTCCCTTGCCACCGACCAAGTTGGCGCGACTGTTCACCTCGCACATTACGCGTCCGACAACTATCGCGACAACAACGAACTCGAGCTGCAAAATTTTCAGTCGGACTTGCGTTGGTTTGGACGCCGCGGTCCAGTCTATCTGAAGATCAACGTTGCAGACCAAGACCTTCGGCTGCCGGGTTCGCGCACCGAACAACAACTTGTGACTGACCGGCGTGGTACTGCCACACCAAATGATTTCAGTACCCTTCGAACGAGTCGAGTCAATCTCGGCACCGACCTGGCTTTTGGCAGTATGAGGGTTGGCGTGAACCTCACCTATCGCGAGCGCGATTCCTTTGCGGTAAATCAGCCGGGTAGCATAGACATCAATGGCAATGACGTGACGCTATCTCCGCGCGTGCGCATCCCGTTTTTGTTCGGCTTGCAGCATGAACTGGTGACCGGGATAGATCTCGATAAGTGGGAGTACGCCACGACTTCCGTGTATCCTGGATTCTCCGGGTCGCTTGCGTCGGAACAAAGCAACACGGCTTTATTCCTGAAGGACACACTGACTGTAGGTAGTGCTACGCGCGTCACCCTTGGTGCCAGGGTTCAACGGATCGATACTACCATTACCGACATTACTGCAGGCGGCCCCGCCGAGGAGCAGAAACGTGACCTCGACGCATGGGAGATTGCATTGCGCCAGTCGCTGACAAACTCGATCGCAGTGTACGCAAAAACCGGAAAGAGTTTTCGCGTTGCCAACATTGACGAAAATCGATCTGTGGCTAATCCGCTCGAACCCCAGACTTCACGTGACTCGGAAATCGGCATCGATTACGGCGGACTGCAAGGGTGGGTTCGCGCGACCGCTTACCACATGGACATCAAGAACGAGTTAGCATTCCTGCCGGGGGATCTGTTGCCATTGTTCGGTGGTAACGTCAACCTTCCACCTACGTTGCGAGAAGGTGTAGAGCTAGAAGCACACTGGTTCGTGACTCGCGCGGTGAGTCTGTCCGGCCAGTACTCCTACACTGTCTCAAAATACAAAGAGGGATCCTTCGGCGGGGTTGACGTCGCCGGAAACAACATTCCGCTCGTACCCCGCCATCGCGCCGGTATATCGGCGAGCGTTATGCCATTGGCCCAGCTTCGCATCATAGGCAGTATCAACTACGTTGGCGAGCAGTACTACGACAATGACCAAAGCAACAGCTTTGGGCGCGAAATGCCAGCCTACACGGTGACTGACTTGTCCGCGATTTACGATATTGGCCGTTGGACACTGGAGGGCGTGGTGCGCAACCTTTTCAACGAGCTGTACTATACGTATGCCATTCGTGGCGCCACCACGTTCAATGCCTACCCGTCCGCCGAGCGTTCGGTTCTGGTTTCGGCACGTTACCGGTTCTGAGGCCGCGCCGAACGGTGCTTCGTTGCCCGTTGAACCGGTGTTAGCCTACCAAAGGTAGCCAGCCGGCCCGCACGTTCCCGCTTCTGGCTGACAGTGGCGCATCAGGTCATATTTTGTTTTTTCCCGCCCTCTGCTATGGTGCGCGCCATGCAAACGATGTCCAGCACGCAGCTGTATCTTCGGCTCCTGCGTTACGTTCGTCCGTATGCGTTGATTTTCGGCGTGTCCATCATTGGCATGCTGATCAGCGCGGCCACAGAGGTAGCGTTGCCGGCCGCCGTCAAACCGTTTCTTGATGGCACGTTTGTCAACAAGGACCCGCTGTTGATCAAATGGACGCCGATTGCTTTGATTTTGTTGTTTGTATTTCGCGGCATCGGCAGTTTTCTCGGCCAGTATGCCAGTGCTTGGGTTGGCAACAAGGTGGTGATGGATTTGCGCGACCAGATGTTTCGTCGCATGCTGGCTTTGCCGCTTGGTTATTTTCATGATCACCCGACGGGTAACCTCATCTCTCGGTTTACCTATGACGTTACCCAGGTGACTCACGCAGCGACGCAGGTCATCACCGTATTGATAAAGGACTCCCTTACAATCGTTGGGCTTTTTGCGTACTTGTTATACGTGGATTGGAAATTGACGCTAATCTCGTTATTGATGATTCCACCAATCGCGTTGGTGGTACGGTATTTCAACATTCGTCTGCGCAGGACGAGCCGCGCGACTCAAGCAGCAATGGGTGACCTGACACACGTTGTCCAGGAAACCATTGACTGCAACAAGGTGGTGAAAATTTTTGGTGGCCAGGCTTACGAGACGAAGCGCTTTAACGAAACCAGCAATGCACTGCGCGGATACATGATGAAGCAGACCTCAGCGGCTGCAGCAAACGTGCCGATCGTGCAATTACTGGCGGCGCTGGCGACGGCAGTGGTCGTCTATTACGTCACAGTGCAGGCGCAAGCCAACACGACCACGGTTGGCGGTTTTGTATCGTTTCTCGCAGCAATGCTGATGCTGACCGCTCCGTTAAAGCGGCTCACCGGCGTGGCGGAACACTTGCAGCGCGGTCTCGCTGCCGCTGAATCAGTGTTTTCCCTTATTGATGAAACGCCCGAAACCGATGTAGGTAATGTCGAACTGCCGCGTGCCAAGGGCGAGTTGCATTTCCAGCATGTTAGCTTTCAATACCCCGACAGCAATCACCCGGCTTTGGCTGATATCAGCTTGACTATATCTCCCGGAGAAACAATTGCACTGGTCGGTTCTTCCGGTGGAGGCAAGACGACCTTTGCCAACATGGTGCCGCGGTTTTTTCATCCTGATTCGGGGCGCATACTGCTCGACGGTTACGATATCAGCACACTGACACTGGCCAGTTTGCGTGCCAACATTGCGCTGGTCAGCCAGGAAGTTGCCTTGTTCAATGATACGGTCGCGGCGAATATCGCCTATGGTGTAAATGCCGAAGCAACCCGTGAACAAATCATTGCGGCGGCCGATGCGGCGCACGCGATGGACTTTATTCGCGCCATGCCACAGGGGCTGGATACGCTCATCGGTGAAAAGGGTGTGCGTCTTTCCGGCGGGCAGCGACAGCGCTTGGCAATTGCGCGAACCATTCTGAAGAACACACCTGTTGTCATTCTGGATGAAGCGACCTCGGCTCTTGATTCCGAATCGGAAAAACAGGTTCAGGCTGCGCTCGATACACTGATGAAAGGCAGGACAACGATCGTCATTGCCCACCGTTTATCGACAATTGAAAATGCCAATCGGATTGTTGTCCTCGAAGAAGGGCAAATTGCCGAGAGTGGTAGTCATGCCGAATTGCTGGCCCACGGGGGGATTTATGCACGCTTGCACGAACTGCAGTTTGCGTTTGGTACAACCGTCTAGCATTGCTGGAAATTCACCGGACCGCCGTTTGGCGAACCGGTGGGCAGACTCGCGTACCTACCGACCCGCCAACGACAGTAGATATTCGTCGCAGACGTTTTACATTTCTTGATTAAGAACAGAAAAAGATGCTGCCAGTCGGTGTTGAATATCTCAGCTGACACCAGCGTGCTCTTTACAGATTTGCCACAACGCGGCGGAAAGGCTCAAGAGGTGTGAATGGTGAACAAAACCAGCAAGGATATTTTTGAGTTGTATGCTGAAGACTCGCAGCAGGCGGATCGTTTGGTCTTCGGTCGGGAAACTTACCCGGATCGGCGTGGTTTCCTAAAGGGCGCCGGGCTGTCCACGATGGTAGCGTTACTGGGAGGGGCGATACCGTTTCATCGCTCCATGCCGGGCGGCCTGATTCCTGTAGCTCTGGCAGAAGACGGCTTTCGCATCGAACACAAGGACGGTTTGGTGGTGCTCAATGATCGGCCGGTCAATGCTGAATGTCCGCCGCATTTGCTCGACGAAGCGGTAACGCCGACGGCACGCCACTTTGTCCGCAACAATGGCACCCCCCCTGCCAACGTGGATGCCGCAAACTGGACGCTGCAGATTGACGGAGAGGTGAGTTCACCGATGAGGCTCAGCATAGGAGAATTGAAGCGCCGCTTCGAAGTGGTGAAACTGCAGTTGACAATTGAATGTGGCGGCAACGGCCGCGCGTTTTTCGATCCAAAAGCCAAAGGCAACCAGTGGACGCTCGGCGCAGTCGGGTCTTCGCAATGGACCGGCGTGCGGCTATCAGACGTATTGAAAGCAGCCGGCGTCAAGAGCAGTGCCGTCTATACCGGGCACTACGGTGCAGACACGCATCTTTCAGGTAACCCGGACAAGGAGCCGATTTCGCGCGGTGTGCCGATTGCCAAAGCAATGAATCCCTATAACCTTATTGCTTTTGAGCAGAACGGCGCGCCCATTCATTCGATGAACGGCGCACCGTTGCGACTGGTCGTGCCCGGTTGGCCGGGCTCGTGTTCGCAGAAGTGGCTAACGCGTGTACGTGTTCGCGATCAAGTTCATGATGGCGCCAAGATGACCGGCACGTCTTACCGGGTGCCCAGCTATCCGGTTGCGCCCGGCGAGAAAGTGCCCGAAGAAGATTTTCAGATTATCGAGGCCATGCCAGTGAAGTCGCTGATCACGTATCCGCAGAGCGGTATCGCGATGTCCGGTTCACGCGTGCTGGACGTTCGTGGCCACGCCTGGGCCGGAGACCATTTGGTGAAGTCGGTTGATCTGTCTATTGATTTCGGTGCGACGTGGATTGAGGCGAATTTGCGCAAACCGGCCAACCCGTATGCCTGGCAGCATTTCACTGCTCGGGTGCGGTTCCCGACCAGAGGTTATTATGAGATTTGGGCACGCGCCACGGATGACGCAGACAAACAGCAGCCGTTCAGCATTGCTTGGAATCCGAAAGGCTATCTTAACAATTCGATGCACCGAATCGCTGTAAAGGTCGCGTAACGGCCGGGCTTTCGCGAATGATCAGGCGGCGGACGTAGTGAAGCGGCGCTATGTCGCTTTGCTTTTTTGGAACGAACTATGAAAGGTAACGTAATTAATGGTCGTGGCCCGACCATACTGGCCTCGTTGCTTATGGTGTTGGCTGGGTTACCTTCAGTGGCCGGGTCGCAGGCGACACTCGAGCCGATCGAGGCATGGCTCGCTTCCGCAGACCTTGCTGCGGGGAAAAACGTGTTTCTCCAGTGCACCGCGTGCCATGTCGCGATCCCCGGCGCCGCTGCTACGATCGGTCCTAATCTGTGGAACGTGGTCGGTCGGGTTATCGCATCCGAGTCCAGTTACGATTATTCCGAGTCGCTCAGGAAGGTCGGGGGCAACTGGAGTTTCGAAAGGCTGAATGTCTATCTATTCGATCCGAAGTTGTTGGCCCCTGAGGGACGCATGCCATTCCCAGGCATCAAATCGGTTGGTGAACGAGCTCACCTCATCGCCTACTTGCGCACACTGAGCGACAAGCCGATTGCGCTCCCGGTTGCCAGACCAACGCTGAAGGGCAGTAGTATAGCGAGCACTGATGACGACCCGGAAAAATGGCAGGGGTTACCACCGGGACGTGGCCGCGAGGATGTCTTCTATCGCTGCAAGGCCTGTCACTCACTGATGATCGTCAAACAGCAGGGACTCAGCCGCGCCGCCTGGGAGGAATCTCTCGAGTGGATGGTCGAAGAACAGGGTATGACGCCAATCGAAGATGCGGCAACCCGCAATCGCTTACTCGATTATCTGTCAACGCATTTTGGTCGGGATTAGCGATTGCATGCCCCCTGGGCTGCAGCGCGCGCAGTGGTCCGCAATCATCGACGCTAGACACCAACGCTCGGCGCGGGCAGTGCTGCCGCTTTAAGCACCGCAACTCAGACGTCGGCGTTTGCTGTGGCCTAAGACAACATCACCGGCAAGACGGTTGTCTGGCGTCCTCGGCCTCGTTATCCGGGAGGCCTTGGAAAAACGGTTAATATTGCTGTCTGTCTCGGCCCATAATTCGATTGGCTCCGGAACAGCGCGTTAGTCCATCATAACTGTGGTGCCGGTGCTGACTGAGGGTAACGCGACACCCGGCCTGATTGGGCGAAGCGAACCGGGCCTGATGCGTTCACCTGACTACGATAAACCCATGACCGGTTCGGAGTACTTTTCCAACAGCTACGAAGCCGCCCGCTCCCGATTTATTGCGGCTGCCTGTGCTGCCGGTGCCACGATGGATGAACTTCATCTTGGTGCAACGGGGCCGACGGGATCGCCCCTGGCAATCGAGATTGCCAGTTTCGGGTTGGATAATCCTTCTCGAGTTCTAATACACCACTCGGGAATTCATGGTGTAGAAGGTTTTGCCGGTTCAGCGATTCAGCTTGCGTTACTTGATTCGAACCTGGATGTTCCTGCGGATGCGTCGCTAATTCTTGTCCATTGCCTCAATCCTTACGGTATGGCTTGGCTGCGTCGAACGAATGAGAGTAATGTTGACCTGAACCGCAACTTCATTCTCGATAGCGAAGAGCGCGTCGGTGCTGCCGCAACCTACCGGCAACTCAACGATCTGCTCAATCCATCCCAGATGGCGTTTGGCCCGGATTTGTTTTATCCGCGAGCCCTGCAGTGCGTCCTTAAATACGGCATGCCGGCACTGCGTCAGGCGATCGCTGAGGGCCAGTACGATTTCCCTGAAGGATTGTTTTACGGCGGCAAGGAGTTTGAAAAAGGGGCTCTTCTTTATCTCGGCTGGCTCAGCCGGCATCTCAAGTCAGCGCGTCGAGTGTTCGCGATCGACGTGCACACCGGATTGGGCAAGTGGGGCAAGGAAGCACTTTTTCTGCGAAGTGGTAGTGATCGGACGGAACAAGCGGGTAGGCTGTCTGCAGCGCTGGGCAAGCCGGTATTCAGCGAGGCGTCGGCACACGGTGCCTACGAAATCCGCGGCATGCTGGCCGATGTTTTTGCGATGCTCGAGCCTGCACCCGACTGGTCTTTTTTGCTGCAAGAGTTTGGAACCTACCCGGCGCTGAGGGTTTTGAATGCGCTCAGAAAGGAAAACTATTGGTATCACCAGAGCATCAAAAGCCCGGAACATCAATCACGGCAACAACTCAAGCAGGTGCTTGCACCAGCGGACCGGAACTGGCGAGAATCGGTGGTTGAACGCGGCGTGTCGCTATGCCGGGGCGTGATGGGTCACGTTTTCGCCGAGGAGCCCTGATAACGTTAGCCTGGCTGCCCGCTCGGTTGGTCCGGGTGACCGCGGGAACAAGGCCCTGCTCGTGCAAATTCAACCAGTGCAGTTTTTGTTGGCGGACGAATTGGTTCATTGATGGCATGGAGAACATGAGCGGATCAATTGCCAAACTCGTAACCTGAACAAAGGAGCCAACGTGGCTGACCTGGATGCAGTGAAGCAACAGCAAAGAAAAACCTGGGCAACCGGTGATTTCGCGATCATTGGTTGGAATACTGTTTATCCGGGAGAACTGTTGTGCGAAGCTGCTGACCTGCGCGCTGGTCACAAGGTAATCGACGTTGCCGCAGGTTCGGGTAACGTGGCGCTGTCAGCGGCGCGTCGCAATTGTGAGGTGGTTGGCATTGATTACGTACCGGCGCTGATCGCCCGAGCGCGCATGCGTGCCCAAGTCGAGGGATTGACCGCGCAGTTCGAAGCGGCAGACTGCGAGCAGATTCCTTTCTCGGACGAATCGTTTGACCGGGTCCTGTCACTTTTCGGGTCGATGTTTGCGCCGAACCAGGAAAAGGCAGCGCAGGAACTGATTCGCGTTTGCCGGCGCGGCGGCCGTATTGGACTGGGTAACTGGACACCGGAGGGGTTCTGGGGGCAGACGTTTGCGCTCTTTGCGCGCTATTTGCCGCCACCCGCCGGCGTGCGGCCGCCGCCGGAGTGGGGCACGGAGAAGCGACTCAAGGAATTATTCGGTGAGTTCACGTCGTCAATGCAGATCAAAAAACGCAGCGCACTGTTTCGCTACCGAAACAATCAACACTGGATCGACGTATTCAGTACATGGTTCGGGCCGATGATACGTTTGCGTGAAAACGTCAGTGGCGGGCAGTACGAGCAGTTTCTCGCTGAACTCAATGACACTCTCGACCGTTTCGACCAATCTGCCGACAATACTTTGATGGTCAGTGCGGACTACCTGGAGGTTGTCATCGAGAAGTAACCCTGGCATCTGCCTGCTCCTTGCAAACGTAAATTAGGCAATACGTCTCGCAGGAGATTACCGATGTCGGCCAGTCACATGAGGCCGTTTGCCTGCCTTGTCATTGCGCTGGCGGCGCTGCCCGCCTTGTGGTTGGGGGGCTGCGAGCGAGCGCCCGATACGTCGCAGGCGCTCGCCGTAGAACAATCAACCGCCGCCCCACCCCACTTGGCAGCGGAATGGCCAAAAACCGATTTCTCGCGACGCACCGTTGCACTCGACGAGATTCAGTCGGGAGGCCCGCCAAAGGATGGCATTCCGGCGATCGATCAACCGCGCTTTATATCGACTGGTGCAGCGGGAGCGTGGCTGAACGACGATGAGCCGGTGATCGTCGTTAGAATTGGTGATGACACGCGGGCTTACCCGCTGCAAATCTTGATGTTTCATGAGATCGTCAATGACCAGGTTGATGGCAAACCGGTGGCAGTGACGTTCTGCCCGCTGTGCAATGCGTCGATCGTGTTCGAGCGGGAACTCGATGGAGTCACGCTCGATTTTGGCACTACTGGTCGCCTGAGGATGAGTGACCTGGTGATGTATGACCGGCAAACTGAAAGCTGGTGGCAGCAGTTCACTGGCAGAGGGATTATCGGTCACTATGCAGGCACAGAATTGACCGAGGTGCGATCACAGATTACTGCATTCGGCGACTTCCGAACGGCCTATCCTGGTGGCAAGGTGTTATCGCGCTCAACTGGATACAGTCGCCCCTACGGGCACAATCCGTATCGCGGCTACGACAACATTAACCAGACACCGTTTCTGTTGGACGACCCCGCCGATCCGCGACTGCCGCCAATGGAGCGCGTGCTCGGCATCTCTGTTCGCGACCGGCATCGAGTACATCCCCTCTCCGAGTTGGAGCGGCATCCGGTCATCAATAGCGAGTTTGCCAGCGTGCCCTACGTCGTATTCAGCAAGGAGGGGCTGCGCTCGGCGCTCGACGCAGAACAGATTTCACAATCTCGCACGGTGCCGGCAGCGGTAGCTTTTCGCCGGGACGGTGATCAGGGCGTGTATACATTCGCCCTCCGCGACGGGCGAATTTTCGACGAGCAGTCCGGCTCTGAGTGGAACCTTTTTGGCGAGTCGATCGAAGGTCCGCGCAAAGGTGAGCGGCTTGCCTCGCTGCCGGGCGGGGTTCACTTTGCCTTTGCTTGGCTTGCTTTCAGGCCCGACACAGAGATCTTCAAAGTGCAATAGGCATTGCGGAATTTTTTAAGCGGGATGGACATCGGCAACGACAACTCGTAATCTGCTGCGCGGATCGGTATCTCGCGCCAAGCGCAGGGTTGGCAATGCTCAAGCATGTGGAAGCAGGCGTCCTGGAGATCGCTTACCAGGAAAGCGGTTCTGTCGATGGGAAGCCGGTTGTACTGTTACACGGCTTTCCGTATGACATCCACGCCTATGACGAGGTGGTACCGCAGCTGGCTTCATCTGGCTGCCGGGTATTGGTGCCTTACCTGCGTGGCTTCGGGCCCACGCGGTTTCATCGAGGTGACACCGCTCGTTCCGGGCAACAGGCAGCGCTCGCCCATGATTTGCTAAGCTTTCTCGATGCCTTGCAAATCCCCTCTGCCGTTCTGGCGGGATACGACTGGGGCGGACGCGCTGCCTGCATCGTTGCTGCACTGTGGCCGGAACGCGTGGGTGGACTCGTTTCAGGCGGCGGATACAACATTCAGGACATTCCGGGCTCCGGTAAACCTTTACCACCGCAATTTGAGCACGTATTGTGGTATCAGTACTATTTTCACAGTGAGCGGGGGCGGGGCGGCTTACAGCGATATCGCCGCGAGTTGTGCAGTTTGCTGTGGCGGCTTTGGTCACCGGGCTGGCACTTTGATGATGCGACTTACCAACGAACCGCGGTCTCGTTCGACAACCTGGATTTTGTGGAGGTGGTTATCCATTCTTATCGCCATCGATTTGGGCTTGTTGCCGGAGACCCGGCGCTCGAAGCGACAGAAGAGCGTCTTAGCGCGCTACCCGCGATTGCCGTGCCGACGGTTGTAGTCCATGGAAGCGACAATGGCATATTGCCCAGCTACGTGTCGGAGCAGCATGACCGTTACTTCAGGGGGCCATACGAACGCCGTGTTATTGCCGGCGTCGGGCACAACCTGCCCCAAGAAGCTCCGCAGCCATTCGCTGCAGCGGTAACATCTTTAATTTGAGTGGGAGCGCTTCGACCGGTGCGCTCACTTTTGAGTGACATGACCTGAAAGAGAAACCATGGAACTGAAACTTCATCCCAGCACGGGATTTGACAACAGCGCGCGCAACTACAAACACATCAAAGCACTGCCCTTGGCGGCGGCGATGGGAGCAGAGATACGTGGCGCACAGATCGGCGAGCTAACTGATGCACAGTTCGCTGAAATCGAGGACGCACTGTACCGGCACAAGATGGTGTTTTTCCGCGATCAGGATATGAGCCACGCCGACCAGGAGGCATTCACGCAGCGTTTTGGTGAATTCGGCATCGACGCATACACCAAAGGGGTTGAGGGACACCGCAACGTCCAACCCGTAATCAAGGAAGCGGACACTCGTGTCCGACTGCTTTTCGGCGGCGGCTGGCATACAGACTCGCCATTCCTGGAAACGCCGCCTGCCATCAGCATGCTATTCGGTGCTGATATTCCACCGTACGGGGGTGACACTATGTGGTGCAACACTGTGTTGGCCTATAACTGCCTGAGCGACACAATGAAACAAGTGTTGGCACCTCTCAAGGTTCACATGACCGCGGTGGGCGTTGTCGATGAGCTACAGAAAGAAGCTGAGGCGAAGGAAGCGGCAGGCCAAGATGCGGCGGGCACTGGCTTCGGCAACATGAAACTCGATGTCAACACCAAGAAGATGGTCGCAGGTTGGCACCATCCCATCGTGCGCACCCATCCAAAGACCGGTGAGAAGGCGCTATACGTGGACAACACCTACTCGCACGGTATCCAAGGGATGACGTCCGCGGAGGCGGAACCGCTGTTGCGCTTTCTCAGGGAGCACATATCGCAACCGGCATTCAGCTGCCGGCTGCGTTGGCAGCCGAAGACCTTCGCGGTTTGGGACAACCGTATCTGCGTTCACCACGCATTCAACGACTTTGACGGGTTTCGTCGAGAGATGTACCGCACCACTGTGCTCGGTGAAGTACCGCGGTAACACTGACAGCCTTTTTTGGGTGCGCCCGTTTCGAGTTGGCCAGGTCTCAATAAGTCTGGTGAATGCAATGAGCATTAAGAGGGGGAAATGGTGATGAGCGATGCAGACTTACACGCTGAGTTGCTGCGCTGGCGCAAACAGGTCGAAGAGTTCTCCAGAGCACGCAAACGTCAACAGGCCAAGATAGAGCGTAACGCGGAAAAGACCGAAGCAAACGACGAACACGCCGAGACGGAACATGCCATCCGCAAACAAATCGAGGATCTGATGAAGATGCTGCAGGATGAAATCAGTGATATGCCTGCCATGCCTACGTTGGGGATATTCGTGCTCGGTGTTCTGGTTGGGCGTTACTTGCGTTAGGGGGCGCTGTGGACGAAACGCTAATGAAATTACGCATTCTGGCGAACGCCGAGCTTAAACTGGCCCACCTCAAGGCGCGGCGCTTGTTCAATCGTACAATTCTGTGTGCAATCGCGTTGGGCTTGTTGTTGCTTACGGTGCTCATGGTCAACGTCGGTGCCTACCAACTTCTTATCGAGACATACACTGAGAGTGCATCCGCGTTCTTGGTGGGGGCCGGCAACGCGGTGTTGGCGGTGCTGTTCGCTTTTGCGGTGAAACGCGTTCAAGCCGGGCCAGATGAACAAATGGCGCAGGAAATTCGCGACATGGCTCTCGATGAACTAACTGCAGATTTAGATGAGCTAAAACAGGAACTCGACACGGACGTGAAGCGATTACGGACCGGTTTTTCGATTTTGAACAAAGGCAGTCAAATCGGCGCAGGGCTGGCCAGCGTTGCGCCGGTAATCGCGACGATTGTCGACGCGATCAGGCAACACCGCAAGGAAAAGAAGTCCCAGGCGGAACAGCAAGCGCCGGAGTAAGGCGTCAGCGCTGATGCGCTGAATTCGTCCGTTGGGCAACGCAGTACTCGCTCTGTTGCAGGAAGCAGTGTTCAAGTCATTGTCGTAATACTTGAGGAGATTAGTCATGATAGTCGCCCGTTGGAGCATCGATGCGAAATTCGGATACAAACAGAATGCAATCGAACTGATGCAGCGTTGGTTGCGGGAGATCGCGCCGCAAGTCGGGTTTACTTCAGACAAGACGCGATTGCTAACCGGCTCGGTCGGCGCGCTGGAGGCGACCATTCAAACAGAACATCTTGTAAAGGACCTCGGCGAGCTCAACCAGGCATGGGAAAAACTGGCGACGATTGCAGCGCACAAGCAATGGAGCAAGGATCTCGAGCCACATGTGGTGTCCGGGACAAGCCGCTGGGAAATCTACCGCGTCTTGTAACTGTACGCCGACCTGTAAGATTGGGCACTCACGCACGATTCAGAAATCGGCGCCGTAGCGCTGTCCGTAATGCACAACTTCGCGCTCGACCGGACCGCCCGCAAGCTGTGCTCGGGGGTACCACCCTCGCTGCTCGACTCGCACGTTAGGTGTCTCGTAGGCAAATCGCCATACTATAAGCATCTTTTCTTCAACGCGGAACCGATGATATGAAAGAACAGAACAACGGAAACGAGAACGGTGAGTTGGCGACCCTTGAACACTCGGATACGAAAGAGTCATTTCGCCAATTGTGGTGGACAATTGTTGTCACTGTAGTTGGACTTGCCGTCATAGCCTTTTTCTATTTGTCGGGCTGATGCTGACTCAATCCCGAGGTGCGGTTCACATATATTCGCTGGCGAAGGAGCCGGCTACGAATGTGGTTGCTGCATTGGCGCCTAAGAAATCGCTAGAGACGGAGCTGCCCGACAAGCGCCCGCCCGCTTAGCTCAAAGGTTCGGAGTCACTGGCAGCGTAGCGTGATCGTTTCATCGGAGGAGATGATGGAACGGGAAATGGTTGATTCACACGAAACATCATCCTCGCGTCGTCAATTCATGCAGGCCGCCGCAGCAATCATGCTGCAACCTACCCTTGCTGCTACGGCCCGTGCTGCCGAGCATATTCCCGGGATCGCGACTAATGCTGATGTGCTTTAAGGCGCGAGCACGTTGCCGCGCGGAATCCGCTCTCGGGTGGTGGACAACAGCAACGGCCTCAGGATGCATGTCTTGGAGGCTGGCTTCGGCGACAACGCGCGACCTTGCGTCCCCCTTCTGCACGGCTTCCCGGAACTCGCGTACAGCTGGCGGAAGGTCATGCTTCCCCTCGCGGAAGCAGGGTACTACGTAATTGCGCCTGACCAACGCGGGTACGGGCGTACCACGGGCTGGGATGGCAGCTATGATGGAGACGTCGCCTCGATCGCTGTCAACTACTTCCTAGCTGTGATGATGTGACCCGATGTGGGAAATACAGCTTCGCCGCTTGGAGACGCATATTTGGCGAGTTTCTCTTCCGACCTGACCAATACGTTAGCGATCTCATCTTCCGACAATTTAATGTCGAATAGTGGCAGCCAGCCTCTTAAGTCTGCTTCGACCATCGTCCGGGAACTGGGGAAACACGCGTTCTCAATACGTGTGTCGAACTTGACATCAGTAAAGCCCGCGGCCCCGAAAACATCTGCTACGTCGGCAGCATCACCCAAGGAATAGGGCAACCGCAAGGCATCTCCCGCTGCCGTGCTGACGTGTTCATCAAGCACAGCGATGATGTCACCGTACACAGGATTGTTAGCGATTGAGTTCCATACCGCGACCGCGAGACGACCGTCCGTGGCCAGCACCCTGAACATCTGCCGAGCGGCAGCGTCTTTATCGTGGAAGAACATCATGCCGAACTGTGATACGACACAGTCGAAATGCTCGTCCGCAAAGGGCAATTCTTCGGCGCTTCCTAAGACCCATTCGATGCCGGGCTCGATTTCACTTGCCGCCGCGATCATACCCGGCGCAGGGTCGAGGCCCGTGGCGTGGCCTGTCTCGCCAACTTGCCTGTACGCGTGCCGGGTTAGAATACCCGAGCCACAGGCTACATCAAGCACCCGCGAACCTTGGCCAACGCCCGCGCCTTGAATCAAGTGCTTCGTCCACGGCTCAAAAAGCGCCGGTACAAATAGCGCCTCATAGCCCCGCCCGGCCTCGAGTTCCTCGCTACTGGCTTCAGTAATCATTGTTTGCCGCCCGAGTAACCATGTTTGCGCACGACATAGCCCAACCATATGATGCTATGAAAGGCACAGGTTGGGGAATAACCAGCCCGCGGGCGGCCAGATGGTGCGCAGACGCTGTCGCGGCCATGAAGCAGGAAGTTGATTCTATGTCGGCTATGGGTCGGAAACAGTCGTCGCGACAATGACGTGACTGTCCGGAAGCGACCCAGAGCGTACCTGTGATTAAATACTATGGTGATTCGTAGTAGCGATTTTGGGAGGTTTCCGAAATGAAGGATGAGTGGGAGTTCAAGAGCCACACCTACGACAACTGCAACTGCTCAGTCAGTTGCGGCTGTCAGTTTAACGAACCCACGACACATGGCAGTTGTCACTTCGCCTATGTCGGCACCATCGTCGAGGGGCATTTCAACGACACGCCGCTCGCGGGCTTGAATTGGGCGCTGATTTGCAAATACCCCGGGGAGATTGCGGAGGGAAACGGCAAGCGCCTGATTGTGATCGACGAGAAAGCCGATGAGGCTCAACGTCGTGCTCTCGTGACAATCATCTCGGGCGAGGCGTGCAAACCGCTCAGCAATCATTTCTCCGTGTTCGGTTCTTTATGCACGGAGTTTTTCGAGACGCTGTTTCTGCCGATCGGACTGCAGGTAGACTTGGCAGGCAGAACCGCCGAAGTCGACATTCCCGGTGTCCTGACTAGCGCCGCCCGACCGATCATCAACGCGTTCAATGGCGAGCCATTCCACATTGCAATCGCACGCCCGAGCGGCAGCTTCGAGTTTACGTATGGGGAGATTGGACGTGGCTCGACCACGGTGAGCGGTGACCTGGAGATGGCGTTCGAAGATTCATGGGCGCTGTTTTGTGTGCATCACTACAATCAGGACGGCTTGATCCACTCGAGATCGAAACTCACGGCCTGGCTTCACGCGACCAACGGTGGCTAATTTTGGGTTTCATGCCGGCTACAGTGCTGTTCTTTGCAACGGAAGCTTATTGACGGCGGCTCTCAGTTAGCGAAATGACCGTCGTCTTGTTCAACTCGTCGTTGTACCAGGCACGAATCGCCGCTTCCCTTGTGCCGAGGTAACAGATCCTGCCATCTTTTTGAACCATGGGCAGGTCATGCCCCGGCACCAGAATGCTGTCGGAGCGGCGCGACCAGAATTTCCAGATCGTTTCAATGGATGCGCGCGTGACTTCAGCGTCGTAGGTCATGTCGGCCGCGCGTGAGACGAGCTCCGCGCGATTTTTGCAGGCATCACCGGTGAACACAACATCGCGCTCGCCGGCTTCGAGCACGAAAATGAGACTGCCCGGCGTATGACCTGGCGTCATGTAGGCTGTGATGCCGGGAAAAACCTGGTCTCCGCTGTTCACTTCGCGCAGTTGCGGTGATTGCCGTAGTTCGCGCACATACAGCTCCGGCACGAAAGTCTCGCCCCAGGGCTGTTCCATCGCCCAGTTCATTTCATCTCGGCCAATGTAAACATTGGCATCAGGAAACAACAACCAGTTGATAGCGTGATCGTAATGCGAGTGTGTGAGCAAGACATCGGTGATATCGGCGGGCGTCAGGCCGAGCTCGGACAACCGGTCTTGTAAAAGCAACCGTTGCCCGAACCCGCCGACATCGACCAATCCAATCCGATTGCCGTGCCGCACCAACGTAATTGTGCTGAAGCCGAGCGGGCCATGACAGACGCTTTTGCCTGGAAAGCCGTGAACGATAAGGTCAATTTCGAAGCTACTGATTTGAAACTTTTTGCCGTTTTCCTGGGTGGTCATGGGGTCTCTTCGTTAAAGCTGTGGCTTCCGATTTTGTGACTATTTCACGGACATTCTGCGTCATGAGTCGCAGATTTTTGACGGTTACAGCGTTATTGTGATCTCACTCGTAGTTTTCACCAAACACTCGGAACCGGAATTTAATCTAATTCGTGAAGGCGGGTCGCTATGTCAGCAACCAAAGTTATTGTTGGAACTGCCGCACTGGGGTTCTTATTCGCGGCCTGCACTGTCGGAGCGGTGCCGCACCGCGAGCTAATTACTGTGAGTCCTTCCGGGAACAAAGTCATTGTGCGGGCGGCCGAGCATATTGATCTGGACGGGCCGGTTATCTCGGAAAACATCGGCCAAAAAGATTGCGGCCGTTCATGTATCGATCGTAATTACAACATTCCGGCCAGCAATTAATTCGCGCACACTGGAATTACAGGATTCTCACCTCCCGCCCCTGGGCTTGCGCATCGCTTTTATTGGCGGTGCGTTTTTTTGACTAATTTGGCTTTTCACTCTGGTTTTTCGAAGAATGTACGGGGCTTCAGCCATGATCCGCGAAGCCATACAGGACCGCTGGATTGTCTACCAGTATGCTCTTCTTCAGAGCCGCTTCAGGCGCGTAGTCGTCAAGCGCGTTGAGCAGATCGCCGTCATTGGGCATGGAATCGTAGAGCGCCGGATGAGGCCAGTCGGTGCCCCATAGCATGTGTTGCGGTGCCGCGTCGATCAGCGTGCGCGCGAAGGGAATGACATCGCCGTAAGGCGAACTTTCGGACGATATGCGGTAATTGCCGGATAGCTTGACCCAACACACTCCGTCACGAACCAGGTCAATCAGTGTCTGAAACCCCGGGTGGTCGATTCCGTGTGCGACGTTCATGTGTCCCATATGGTCAACCACGGCGGGCACCGGGAGTTTGCGTAGGCGCGGGGCGAGTTCAACCAGATTGCGCGCATCGAGCAGCAACTGAATATGCCATCCTATGTTGGCGACCCGTTGCGCCAAGGGCTCGAGCGTATGCAGCCCAACGCCACCGCCGAACAACAAATTCAGCCTCACACCTCGTATGCCACCGTCGTGCAGACGTTGCAGCTCACGATCAGTGACGTCGGTATCCACTACGGCGACGCCGCGCGCATTCGCCCCATATCCGGCAATGCCGTCGAGTGTGGCCCGGTTGTCGGTACCGTGCACGGATGGCTGCACGATCACCGCGCGTTCGATGCCCAGCGCCCGGTGCAGGGCCTGATAGTCCGCGAGCAGAGCTGTTGGTGGTGTGTAGGAACGCTCTGCAACGTAGGGGTATTTTTCTGGTGGGCCGAGCACATGCGCATGACAGTCGCATGTCTTTGGCGGCAAAGCGAACTTTGGCGCGCGAGGATTCTGATCCGGCCCGAGACAGGGCTTGCTCATACTTTGCGCCGCAGCTTATGTGCCGCTGGCAAAGCCAGAACCGGCCTTCTTGTACTCCTCGCGCGGAGGGCTGAAGATGTCGAGAATGACCGCGCCATCTGGACCGCCTATGAACCCGTGCGGCACTCTGCCGGGTGTTTGCCAGAAGTCGCCAGCTTTCACAGGGTGTTCGACACCATCCTGGATTCGCACACCACTGCCCTCCAGCAGCACCCCCCACTGTTCTTGCGGATGCGAGTGAATTTCGCCTGCGCGGTTGGGCGTGATACGAACGACGGAAATCATGACGTTATCACCGGGGAAAATACGCGTGCGCACGCCGTCCGCAAGGTCGCGAGCAATTCCCTGCGACAGATCGTGGAGATTGAAGAAATGGCGATCCGACATTGCTCTTGACGCTCCTGTTCTTGACGGTCTTGATGCTTCACTTGTTTACCGTAGACTACTGCAATCATAGCGTTTCGACCACAGCCCTGACGCGGGCTAATCATAAGTGGGAAAGCAGACAGTGCAGTTTCATCTGAATGGATTCAAGCCCGGTGATCCGTTTATTACCCCGGCGCCATCGCATGCCAAGCTTAGCTCACAGCACGATGCGCTCCCGCGGCAGGTCGATGTGTTGATCGTCGGCTGTGGACCGGCTGGATTGACGCTGGCGGCGCAGTTGTCTGCCTTTGCCGACATCACCACGAGGATCGTCGAACAGAAAGCGGGGCCACTGCAGCTGGGGCAGGCGGACGGCATTGCCTGCCGGACCATGGAGATGTTTGAGGCTTTCAATTTCAGCGAGCGAGTGATGAAGGAGGCCTGCTGGATCAACGAGGTAACCTTTTGGAAGCCAGATGAGAATCAGCCGGAAAATATTGTCCGCCACGGCCGCGTGCAGGACGTCGAAGACGGGCTGTCCGAATTTCCACACGTCGTTCTGAACCAGGCACGGGTGCATGATTTTTATCTCGATGTGATGCGCAACTCGCCGCGCCGGCTGGAACCCGACTATTCGCGCCAACTGTTGGAGGTGAAGATTGACCGGTCTGTCGCGCTCGATTATCCGCTCACCGTCCGGCTCGTGCGCACAGATCCACAGCATCGGGATGAGGTGGAAGAAGTCAAAGCTCGCTACGTGGTGGGCTGCGATGGCGCACACAGTGCGGTGCGCAAGTCGATCGGCAGGGAGCTCGTCGGAGATTCGGCCAATCAGGCGTGGGGCGTGATGGATGTGCTGACCGTTACCGACTTTCCCGACATACGTCGGAAAGCGGTGATCCAGTCCGCCAGCGAAGGCAATGCGCTAATCATTCCGCGTGAAGGCGGCTATCTGGTGCGCATTTACGTGGAGTTGGACAAGCTCAACGAAAACGAGCGCGTCACCAGCCGCAACATCACTCTCGATACCATCATTGAGGCAGCGCAACGCATTCTTCGACCATACTCGCTGGATGTGAAAGAAGTTCCCTGGTGGTCGGTGTATGAGATCGGTCAGCGCATTTGCGATAAATACGACGATGTGCCAGCACAGGACACAGGCTCACGTTTGCCGCGAGTGTTCATTGCTGGTGACGCGTGCCACACCCATAGTCCGAAGGCCGGGCAGGGAATGAATTTTTCGATGCAGGACTCTTTCAACTTGGGCTGGAAGCTGGCATCGGTACTGGGCAACCAGTGCGCACCCGAGCTCCTGTGCACCTATTCGGCCGAACGTCAAAGTGTTGCTCAAGAGCTGATCGAGTTTGATCGTGAGTGGGCAAAGATGTTCAGTGACCGTCCTTTGCAAGCCGCCGATCGCGCTCCGGAAATCATGGAAGGGGTCGATCCGGAAGAGTTCCAGAAATACTTCGTCAAGCATGGACGTTTCACCGCGGGCGTGGGAACGCATTACCGGCCTTCTATTATTTGCGGTACGCCCATCTATCAGCACCTTGCCAAAGGCTATACGGTTGGCATGCGTTTTCATTCGGCTCCGGTAACCCGTATTGCCGATGCCTTGTGTGTGCAACTGGGACATGCTGGCAAGGCTGACGGGCGTTGGCGTCTGTACGTGTTTGGTAGTGGCGAGGATCCAATATCTGAGTCATCAGGCATCCAGAAACTGTGCGATTTTCTGGCGCACTCATTGGACTCGCCAGTGCGAAAATTCACACCGAGCGGCCGGGATATCGATGCCGTATTTGATGTTCGTGCCATTTTCCAGCAGTGGCATCAGGATCTTGCTCTGGAGAAATTGCCCGAGTTTTTGCTTCCGCGGAAGGGGCGATACGGATTGCGCGATTATGAGAAAGTCTTTTGCCCGGACCGGAGAAACGGCCAGAATATTTTTGACATGCGCGGCATCAACCGGGCTGAGGGCTGCATTGTTGTGGTACGCCCCGACCAATACGTTGCCCACGTGTTGCCGTTGAATGCGTACCAGACCCTTTCAAGATTTTTTAACGGCTTTATGCTGCGGCAGTCTTGATTGAGGGCATTAGATGGCAAAAGGCTTAATTCCAGGAAGTCTGACGGTATTTCTGTAAAGAACTTCGCAGCGGGCGAAGAAAGAGAAAGCCAGTTCAATACCGCCTCGAACTTTAGTGTGCCTGCTCCCAATTCGGTCCGGCACCAACGTCCGCCTCCAACGGAACATCCAGCTTTGCCACACCGGACATCAACTCAGTCACTGTAGTTTTTACTGTGCTCAACTCCGCGGCAGGCACTTCCAAAACCAGTTCATCATGCACCTGCATGATCATGCGCGTGCCAAGCTTTCGCGTTGCGATCCAGTTGTGTACTGCGATCATCGACAGCTTGATCAGATCGGCGGCTGTCCCCTGCATCGGCGCGTTGATAGCGGCGCGCTCGGCAGCTTGGCGACGCTGATGGTTGGATGCCCTGATTTCGGCGAGATACAGCCTGCGCCCAAATACAGTTTCCACGTACCCGCGTTCGCGGGCGGTTTCACGGGTGCGTTGCATATAGTCGGCAACACCGGGATAGCGGGCGAAATAGCGGTCGATGTATTGTTGGGCGGCATTGCGTTCGATCCCTAGCTGTGATGCCAGTCCGAAAGCCGACATGCCGTAAATCAAGCCGAAGTTGATGACCTTGGCGTAACGGCGTTGCTGGCTTGTGACGTCGTCAGCATCGACGCCGAAAATTTCTGAGGCAGTATGACGATGTACATCGGCGCCTTCACGGAAGGCCTGAAGCAGACTTTTGTCCTGTGACAAGTGCGCCATGATGCGCAATTCGATTTGGGAATAATCGGCAGATAAGATTGAGCAGCCTTCGGGAGCGATAAAAGCTTCGCGCACCCGTCGCCCCTCGGCAGTGCGCACTGGTATGTTCTGCAAGTTGGGGTCGGTGCTGGCCAATCGCCCAGTATTAGCTACTGCTTGGGCATAATTGGTGTGTACGCGCCCAGTTTCGGGATTCAACATCTTCGGCAGCTTGTCGGTATAGGTTGACTTCAGCTTTGATAGCCCGCGGTACTCAAGGATGAGTTTTGGCAGCGGGTGATCCATAGCCAACTGCTGCAGGACGTCCTCATCGGTGGAAGGCATGCCACTCGGTGTTTTCTTGATGACCGGTAGTTCTTGTTTGACAAACAGGATTTCCTGCAGCTGTTTCGGTGAGCCCAGGTTGAATGGCTGACCGGCTTGCTCGTGTACCGCTTGTTCGAGCGCCGTCAGTCGTTGTGATAGCTCGGTCGTTTGTTTGTCTAGCGCATCGACATCGAGTAACACCCCATGCCGCTCCATGGCAAAAAGCACTTCCATTACCGGCATTTCGATGGCGCTGTAGACGTTCATGAGTTTTTCATCGCGCTCGATAGCCGGAAACATTTCTTGGTGCAACTGCAGTGTTACGTCGGCGTCCTCGCCAGCGTAATCACGCGCTCGCTCGATATCAACCTGTGGGAACGGGATTCGCGAGGCGCCCTTGCCGGTTACGTCATCGTACTTGATCGTCTGGATGCCAAGGTGGCGCACAGCGAGGCTGTCCATGTCGTGCGGTCGGTGACTTTCGAGCACGTAGGATTGCAGCAGTGTGTCATGGGCAATGCCGGCAACCCGCACGCCGTGGTTGGCAAAGATGTGGAGGTCGTATTTCAGGTTCTGCCCAACCTTTTTCTTGCCAGCATCCTCCAGCCATGGCCGGAGCCTGTGGAGCACGTTTTCCAGCGCAAGTTGTTGCGGCACGCCGGCATAATCGTGTGCAAGGGGGACGTAGGCTGCCTTGCCGGATTCAGTGCTGAGCGAAATACCCACCAGTCTTGCCATCATCGGATCAAGCCCGGTGGTTTCAGTATCGATAGCGACCAGCTCTGCCGCGTTGATGAGTTCGATCCACGCGTCAAGTTCTTTGTCGGTCAGCACCAGCTCGTAATGGCGCGGCAAGTCCGCCGGTACGGACGGCGCCCCTACGCCCGGCTCTTTTCCCGCCGCCGCTGCCCGACTTTTGAGCTCCGTCAGCCACGTCTTGAAACCGAGCGTGGTGAACAGTTCGACAAGGCGTTTGGCGTCTTCTGGTGCCTGCCTAAGGTCGTCGAGTTTAAAAGGCAGCTTCAGGTCGTGTTTTAGAGTAACCAGAGTGCGTGCCTGGGGCAGCCAGTCAAGAGCCTCCCGGAGGTTTTCGCCAACCTTGCCGCCGATCTCGTCCGCATGGGCGATGACTTCGTCGAGATGACCGTATCGGTCGAGCCACTTTACTGCCGTTTTCGGGCCAACTTTATCAACGCCCGGCACGTTGTCGACCGAGTCGCCAACTAGCGTCTGGTAGTCGACCATCTGGTCGGGCCGGACACCAAACTTCTTTCTCACCCCGTCCTCGTCGAGCGTTTCGTTAGACATGGTGTTGACCAGCGTTACGCCAGGCCTCACCAATTGCGCGATATCCTTGTCGCCGGTTGAGATAATGGTTTCGATGCCGCGCGCACTGGCCTCGGCGGTAAGCGTGGCAATGACGTCGTCGGCCTCGACCCCCGCTTGGTTGATCAGCGTAATTCCCATCGCGCGGATGCATTCGTGCAGCGGCTCGATCTGTGCAGCGAGGTCGTCCGGCATTGGCGGACGATTTGCTTTGTATTCCGGGTACAGGTCATCGCGGAACGTCTTGCCTTTTGCATCGAATACACAGGCGATATAATCCGCCGCGGTTTCCTTGCTCAATCGGCGCAGCATATTGATGACGCCGTAAATTGCTCCGGTCGGTTCTCCGTCCTTGTTGCGAAGATCCGGCATTGCATGAAAAGCGCGGTATAGATACGAGGAACCGTCAATCAAAAGTAGTTTTTTCATCGGCGAAGGCCGCACGAGAATCCAGCATGAGTGATACGCAGAAAATCCTGACCCCAATCGCCCCCGAACTGGTCGAAAAAACATGGTCCGCACGCGAGTCGTGGCGAGTCTTCGGCATTATGGCAGAGTTCGTCGAGGCCACTGAACGCTAGCCCATATCCGTCCGGCGGTTTCCATTTTTGGTAGTGCTCGCGTTCAGGAAGGCCACCAGTACTACGAACTGACCCGGCAGATTGCACGCAGTTTGTCGGACGCCGGCTTCGCCGTGATTTCCGGTGGCGGGCCAGGGATCATGGAAGCGGCCAACAAGGGGGCCTACTATGGCAAATCGCTTTCTATCGGCCTCAATATCCAGTTGCCGCATGAACAGGTCAGCAATCCGTTTCAGGACATCAGCCAAAGTTTCCGACATTTCTTTGCGCGCAAGGTGATGTTCGTCAAGTTCGCCTCGGCGTATGTTGTGATGCCGGGTGGATTTGGCACGTTGGATGAATTGATGGAAGCCTTGACCCTGGTTCAGACCGGAAAAGTGCGGCGCATACCTTTGATTCTCGTGCATACACCATTCTGGGCCGGCCTGGTTGACTGGATCAAGACACGGCTTGTCGACGAAAATATGATTAGCCCTGAGGACATTAACCTCATTCAGGTGCTCGACGAGCCGCAACAAATCGTCGATGCGATTTTTAGTCATTACGAGAAACGTACGTTTGAACCGTCTGCTGCCGAGCGCGAAGCGCAGCTTAATCTGTAACGTTTGGCCCGGCCTTTTAACTGCTTCCCGATGTCGGTATTTACCACAGTCACTCACGAGCAGGCGCGCACCTGGCTTCGAAATTATTCGCTTGGTTCGCTTGTCGCGCTCGAAGGCATCTCCTCGGGAATCGAGAACACGAACTATTTCTTGACGACCAGTCATGGCCGCTATGTCCTGACCCTGTTCGAGAAGTTGACAAGCAAAGAGCTGCCCTTTTATCTGAACCTGATGGCACACCTGACCAATCATGGCGTACCGGCACCCAAGCCGATTGCCAATTTGCAAAATGATTTTTTGGGAGAACTGAACGGCAAACCGGCAGCAATCGTGACGCGCCTGACGGGTACACCGGTCATAGATCCGACACCTGCCCATTGTGCGTTGGTTGGGGAGCAACTGGCCGACATGCATCTTTCCGGTCAGACGTTCAAGGAGCATCTCGATAACTTGCGCTGCGCGAACTGGTGGACGACTGCCGCGCCTGAAATTTACCCGTTTCTGATTAAAGAAGATGCACATCTGCTCCGTTCGGAAATCGATTTTCAGGCTGGCGTGTCTCGTAGCGGATTGCCGCGCGGACCAGTGCATGGCGATCTGTTCCGCGACAACGTCCTCTTTGATGGCCCAATTGTCGGTGGCATCATCGACTTTTACTTTGCCTGTATCGATTCGTTGATTTACGACGTTGCGATCGCAGTCAATGATTGGTGCACGAACCCCGATGCGACCGTTGATCCGGCGCGCAGCGAGGCGTTGCTGCAAGCATACGCCGCGGTACGCAGCTTTACTCCCCTGGAGCGGCAACTCTGGCCGGCGATGCTACGGGCTGGCGCGCTACGTTTCTGGGTGTCGCGCCTTTACGATTTTCACCTGCCGCGCCCTGGCGAACTGACGCATGCACATGATCCGGAACCGTTCCAACGCTTGCTGCTTGCCCATCGGAGTAACTTTGCCTGCGTGTTGCCCGAGTGAGAGCTGGTTAAAGCGGGGAAAAAAACGCGAACAGCGATTGGCCCAGGTGGTGCGCAGGATCAAAGAGTCAGCGCAGATCGTGAAGGGTTCAGGACGCGGAGATGAAGATGACCTAGAGGCGTGAAAAAATTCGTGAATCAGTCTAGCGTTGCCCGGATCCTTTGCGCTGACGATTCTCTTTTTTGGCAATGCAGTCTGCGTATTCCGCGGCGAGCGGCCTGTCAATTCAAACTGAGATATCACGAATCGTTTACGCTGGAGACAGTTTGGCGTAATCCAACGCCAGCCATTTCAGGCCGTCACCTTGAAAGTTGACCTGCACGCGGGCATCGTTGCCGCTGCCTTCGGCTTGTACGATCACTCCCGATCCAAATTTTGGGTGGAGGACGTGCTGGCCGACACGAAAACCGCGGACGTCTGACGGTCTGGCGTGCATGCGCGCTACCGACTGACGCGGAGTATTAACTGCCCCGTACGAGGGCACCGCTGCTCCAAGCCGTGTTAGCAATTCCTGCGGAACTTCATCGAGAAATCTCGATGCCACGTTATAACGTGTCTGGCCGTGCAGCAGACGGGTCTGCGCATGAGAGAGGTATAAACGCCGTCGCGCCCTGGTCATCGCCACGTACATCAGGCGCCGTTCTTCTTCCAGGCCGCCGTCCTCGTTGAGACTGTTTTCGTGAGGAAACAACCCCTCTTCCAATCCACTGATGAATACCGTGTGAAATTCCAGGCCCTTGGCCGCGTGTACCGTCATCAGTTGTAACGCTTCGGCACCCGCCGCGGCCTGATTCTCGCCGGCCTCGAGCGAGGCGTGGGCAAGAAATGCATTGAGTGGATCAAGCGTCGAGGCGGAGGCTATGTCGGAACTCACCCCCGGCGTGCTCGCGGCATCGGCCTCGTAGGTCGCAAGCCCCTCTTCGGTCACAAAAGAAGCAGCCGCGTTGACCAGCTCTTCTAGGTTCTCCACGCGATCAGCACCTTCTCTCTCTTTTCGGTAGTGGGCAACCAAACCGCTCGCGTCAATAGTGTGCTCTACAACCTCTGGCAGCGGCAGGTCCGCGGTGGCACTTTGCATATCTTCAACGAGCCGGATGAATGCGCCAATTGCCGAACCGGCTCTTCCGGACGGTGGGTTTGAACACGCGCTTTGCCACAGCGTGGCACCAGAATTCACTGCGGTTGCCTGCAATTGTTCCAAAGTGCGGTTACCGATTCCGCGGGTTGGAAAGTTGATTACCCTCAACAGTGCACCGTCATCTTCCGGATTAGCGATCAGTCGCAGGTAGGCAAGTGCGTGCTTGATTTCCTGCCGTTCGAAAAAGCGTAGCCCGCCGTATACGCGGTACGGTATTCCGGCGTTGAACAAGGCGTGCTCTAGTACCCGCGATTGCGCATTGGAGCGGTACAACAACGCCATGCTGCTCAGATCGGTGCCGTCGTTCTGCAAGGCGCGAACTTCATCGAGAATGTAAGCAGCCTCTTCTGAATCGCTCGTTGCTTCGTAAACGCGCAGCGGTTCACCTTTTCCCGCGGCAGTCCAGAGATTCTTGCCCAGCCGCGCGCGGTTGTTGCGAATCAACGCATTGGCGGCATCGAGAATATTGCCGTGCGAACGATAGTTTTGCTCTAGTTTAATGACTTTTTCGACCCCAAAATCGCGTTCGAAGTCGAGCATGTTTCCGGAACGTGCGCCGCGGAAAGCGTAAATTGACTGGTCATCGTCGCCTACCGCCATGATTGCGCTGTCAGGTCCTGACAACAGTTTCAACCACAGGTACTGCAAGCGGTTGGTATCTTGGAACTCGTCGACCAGAATGTGCTTGAAGCGTGATTGGTAGTGACTGCGCAAAACTTCATTTTTCTGCAACAGCTCGAAACAGCGCAGCAATAGTTCTGCAAAGTCAACCACGCCCTCTCGATTACATTGCTCGTCGTACGCGGCATAGATGTCGAGCAAACGTCGCGAAAAATCATCGGCCACTTCCACCATGGGGGCACGCAGCCCCTCTTCCTTGTTGGAATTGATAAAGTATTGCGCCTGGCGCGGTGGATACTTCTCATCGTCGACACCGAGACCACGCATGACGCGTTTGACGATCGACAACTGGTCAGCGCTGTCGAGGATCTGGAACGTTTGCGAAAGTCCTGCTTCACGATGGTGGGCACGCAGCATCCTGTTGCAAAGCCCGTGGAAAGTGCCGACCCACATGCCACGGGTGTTGATCGGTAGCATGGCGGAAATTCGTGTCAGCATTTCGCGCGCCGCCTTGTTAGTGAAGGTTACAGCCATCACCGAAAATGGGCTGACCTGGCCGGTATGAATAAGCCAGGCAATGCGCGTGGTCAAGACCCTGGTTTTTCCAGAACCAGCGCCTGCGAGGATCAGCGCTGAGGAGTGAGGAAGCGTTACGGCTTCGAGCTGCTCAGGATTGAGCCCTTCAAGAATCTTTAACATGAAACGGGGCAATCTTGGGGCGACCACCGATACGGTCGCGAATTGCTATCGACTGCTGTGGCGAAAGACGATGGAGCGTCATTATACGGGCGCGTTCCTGAGGCGTCTGCTCTCGTCGACCAACTCGCCGATTCGCGATTCAAGAATCAGGCGCATCGCCAGGTCCATTTCGTCGCCGGCAACAACCAGCGTGTCTGGCCGCGAGCGAAATGCACGTTTGAGTCGCGACTGTAGTGCGTCGAGGTCGGTCCCTTCCGGAGTGGCGAAGCGGATCACTACGAAACTCTCTTCCAGGCTTGGAATACTGGTGGCGGCGAACGGATTCGAGGTGTCTACTGTCGGCACGCGTTGAAAGTTCACATGCGTGCGCGAGAATTGTGGCGTGATGTAGTGCACGTAGTCGGGCATGCGCCGGAGAATAGTTTCGGTGATCATTTCCAGCGAATAACCGCGTTCACGTAGGTCGCGCTGGATCTTCTGGATCCACTCCAGATTGATAATTGGTGTAACGCCTATTAGTAGATCAACGTGCTGAGCAATATCGACGGTGTCGGTGACAACCCCGCCGTGTAGTCCCTCATAGACCAGCAGGTCGGTGCCTTCCGGAAGCGCCTGCCAGGGCGTGAAGGTTCCTGCCTTTTGCCCGTAACGCGCGGCACGCTCTTCGTTGTGCAGATACAATCTTGTTGTGCCAGTGCCTTGTTCTCCGTATTCGCGGAACAACGCCTCAAGATTCTCGAATAAATTGGCCTCCGGTCCGAAATGGCTGATCGCTCGGCCGGCAGTGCGCTCCCACTCATCGGTGAGCTTTCGCATTTCGTCGCGTTCGTACTTGTGGAAACTGTCGCCTTCGACGAACACAGCGTTTATTGACTCAACCTCGAAGAGCACTTCGAAGGTTGCGCGTACCGCAGATGTACCGGCGCCCGAGGAGCCGGTGACAGCAACGATAGGATGTTTTTTGGACATAGATCGGTTTCAGCGGGATCGGTGCAAGATTCCGTGGCCAGGCCGGCAGATGGTACAACGAAAAGCCATTGCGCACGCGGACACCGTGCGCCGGTTCGAATTAACACGGCCAGCCCGGTAAAATTCCCGCCCGACCGCGCACTTAGAGCCACAGCCAACGATATAATCAGGCTCTTTTGTTAATCGACTACTCGCATCTGCTGAAATGGAAAGCCAGTATCACCCTGCCCTTATCGAGGAACAGGTTCAACGAGAGTGGGCCGAACGAAAGGCGTTTCGCGCCATAGAAGACACCGCACGCCCGAAGTACTACTGCCTGTCGATGTTTCCCTATCCGTCGGGCAAGCTGCACATGGGTCATGTGCGCAACTACACCATTGGCGACGTCCTTACACGTTACTACCGGATGCGCGGCTTTAACGTGCTGCAGCCAATGGGCTGGGATGCTTTCGGTTTGCCGGCGGAGAACGCCGCGATCGCGAACGGCGTGCCGCCAGCGAAATGGACCCACGACAACATCGCCTACATGAAAAAACAACTCCAGTCGCTTGGATTCGCTATTGACTGGGACCGTGAGCTCGCGACCTGCGAGTCGGATTACTACCGCTGGAATCAGTGGTTGTTTCTGCGCATGCTGGAGAAAGGCCTGGTCTACAAGAAAATCGGCGTTGTCAATTGGGACCCTGTCGATCAAACCGTGCTCGCTAATGAGCAGGTCATCGACGGGCGTGGCTGGCGCACTGGGGCAGTGGTTGAGAAGCGAGAGATCCCGATGTATTACATGCGCATTACCGACTATGCGCCCGAATTGCTCTCCGCGCTCGATACGCTGGAAGGGTGGCCCGAGCGTGTCAAGACGATGCAAGCTAATTGGATCGGCCGTAGCGAAGGGGTGAACATCGCCTTTCCCTATGAGCTGGAAGGTGAACGCAAGCTACTGCGGGTTTTCACCACTCGCGCCGACACCATCATGGGCGTGACCTTTTGTGCCGTTGCCGCCGAACACCCGCTGGCGATTCACGCAGCAAAGTTCAACCCAGAAATTGCCACCTTTATTGAGGAATGCCGGCAGGGCAGCACCATGGAAGCCGATATTGCGGCGATGGAAAAGAAGGGCATGCCAACCGGCCTGTTTGTGGAGCATCCGCTCAGTGGCGAAAAGTTGGAAGTCTGGGTCGGTAATTACGTGCTGATGACCTACGGCGAAGGCGCGGTGATGGGTGTGCCTGGTCACGACGAGCGCGATTTTGCTTTTGCGAAAAAGTACGATTTGCGGATCATTCAGGTGATCGACGTCGATGAACATGTCTACTCCACCAACGGCTGGCAAGACTGGTATGCCGATTATGGTGTATGTGTGAACTCGGGCCGCTACGATGGCATGTCTTACAAGAAGGCCGTTGATGCGATTGCCGCAGACCTGCAGTCAAAACAACTTGGCGAGAAGCGGGTGCAATGGCGTTTGCGCGATTGGGGAATTTCGCGTCAGCGTTACTGGGGCACGCCAGTCCCGATCATTCATTGCGACCGCTGCGGTGATGTTCCGGTACCGTATGATCAGTTGCCGGTAGTGTTGCCCGAAGATTGTGTGCCAGACGGGTCGGGCAATCCGCTCAATAAACGCGAAGATTTTCTTTTCTGTTTGTGTCCGGAATGTGGGGCCGGTGCGCGGCGCGAGACGGACACGATGGATACTTTCGTCGATTCGTCGTGGTATTTCATGCGGTTTGCTTGCCCAGGCGCCAACGATGCGATGGTCGACGGGCGGGTAGATTACTGGATGCCGGTTGATCAATACATTGGCGGAATAGAACACGCGATATTGCATTTGCTCTATTCAAGATTCTGGACCAAGGTGATGCGTGACCTCGAAATGGTGAAAGTCGACGAGCCATTTTCGAAGCTACTCACTCAGGGGATGGTGCTAAACGAGATCTTTTCCCGCAAGGATGATTCGGGGCGTCTTGTCTATTTCAATCCGCAGGACGTGGAAGTCCTCCACGATGACCAAGGCAAGCGCGTAGGTGCCGAATTGATTGCTGACGGCAAGTCGGTTGAGTCTGGTGGCATCCGTACCATGTCGAAGTCGAAGAACAACGGAGTAGATCCTCAGGCATTAATCGAGAAATATGGCGCCGACACCGCGCGCTTCTTCATGATGTTCACCTCGCCACCTGAGGACACATTGGCGTGGAATGACGATGGTGTGGAAGGTGCGTACCGGTTTTTGCGGCGTGTGTGGAAATACGCGGCGGAAAATGCGTTGGCGCTGCAGGCGGAAAATGAAAAGGTGTCGAAGCACAGCGGGACGTCTAGTGCTACTGCTTCCGAAACGCTGCGTGATCCTCGCCGCGACGTGCATAGCCTTCTCAGGCAGGCAAACTTCGACTATGAGCGCAAGCAGTTCAATACGGTCGCCTCTGCCGGCATGAAGATGTTGAATGTGCTGGAAAGTGAAGCGGTATTATCGGCGCCGGGCGAGCCACGCGTGGCACTGCAGCTTGAGGCGATGGGCATTATGTTGCGCATTTTGTTTCCGATCGTGCCACATATCACGCAGGCATTGTGGGATCAACTCGGTTATGCTGGCGAGCTTCAGGATTCGCAATGGCCCCAAGTGGACGAAGCTGCGCTAGTACAGGAGGAGCTCGAGCTGGTGCTGCAGGTCAATGGCAAGCTGCGTGGGAAGTTGAAAGTTGCTGCGACAGCCGACCGTGACGTGATTGAACGCGAAGCGATTGCCGACCCGAATGTGCAGCGACACGTGGCGGGGAAGACTATCCGTAAAGTAGTGGTAGTGCCCGGACGCCTGGTCAACGTGGTTGCGTAAGGCAACACAGGGGAGAGTTGTTACGGCATGTCTACAGTTTTAAAGCAGCCGCGCCGCTTGCTGATCCTCTCGCTAGTTGCTTGTGCCAGTTTGCAGATGGGCGCGTGTGGCTGGCACTTGCGCGGCCAAGTCAGCTTGCCATTCGAGCGAGTGTACGTTGCAAGTGATGGTTTTTCGCTTTTTGCCGCTGAATTGCGCCAAGTAATCCAGAGCAGCCGTGCGGTGCAGCTAGCTGATACCGCGGAGCAGGCGCAAGTCATTGTCAAAGTCGAGAACGAACAGCGAGCGCAGAACATCCTGTCGTTGTCGACATCGGGCAGCGTCAGTGAGTTCTTGTTGTCGTACCAGGTAAGCTATCGGGTCATGGACAACAAGGGGAAGGACCTGGTTGCACCAAGCCAGATTTCTCTGCAACGGTCCATGACCTATTCTGATACGGAGACGCTTGGTAAGCAGTCAGAAGAAAAGATGTTGTTCCGGGACATGGAGGCGGACGCGGTGCAGCAGATGTTACGTCGTCTGTCAGTCGTTCCAATCGGGCCGTGATCTTTATCGTCGGCGCGTACCGAGCTGAAGCGAGCGAGTTGGTTGTGGGCAGTAGTTGGCTGCTAAGGCGGCGCCCCGGCATTTGTGAGAGCGTGGCTGCGAGTCGCGACGAGCACCTTTGAAATCGGAATAATTAACGGATGTCACAAGGCTCTGTTGGTATCGTAAAAGCAGAATTGATGAGCTTCGATGAGCCGATCGATTTGAAAGGCGGCGCGCGCATCGAGAGTTACCAGCTTGCGTACGAGACTTATGGTGAACTCAATTCCGCACGCAACAACGCGATTCTGGTCTGCCATGCGCTTAACGCTTCCCACCACGTGGCTGGAATCTACGCTGACCAACCGCAGAACATTGGCTGGTGGGATAATCTCATCGGCCCCGGCAAGCCGGTCGACACTGACCGTTTTTTTGTGGTGGGGGTCAATAACCTGGGGGGTTGTCACGGCTCTACGGGTCCGGCCAGCATAAAGCCGCAGACAGGTAAGCCGTGGGGAGGCGATTTTCCGGTGGTTACGGTCGAGGACTGGGTTAGCGTCCAGGCGCGACTTGCTTCGCGGCTTGGAATTGACCAATTTGCAGCGGTCATGGGTGGCAGTCTCGGGGCAATGCAGGCTCTGCAGTGGACCATCGACCAACCCGATCGCGTGCGTAACGCATTGGTGATTGCAGCGGCGCCGAAATTGTCCGCGCAAAATATTGCCTTTAACGAAGTCGCGCGAACGGCGATCACCTCAGATACGGAGTTCTGCGGCGGTCACTACTACGAGCATGGTGTGGTGCCGCGTCGCGGTCTGCGCATTGCCCGGATGATCGGACACATCACCTATCTTTCGGATGATGCAATGGATGCCAAGTTCGGCCGCAACCTCCGGGAAGATGTTCTGAAATTCAACTTTGATACTGATTTTCAGATCGAGTCCTATTTGCGTTATCAGGGTGATAAATTTGCCGATACATTTGACGCCAACACATACCTTCGTATCACCAAGGCGCTGGATTACTTTGATCCGGCGGCAAGCTATGGCGGTGACCTGACGGCCGCAATCAACAATTCCACGGCTGACTATCTAGTCGTTTCGTTTACTTCCGACTGGCGTTTTTCGCCCGAGCGATCGAGAGAAATTATCAAGGCAATCGTAGATAATCGGCTGAATGTTTCATACGCCGAAATCGCGGCGCCTCATGGCCACGACGCGTTCCTAATGGATGACGCGGTTTATCACAACTTGATCCGCGCCTATCTCGATCGGGTGCCGACATGAGTTCGACCGCGCCTCCTGCGAAGCGGACCGGTCGGCGCGATTTCGAAACAATCGCCGGTTGGATAAAAGAAGGCGCTCACGTGCTCGATCTTGGTTGTGGCGACGGTTCGTTGTTATGTCACTTGCGTGAGGTACGTCGAGCCAGCGGTTATGGCATCGAGATCGACGATGACAAGGTGCTTGCCAGCCTCAAGAATGGCGTCAACGTTCTGCAGGCTGACCTGGAAGCCGGGCTGTCCGGTTTCGACAGCGATTCATTCGATTACGTAATCCTGTCATTGACCCTGCAGGCCGTCAGGCACACTGAACGTATCGTCAGGGAGATGTTACGGGTCGGACGCGAAGGCATTGTTACTTTTCCAAACTTTGGCTACTGGCGACACCGGCTGCATGTCGTTATGGGGCGCGTGCCAGTGTCGCGAGAGTTACCTTATCAGTGGTACGACACGCCGAACATCCACGTACTTACGATCGAGGATTTCGAAATTTTCTGCGCCGGGCACGGCATGCGCATTCGCCAGCGCGTTGTGCTCGATGAGGCTGGTGACGAGGTGAAGGTACTACCAAATTTGCTGGGGGCGCTTGCCGTCTACCGGTTTGATAAATCGAGCGCCTAGCCAGACGAGGTCGCACGCTTGTCTATCTTGCTGCGATCAAACATTGCGACGTTGCGGGAAAGAAAGATGAGTAACAGCACCGGCACTCCCAGAAGAGCGGTAGCGGTGAAGAAGGTTTCATACCCATACTGCTCAACGAACAGCCCAGAGCCTCCGGCAACGAATTTCGGCAGCAGCAGCATCACGGAGCTGAACAGTGCATACTGCGTTGCCGAGTAGCGAATATTGGTCAGGCCCGACAGATAAGCGATAAACGCTGCAGTGGCGATTCCGGCGCTCAGATTGTCTGCCGAAATTGTCAAAACCAGGCCGCCAACGTCATGCCCGCGTGTAGCCAACCAAGCGAACAGCAGGTTAGTTACTGCCGAGAGCAAGGCTCCGAGAAAAAGCGTACGGATAACGCCGATACGGAAACTGAGAAGTCCTCCAACGGCTGCGCCGACTAATGTCATGATGACGCCGTAGACCTTCGATATTGTTGCAATCTCATCTTTGGTGAAACCCATGTCGTGATAGAAAGGGTTCGCCATGACGCCCATCACTACATCTGAAATGCGATAACTGCCAATCAGCGCCAGCAACAACAGTGCATCGTATCGATAGCGTTTCACGAAATCGACGAACGGTAGAACGAAGGCTACCAATAGCCATCGCCCCAGACTCTCCATCGTGTGATTTACTTTCTCTCCCGCCCGTGTAGTTTGCGCTGTAACAGTATCGGGCGTGTACTGCGCAATAGGCTCGGTGGATAACAACACGGTGATGATGCCAATGCCCATCAAAGCCGCCATGATGAAATAGGTAGCAGCCCAAGGAGCCTGCTCGTACGTCGCTTCGTTGGCATCGAACGCGGCGGCAATCAGCAGCGCACCCGCTGAAGCGACCAGCATGGCGCTGCGGTAGCCAGCCTGGTAACTCGCTGCCATTGCACCTTGCTCGGCGATGCTGGCCGATTCGATGCGGAAGGCATCCAGAGCAATGTCCTGCGTAGCAGATGCAAACGCGACCAGCACCGCAAGTGCAACCATGCGTTGCAATCCAAGCGCCGGGTCGCTCAGCGCCATGCCGCAAAGACCAACTGCGACGACGAGTTGTGATGCAAGCAACCAGCTGCGTCGCCGGCCCATTGCGCGTGTAAGGAATGGAATAGGCAGCTGGTCGACGAGCGGCGACCAAGTCCATTTGAATCCGTAAACGAGGCCGACCAGTGAAAAAAACCCGATCGTGGATAGATCGATACCGGCTTCGCGCAGCCAGAAAGAAAGTGTTCCGAATACCAGTAGCAAGGGCAAACCGGCCGAGAAACCGAGCAAAAGCATCCGCGCCACGTGTGGCCGGGTGTATACACCGAGATCAGTTAGAAAACGGCTGATGCACTGTCGAACGCGAGATGACAGTCTCATTCAACTGCTTTTGCTGAGAAAGGGATGGTCATGTTTGCTGAATCAAAAATCGTAGTCATAGTCAATAGTCAACGGTGCATGATCGCTAAAGCGCTGCGACTTGTAGATGTCCACGCGCCGGGCTAGCGATGCGATACGTGGTGTCGCCAGCTGGTAGTCAATCCGCCATCCAACGTTTTTTGCCCATGCCTGGCCGCGGTTGGACCACCATGTATATTGCTCGGGTTCCCGGTTCAACTTGCGAAAAACATCGACATAACCAAGCTTGTCGAGAACCCCAGAGAACCACTCGCGTTCCTCCGGCAGGAAGCCGGAGTTTTTCTGGTTGGAGCGCCAGTTCTTGAGATCGATTTCTTTGTGGGCAACATTCCAATCACCGCAGATGATCACTTCACGCCCACTGCTGATTAAGTCGTGCAGCGGGTGAATAACTTGCTCCATAAAACGAAACTTGATGGCAAGGCGCTCGGGAGAAGTGGAACCGGACGGAACATACAGCGAAACGACAGATAGATCTTGGTACTGCGCTTCAATATATCGCCCTTCACGGTCGAATTCCGGGATGCCAAGACCATAGATGACACGATCTGGTTTCTTGCTGCAATATAGCCCGACACCACTGTAGCCAGGGCGATCGGCGAAGTGGAAATAGCCCAGTAGATCGTCGGGATTGTGCACGGCGGGTAAGATGTCTTTCGCCTGAGCTTTCAGTTCCTGCAGGCACACGACGCTGGCGCCCTGTTTGCCCAGCCATTTCAGGACACCTTTGTTGACGGCGGAGCGGATGCCATTCAGATTTAACGATATGATGCGAAGCATGTCATGAATTCGGACTTCAGACAGGACTTTATTCAGTTTGCCCTTGAGGCCGAGGTACTTTGTTTCGGGGAGTTCAAGACGAAGGCCGGCCGGCTTTCGCCGTATTTCTTCAACTCGGGTCTTTTCAACGACGGAGATTCACTGCAAAGGCTCGGTCAATTCTACGCGAAAGCCATTATCGGCTCAGGCATCGCGTTCGACATGTTGTATGGACCGGCCTATAAGGGCATTCCGTTGGTCTGCAGCACAGCGGTGGCGTTGGCGGAGATGGGGCGCAACGTCCCGTTTTGCTTCAATCGTAAGGAGGCGAAAGATCACGGGGAAGGCGGCCATACAGTCGGGGCACCTTTGGCGGGACGCGTGCTGATCGTGGATGACGTCATATCAGCGGGCACCTCGGTGCGCGAATCGGTCGAAATTATTCGCTCCGCCAAAGCCTTGCCCTGCGGAGTCGTGATTTCCTTCGACCGCATGGAGCGTGGCAGCGGGACTTCGTCGGCATTGGAGGAGATACAAAACAACTTCAGTCTCCAGGTTATTAGCATTTCGTCGTTGCAGGACCTGATTTCGTTTCTGGCTGGTCGACCGGAGCTGGCGCAGCAGCTGAGGTCAGTGGGGGACTATCGCCAGAAATACGGCACAACCTGATAACGCCCCGGATCCAAGAAGGAACAGCGCCGTCAGGAGTTTTAGTGTCGGTCGGGTTCCGGCCGATGCAGGGGTGACATGTCCTGGCGAAGCTTGATGCGGAAGCACCCGGATTTTGATGGTTGCAATCAGACGCAGAGTCTCGTTGCAGGCTGAATAGTTGGCGAGAAAACATTGCGCTGGCCAAGCAAGACAAGTTCAAGCGCCGCCGCTGGGCGTGAAACAGGACTCGCAAAAACCGCCTTCCGTACTGATGTGCTCGACGAGTTGTGGGAGCTTGAAGCAAGGCTGGTAACCCTGGCGCGGCGACAACCCGAATATACTCAACTGCGCTTGGCGTCGATGGAGATTAGTTGCTTGCCGCAATCAAGGCAGCATCGTCTTCGCTGCCAAGGCCGGACACTTATTCAATGGCTGTCGAGTTTTCCCCTGAGAATTTCGTTGACCTGCGCCGGATTTGCTTTGCCCTTGCTGGCTTTCATGACCTGGCCGACGAGTGAATTGAACGCCCTCTGCTTGCCTCCTCGGTAATCAGTCACCTGCTGCTGGTTGGCGGCGAGCACCTCGTCGACGAGTTTCTCAATGGCCGTGCTGTCCGAAATCTGCTCAAGGCCACGCATCTGAATGATGTCATCGGCGCTGCCTTCGCCGCTCCAGAGTGCCTCGAATACTTCCTTCGCTAATTTCGACGATAGCGTCTTGTCCAGGATTCGGCTAATTAGACCGGCCAAAGACGCTGCCGTCACTGGTGACTCCGCCAGGTCGAGCTCTGATCGGTTGAGCGCTGCAGCAAGTTCACCATTGATCCAGTTCGCGACGAGTTTGGCGGCTGCTTTGCGGTCGTCTGATTTGACTTCGTATAGAACAGCTTCAAAGTAGTCCGCTGTCTCGCGGTCGCTCACCAGTGACGCAGCTTCCTGTGCCGAAAACGCCAGTTCGGTCTGGTATCGCGCCTGACGGGCACCGGGAAGTTCCGGCATCTGGTCGCGAATCCGCTGCAGCCACGCCTCATCGATTTCCAGCGGCAGCAGATCGGGGTCCGGGAAGTAGCGGTAATCGTGTGCCTCCTCCTTGGTTCGCATCAGCCGTGTTTGACCACTATCCGGATCGAACAATACTGTTGCTTGCTCGATGCGATTGCCGTCTTCCAGTTGCTCGATCTGCCAGTTTGCTTCGTACTCGATGGCCTGGTGCAGGAACCGGAATGAATTGAGGTTTTTAATTTCTCGACGCGTGCCCAGTTGCTCAGCGCCTCTCGGCCGCACCGAGACGTTGGCGTCGCAGCGAAAGCTCCCCTCCTGCATGTTTCCGTCGCAAATCTCGATCCAGCGTACCAACGCATGCAGGGTTCTGGCGTAAGTGACCGCCTCTTGCGCAGAACGCATATCGGGCTCGCTGACGATTTCCAGTAATGGCGTGCCAGCCCGGTTGAGGTCGATTCCGCTCATACCGTGAAAGTCCTCATGCAGTGATTTGCCGGCATCCTCTTCGAGATGAGCGCGTGTCAGCCTTATGCTCTTTTCTGCATCGCCAATCCTGATCGTGACGCGACCATGCTCGACTACCGGAATCTCGTACTGACTGATTTGGTAGCCTTTCGGCAAATCCGGGTAGAAGTAGTTCTTTCTGGCGAAGATGGATCTGCGGTTGATGGTCGCTCCCACGGCAACTCCAAAACGTATTGCCCGCTCGACTGCGCCCATATTAAGCACCGGCAGCACACCCGGCAGCGCTACATCGACGGCGCACGCCTGGGTATTCGGTGGCGCCCCGAACGTCGTCGATGCGCCCGAGAAAATTTTTGACTTCGTGGAAAGCTGAGCGTGGGTCTCGAGCCCGATGATAATTTCCCAGTCCATGATCAGCTCGCGGCTAGCGGTGATTTGCGCAAATGCCAGTTAGTTTGTTTTTGGTACACGTGCGCGACATTGAGCATGCGCGCTTCACTGAAGTAATTACCGATGATTTGCAGCCCGACCGGCAAGCCCGAGGCATCCACTCCGCACGGAATCGACATACCTGGTAATCCGGCCAGATTCGCGGAGATTGTGAAGATGTCCGACAGGTACATCTGTACGGGATCGGCGGTGCGGTCACCCAAGCGGAACGCGGTGGACGGCGAAGTCGGGCTCATTAACACGTCGCATTGCTCGAAGGCTTGGGCGAAATCACGAGCGATAAGTCGGCGAACGCGCTGTGCTTGCAGGTAGAAGGCGTCATAGTAGCCGTGCGATAGGACGTAGGTACCGATCAAGATACGCCGTTTGACTTCCGATCCGAATCCCTGCGCCCGGGTCTTGCAGTACATATCTAGTAGATCGCCGTAGTTGTCGGCGCGGTATCCATAGCGAACCCCGTCGTAGCGCGACAGATTGCTCGATGCCTCGGCGGGGGCGATCACGTAGTAGGCTGGTACTGATAGTTCGCTCGCGGGTAATCTGACGTCGACGGTGGTTGCGCCAAGTCTGCGGTACTCCTCGATGGCCTGCTCGACCGCTTTACGTACATCGGCTGAGATGCCTTCACCAAAATATTCGTGCGGCAAGCCAATACGCAGCCCTGCAAGTGGTTCATCGAGCATGCCTGTGTAGGCCTCAGCGGGCCGCTGCAGACTGGTCGAGTCGCGAGCATCAAAGCCCACCATGTTGTTGAGCAACATCGCAAGATCTTCAGCACTTCTTGCCATTGGCCCGCCTTGGTCGAGGCTGGAGGCAAACGCGATCATGCCGTAGCGCGACAC
>JABAOE010001291.1_pt1 | contig 51454 bp, 49 predicted proteins | sample 7062141 | NCBI WGS metagenome assembly JABAOE01 (sample SAMN14538627, study PRJNA623070) | marine sediment metagenome | biome: marine biome [ENVO:00000428]; feature: marine pelagic biome [ENVO:01000023]; material: deep marine sediment [ENVO:00002113] | place: India: Gulf of Khambhat ... | reverse complement strand
TGCGCCAGGGCGCCGATACCCTGAAGCGCGTGCACTTCGAACTCGGCGGCAAAAACCCCGTCATCGTTTTCGAGGACGCGGATCTCGACAGGGCGCTCGATGCGGTCGTGTTCATGATCTACAGCCTGAACGGGGAGCGCTGCACGTCGTCGAGCCGGCTGCTCGTCCAGGCGTCGATACAGGACGAGTTCAACGCCAGGCTCGTCGAACGCATCGGCAAGCTGAAGGTCGGCCATCCGCTCGATCCGGCCACCGAGATCGGTCCGCTCGTGCATGACCGGCATTTCCGGAAGGTCTGCAGCTATTTCGACATCGCCGCTGAAGACGGCGCGCAGATCGCCGCCGGCGGCAGCACCGCGCCGATCGACGGCAAGGGAAATTACGTTCAGCCGACCCTGTTCACCGGCGCAACGAATTCGATGCGCATTGCGCAGCAGGAGATCTTCGGCCCCGTGCTGACCGCGATCCCGTTCAAAGACGAGGCCGATGCGATCGATATCGCCAACGACATCGATTACGGGCTCGCCGGCTACGTCTGGACCAGTGACATCGGTCGCGGTCACCGCATGGCGCACGCGCTCGAGGCCGGCATGATCTGGGTCAACTCCGAGAACAATCGTCACCTGCCGTCACCGTTCGGCGGCATGAAGGCCTCCGGCATCGGCCGCGACGGCGGCGACTACAGCTTCGACTTCTACATGGAGACGAAGAACGTCTGTATCGCCTACGGCTCTCACCGCGTACCGCAACTGGGCAAGTCATGAGTCTCTATTACCTGCAGAAGTTCCTCTACCAGCTGAACCGCGACGAGTCGGCACAGGCGCGTTACAAGTCCGACCTCGAGGATCTGCTGGCGGAATACGACCTCACCGAGGAAGAAGCCAATGCTTTGCGAGAGGGCGATATCGGACTACTCTACGTGCTCGGCGTCAACGGCCAGATCCTGATGCATTACGCCGCGTTTCTGGGCATCGAATGGTTCGATTACCTCGACATGATGCGGGCCGGCATCGACAGGCACGGGCCGGTGCGGGCCGGCGTCTACACGATGACGGGCGGTGGCCAGAGCTTCACCGAGGAGGAAAAGAAACGATGAGCCTCGTTTATTCAGGCGTGCTGAGCCACGCACCGGGCATCACCGGACGCGCGCACCTGTGCGAGAACACCGAGATGCGCGACGCGTTCTACGCGAAGCTCGACGAGCAACGGCAGGAAATCGAGGGCAGCGGCGCCGAAGCGCTGATCGTCATCGCCGCCGAGCATTTCGCGAACTTCTTCATGAACAATATGCCGGCTTTTTGCATCGGCATCGGCGAGAGTTATGAAGGGCCGATCGAGGACCCGGAGTGGCTGCGCATCGACAAGACCAGGGTGCCGGGCGCGCCGGACCTCGGCGCGCGCATCACGCGCGAAGTCATGCAGACGGTCGACGTCGCCTACGCCGAAGAGTGGAAATTCGATCACGGCATCATGGTGCCGCTCAATTTCCTGACACCGCGTTACGACCTGCCGGTCATTCCCGTCAACATCAACTGCCAGGGACCGCCGCTGACGCCGCTGCACCGCGCCTGGGCGTTCGGCGAAGCGCTGCGCCGCGCCTGCGACGCCGTGCCCGAGAAAGTGGCGCTGGTCGGCACCGGCGGCATCTCGCACTGGCCGGCAACGCCCGACTCCGGAAAGATCAACGAGGCGTGGGACCGTAACTTCCTCGACCGGCTCATGCGCCAGGACAAGGATGCGCTGTTGTCGTATGCCGACACCGACACCTATGCCGATGCCGGGCAGGGCGGCTTCGAGATCCGCACCTACATCGCGGCCGCTGCAGCGGCGGGCGGGCCGGGCGAGCTGCAGTTCTATACCGCGGAGCTGCCGATCTTCGCAGTCGGCGTCACCGTCGCGAAATTCGCGATCGCCGCTTAATCAACAAGGATTACGTCGTGCCCCACTTGCGTCCGCTCGATTTCGACACCGTGCCCGAAGACATCCAGGCGCGCTTCGTCCACTACCGGGAAACGCGCGGATTCACGCCGAACAGTATCCAGACGATGGCGCGTCGTCCGGACATCGTGCGCGCCTTCATGCAACTGAACCAGGCCGTGCTGTACGAGGGCACGGTGGCGGAAGAGCTCAAGATGCTTGTGAGCCTGATTGCGAGCCAGGCAGCCGGTTGCCGCTATTGCCAGGCGCACATGGCGAACCTGGCGAAGATCTATGCGGCCTCGGCGGAAAAGATCGCCAGGGCCTGGGAGTTCGAGACCGCCGAATGCTTCAGCGATGCGGAACGCGCTGCCCTGAGGCTTGCCTACAAGGGCGCGCTGTCGCCGGCCGAGGCCACGCAGGCCGATTTCGACGAGGCAAGCAGATACTTCGACGAGGGCCAGCTGGTCGAGATCGTGGCGTCGATCGCGCTGTTCGGCTTCCTCAACCGCTGGAACGACACGATGGCGACCGAGCTCGAGGAATTGCCTGCGGACGTGGCAAAGGATACGCTCGGCGAAAGTTTTGGCTGGGACGTGGGCAAGCACGCCGGCTGACAATAAAAACAACGACCGGAGGCAGCCAATGTCCACGATCGCGGGGACCAGCGAGAACCTGTCACACGATGTCATCGATCGGGGCGGAATCACGACCCAGCAGTTGCTCGTCGTCGGACTTTGCCTCTTCTTCAATATGCTCGACGGCTTTGACATCACGGCGATGGCCGTCGTCGCGAATCCTGTTGCCTCCGAACTGGCGCTGACCCCGGACAAGCTCGGCTGGATATTCAGTTTCGCGCTGGCCGGCATGATGGCGGGCGCCATGTTCCTCGCGCCGATCTCCGACATCATCGGCCGGCGCAAGATGATCATCTTTGCCGTCGCGATCATCGGCATCTCGATCATCTTTACCGCCACGGCCACGACCCTGATCGAATTCATCTTCCTGCGCTTCATCAGCGGGCTGGGCGCCGGCGCGATGCTCGCCTGCCAGGCGGCGCTGGCGGCGGAGTACAGCCCGGACAAGTACAAGACCTTTGCCGTCGCGGCGGTTACGTCCGGCTATCCGATGGGCGCGATGATGACCTCCGTGATCGCCGGCTACATCATGCCGGACTATGGCTGGCGCGGGATGTTCTGGTTCGGCGGCTTGCTGACCCTGTCGATGGTGCTGGTCGCCTGGCTGTTCATCCCGGAATCGCTTAAGTACCTGTTCCAGCGCCGACCCGATGACGCGCTCGAGCGCATCAACAAGATTCTTCGCAAGCTCAAGAAACCCGGGCTCGACGAGATGCCCGAGGTGCAAGAGGACCAGGAGCCGCATTACGGCTTCGTCGAGGGCATGAAGCGCCTGCTGCACGAGCAGCACCGCACCACGACGCTGACATTGTGGACCGCGTTCTTCCTCTGTTTCAGCACGCTCTACTTCCTGATGTCCTGGATACCCGCGCTGATGGAGGACTCGGGCTTCGACGCGACCATCGGTCGCGAGGCCTTCTTCCTCTTCAACCTGGGCGGCGTCATGGGCATCTACCTGATGGCCGTCATGTCGACGAAATTCAAGCTGACCAACCTGATCTTCTACCTGTCATCGGCGGCAGCCATCGGCATGGTCATCTTCGCGCTGGCGCCGACCCAGCTGAACCTGTTGCTCGGCATGACGCTGCTCATCGGCATCGTCCAGCAGGGCGGCTTCACCGGTCTGTATGGCGCGGCGGCGAAGGCGTATCCGACCAGCATGCGCAGCACGGGCATCGGCTGGTGCATCGGGCTGGGTCGATCCGGCGCCGTGGTGGGTCCCGCTGCCGCGGGCTACCTGATCGTCGCGGGGCTCGACATGTCGGCGCTCTATTTCATCTTCGCGGTGCCGATGGCGGTCGGTGGCATCATCGCCTGGCGGCTGCACATCAACTGACGGGGACGCGCTCCGCGACCACTTCACCGCCCAGGCGCTTGCGTACATAGGCGACGAACGACATCGCCGTGATCTTCATGACGAGCGCATAAACCAGCGTCGCGATCGCGAGTTCCGGCGACTGCAGGAACGTGAACGCGACGAACAGGGCGAGTGACAGGTTCTGCACGCCGACTTCGAAGGTGATGCTGGCGACCTGCGGGAACGGCAGGCGCATCGATTTGCCGAGCGCATAGCCGAAGGTCATCGCCGTCAGGTTGATGGCGGTCATGAGCACGCCTGCAGTCAGCGCGTTCTCGACGATCGTGTCCCACGCGGTGATCGTGCCGACCACGACGATGACGATCAGCGCGATGAGCGTCGCTACCCTGAGCGGCTCGATCATGTGCAGCGCAAATTCCGGTTTCAGCCTGCGTACGGTCATGCCCATCGCTACCGGGACGATCGTCAGCTGCGCGAGCGTCCACATCATGTCGCCGGCGGGCAGCGTCGGGATCGCCGATTGTTCCATGTGCATGTTGAGCGCGAGCAAGGTCAGGAACGGCACCGAGAACACGGTGATGAAACTCGCGACCGTGGTCAGCCCGATCGACAAAGCGACATCGGCGCGGCTTGCGAAGACATAGGCATTCGAGGTGATGCCGCCGGGGCAGGCGGCGAGGATGATCGCGCCGGCGGCGATCACCGGCGGGCTGTCGAACAGCAGTCCGTAGCCGATCGCCAGCGCCGGCAGGAACAGCAGCTGCGCGCACAGGCCGGTCGCGATGGCCTTCGGTTTGCGAAACACCTCGAGCAGGTTGTCGACGGTCAGCGACAGCCCCATCGCGACCATGACCGTGAACAGGAAGATCGGCACGAACTTCGTGTAAAAAGTCTCGAGGAATTCCATCGCGGTCGCCGCTTACTCGTCCGCGAGCGCCAGCGCGACCAGCTCACCCGCATGGTTCGCGGCGCCGGCAGCGACGACGATGAATTGCTTGCCGTCGACGGCATAGGTCATCGGTACGCCGCTCTGGCGCACGCCCATGTCCACTTCGGCGAGGATCTCGCCGCTCAGCTTGTCGTGCGCGCGGAATTTCGAACCGCCGTAACGGGCGCCGTAGAGGCCGACGCCTTCACCGGCGAACAATAGCGATTTCGTAACCAGCAGCCCGGCACGATCGTCGTGGCCGGTGCGCGGCAGGTCGACGCCCTTGAGCTTCTCGTGGTTCGCGATTTCCTCGGGAGTGTCGCCATTGGCGATCACCCAGCGGATCCTGCCGGTATTGAGATCGATCGCGGTGATCCGGCCCCAGGGCGGCTTGACGAGCGGCAGGTCGAAGGGCCGCTCGAGGGTGTCGCGACTCGCCACGTAGCGCATGTTCGATCTGTCGGGGTCGCTCAGCATGCCGTAGACGACAGGCGACGAGGTCGACGAGACATACAAGATACCGGATTCCGGATCGGCAACGGCGCCCTGCCAGTTGGCGCCACCCACCGAGCCGGGCATCACGATCGTGCCCTTGTTGTTTTCATCGATCACGGTGGGCGGCGTGTAGACCGGCCCGAGCGTGTATTCGCTGGCGATGCGCTTTGCTTCGGCGAAGATCTCCGGCGTCAGGTCATTGAGATCCGATTCGAGCACGCCATTCGGCTGGAAATACTCAGGCAGCGTCGGGAACGGCTGCGTCGGATGCGCAATTTCCCCGGGGACCGTGCTGGCCGCGACCGGGCGTTCCTCGATCGGCCAGACCGGCTCGCCCGATCGCCGGTCGAAGACGAAGGTGAAGCCCTGCTTGGTGATCTGCGCGACGGCCGGGATCGCCTTGCCGTTTACCTCGATGTCCACGAGAACCGGCGGGGCAGGGAGATCGTAGTCCCAGATCGGGTGGTGCACGGTCTGGAAGTGCCATACGCGTTCGCCGCTCCGGATATCGAGGCAGACGATGCTCTGCGCGTACAGGTTGTCGCCAGGACGATGGCCGCCGTAGTAGTCGCCGGTCGGCGCCTCGACGGGCAGGTAGACGTAACCGAGTTCCGGGTCGGCCGACATCGGCGCCCAGACGCCGACGTTGCCCGTGTACTGCCAGGAATCCTCCAGCCAGGTATCGTGCCCGAATTCGCCGGGGCGCGGAATCGTGTGGAAGATCCACAGCCGTTCACCGCTATTCGCGTCGTAAGCGGTGACGTTGCCCACCGGCATCTCCCTGGTCGGCGGCGCGCCGCCGGCGGGGAACGCGGAGCCGACGATGACGACGTCGTTGACGACGATCGGCGGCGAGCTCGAACCGATGCGGGTCGTCACCGGGTCGATATCCTGGCCGATGTTCAGCTTGAGATCGACGATACCGTTGTCGCCGAACTCCGGCCGCGGCCTGCCGGTCTGCGCATCGAGCGCAATCAGGTGGTAGCCCGGCGAGACCAGGAAGATCGTCTCCCGGTCCTCGCCGCGATAAAACGAGACGCCGCGCCCGGGGCCCTTGCGCGGCGCGTACTCGCCGCGTACGCCCTCGTCGATCCGGTACATCCACAGGGTCTCGCCCGACGTGGCGTCGATCGCGACGACGGCACGGCGCTCGCCGGCGGTCGCGTACAGCACGCCGTTGGCCATGATCGGCGTCGTTTGCAGGTTCGGCCAGGGGACGGCGCCGAAATTGTCGGACCTCCAGCGCCAGGCGACTTCGAGCCGGCCGACGTTATCGCGATCGATCAGGTCGAGCCCGGAATAGTTGTTGCTGCCCGGGCTGCCGCGGTGGTGCAGCCACTCGACCATGACGCCCTCGACGTCGTCGGTCGCGGCCAGGGCGACGGGCTCGGTGGAGGCAGGCTCGACGAAACGCAGGCCCGCCATCCGCCCCATGTCCGCCGACAGCGCAGCGGCGCCGGCGGCATAGCCGTTGCGATTGAGCATGAAAGCGACCACAGCCGCGTAGTCAGCGTCGCTCAGGCCGGCCGGATTGGTCACCGGCATGGTCTGCTTCGTGAGATCGAAAAACTCGCTGAGCGGCAGGTTCAGCCAGCGGGTCCGGAACGCACGGCCGGCCAGGCCGGGCCCGGCTTCCGCACCCTCGAGGGCGCCGCCGTGGCAGACGGCACAGTCACGCTGGTATAAAGCCCGGCCTGCAGTGGCCTGCTCGATCGAGTAGATACCGGCATCGGTATCCTGGGCGCCGGCAAGCGGCGACAGCGCGAAAACAAGCAGACAACAGGCGGTTCTCTTCATCCGTCTAATCGTACCGAAAAGGCCCGGGCTGCGTCAGAACCTCTGCCGAGCCGTCATTGCCAGGGTTCTGCCTCGATCGGGTTGCTCAGGCGGCAGAGACCGTCGATCTCGACGTCGGTTACCGAGTACTCGCGCAGATCGATACCGAGGTTGCCCTGCGGGAATCGCTGCGTGCCCTTGACGGCGGTGCCGGTGTGCACACAGTCGCCGGGCTCCATCGTGAACCAGGTGGCTGCTTCCGCGAGGACCTGCTGCACCGTGAAGAAGTAGTTCGAGGCGTAGTCGTCAGCGTACAGTTCGCCATCCGCGTAGCCGCGGATGTGGAACCGGTTCGGGTCCTCGATCTCGTCGGCCGTCGTGATCCACGGTCCCATCGCCGCAAAAGTGTCCGCAGCCTTCGAGCGGGCGTGGTAGATGAAGTACAGGTAGTTATCGCCCTCGAAGCGGTGCCGCCATTCCATGTGATGCGGGAAGATCAGGCCTTCGTCCTGTCGCAGCGCGATCGAGTCCTCGCTGAACTTGATGCCGCTCGCCGTGCAGTCGTTCGTCACCGTGTAACCGAAAACATGGTCGAGGATGTCGTCCTCGGTGACGTCCTTGGCGGTGCTCCCGAAGACCGCGACAGGTTCGGGTTCCGGGATGGTGCGGCCATGCCGCGCCAGGATCCTGATCGGTTTGCCGTGACCGGTCAACGCCGAGCGACCTTTCATGAAGAACATCGGGCTCTTCATCGGACGGTGCGCCGTTTTGTTCAGGTTGTTGTTGTTGACCGCGCAGCCGATGATCTTCGAGGCCTGCGGATTCGGCGCCATCCAGTCGGCGCCGTCCAGCCCGATCAGCGGCGACCTGCCGGCTTTGCCGTCATCGATGGCTTTCTCCGCGGCCTCGAGCGCCGTCTCGCCGGCCAGGATCAGGTCCTCCATGCTGGCCGGGGCCAGCGCCACGGCGTGCTCGTCGGTGACCCGGCCTATCACGGTTTCCCGGCCGTCCAGTCGTATCGTGCCGAGTTTCATTGTTGTTCTCCCGCGGCCAGCTGCTGAACAGTCTGACAGTCACGACTCATTAGGCAATAAGCTGTTTCGTACTGCGATATAATATCGGCCAGTCGAACGCAACCGGATCAGCACGCAGCGAGCCGTGACAGCCATGTCCGAATCGGATAAGAAAAAACCGGTGAAGTCGTCGACGGTGCACAGCGTCGTCGTCGCGTCACAGCTGCTCGAGTTCCTCGCCGAGAGCGGCAGGCCGCAGCGCGTCACCGACATCGCGGCCTATCTCGGCATGACGAAGGCGCGGGTATCGCGGCACCTGAGCACGCTGTCCGATCTCGGCCTCGTCGCGCGCATGCCGGACAAGAGCGGCTATCGACTCGGACCTACCTTGTTCCGCCTGTCGAACGCGGCGCTCGACCAGTACGAAATCACGAACATTGCCTATCGCTACATGGTCGTCCTGCGCAACCAGATCCAGGAGTCGCTGCTCCTGGCGATCCCCGCCGGCGGCGACGCGCTGGTCGTGTCGACCATCTCGAGCGGCAAGACCCTGTCGCCGAATCTCGTGCGCGGCACGCGCTGGAGTGTCCCGGTGTCGCCGACGGCGTCGGTGATTCTCGCCTTTTCGCCGGATTTCGTACGCGAGCGCGTGCTGGCGCGCAGGGCCGAGCGCGACCTGGCGACGATGCGCGAATTGCCGCCGGAGCGCGAAGTGATACTGGATCCCGCCGAGATACGCGCGGAATGCGCGCTGATCCAGAAGCGCTTTTATGCGTATCACGAAGATCCGCACGACTCCGGGTTCTCGGTCGTATCGGCGCCGATCTTCGACCATGCAGAACGACTGGAAGCGGCGCTGACGATCGTCATGAACCGACGCCCGGGCTCGGTCAACCAGGAGACGCGCTACCTGCGCCAGCTGAAGGAGACCGCGGTCGAAATTTCCCGTGCGCTGGGATCGGTCGAGATGGCCGACAAGATGGCCGCCACGATCTGACGGCAGGCCTGACGCGTTACAGCTGGCGTAATTGCTCTTTGCCTGCAGCCACGGGCAGGTTCGTCCTTCGTTGTACACTCGACGTCGATCCAGAGGGCCGATCAATGACCGTCATCGACGTACACACGCACATGCTGACCGAGGGGTACCTCGCTTTGCTGGCCGAGCACGGCGGTCCCAGGTACGAGCTGAAGCCGACGCCCGCCGGGGAGGACAGCATCTATATGTACGGCGCGCCGTTCATGACGCTGATGGCCGAGATGTGCGACTACGATGCGCGGATTCGCGACATGGACAAAGCCGGCGTCGATCTCGCGATCGTGTCGCTCACCTGTCCGAACGCTTTTTTCGGCGACGAGGCTGTCAGCATCCGTGCCGCGAAAATGGTCAACGATTCGATGGCGGAGCAGCAGCGCGCGCGGCCGGACCGCGTCGCCTGGTTCGCGTCCTTGCCCTGGCAATATGCCGATGCCGCCGTGGCCGAACTCGAGCGCGCAACCGCGGACGGCGCCATCGGCGTGATGGTAATTGCCAGCATCGACGGCGCGAGCCTGACGGATCCCGCATTCGCGCCGGTCTGGCAGGCGATCGACGATCGCGGCTTGCCCGTGCTCGTCCACCCGACGGCGCCGCCCGGCACGCCGGACATGGGTCTCGACGAATACGGGCTCGTGCCGCCGATCGGTTTCATGATCGACACGACGCTTGCAGTGTCGCGAATGATCCTCAGTGGCTTCTTCGATCGTTACCCGAATCTCAAGATCATCGCCTCGCATGGCGGCGCGACGCTGCCGTATCTCGCCGGGCGTCTCGACCGCTGCCACGAGATGATCCCGGCCTGCGCTGACGCGATCAGCGAGAAGCCGAGTACCTACCTCGAACGCATTTACTATGACTCGGTGGTCTACTCGCAGGAGGCGCTGCAGCTCTGCCTCGATGTTGCTGGCGCCAGCCAGTTGCTGTACGGCTCTGATTATCCGCACAACATCGGCGACATGGCCGGCTGCCTTGCGCGCGTGAATACGTTGTCGCCCGACCTCGCCGCGAAAGTCCGCGACGGCAATGCGAAGCGCATCTTCGGCCTGTAACCCGGACGCGCCCCGCCGACCAGAATGGCAAGCATCGTCCTCGGCATCGGCTGCTCGCACACGCCGCAGCTGCACACCCCGGTCGATCAGTGGGAAATCCGTGCGCGGCGTGACCGGGAAGGCGACGTGCCGCTCTGGTACCACGGGGAACGGCTGACTTACCAGGAGGTCGAACGCCGGCGGCGTAACGAATGCATCGGCGACCAGGCTGCGTTGGCCGTTGGCGTCGAGCGCCAGCGGAAAGCCCTCGCCGCGATCGAGGAGCTGGCGCGCATCTATGCCGCCGCCGGTCCCGACGTCACGATCGTTTTCGGCAATGACCAGCGGGAACTGTTTCTCGAAGCGGGTCGCCCGGCATTCACGATCATGGGCGCGCCCGAGTTCGTCAACCTGCCGCGGACGGAGGAGCAGGCGTCCCGCCTGCCACCCGGCATCGCGCTCGCCGATGCGGGCCACCTGCCCGACGAGCTCGTGCGCCTGCCGGGGCATCCCGCGCTGGCTGCGCATATTGCCGGCTATCTCGCCGATTTCGATGTCGATTGTGCGCTTTTGACCGAGCAGGTCCGGCCTGACCCGGCCGTTGCTGCGACGAGCGGCATGCCGCACGCCTATGGCTTCATCTACAAGCAGGTGATGCGCGATCAGAGAACGCCGCATGTGCCGATCGACACCAACACGGTGTTTCCGTCCAGCGTGCCCGATGTGTCGCAATGCCATGCATTCGGTCGTCTCATTGGAGAAGCCGTCAGGGACTGGGCAGAAGACTTGCGCATCTGTGTGATCGCCTCGGGCGGCCTTAGCCATTTCGTCGTCGACGAAGCATTCGACCGGGACATCCTCGAAGCGATGACGCGCAACGAATTCGACCGCTTGCTGGCCTATGACCGGGGATATTACGAGGCGGGTTCGGCCGAGATCCGCTCCTGGATCGCGGCGGGGGGGACGATGTCCGTCGGCAATCTCGAAGGCCGGGTCATCGAGTACCAGCCACTCTATCGCACCGCGGCCGGCACCGGCAGCTCGGCCGCCTTCGTGACCTGGCAGTAATTACTGCTCGCGAACGCCCGGGTGGAACTGCAGGTGGCACTCCTCGCAAGGCGGGTAGAGGACTTCGCCTGCGGTATACATGGCTTCGATGTCCTGGTCCATGGCAGCCTGCCGCGCATCGCGGCCCGCGCCGATCAACGCATCCGCAAAGGCCTGCCAGGCCGGGTCGGCCGCCCAGTCGGTGTCCTTCGGGCCGGTCCCGCCGACCTTGATCGTGCGGCCCGCGTCGATGACGAGGTCCGCGGCGTCGATGAAGACCTGCCAGTCCTCCGCGGTCTGCGGATCTTCGATGCCCCACAGGGTGTTGGTCGCCGGCGTGATGAGCGTAATCATCAGGTCGTTGACACTCATCTCGGGGTCCGCTGGCGGCACGTCCTGTCCGGCGGCTGCTATGGCTGCCATGGCGGCCATGGCGCCGAGCGTTAGCGTGCACAGCAGTCTGTTCATCGGCCCTTCCTCCGGGTTGCATGATTTATACCGGGCGGGACCGCCGGAATTGATCCGGGTAACTACCTATCGATCGGCCCGTTGCGGTATCTGAGCCATTGCCGGAGCATGCCTATTGAGTTTTGCGACCAGATTGCATTTACTGGCCCGATCCACGCAAGAACAAGAACGATGGATTACCTTGACCTGATCACCCGCCTCGAGAAGCTGGATACCTGTGCGGTATCGGATGCAATGGACAGCCTCGATTTGCCCGGTGTCGCCGAGGGGATCCGGAGGCGATCGACGAGGCAGAAGATGGTCGGCCGGGTCCGGACGATGCAGCTCGCTGCCGGCAAGCAGCCCAACGCCGACGCGCCGCACCTGGGCACGCGATCGATCGAGGAAGCAGGCGACACCGACGTCATCGTCGTCGAGCAGCTGACGGGTATCAGCGCCGCCTGCTGGGGTGGCATCCTGTCGGAAGCCGCCCATCACAAGCACATCCGCGGCATCGTCGTCGAGGGACCCGTGAGGGACGTTGACGAGATCAACGAAACGGGGATCCCGGTGTTTTCGCGGTCGGTTACGCCAACCTCGGCACGGGGGCGCGTCCACGAGTCTGCCGTCAACGTGCCGGTAACGATCGGCGGCATTGCCGTACAACCCGGCGACTTTGTCGTCGCCGATGGATCGGGCGTGGTGTTCGTTCCGGCGGCCGCTGCGGCGCGGATCCTCGACAAGGCCGAAGTCATCGCCGCGCGCGAAAAACGCATGGTGGAAATGGTCCACGAAAACAAGACGGCGTCCGAGATCATGGACAGCAGTTACGAATCGATGCTCGAAAGGGCGGAGTAAGGAGAACGCCATGTTCGAATGGCTGGAGACGACCGCGGCGGCGATCTGGGTCGGCGAATCGTTATGGGGATACCCGATCATGCTCGGTTGCCACGCCGTGGGTCTGGCCATCGTCGTCGGCATCTTCGTCATGCGCGACCTGCGCCTGATGGGGCTGTTCCAGGGCATCAGCTACGAGTCGCTGGACAGCCTGCGGCAACTCGGCTGGGCAGGCTTCGCCATCAATGCGATATCCGGCTGCTTCCTGTTCACATCGCAGGCTACCGTCTTTATCGCCAGCACGCCTTTCCTGCTGAAGATCGCGATGATTTTTCTCGCTGCGATCTGCGCCGCGATCCTGCAAAACCGGATGCGTGATCACGCGGTAACCTGGGACGCTTCCGGGGCCGCCGCGGGCGACATTCGCTTCATCGCGATGATCTCGTCGGCACTCTGGGTCGGCGCCATCATTTCCGGGCGCCTCGTCGCGTATATCTGAGGAGAGCGGTCATGGAATCATTTGTAACGGCTGTCGAAGGTAGCGCGATCAATGAGTGGGTCATCGGGTCCGCGTGGACCTGGCCAATCCTGGAGATCCTGCACTTTTTCGGCCTGTCGCTGCTGCTGGGCGCGCTGCTGATCATCGACCTGCGCATGGCCGGGTTTTTCCGGCAGATCAACGTAGCGGCGACGCACAGGCTCCTGCCCTGGGTGTTCCTCGGCTTCGGCATCAACCTGGTGACCGGTTTCCTGTTCCTGATGGGTGATCCCGCGAGGTATACCGCGAACATCGGTTTCTGGTGGAAGATGATCCTGGTGGCGATCGCGGGCCTCAACGCGATCTGGTTCTGGATCAAGATCAACCCGGTCATGAGAACCTGGGAACCGCACGCCGATACGCCCGGGCTCGCCAAGGTCATCGCCTGGGTATCGCTCGGTTCCTGGTTCGGCGTGCTGTTGCTCGGCCGGCTGATCCCCTACATCGGCACCGGCTAGCCGGGTCGCGAGCCGGAACCTGTGCGCCTGGATTCCCGCTCGGCTTTCAGAAGCAAGAACTATCGTACGTTCCTGTACGGCAATACCTTGTCGGTGCTCGGCGTCTGGATCCAGCGCCTTGCGCTCGGCTGGCATGCCTGGGAACTGAGCCAGTCCGCGTTCGTCGTCGGCCTTGTCGCGGCCGCGCAGTTCCTGCCCCTGGTCCTGCTGACGCCGTTCTTCGGTGTCTTCGTCGATCGCGTCAACACCCGAGCCGCCGCGATCGGCATGCACCTGGTGCTCGTCGCCATAACGGGTGTACTCGGCCTGCTGACCTTGACGGACAGTATGAGCGCCGGGGTCCTGGTGTTACTTGCGCTGCTTTACGGGATCGCCAACAGCGCCTATTCGCCGGTACGACTGGCGCTGATCCCGAATCTCGTCACCAAGGAGCAACTGCCGAGCGCGGTAGCGATCTCATCGATGGTATTCAACGGCTCGCGGTTCATCGGGCCGGGTATCGCGGGCGCCGTGGTTGCCGTTTACGGGCTGGGCTATGCCTACCTGATCAACATGGTGACTTACCTGCCGGTCATCGTCGTGCTCAGTTTGTTGAATATAGAAGGGCAGGAAAAAGACCGCTCCGCCGGCAAGTCCTATTTCGCAGACCTGCTCGAAGGCTTGCGTTACACGCGCGACCACGCGCCGATCCGGCAGGTGCTGCTGCTCGCGGGCGTCGCCAACTTCTTCGGTCGCGGCATCCTCGAACTGATGCCGGCGTTTGCAGCGCTGATTTTTTCGGGCGGCAGCAGCGTGCTCGCAGTGCTCATGGCCGCGGCCGGGATCGGTTCCCTTGTCGCGACCCTGATTTATTCAAGCAACGCATCGCAGGCACGACTGCACGGGCTGGTCGTGGTCGGCGCCATCGGCGCCGGGATTTCGATGGTCGTCTTCGCCTACGCGGATACTCTCGTCACCGGTGTCGTCGCGGTGACATTGCTCGGCCTTTGCGGCAGCCTGGTCGCGATCGGCTCGCAGGCCGAGGTGCAGCTGCAGGTCGAGAACCGGCTGCGGGGAAGGGTCATGAGTCTGTGGACACTGGTCATCATGGGCGGGCCGGCGCTCGGCAGCATCGTCGCCGGCGCGCTGGCCGGGAGCATCGGTTCCTCTTACACCGCACTGGCCTTTGCCGGCGTCTGCTTCCTGCTGGTGATGTACGTCGGTATCAGGAAGCCCGATCCGCACGTTTCGAGCCCGGACTGATTCAGTCTGCGTGCACGATCCCGCAGGCGATGCCGAGCTCCGGGGCGACCGAATAGAAATCGCGGACCGGCCGTCCGCCGCCGGCTGCCTGGTGTGCGGCGGCCGCGGCAATCCAGGTATGCAGTTCCATCGAGCCGATACCGGCCTCGGCGACCAGTTCGTGCGGATTCCAGGCGTCGAATTTTGCGAGGTCGTCGCCGCAGAAGGTCTCCAGGAATCGCTCGTCGGCCTCCTGGTTGAGTTTCATGTCCGCTGCGGTCCTTTCACCGCGGACGATCATCTCCGCGCCTTCGTGATGCATCTCCTCGAGCAGGTCTAGGTACTGCTGGTGACTCAGGGACGCCGGATCGTCACCACCGGATTGTTGCCATGCCGTGATCTCGGGCGTGCCCTGGCCGAGTTCGGGGTAGTAGCGACGCGGATTGTGCGACATGCCGCCGGACGCGAGGAACAACACGCGTTGACCGCTCGCCTGGGCGAACCGGCCGATCGCTTCGCCCAGCAACCGGGTGCGCCTGAACGGCACGAACGGTTCGGCAATGGCGTTGATGAACACCGGGATGACCGGCTTCTTGTCCAGCCCGCCAAGCATATTGTGGATCGTTTGCGAAAAGGCATGGTCGACGGTCATGTCGGAGGAAACCGCGGGATCGACGTCATTGTGCCGCAGGAATTCGATGAGCTCGGTAGCCAGCGCAGACGGAACATCGAGCTTGCCCGCGAAGCCGCCGATATCGTCGATGGCGCCTGCCTGCGTGCCGATGCAGAACGCGGGCATCAGCTTCAGGAAAAACCCGTTGAAGTGATCGGCGCCGAAGGCGACAACGAGGTCCGCATCAAAGGCTCGCGCCGCTTTTCCGCGCTCGGCGTAGGCCGCCTGCAATGCTTCCCAGTCCCGAGGCGGTTTCGCAAAGCAATAAAGGAGTGGACTGTGCGAGGCACAGATCATCGACGTGCTCATTGACGCTCCTCCGCCGGTCCCGGCCACAGCATGCGAACGATTGTATCGTCGGAATGAAACATCAGGTGCTTAAATGCAGCGCCGATGTGGATCAGGACCAGCACCAACAGGGCGCGGGCCGACAAGGAATGAATGGCATGCGCGAGATCGCGCAGCTGCGCCGATTCCCCGACCGGGCCCGGGATCGCGATGCTGTCGAAGATCACGACCGCCTGGCCGCCGCCCCAGACCATCAGCGGCCCGGACAGCAGCATCAGCAACAACAGGAGCAGCATCAGGTAATGCGTCCATTTGGCAGTGATGTGGATGCGTTGCGTCAGGCCGCGAACTTTCGGGTGGCCCGCGGTGAAGCGCCAGCCGATCCGGAACAGGATGACAAGCCAGGCGGAGGCGGCAACGGAGACATGCAGCGCCCGCCGCGCATCGACCTCGGCGGAACCCGCCGACTCGATGCTCTGCCCGAGCAACCAGAGCGAGATGATCGCGATCGCGGTAAGCCAGTGAACGGCAATCGACAGCCAGCCGTAGCTTGCGGAAGTGTCTACGAGCGGGGAAACAGCGCTTTGTTGTCGAATGTCTTGCCGCATCGGCCTGCCGGTCAGCTTACTGGTCCGGGAGATTTCATCACAGGGTCGGAGGCAATTCGACAAATTGTTACAGCGAGCGATACCGGTGCCCTTAACCGGAGTCGGGAGCGGTAGAATCGAGTGAAGATTCGGAGCAAGCAATGAATACATTCCACCGCCCGCAGGCTGGCATCCGCAAGATCGCCGTCATACTGCTTGGCGGCGTCGCCTGGCTCGTCGCCGGCGCCGCGCTGGCGCACGGCGTGGCGGACCGGGATGCGCTGTTTATCGAACAGAATCCCGGCAGGGCCCTGATCGCATTCATCTATCTCGGCGCCAAGCACATGATTACCGGTTACGACCATCTCCTGTACCTGGCCGGCGTCATCTTCTTTCTCTACCGGACCCGCGATATCGCGATCTACGTCACGCTGTTCGCCGTCGGTCACAGCGTGACCTTGCTGGCCGGGGTGCTCGGCGGAATCAATGTCAATGTCTATCTCGTCGATGCGCTGATCGGGCTGTCGGTCGTATACAAGGCGTTCGAGAATCTCGGCGGTTTCGAGAAGCTGTTCGGCAAGCGACCGAATCCCAAAGCTGCGGTTTTCTGCTTCGGTCTGGCCCACGGTTTCGGACTCGCCACGAAGTTGCAGGCGCTGACGCTGTCACAGGAAGGACTCGTCGCCAACATCATCAGCTTCAACGTCGGTGTCGAGATCGGCCAGCTCATGGCGCTGGCGATCCTGCTGGTCATGATCAATACATGGCGCGCCAGCGGCGGATTCGTTCGTCACTCGACGGCGTTCAACGTTGCATTGATGTTCGCCGGCTTCCTGCTGGCCGACTACCAGGTGGCCGGGTACTTCTTCGCGGCCTGAGCGACTACTGGAACGAGCGCATGATCTCCTCGAGCGACTCCCAGTAACCGCGAACCTCGAGCTCGATCCGTACCGGGTTCTCCTCGATATTGAGCCAGTACCAGCCGTGATTGCCGTAAAAGGGCGCGATCAGCGAGCCTGATGCCGCCGCCTCTTCGGTTTCGAGATAGCGAATCCAGTATTCCTCGGGAAAGTTCTCGCTCTCGATCGGGTCCGCATGGAAGTCCGCGTACACCGTCTGGCCCTCGAGGAGCCTCCACGAATAGACCAGTCCGTCGCCCTGGTTCATCACGGCTTTGACTTCGACCTGCTCGAATGCTTCGAGATCGATCACCATCGATGCGCTGCGGAACTCTGCGTCGTGCGACCGCGAGAACGGTTCGCCCAGCGTTTCCGGTTCGTAATAGTCGAAGGGATCGTCCGGATGGAACTCCGGAAAACGCCCCTCGACGATCCGCGGCGCCGAATCGACATCGGGCGCCTCGGCGCCGGAGAATCGCGTCAGCCCGATCTTCGCGCCCAGTCCCGTCGGGTCGATTCCGTACTCCGCGGGCAGGATGAACAGGACCGTGACGATGGCCGCTCCGACAAAGGTCCAGGCGGTGCCTTTCAACAAGGTTTTTCGGGACGGTCCGCCAGTTGCGGGGGCACTCTCGGGCTCGGTCATTTCGTAACAATCCTTGACAGAATTCGGTCTGCGTTACAAGTACCATGTTGCGGTGCAATGTGCAGCGTCGGCGAGGCCGGAGTTGCGATATCCGTGACACGGTCGGCTGCCTGCATTGCCTGTACCCATGATATTACAGACCCGAGAACGGAACTCAGCGACCCCATGTCGAAAGCTTCGTCCATCCCTGTCCTTGTGGCCAGCATCAGCATGCTGGCCGTGCCCGTGGCCGTTTCCGGCCAGGAGACTGCGATGGACGAAAAGCGGTTCCGCATCAATCGCATCGACCGGGCGCCGGAGATCGACGGTCGGATCGAGCCCTCCGAATGGCAGGGCGCGGCGCGCATCAGCGACATGCACGAAATCGAACCCGTCGAGTTCACGACGCCTTCGGAGCGCACAGTCTGGTATTTCGCTTATGACGACAGGGCGCTCTACGTGGCCGGCTACGCCTACGACAGCGAGCCGAACCAGATCTCTGCAAGCGTGCTGCGGCAGGGCGGCAACCTGTTCCCCGACGATCGCATGGCGCTCATCATCGATCCGTTCAACAACAAGCGCAGTGGCTACTCGTTCACGCTGAATCCGAACGGCGTTCGCGAAGAGGCGATCTATGCAACGCCCACCCGTGCGTCAGATGAATGGGACGGCATCTGGCGGGGCGGCGCGCAGATCGTCGACGACGGCTGGACGATGGAGATGGCGATTCCCTTCAACACCGTGACCTTCGATCCCGAGAACGATACCTGGGGCATCAACGTCTGGCGCAGGATCGCACGCAAGGCGGAACGCATGGGCTGGGAATCGCGAAACGGCGAGACGAACCCGACGGTCTCTGGCGAGGTATATGGATTGTCCGGTCTCAGCCAGGGCCTCGGGCTCGATATCATCCCGTCGGCCAGTTCGACCTACCAGCAGGACCGCATTGCCAGCACGACCGACAGCGAGTTCAATCCGTCGCTGGACATCAGTTACAAGCTGACGCCATCCATCAACGGCCTGCTGACGATCAACACCGATTTTGCCGCGACCGAGGTCGACGGCCGGCAGCTCGACCTGCAGCGTTTCAGCCTGTTTTTCCCCGAGAAGCGCGCCTTCTTCCTGACCGACTTCGACATCTTCCAGTTCGGCGGCGTGCCGACGGGCGGCGGCTTCGGCAACCGGGTCGTCGGCATGCGCTCGGGCAACAATGGCCTGGCGTTTTTTTCGCGGCGCATCGGTCTGACCAGCGATCGCCAGCCCGTCGATATCATTGCCGGCGGCAAGGTCAGTGGTCGCCTGGGTGATCTTGATTTCGGCACCCTGTACATACGCCAGGACGCCTATGTGACGAGCGCCGGCGATACCGTCGACGAATCCGACCTGTTCGTTACCCGGGTATCGACCGGCGTACTGGAGGAATCCTCCGTCGGCGCCATTTTCACGCACGGCGATCCCGGATCGGACGTCGACAGCGCGCTGTATGGCGCCGATTTCCTGTACCGTAATACGCGCATCGGCACGAACCGTTCTGCCGAGGGTCGCTTCTGGCTGCAGAAGTCGGATAACGAAGGCGTCGAGGGCAATGACATGGCCTGGAACGCGACGATCGGCTTCCCCTCGCGGGTCGGCCTCGAGGGCGGCTTCCAGATCCACGAGGTGGAGGAGAACTTCGATCCGGCGCTCGGTTTTGCCAATCGCACGGGTGTGCGGCTTTACGGCGGCGAGCTCGGCTTTCTGCGTACCCGGGAAGGCGACGTCTGGCTCCGCGAGATCAGTCACGGCCTCGAGGTCGCGCACTGGGAATACCTCGACACCGGCGACATTCAATCGCAGGAGATCTCCTTCGACTACCTGTCCGTCCGCTCGAACGAGGGCGACTTCGGGCGCCTGGATTTCAAGCTACAGAAGGAAGGACTCCTGCCGGGCGAGCAGCCGCTCGACAGCATCGGCATCGTCATCCCACCCGGCGAATACTCCTTCGAGCGCTGGGGCGGATTCATCCGGACGGCGAGCTTCCGCAAGTTCCGCGTCCAGCTGCGTGTCGATGACGGCGGCTACTTCAACGGCGATCGCCTCGACATCCGCCCTGAACTGGAGTGGCGCCCGAACGAGCATCTCGCGTTCAAGATGGAGTACAGCTACAGCAAGTTCGAGTTCCCGGGAAACCAGGAGGCCACGACGCGGCAGATCACCTTCGAGAACGAGATCTCGTTCAATGCCAAGCTGTCGCTCGTCACGCTCGCGCAATACGACAACATCTCCGAGGACGTCGGCATCAACAGTCGCTTCCGCTACAACCTGTCTGCCGGTCAGGACATCTGGTTCGTGATCAATCACAACATGACCCGCGACGTGACGGCCGACAACCGCTTCCAGAGCACCGAATCGCTGGCGGCCGCCAAGATCCGCTACACGTTCCGGTACTGATCCCGGGCGGGTGCCAGTCGATCGATGGCTGTCCTCGACAACAGTTTCGGAAGCGAGTTCAACGACAACTGGCGGATCCTGACCGTCGCCTTCTTCTGCCTCCTGTTCGCGTTCAGCGCGCCCGCATTCGTATTGCCGTTCCTCTACCCCGAAGTGATCCGGGAATTCGGCTGGTCTCGCGAGCAAGCCGTACTGCTCGCGTCATGGAAATACCTGACAGGATCGGTGGTCTCGATTGTCGTCGGCCGCTTTATCGACGTCATCGGCGTGCGCCGGGTGCTGATAACGGTCTCCGCGCTGGGCGGCCTCGCGCTGCTCAGTTTTCTGTGGACACCCGGCCTGTCCGCCTATTACCTGGCCGGCGTACTGCTCGGCTTCTCGGGCGCGGGGACGATGGTATCGATCAAGGTGCTCGTATCGCGGACATTCCATGTGTCGCAGGGCACGGCAATGGGCCTCGCCATGCTGGGCACGAGCATCGGTTCGGTCGCGGTGCCCGTGATTGCGAACTTGTTGATCGAGTCCTGGGGCTGGCGCGCCGGCGTCGCCCTGCTGAGCGCCGGCGTCTGGCTCGTGGCCCTGCCGCTGATGATCTTCTTCCTGTCGGACAAGTCGTTTGCAGACCGTCCCGCTGCGGGCGCTGCGCGTCCGCCAGCCATGGACCGGGCAATCCTGCGGACCATGGCCGGCGATCGCCGCATCTGGATTATTTTCTTCGCGGTCTTCGCTGCGGGATTTGTCGACCAGTCGCTGATCCAGCACCAGGTGTTGCTGCTGCGAGTGGATCTCGGCATCCGGCCGAACGAGGTCGCCGCGATCGTCAGCGGTATCGGCCTGATCGCGATCATTGCCCGGCCCCTCGTGGGCGGATTGTTCGACGGCTTGTCGATCAAGGGCGTGTCGATCAGCTACCTGCTACTCGGGCTCTCCTGCCTGTTCGCCCTCGGGGTGCTGAACCCCTGGCTGCTCGCGATGTTCGTCGTCTTGCGGGCTGTCGGCCATGCGGCCGTGCTGCTGGACACGCTGGTTCTCGCAAAACACACGTTCGGCCTCGCGAACATCGGCATGCTGATCGGCTTCTTCACCGCAGCCGTGAACCTCGGGTTCGCGCTCGGCCCGCCTGTCATTGCCCGCATGCATGCCGCTTTCGGCTCCTACCTGGTGCCGTTCGCCGTCTGCGCGGCACTGGCGGTCGTTGCCGCGACCGTCTTGCTGGCGCTCGAACCCGCCTGGTGGCTGGACCAACGGCGGCGTCGATTCGAAGGCGGGGAAGCAGGCCGGCCTTGAGCCGCCCATTACCGTTATGGCCGCCGGTCCGTTAACATCGGCGCAATAACAAGAATCTGCGGGGATCCCTGATGAGCAACTTCCTGTCCCGAGTCGGTCCGGGGCTGATGCTGGCGGCGACTGCGGTCGGCGTGTCGCACCTCGTCTACTCCACCCAGGCCGGCGGCAACTACGGCTTTTCGCTGGTCGGTCTCATCGTCCTGATCGTCCTGCTCAAGTACCCGGCATTCCATTTTGCGGTGGATTACGCAAGTGCGACGGGCCGCAGCCTGGTGCTCGGCTATTCGCGGATCAGTCGCCTCGCGATGGCGTGGCTGGCGATCGGTTTTTTCGTCGACATGTTCATCGCGACCGGCGCGGTCGCGCTGGTTACCGCGGGCCTCGTCATCAGCGTCTTCAAGTTGCCGTTCACCGGGCCGCAGGTCGCGGTGGGGCTCATGGTTTTGTCCGCGTTGATCCTGATGAACGGCCAGTATGCGAAAGCCGAGCGCATCATCAAGGTGCTGGTACTGCTTTTCTCGGTGCTCGCGGTGCTGGCGATGATCCTCGCCCTGCCGCTGCTCGGCAGCGACGATCGCGGCCTGCTGGCCGAACTGACGCCCGATCGCTCGCTGGCGCTGTTCGTCATCGCGATGGCGGGCTGGATGCCGATGCCGAGCAATGGCGCCATCCTGTTTTCGAAGTGGATCTGCGAGAAGCGCAAGCTTGCCGGTGACGCCTTTGACCGGGCAGGCGCCATGTTCGATTTTCGCCTTGGCTATGGGCTGTCGCTGGTCCTGGCGCTCTGCTTCGTCATCATGGGCACGGCCGTGCTGTTCGAGACCGGTCGCGAGGTGCCGACGTCGGCGGGCGGATTCGCCACGGAACTGTTCGGGATCTTCACTGCGGTCATCGGTAACTGGGTCTACCCGGTCATCGCCGCGGCCGGCATCGCCGTGATCTGGTCGACGCAGGTGGCGCTGATGGACGCGCTGCCGCGGGTGACGGATCGCCTGTTCTGCATCATGCGCGGCCGGCCCGACGACAGCCGGTCGCATTACGGCCTTTTCCAGCTGATCCAGGTCGTCGGTGTCACGATCATGCTGCTGTTCCTGATGGGCAACTTCACCGCATTCATCTTTTTTGCAACGAGCATGGGCTTCGTCGCGAGCCCCGCAATCGCCTACTACAACTACCGCGCGATCACCTCGGACGAGATTCCGGAGGAATTCAGACCCGGGAAAGGCATGGTTTTCTGGAGCTGGGCTGGTATCGTGTCACTGACCGCGTTCGCGATCGCATTCCTCTGGTCGAGACTGGGATAGATGTGACTGAAAAAATGACGGGCGGCGAGGCCATGGTCCGCGCCGCCGCCGCCAACGGTACTGACACCATATTCGGACTGCCGGGCGCGCAGATCTACCCGCTGTTCGATGCCATTTACACCGACCCGGGCATCCGTGAGGTGATCAGCCGCCATGAGCAGGGCGCAGGCTACATGGCGCTCGGCTATGCCCAGGCGACCGGCAGGCCCGGCGTCTTCTCCGTCGTGCCCGGTCCCGGCCTGCTGAATGCCGGCGCGGCGCTGTGTACGGCGGATGGCGTCAACGTGCCTGTCGTCTGCCTGACCGGGCAGGTGATGTCGGAGTTTCTCGGCAAGGGCCGGGGCCACCTGCACGAGCTGCGCAACCAGGACGGCTACCTGCGATCGATCATCAAGCACGTCGATCACATCTCCGATCCGACCAACACGTCGGCGCAGGTCAACGAGGCCTTCCGCCAGGCCATCTCGGGCCGACCCGGTCCGGCGTCCGTCGATATGTGCTGGGACACGATGGCGAAAACCTACGACGTCGAGATCGGTCCCGGCGTCGACGGCGCCGACAAGCCGGAAGTCGACCTCGACGCCGTCAAGGATGCCGCGAAGCTGGTGGCCGGGGCGAAGAAGATCCTGATCATGGCTGGCGGCGGCGCACGGGAGGCGAGCGCGGAAGTGCGCGAGCTCGCGGAGATGCTGGGCGCGGCCGTGACCTCGTTCCGCGGCGGGCGCGGCGTCGTGGCGGAAGACCATGCGTGCAGCACGTCGTCAGCGGCCGGCCGGCTGCTCTGGGAAGATACCGATCTGCTGATCGGCATCGGCTCGCGGCTGGAACTCCAGTACATGCGCTGGGGATCCTGGGAGCATTACGTCGACAGGCCGCCCGAGGGCGGCGCGAAAGTGATCCGCATCGACATCGATCCTGACGAGATGACCCGCTTCAGGCCCGATGTCGGCGTCGTGGCCGATGCCGTGGACGGTACCCGCGCCTTGCTCGAGGAAATCGGCAGGCAGGGTCATCACCCGGGCGATCTCGAGCGGATTGCGGCAGCGAAAGCGACGGCCGGCAAGAACATCCGTGAAATCCAGCCGCAGATGGATTATCTCGACATGATGCGCGACGTGCTGCCGCGCGACGGGTTCTTCGTCGAGGAGCTCTGCCAGGTCGGCTTCGCCTCCAACTTCGGCTTTCCGATCTACGAACCGCGCACCTACGTCACCACCGGTTACCAGGGGACGCTCGGCTACGGCTTCCCGACCGCGCTCGGCGTCAAGGTCGGCAGGCCCGATCGCGCCGTCCTGTCGATCATCGGCGATGGCGGCTTCCTGTTCGGCATGCCGGAGCTGGCCAGTGCCGTGCAGCAGGACATCGGCGTCGTCACGGTCATCTTCAACAACAACTCCTACGCCAACGTCCGCCGCGACCAGCAACGCCTGTATGACGGACACGTCATCGGCGCGGAGCTCGAGAATCCGGACATGGTCAAGCTCGCCGAATCGTTCGGCGCCGACGCCTGGCGCGTCGACTCGCCGGCGACGCTCAGACCGGTGCTCGAGAAGGCGATCGACAATAACCGGCCGGCCGTCATCGACGTCACGATCGAGCGCGGCAGCGAGACGAGTCCCTGGAAGTACATCGTAGGCTAGCCCGGCGGTTCGTTTCACATAGCGATATACAGCCGGCGCGCCGCCGCCGGCCCTTTGGCCTGCGCGGTAGAATAGGCGCATATGGAGGGCCTGCCGTGATTCGTACGATCGTGAAATTTTTCTCCCTGGCGACCGCGCTGTTGCTTGCGTCCGCCGGCGCTGCCCACGCGCACCATTCCGCGGTCGCCTTCGACAAGGAACAGACGGTGACCGTCAGCGGCGAGGTCACTCGTTTCGTCTGGCGTAATCCGCACATGGCGATCAACATGGAAGTGACGAATGACAGCGGGGAAAAGGAACTGTGGAAGATCGAGGGGCCCGGCACGACGGTTCTCAGTCGACAGGGTTTCAACCGCTCCTCCATCAATAACGGTGACCAGATTACTGTCGTGGTCAACCCGCTCAAGTCCGGCCGTCCCGGCGGCCTGCTGGCCGCCATCACGCTGGCGGACGGCACCCGGCATGCGACGGGCGAGGACTATGCGGAAGCGCCGACGCCGGCAGCACAGGTGAGACGCACGATTCCGTCCCTGCTCGACTACGTGCCCCCGCCGGACGGCGAGACGTGGCAGGAGCGTGAGCGGAAGACGCGCCCTGCGCAGTTGCCGATGGTCGGCAATGACCCCCGCCAGACAGGCCCTGGCGCACTGGATCGTGAACACCTGGCCAGGGACTGGCCGGAAGCCGCCTTCGACCTGACCGGCACCTGGGCCTTCCGCGGCGAGCAGGACTGGGGCCAGAACTACGGGGTCTACGAATTCAAGCCACATCCCGAGTGGACGGCCAGGGGGCAGCAGATCTATGACGAGTACCAGGACTATGCCAAAGCGGGTCGTCGTTACCGCGAGCCGACCGCCGAATGTTACCCGGCGGGCATGCCGCGACTGATGACTCGCTACGGATCGCTGATGATGCTGCAGTATCCGACGGCGATTTTCATGGTGTCGAGGCTCAACAACGAGTATCGCGCGATCTGGCTGGACGGCCGCGACCGCGAACCGGAGGCGAGCCGCGACTACAACTGGAACGGCGAATCGATCGGCCACTGGGAAGGCGACACGCTGGTGGTCGAGACCAGCGGCTTTACCGACGACAACCACCTGATACAACAGGGCGTATTTACCGGCGACCAGCTGAAGATCGTCGAGCGCATACAGGTCATCAACGACGGCAACACGATGGTTACCGAGTACGTCATGACCGATCCGGAACACTGGGAAGGCGAATGGCGCCACGTCAAGTTCCGCGACCGCATCATCAATGCAGACGTGCGCGAGGCGACCTGCCTGCCGAAGGACAACGAACTGCTGCCGGGGATGTAAGGATGAAACCAGCCACCCAACTCTCGGCGCTTGCAGCGTGTCTATTGCTGGGGGCGGGGTCCGCCGAAGCGCATCATTCGCACGCCAGCCTGAATAAGAACGATGTCCGGACCTACAGCGGCGTGGTGAAGCGCTATAGCTGGACAATGCCTCACGTATTTCTGAAGATCGACGCGCCTGACGAGCAGGGCGAGATCGTCGAATACACGGTCGAGATGCTGCACCCACCAGGAATGGCCAAGAATGGCTGGAGCAAAGCCACGTTTCAGCCCGGCGACAGAATTACCTGGGAGGGCGCGCATGACAAGAACCTGAAGCGGCACTACACGGGGCTCAAGTGGGCCGAACGCGGGGACGGCCAGAGATTCGGGATGGACCCGGATGCAATCCAGACCGTTGTCCAGCCTTCGACAGACTTCACCGGGTTGTGGAAACGACCGGAGATATCCAAAGGCTTCAAGCCCCACTACCGTCCGCCCGACGGCTGGCCCCTGTCGGCAAAAGGACAGGATATCGTCGACAATTTCCACGAAGACCAGAATCCGATGGTGACCTGCGGTAACCCGGGCCCCCCCAAAGCCATGATTGTGCCTTACCCGATGATGCTGACCCGACCGGACGAAGACACGATCATCATCGAGCGTGAATTGATGGCCGAGAAACGCATCGTCTATCTCAACGGAACCGGCGGCCCGCCTGGTGCACCGTCGCGGCTCGGATACTCGACAGGGCGTTTCGAAGGCGATGAGCTGGTTATCGAGACAACCAACTTCATTGCTGACAAGTGGGGTACGCACACCGGCATCGACTCAAGCGATCAGAAACAGCTGGTCGAACGCTTCCGCCTTGCGGACGACGGGCTTCATCTCTATGTCGATATCACGGTGACCGACCCCGTTTATCTCAGTGAGTCGGTAACGTTCGAGCATGAGTGGTACAAACTGGCGGATCGCGAGGTCATCCAGGCGCCGTGCACGATGGAAGCGGCGCAACTGTACCTGGAAGCCGGCTACCAAAAATAGGGTCGAACCGAAATTTCAAAATATCGGTCTGACCCTATTTTATTAATTTCGGTTCGACCCTATTTTTATTCGGACCCCGGGTCTCTATTCGCAGGACTCCTGTTCCTGCTCCCACCAGCGCGACAGCACGCGATTGTATTCGCTGACGTAGTCTTCACCAGCGTCGATCGTCGCCCGCAATGACCCGTCGAGATCGTCCAGCGGAACGACCAGGGTGAAGCCCTCCCGCCGCGTGTGGCATTCGAGCAATCCTTCCACGCCGGGGAACCTGGTTTCGCTGCCGGACTGCAGGCCGATCAGCCTCGATCGATGGTCGGCGAACTCGCGCGCTATGCGCGGCAGGTGATCGTCCTCGTCGATCCAGCCGGCGACCTGTTGCGCCGCCGACAGCGCGGTATCCGTAGACGGGAACTCCGCCGGGATCGTCTCCGGATTGAGCGCCATGCGATCCATGCGCAGGATGTCGCGCGGCCAGATATAGTTGCCGCGCCGCATCATTACGACCGTGCCGTCCGGGTAGATCATCTGGTGGCCGCGCAGCGTGCGCGCTCTGAACTTGTCCGGCCAGCCGATGAAGGTGATCGTATCGCCACGCTCGAGGCTTTTCAGCGCCTCTGCGAAACCGAGGCGCTCGGCATCGCGCGGATCCTCGGTGGACAGGGTCCACTTCTCGATCTCGCCGGCCTCGTTCTCGACATCCAGGCGATAGATGCTGTGCGGATAGCCGAAGCGGGCGCTGGTCACGGTGCCGGTGATCGTGACCTCCACTTTGCCGTCGTAATTGAGGACCGAGTGATGCGCGGAGGCGATCGGTGGTATCGCAAGCAGTAGCAAAGCAGCGGTCGCAATTCGGCTCAGCATGGCTCGGCTCACATGCGACGTTTCGCGCGTTCGAAATACATGTCGAGCTTGCCCTCGTTGTACATCTGCCGATAGAAGGAATCGGGATCGCACTCGTAAGGGTAGATCTCGATCTCGGGATCGCGCAGCCAGTGCCGGCGACGCACGGGCGGGCGTTCATAGTTCTCGGGATCGTGCAACGTGATGACGCTGTCGAGCCGCTGGCCGTCCGCGCTCAGGGTGTAGACCTCGTGCATCATCGCGTTCTCGGAGATCGGTTCGCCGCGGAAGTCGCGCACGTTCGGCATCATGTTCGTGGTCTCTATGACGAGCGCATTGCCCTCCCAGCGGCCGATGGAATAACCCATGCCGGACGGAGGATAGAACTCAGGCGGGTCGCGGTCGTCCAGGTAAATTCGACGAACTTCGCTGTCTACTTCGTACAGGAAAGTCAGCCGGTTCTCGCTGTCGAGCACCTCGAACGGGTAGCCGCCCCAGGCCACCATCGCGACGATACCGGCAGAGATGCAGCGCACCCCGGGCTGGTCGTAGTGCATTACGTACCCGGCATGCCATTCCTCGGCTTGCGGCGTCAGGTCCATCGAGTACTTGCGGATGTCCACGCCGGGCCCGGGCTTCCAGATGCCGGAGATATCGACCGGCTCGGGGTCGCTGGATCGTTCCGCAGGCGCGTAGGGCGTCCCCACCCAGGTGCCGGGCTCGAGCGGCACGTCGGCATCGCTGTGGACCGAGTAGCTGCCCGTGATCCTGCCGTCCTCCAGCGTGCCGTCCATGCGCATGATGAAGATGAAGCCGCGGATATCGCGGGAATCGACGTCCACGATGATCCGGTCGCCATCGACCGTGACCGGCGCGGGACCGCCTTCCACCCAGGCTTTCCAGCTGTCCCCGTCGCGTTCCACTTCCAGCACGCCCTGCAACGGTGCGCCGTTGGTCGTGATGTCGATCAGCCAGTCGCCCTCGAAGGCGGGATTGGCGAACGCCGGGCCGCCAAGCAGCAACAGCAACGTTGTCAGCGTCAGTGTGCGCATCGGGTCAGTACTCCTGGCCGAGCTTGGTGCCGTCGGCAAGTTCGATCCAGATAATGGACATCAGCTTGCGTCCGTCGCGGCCCAGGTGGCCGTGTACCTTGATACGGTCGCCTTCCTGGATCGTCTTCGGCGTCCACCCCCTGCGGATCAGGTTCGTCGGGCTTAAGCCGCGCACGTCCCAGGATTCTTTTTCACCGCCCTCGGTATCGATATCGATGTAGTAGCGAATGTGCGGATTCCTGAACCACACTTCGGTAACGACGCCCTCGATCGTCCCCGTCTGGTCCTCCAGGAACTCGACCGCGAACGAATGGTGCGCATTCGCTGCGGCAGTGGCCAGGATAGCGGCGGCCACGATCAGAATACGTTTAACCCACATTGTCTTGCCTCCGAAAGTCAGACAATTTCCTGCGCCGGGTCATTACCGGCTCACCGGTGCGGTCGAGTATCGAACGTCGTCTTCAGCCCACCACCAGAAGGGCGGCAGCGGCACCTGCTGCGGCCATTGCTGGTCCATCGTATCCCCGTCGTAGAGACGCCCGTCCTTCACGACGCGATCGATATCGACCGTGTTGCGAAGGTTGTCGAGCGGGTTCGAGTTGAGGATCACCATGTCGGCCAGCTTGCCTTGCTCGATCGACCCTAGATCCTGTTCTACTCCGATGATCCTGGCGCCGTCTATCGTGGCAGACCGCAGCACCTCGACCGCCGTCATGCCGCCCATCTCGTAGCTCCACATCTCCCAGTGGTAGGCGAGTCCCTGCAGCTCCCCGTGTGCGCCGACACCGACCAGTCCGCCCGCTCGCTGGATCTTCGCCAGCTGCGCGGCGGCCTGCGGGAAGTCGTACTCGGCATCCCGCTGCCAGGCGCCGCGTCGCTGGGTCAGTTCGTCGAGCCGGTTATGCGGGTAGAAGCGCCGTACTTTCGGGTCGTCGTGAACTTCCGTGCGGGTGAAGAAGTAACTGACCACCCCTTCGGCGTTGTATTGCACGCCCAGCGTCGGCGTGTAGGCGGTCCTGGTCCGCGCGTACAGCTCGACGACGTCCTTGTAGATCGGCGAGTCCGGCAGCGTGTGTTCGCTGCCGTGCATGCCGTCGATCGCGTGCGTGATGTTCAGCGCCTGGTCCGCGGCGCCCTCGGTCGTCGGCATCAGGCCGAGCGCCTGGCTGGCCAGCACGACCCACTGGCGCTGCTTGCGGTTACCGACCACGTAGGACTTGATGTTCCTGGTGTGATAGTGGTCCGCGTAGCGGCGCAGGTAGGCGTAGGCCTCGTCGTAGGACTGGAAGTCGGTATCGCCGAAAGCGCCGCGCGCCGTCATGAAGGCGCGCTGGCCGATCGATTGCCCGGTTTCGACGAAGTCGCGATACGCGAGATAGTCGTTCGATGACGTCTGTACATCGAGGCCCGCCGTGACCCCGTAGGCGACGTTGGCCACGAGCGACCAGTTGTGCGGCTCGAGCACGTCGCTGGTGCGGAATTCCCAGTGGGCATGCGTATCGATGAATCCCGGTACAACGTACTTGCCGGAAATATCGACGGTGGTCGCACCGTCAGGCACATCCAGCGAACCGCTGGCGCCGATCGCCGCGATCCGGTTGTCGGTGACCAGGATGTCCTGGTCGGCCGCAACGGCATTCATCGCGGCGGTGGAATCGCCAGCCATCGAGATGAGGTGCGCGCCGCTCAGCAGCAGCGAACCGGACGGGGTATTCCGCGGCATGACGACATTCATCGACACGGCGGTAACGGACTCGTGTTCGTCTGCGGGAACGAATGGCTCTTCTTCGTTGTCCTCGCCCGCGTCCGCCGTGGCGTCTTCTTCCCCATCGTCACCGTTCTCATCTTCCTCCTTGCCGAATTCGATGCTGTTGAACGGGCGCGAGTAGAACGTGTTGCCGATCGCCCACCACACGCTGTCACCATCGGCAGTCCAGCCGAGGTAGTCCGCGCCGATGTGCGTCAGTCTGGCGACGGGCAGGGCGCCGCTGCGCAGGTTGACGGCCGGCGCCTTGGCGCCGAATCGGCTGGTTGCGATCGCCCACACCTGCTTGTTCGCGAAGGCGAGCGCGTGCCGACCGTCCCGATTGATGAAGATCGCCTCGGCTTTGGGCGGTTCTTCGCCGCGACGGTTGCCGCGCGGCGCATTGACGACCATCTCCTCGCGTCGATCGGTACCGTCCAGCTGCAGGGAAAACAGGCCCTTCTCATCGGTCAGGTAGACGCGATCGTCGTCGGGGCCGAAATGCGGATAGCGGGCGCCGTTGCCGGCCGCGATCACGGTCTGCGGACCGCCATCGGCGGGCAGGGAGACGAGTTCGAGCGGAATCCGCAAGCCGCCGAACTCGCTGAAGGTCTGGTTGCGCATGAACTCGTTGCCGCGCATCGCGACCAGGGTGTCGCCGTCGGGGCTGTACGCGAGGTCGGTATAGAAGGCGGCGATATCGGTCAGCTGCTGCGCCCTGCCGCTGCCGTTCGAACGCATCCGGTACACGTGCCCGCCACCGTCCTGCGACCAGGTGGTGTAGGCGATCCAGCGACCGTCAGGCGACCAGGCCGGCTTGAACTCGAGCGCATCGCCTGACGTCAGCCGCTCGAGATCGTCGCCGTCGGCGGCCATCACGTAGATCTTCGTCAACACCGACGCCGCAATCCGCTCGCCGTCGGGGGAAGGTCGCGGGTCCTGCATCAGGGTCGCGGTCAGGTCGCCCTGCGGGACCCGGTAGGGGGCGGTGAGATCGGGACCGATATCGAGATTCACGTCCGCCGTGAACGGGATCTCCGTGCGCTCGCCGGTGTCCACGTCGACCCGCCAGATCTTGCCGAACGCGTTGAGCACGAGCGACTCGCCATCCGGCGTAAACGAATAGCCGGGCAGCAGATCGCGGCTGGGCGGCCTGAAGTTCTCCTGCGCGTCGCGCTGCACCGGGTAGGTCAGCCAGCGGTCGGCGCCTGTCTGCAGGTTCCTGACGCGCAGGCCCGTTTGCGTCTCGCTGCGCGTGCCGTAGACGAGCATGCCGCCGTCCGGAGATATCACCGGGCGAAACGCGCCGCCCTCGCCCTGGGTGACCCGCTCGAGAGCGCCGGTGTCCAGGTCGTAGCGACTGAGCTGGGAGGACGGGAACGTCCGCGCCCGGCCATTGCCATTTTCGCGCTTTGCGAAGTAGAGATAGCGGCCATCGGGAGAGACCGCCGCGCCGACACCCCAGAATTTCTCGTCGTCACCGGTGCCGGCGAGCGTGACCCCGGAACCGCCGTCGACGTGATACATCGTCATCTGCGTCTGCTCGGCCGTCTTCGTGACTATGAGATAGTCACCGTCGGGCGTCCACGCGGGCGAGACGATGCCCCATTGCTGCTCGTCGGAAATCTTGCGGGCATTCCCGCCGTCGATGTCGGCGACCCAGAGATTCCAGGAGCCGTTGCGGTCGGTCACGAAAGCGATCCTGCTGCCGTCGGGCGACACGACTGGCTGGCTGTCGTAACCAAGCCCCGAGGTAATCCGGTTCGCTGTGCCGCCTGCTATCGGCAGCGTGTACAGGTCGCCGAGCAGGTCGAACACCAGCATACGGCCATCAGGCGTGACATCGATCGACAACCATGAGCCTTCGTCGGTCGAGAATGCCAGGCTTTCGGTTTTCCCCTCGAGCGGCAGATCGGGTTCGTCGTTCTCCTCTGCCAGTGTTGCTTTGTTAAACGTGAATAGCGCCGCTGCCGCAACGGCGCCGGCAAATAGTCGGGAGAATCGAATCATGGAGGCTTCCGCACTTGTTGTTATGGGGCTCGGCCCGAATCGCTACATTGTAGCGACCAGCATCCTTGCCGGCATCAGCGCCAGGACGCCGATTACGAGCATCGTAACGCCCGCGAGCAGGCGAAAAAGTCGCTTCGATTGCATGCCGCGCAGCCAGGCCGCCGATGCGCCCGCCAGCAGCATGGCAGGCGCCGTGCCGGCCCAGAACGCGGCCATTGTCGCTGTGCCGGCGACCGGACTGCCCGCCGTTGCCGCCAGCGCGACCGCGGAATAGACGAGGCCGCAGGGCAGCGCGCCCCAGATCAGCCCGGCTGCCAACGCCCGCGGCAACGAAGACACCGGCAGTACGTGCCTCGCCAGCGGCGACAGCCTGCGCCAGAGGCCGGCGCCGGCCTGTTCGAGGAAACGCGTCGCCGACCAGCTGAACAGCAGGTTGAGGCCGATCGCGATCACCAGGGCGCCTGCGATCAGGCGCAGGACGATCAGCCCGGTGTTGACCCCGGTCACCTTCGTGATGACGGCGCCGCCGGCCCCGGCGATCGTGCCGAGCAGGGCATAGAAGCCCAGGCGGCCGACGTTGTAGCCGAGTCGATGCTGCCAGCCCGCGGCAATCCCCGCCTGCTGTTCGAAGAGCACGACGATCGCGCCGCACATGCCGATGCAATGCGCGCTGCCGAAGAATCCGGCGACGAATGCCGCGGGCAGCAGGAGTTCCTCAGTCATTTCGCGGATCGGGGTCTGAACCAGGCTGCGACCGCCGCGTTTGCGTGCGGCGGTTTTCCGCAGCCGGTTTGGTATCGTCGTCCATGACCACGCTCATCGCCGGCGTCTCGAGGTCGTCGAACTGACCGGAGCGCACCGCCCAGAAGAACGCCGCGACGGCCAGCCCGAGCAGCACCAGTCCCAGCGGAATCAGCAGGTAGAGAATGTTCATGCGGCTTCCGGTTCGGCTGTCGTGAGCGGTGACGCCGTGACATCGGTAACGCTCGAGACCCGCAGGCGATGCAGCCTCAGCGCGTTCAGCACGACGACCAGCGAACTGAGCGACATGCCGATCGCCGCCATCCACGGCGCGAGCGCGCCCGATACGGCGAGCGGCACGGCGGTCAGGTTGTAGACGATCGCCCAGGTGACGTTCTGGCGGATGATGCGACGCGTCGCGCGGGCGACGCCCGCGGCCTGCACGATACCGTCGAGGTTCCTGCCGAGTGAGACCGCGTCCGCGCTGGCCCGCGCAAGCGCGGTGCCGGCATCGAGCGCGATCGAGGCGTCCGCCGCCGCCAGGACCGGCGCATCGTTGATGCCGTCGCCGACCATGATCACCGGGTCGCCGCGCTCGTGATAGCTACGAACGAGCGCAAGTTTGTCGGCAGGCGTCAGGCGGGCGTGCCAGTCGTCGACGCCGAGCTGGTCCGCGATGCGCCGCACGGCGCTGTCGCGATCGCCGCTCGCGATGACCGCCCGGTAGCCGGCCGATTGCAACGCCTTGACGGAGCGCAGCGCGTCGCTGCGCAGGTCGTCGCCGATCCGAAACCGGGCGAGCATTCTCTGCGCATCGCCCAGGTAGACCTCGGTATCCTCGTCAGCGGCGGCCGGCGAGACGTCGGCATGACTCAGTTCCGCGACGTAGTCCGCCCGACCGATGCGGAATTGCCTGCCATCGATGCATGCTTCTACGCCGGCGCCCGGCACGACGTTGACGTCGGCGGGCAAGAAACGCCCGGGAACCAGCCAGTTCGAGAAAGCGCGGGCGAGCACGTGCTCCGACGCCGATTCGATGGCTGCGGCAATCGCGAGCAGCTCGTCGGCGCCTGGTGACGATTCGGAAAGACGCGCCGTATCGAGCACGACGGGCCGGCCGCCGGTCAGCGTGCCGGTCTTGTCGAAGACAATGACCTTCGCCTGGTTGAAGACCTCGAGCACGCGCGAGCGAACGAGCAGGAAGCCGGAGCGGGCAAGCCGGGCAGTCGCTGCGGCGATCGCAGCCGGCGTTGCCAGCGCGAGCGCGCAAGGGCAGGTGACGACCAGCGTCGCGAGCGCCACCTCGAAGGCCCGCGCCGGGTCGATCGACGCCCATGCCGCTGCCGCGATCGATGCGATCAGCAGCACGCCGATAACGAAGTGGCTGGCGATCCGGTCGGCAAGCAGCGCGATCGGCGGCCGGTCGGCCTTCGCACGTTCGAGCATACGGCCGATCTCCGCAAGACTGGTGCTGGCGCCGGTTCTCAGCACGCGCAGCATCGCGTTGCCGCCGCGGACCAGGGCGCCGGCGAAGGCCTGCTCGCCGACCACGCGCTGTACCGGCATCGACTCGCCGGTGAGCATCGACTCGTCGGCGGACAGTTCACCGTCGATGACTTCGCCGTCGGCCGGCAGGACGTCGCCCGTCCGGATCCGAACCACGTCGCCTTCCCGGAGTTGATCGACGAGGACCGTCTTCGGGACACCGCCGACGACGCGGATGGCCGTATCCGGCAGCAATGCTCTCAAGGCCTGCGCGTGATCGTCCGAACGATGCCGCGCGCGCATCTCCAGGAAGCGCGTCGCGCTCAGGAAGAAGACGAACATTGCGACCGAGTCGAAGTAGATTTCACCGTGGTCCGTCCAGGTCGCCCAGGTCGAGGCGAGGAACGCGGCGGCGATCGCGATCGATACCGGCAGATCCATTCCCGGCCGCCGAGCGCGGAGCCCGCGCCAGGCGCCGGCGAAAAACGGCCGGGCCGAATAGAACACGATCGGCACGGTCACGAGCAGGCTGATCGTGCGCAGGAACTTCTCGATGCCGCCTTCGATGCCGAAGTAGTCGCCTGCGTAAAGCGCCACCGCGAACATCATGACCTGCATGCCGGCCGCGGCCGCGACAATGAGGCGCTTCAGTGCGCCCTTGTATTCGTCGTCCCTGCCGTCCGCGGCTTCCCCTGCAGCGACCGGCGACGGTTTGAAGCCCACTTGCGCGATGGCCTCGAGCAATTCGCCGAACGACAGCGCAGAGGCTTGCCAGCGGATCACCGAGCGTTTCGTCGCAGGATTGACGTCGACCGATTCGATGCCGGCCACTCTTTTCAGCGCGTTATCGAACAGCCAGACGCAGGCGGAGCAGTACATGCCGCCGATGTCGAGCGTGGCTTCGGCGCGATCGTCAACGGCATGCACATAGCGATTGCGCAGGTCCTCCGAATCGAAGCGGCGCCAGTCGGCGTCCTCCGGGGTCAGCTTGAGGTCGGTGTCCGGCCGTTCCCGAAAGCTGTAGAACGCATCGAAACCGCTCGAGTCGATAAATTCCGCGACCGCTTTGCAGCCGATGCAGCACATCGGGTACTCGGTATCTTTGACGCGCGCCAGGATCGGCGGGCCGTCAGGTACCGGCTCGCCACAGTGGTAGCAGTCGGCCGAGCGGCGCATCACTCCTGACCGGTATCAGCGCTTCCGGCAGTGACACTGGATTCGGCGTTCGCATCGCCAACCAGGATATGCGGATTGGTGATGGCCAGGTAAATAGTGAGCATGCAGCCGGCCACCGTCAGCGCCGGGATGGCGATCAGGAGCCATACCCAGGGGTTGCGATACCAGGGTTCCTGACTGTCGGTGGTCTGCGAATGATTCATGCTTACCCCGTGGGCCCGCGGAAACGGCTTTCTTCGGTCTGCGATATTTCACTGCCGTCGACGGCGTCGATCCGGAATTCGATCACCTGGCCACCGCTCGCATACTCGTGCGGGACCGTCACCGACACCGGCAGCGTATGCACCGATTCACCGGCGACTTCGAAGGGTTCATCGACACTGAGCGTCATTTCCTCGATGCCACTGACGCTCAGCACGTATTCGTGACCTTCATTATGCTTGTTGATCACGCGGATCGTATAGCTGTTTTCGATGCCCGCCCGACCCACGTCCCGGTACAGCGCATTGCGATCGCGGATCACGTCGAGGATAACAGGGGTCCGCAACGCCATCAGGGTCACCATCAGCGTCAGCAGCGCGGCAAGGATGCCGGTGTAGACGAAGGTGCGTGGACGAAGCAGCCGGTATTTCCTGTGCTCGAGCGCGCGTTCGGTGCTGTAACGGATAAGGCCCCGCGGATAGCTGAACTTGTCCATGATGCTGTCACAGGCGTCGATGCAGGCGGCGCAGGCGATGCACTCGTACTGCAGGCCGTCGCGGATATCGATGCCGGTGGGGCAGACCTGTACGCACATCGTGCAGTCCACGCAGCTGCCGAGACCCTTCTGCGCAGGATCGTCGCTGCGGCGTCGCCCGCCGCGCGGCTCGCCGCGCGCCGCGTCATAAGTGATGATCAGGCTGTCGCGGTCGAACATCGCTCCCTGGAAGCGCGCATACGGGCACATGTACTTGCAGACCTGCTCGCGCATGAAGCCGGCGTTTCCATAGGTAGCGAAGCCGTAGAAGAGCACCCAGAACCATGTCCATGCATCGGCTTGCAAAGAGACCAGCTGCCCGCCGAGCTCGCGCACGTCGACGAAATAGCCGACGAAACTGAAACCCGTGAACAGCGCGAGCGCGATCCACAGGAATTGCTTCAATGCCTTCTTGCGTATCTTTTCGAGGGACCACGGCGCTTTGTCGAGTTTGATCCGCTGCATGCGATCGCCCTCGACCGCCATCTCTATCCAGGTGAACGCCTCGGTCCAGACCGTCTGCGGACAGGCGTAGCCGCACCAGAGCCGGCCGGCCAGCGCCGTAAAGAAGAACAGGCTTACGGCGAGGATGATCAGGAGCAGCGCCAGGTAGATGAAGTCCTGCGGCCACAAGGTCATGCCGAAGACGTAAAACTTGCGCGCCGGCAGGTCGAAGAGTATCGCTTGCCTGTTGTCCCACGTCAGCCACGGCCCGCCGTAGAATGCGCCGAGCAGCACGAACATCGCGATACGTCGCAGGGTGGCGAATCGACCCTTGACCTCGCGCGGGTATACCTTGTCTTCGCTGCGGTAGAGTTTTCCGTACTCGTACTCGCCGCCGAGTGATTTGGCCATGTTCTATTGCCTACTGTTGACGCGGTAAGGCGATAGGTCCGGTACGCTTTCGCCTGCAGAGTCGCATGGCAAGCCAGCCTGAAATCCAGCAGTTGGCCCAAAGGAAAAAGAATCCGATCGCATAGCCGGCATTGCGGCTTTCGATGCTCTCGATATTAATGGCTTCGACGATGACCAGCGGATCGATGAACGCGAAGAACAGCATGGTGAACGCCGATGCGCTCAAAAAGGAAATCCAGGTCAGGACCGCGAGCTTCTGCGTATCTCGTGACCAGTCCTTGTGTTCCTCTCCTTCCAGCGACTCGTTCATGACCCGATTCCGAATCTACCTCGACAGGCTGTAAACGTAGGCCGTAAGGATACGCGCCCGGTCCGGGCCGATCAGGCTGGCATGCGCGGGCATCGCGCCCATCCTGCCCTCGACGATCGATTTGCGGATCTCGGCCGGCGAGCTGCCGTAAAGCCACACGTCGTCGACGAGGCTCGGCGCCCCGAGCGCCGTCATGCCTTCACCCGTCGGGCCATGGCAGGCGACGCAGAGCTGCATGTACTGCGTATGCGCCGGCGAATCGGTGTCCATGCCGTCGGCCATGTTCTGCGTGTAGCGCACCATCTCGTCGATCGCTTCCTCCGAGCCAAATACCGTATTGAGCGGCGGCATGACGCCGACGCGGCCCTGCAGGATGGAAATCTCGATCGCCGCAGGATCGCCACCGTAAAGCCATACGTCGTCAGTGAGATTCGGAAATCCGCGCGCGCCTTGCGCCGTGGACCCGTGGCACTGCGAGCAGTAGTTCTGGTACAGGCTGAAGCCGATGTCGAGCGCGCCCTGGTCGTTGACGAGATCCGCCACATCCATCGCTCCGTATTGAGCGAATATCGGCCCGTACTCGGCTTCCGCCGCCGCCACTTCGTCCGCCCATTGCTGTTCCTGGCTCCAGCCGCCGATGCCCTCGTAGTTGCCCATCCCCGGGTAATAGACGAGATACCCGGCGCCCCAGACCACGGTGATGACGAAGAGCCATAGCCACCACATCGGCAGCGGATTGTTGAGTTCGCGAACGTCCTCGTCCCAGACATGCGATTCCGCTTCCGCGATCTCCTCATCGGACGCGCGTTGACGGTTGGTCCAGGCCACGAGCCAGAAACAGGCAACCAGGGTCACCACCGTGCCGATGATGAGGTACCAGCTCCACGCATTGCTCATGATTGTTGCTCCTCGTTGTTCCTGACGGGCGGCGCCTTGTCGTCGCCCAGCGGCAGCTGTGACGCCGCCTCGAAGTCCGTGTGCCGCTTGCGGCTCCAGCTCCAGATCCAGATACCGACAAACAGCAGGAAGATCGTCGCAGTGATCAGGCCTCTGACAAGTCCCATGTCCATGCGCGTTACTCAGCGCGCCGAGCGCACGAGCCCCAGGTTCTGCAGGTAGGCGATCAGCGCGTCGAGTTCCGAACGGCCATCGACAGCCGAGGCTGCAGCCGCGACCTGCTGGTCGGTATACGGGTCGCCGAGAATCTGCAAGGCGCGCATCTTCTGCGTGATCAGGTCGCCGTCGACCATCGCCTCCGCGAGCCACGGATAGCCGGGCATGTTGGACTCGGGCACGACGTCGCGCGGGTTGATCATGTGTATGCGGTGCCACTCGTCGCTGTAACGCCGGCCGACGCGCGCCAGGTCCGGCCCGGTGCGCTTGGAGCCGAACTGGAACGGGCGGTCATAGACGTGCTCGCCGGCGACGGAGTATGGTCCATAGCGCTCGGTTTCCGAGCGGAACGGCCGAATCTGCTGCGAATGACACACGTAGCAGCCCTCGCGGACGTAGACGTCGCGGCCGGCAAGCTGCAATGCTGGGTACGGTTCGATCCCCTCGTAAGGTTCGGTCGCGTCCGAGCTCAGCATGAGCGGGACGATTTCGATCAGGCCGCCGATGCTGATCGCGATCACGATCAGCACCGTCATGAGGTTGATGCTTTTTTCGATACTTTCGTGCTTCATGGAATCAACCTCACGCCGGCTGCACGACGGCGACCGGTTCAGGCCTGGTCTGCCTGACCGTCATCCAGACGTTGTAGGACATGACGATCATGCCCGAGAAGAAGACGAGTCCCCCAAGGAGGCGCAGGCCGTAATAGGGGTAAGTGAATTTGAGGCTCTCGATGAACGAATAGGTCAGCGTGCCGTCGTCGTTCAGCGCGCGCCACATGAGCCCCTGGGTGATTCCCGATATCCACATCGATACGGCGTACAGCACGACACCGATGGTCGACGTCCAGAAGTGCACGTCGATCAGCCTGGTCGAGTACATGCCCTGCTTGCCATAGAGCCGCGGGATCAGGCAGTACAGCGCGCCGATGGTCATCATCGCCACCCAGCCGAGCGCGCCGGAATGCACGTGGCCGATGGTCCAGTCGGTGTAGTGCGACAGCGCGTTGACCGTCTTGATCGACATCATCGGCCCTTCGAAGGTCGACATGCCGTAGAACGACAGCGCGACGATCATGAACTTGAGGATCGGATCGGTGCGCAGCTTATGCCAGGCGCCGGACAGGGTCATGATGCCGTTGATCATGCCGCCCCAGGACGGCGCCAGCAGGATCACCGAGAACACCATGCCGAGCGACTGCGCCCAGTTCGGCAGGGATGTGTAATGCAGGTGATGCGGTCCCGCCCACATGTAGATGGAGATCAGCGCCCAGAAGTGCACGACCGACAGCCGGTAGGAGTAGACCGGCCGTTCGGCCTGCTTCGGCACGAAGTAGTACATCATGCCGAGGAAGCCGGCGGTCAGGAAGAAGCCGACCGCGTTGTGGCCGTACCACCACTGCATCATCGCGTCGATGACGCCGGAGTAGATCGGGTAGGATTTCCAGAGCCCGACGGGGATCGACAGGTTATTGAAGATGTGCAGCACGGCGACCGTGATGATGAACGCTGCATAGAACCAGTTGGCGACATAGATGTGCTTGACCCGGCGCCGACCGATCGTCGTGAGGTAGACGATCGCGAAAGCGACCCAGACGACCGCGATCAGCAGGTCGATCGGCCACTCGAGTTCGGCGTATTCCTTGCCCTGGGTGATGCCGAGCGGCAGCGTGATCGCCGCGAGCAGGATGACGAGCTGCCAGCCCCAGAACGTGAATGCCGCCAGCTTGTCGAACGCAAGCCGCACGTGGCAGGTCCTCTGCACGACGTAGTAGGCGGTTGCGAACAGCGCGGAGCCACCGAACGCAAAGATGACGGCGTTGGTGTGCAGCGGCCGCAGCCGGCCGTAGGCCAGCCACGGCACGTCGAAATTGAGGGCGGGCCAGATCAGCTGGGCCGCGATCACGAGCCCGACGAGCATGCCGACGACGCCCCAGACGACGGTCATGATCGCAAACTGGCGCACGACCGTGTCGTTGTAACTTGCGGTCTTATCCATAAGGAGGTTCCGGGTAACTTATTGTTGGTGCTGTGGATTCTGGTTGGGTGCGACGATGCCAGATGGCTCCGGCGGCGGCCATAAGCATAAACCGCGATCTATTCCGATTCCAAGTGACTGCCCGAGCCGATGCGGACCGGCTACTTCGTCGACCGCGGGGCGGAGGTGATGCCGGCGGAGTGGCGCGGGAAGCGATCGGCGACGATGGTCTCGAGGTAACCGTGCCAGGCGCCGTAGCCGATGATCGGCAGGATGACGATCAGTCCTACGAAGGCGGTCAGGAAGCCGATCACGAGGCCGGCCATGATCAGCGCGAGCCACAGCATCATCGCGAACTTGTTGCGCAGCACGGCGTTGATCGAGGTGATGATCGCCGTGATGCTGTCGACGTCGCGGTGCATGATCATCGGCAGCGAGAAAGCGCTGGCGGAGAAGGTCACGATGGCGAAAAAAGCGCCGACGATCGTGCCGATCGTCAGAAATGGCAGCAGCGACTCGAAGTCCGGTTCGGCGCCGACCGGGAAGAACACCGTGATCATCAGCGCCGCCCGCGACCACACCATGAAGATGACCAGCAGCACGATCGCGAATATCAGCTCGTTGCCGATGTGCCGTTTGAACGCGGCGCGCAGGCTGCGCGCCATCGACGGTTCCTGGCCGCGCTCTAGCTGCGCACTGATCGCGTACAGGCCGATGCAGGCGAGTGGCGCAATGAACACGAATCCGCCGAGCATCGCCAGCATGATGTAATGGCTGCCGCGGGTCCACGCGAGCCACACGACGACCGCCATGACCAACGCCATCAGGAAGCCGTACATCAGGCTCTGCTGCGGCGCCCGCATGAGATCGCGAATGCCCAGCCTGATCCAGCCGACGGGCGCGAACGGACCGAGCTCGCGGCACGGGGCGACGAAGGGCATCGAATCTCTGTCGACTTCGGCAGGCTGCTGCTCAGTCATGACCGCTTACTACGGGAGCGTGCTGTCCCGCTCTCCAATGCGATATCGGAATCCCACGCCGACGACCCAGACGTCGTAGTCCCAGGGATCGGCGCCGAGCGTCAGCACAGTGGAGATCGTGTCCGGCTCCACCCCCTCTATCGCCCAGTCGCTGGTCTCGAAACTTTCGTACCTGGCATTCACATCGACTTCGAGCCGCTGACCGACCTCGAAGCCGAGGGTCAGGCGCAGCGACTCGAGTTCGGACGTGATATTCGGCAGCAACCCGCCATTGCTCGCCAGGACCTCGATGCTCGTATCTCCATCGGTCGCCAGGTATTCGATCCTCAGGTTCGCCCGCTCCCCGAGCTGCCGGAGCAGGATGCCGGCGCCATAATGGTCGAACCGGTCGCGGTGCACGGCCTGCCAGGTTGGCGTCGCGAAGGATGCGCTGCCCGACTGCAGGCCATCGATGTCCTCCAGGCCGGCGAGCAGGTAGACCGAGTTTCTGTCCGACAGGCGATAGCTGAGGTCGGCCGAGAAATTGAGGCTGTCGCTGTCCGTCAGTCCGAGGCTGGATTGCGAAAAGTTGTCGTTGGCAAACTGGGTGGACAGGTCGAGCGACAGGGGCAGGTTCGTCGGCGCAATCGACAGCATGAGTTCTCCGAACTCACGGAATCGATAGGCAAGATTGTATTTGCGCAGCAGAGGATTCTGACCGAGGCTCGCAGCAACGCTCGGGTCGTAACGATCGATCTCGCGGCGCGATGTGCCGCCCTTCGCAGTAATCTCCGCCCAGTCCGCGAGACGAACATGTGCGCGCATCCAGCCCGTATCTTCCGTCTGCTCGGCGACCTCCTGGAAGTCCCTGTCGAGTTCCGTGCGTTCATAACCGGCGGAAACCCGGACTGAATCGAGCAACCGGTAGCTGCCGCCGATTTTCAGCCGAGCCCGTTCGAAGCTGTATGGCGTATTCAGCTCGGTGTCCGGGGAGGCAAAGCTGTCCGCAACGATCCGCGACCAGGGCGCCTGCGCGGTGTCGTTCTCGCGCTCGTCGTAATGGTAGGAGAGACTGATCCTCGCTTTCGGGAACGGGCGCGACGCAAACGTCAGCGCGTAGTTTGCGGTGTCGACCTTGCCGTTCAGGCTCGGTCGCGGCAATTCGCCCGCAGCGATGAGCGGGTTGATCGTATACGGCAGAAATAATGCGTCCTGTTCTCCCTGTCCCAGCGCGGCAGAGAAAGACAACGCGGACTGCAAGCCGTCGAACAGGTAGCTTCCGGACAGCGACAGCTGCTGAAAATCGTTGTCGGGTTCCTGGGCCAGGCGCCCCTGTTCGGCGCCGGGGAAGTCGGTAAACGGATTGTCCCAGGTCAGCGACGCAAGCTTGTTCGTGAAGAACGAGCCATACCAGGCAAGCGACAGGCTCAAGGGGCCGTCTCGATAGCCGACGCCGAGATCGAATGTGTCGGTTTCGAAGTCGAGGAAACGGGGAAGGAGGGTCGACTGGAAGAAACTGGAACCGGACACGATGTCGATGCCGTCCCGGGTCTCGCGCCGGTAATCGGCGTATACCGAGAAGCTTGACGAAGCGGCGACCTCGCCTCCCAGGAAGAGGCGCTTACGGTCGCTGCCGATCTTGACCGGCCGCAGCGATGCGTCGAGCTCGGTGAAGCCGGAGGTCTGCGACGCGCGCACCCAGCCGGGCGGCAAGGACAGCAATTCCGGCGTCGGCGCAGAGTAAACAGCAGAGGTCGTGTCGAACAGCCGGTACGGCAGCTCGTCGTAGCCGAGCGCGAAGTCGAAGCGGCCCGGTCGGCCGCCTTCGACGAGGAAAGCGCGCGAATCCAGGCCGAGATCTGCAGCGTACCAGTCGAGCCGGTAGTCCCCGCTGGCATAGTGTCCTTCGCCGTCGAGCAGCAGGTAGACGCCCGATTCGTCGTAGCCGCTGGCATTGCCGAAGCGATAAGCGTCGTCGGTGACGTATTCGGCACCGACGACGGCTTCAGCGCGGTAACCGCTCTCGAACGGACAGTATTCGCACTTCCATTCGCTGGTGTCGACCTGGCCCCAGCCGACCGCGGGCAGCGTCAGCGCGGCGGCGAGTGCGGACATTAGCGCTGGCTTACGCATGCACGTCATCGCATCAGCTTCGAACCGGAGGGGTGGTTGGAACCGTGCACCTGGGTGTGGCAGTTCAGGCAATTTCGGCCGAGCAGGAATTTCGACGGCGAGTTGTCCGGCAGGCCGTCGGGCCCGTAGGCGAAGCTGGGATGACCCGCCTGGGAGTGGCAAGCCTGGCATAACATCGGTCCGCGCAGGCTCAGCATGCCCGGGTGGTTGGAGCCGTGCGGGTTATGACAGTTGCTGCAGTCTTCCGACACCGGTGCGTGTTCCCACAGGTAGGGCCCGCGCTTCTCGGCGTGACAGTCGTAGCAGGTGGCATTCAGCGTCTGGCGCGCGAACAGCGTTTCCGACGGCTTGCCATGCGGATCATGGCAGCCGCCGCAATCCATTTTCCCTTCGCGGAAAGGATGCGAATAGGCCTTCAGCGTCTGCGAGCGCTGCTCCTTGTGGCAGTCGAAGCAAACGTCCGGCTGTGTCCCGGTACGCAGCACAGGGTCATGGGCAGCGTGGCTGTCGTGACAGTCTGCGCAGGCGACCTCGTTCGCGTCATGCCCGCTGCCGAGCCATGCCGTGCCCTCGGTGTCGGTGTGACATCCCAGGCACATGCTGTTTTGCACGCTGACTGCCGTGCCCGAGTCGGCGCCAAAGCGAATGACCGGCGGCCGTTCCTGGCCGCGACGAACCCGCCCGGCATGCGCTCCGCCAGGCCCGTGGCAGGCCTCACATTGCAGCTGGCCGGCGCCGAACGGGCTCGCCGGATCCGACGGTACTGCATGCGATGAGCGGAACAGGGCCATCACCTCCGGCACGTTATGGCAGGCGATGCAGGTGTCAGCGCCGCGGCGGCTGTACCCGGCATCCTCTTCGATCGACTGAGAAATCGCGGCAGGGGCCAGGAACAGGCTCAGAACGAGCAGCGCGAGGATTCGATTGCCTTTACCCCATATTGCCTGCATGCGCGATCCTGCTCATTTGGCTTCTATTGCGTTGTTGCGCCGACAGCAAGCTCTGTGGCCAGCGCGCCGAGCCGCTTCAGAGACCCGGATTATGATATTTCGACGTCTCGAACTGCGATCCCGTATCGTGACAGACGGCGCAGGCTTCCTGGCCATTAGGCAGGCCGGTTCCGCTGGAACCATCCACTGCGCCGCAACCCGCGCCGGTAATCGAGCATTTCAGCATGTCGATCTGCGCACCCTGCGTCTGGAAGTGCGCCAGCGCCGCGCTGTCCGTATGGCAGGTCCCGCAGGCCGCCGCGGTCGGCGTGGTCGCAATATCGTCTGTCCAGACGCGGATATCGTTACCGAGGCTCGTACTGACGGCACGGGCTGTAACCCGGGGGACATTGTAGCGATCTTCGGAATGGCAGCTTTCGCAATTTGCCGTGTTCTGGGGGAAGCGCACATGGCTGAATCGGCCTCCGGCGAACGTCGTGCTGCCGGTATGGATCGAGTGGATCATACGGCCGAAATGATAACCCTCGACGAGTTCGCCCGGGGGGCAGGAGCCGTCCGCCTGGGGATTTACGTCGCACACGGCCGCATCGCCGTTATGGCACAGCAGGCAAATCTCGTAGTTGCCATTGCGATTCCCGCCATGGAACTGGATCTGTTGATGGCATGCATCACATTGGGCATTTTCGAATGCGGCCTGGCGGGGTGTGCCGGCATAGAAAACTGCTGAGTCGACGGCTGCCCGATCATAGTCGGTCACACCGTCGGCATCCTCGAACTCCCAATAAGGGCGGCCACCGAGTGCGACGGCCACGTCACCGCTAAACGCTGTCGGCAAGGCGCGGAAGAACGGCACGCTGTAGCTGCCGTCAGGATTGGCGGAGCCACCGCCGTTTTGAATCGCATCCTTGATCGCGCCAAATCGCATGCGATACGGATAGCCGGTGTCGCGGAAGTTCAGGTCCTGAACGGCTTGGATTGTGAGGTCGTCGTTGATCCTGGCGCCGTGCACGAGACCATTTTCGTCGCCGCCGTAGTAATCGGCGGTCGCCCACTGCACGTAAAGGTTCAGACCTACGCTGTTCAGGGTGCTGTCGAACTCCGGCGCGGTGAAGATATCGTAAGGGACCCCGGAAGGATTCGCCGCGTCAGTTACCTTGGGATTCCTGACGATGAAGGTGACGATCGGCGTCTCGCCCGGAGCCGTGTTGATGACGTTGAGTATTTCGAACGAAAAGTTCCCGCCGTTGGCTTCCCTGACGCGCGCATCGCCGCGAATATTGCTGTGAATGGCAAGCGGCGGTCCGGCCCGCTCGACGGCGCCGGTGTGGCAAGTCGTGCACTGCGCGCCGTCTTCGACGAGGCCGAGGTCGACATCCGCCACGCTGTGATCGAAGAGATATTCCGGTGCGCCGGTCACCACGTCCGGATTCTGCGCCACCAGGCCGTCGGCGTGGCAGCCGCCGCAGGCCCCGGGGCTGGCGCCCTCGTTCCATGCGTCACCGTCAGGATGCGTCAACGATGCCGTGTGGCAGGTCTCGCAATAGGTCTGCGACTGGGGATAGTGCACCTCGCTGAAATCGTCGCCATCGACAATATACGGGACCGCGCGATCATGGCCCATGTGAATCGAGTGTGCGAGGTAGGCCATGTCGACGGATTCGCCGGAGTTCGGGTCGATGGAACCCGGATTGTGGCAGGTCACGCAATACTCGACGTTCTTGCGCTGGCCACCGTGCTCCGCGAATTCAAAGTGGCAGAACTCGCAATTATTCGTGTCCACGATGTTCTTCGTGATCCCGGATCCCGGACCGCCGTCCGGCACGAAATCGAATGGCAGGTTGTCCGGCGCCATGGCGCGGCGCGCGCCACTGTCCCGATCGAGCCGGATCTCCAGTGCAACGCGGTGGGTCAGGTTCGGCTCCCAGGTGACAGCAATGGGGGCCGTGACATCGGTCACGTCCGTGGCATAGGTATAGCGATACTGGCCGTTACCCAGCTCCTCGAGCGTCCCGTTGCGGTCATTGGTTGCCTGGATCGCGGTCGGTAGCACCGGGTTCGGCAAATCAGCGGTGGCCTCACGGTTGATGTAGCTCTGCCAGTAGGGCAGGCCTCCGTTGAAGCCGGGTTCTCCCGGAACGAGCTTGGCAAACGCGAAGCGAACCGTGCCGTTGGCCAGGCCAACGGCCGGGTTACCTGCGGCGTCCAGTACCGTGAACTCGACCTCGGGCGGGCTGCTGACGGTGACGCCGGTTATCGTTGCCTGCAGCTTGCCGTACGCAGCGATTTCTTCGGGCGTCAGGGTGCTGCCGTCACCGATGCCGACCGGTGCCGGCGGCGGCGCCGGCGGTCCCGGCGGGCCAACCGGACCTTGCGGGCCGGGCGGGCCGACTGCGCCGTCGTCACCCGTGCAGGCCCAGAGCGCCGCCATCGCCAGCAGCGTGACGATCGAGCGTATGCGCTTTTTGCTTGTCAGGGTCATGCGTTCCCCCAAATGCCGGTAAGCGGACCTGGCGGGCGTATTTGTAGTCTGGTTGTCATCCCGCCAGCGAGTTTTTATTGCCGCGAATTCAGAGTTTTATCAAATCTGCCTTGTTTTTCTCACCTCGGCAACTACCTACGGCGGGTGTTGCCGGATGCCGGGATTGGCCCGGATTCCCCCTATGTTAGGCCAAAACAGGTCGATTCGGCGAGTCCGCCGCCCGAATTCATCCGGCAGAACTTGAGGACGGCTGCGCCTTCTTGGCAAACTCGACCCGCATGACGCCCGCCCGACGAGCGAAACGAACGGATTCGACAGCACAACGCGGCAAGGCGTCGATTCCTCACCCGCATGGCTCGGTATGACTCATTGAATCTCGATGCGAGGCTTTCCCGGTATTTGCGCCGTCTCGGCCAGCGGCGTCTGCGGCTGTCGACGGCCGCCAGCGGGCTGCCGCCGCCCGCGGCCGGCCGCAACTATCTGCTTTACCTGCACATACCGTTCTGCAAGTCACTCTGTCCGTTCTGCTCCTTCCACCGGGTCATGCATGACCACGATACGGCGGGCCGTTATTTCGATGCCCTGCGCCGGGAGATCGACCTCGTCAGCGGTCGCGGCTACCGTTTCGACGAGATCTACGTCGGGGGCGGCACGCCGACCGTCGAAGCGGTCGAACTCGGCCGCACGATCCAGCACGTGCGGGCCGCTCACCCGCTCGAACGGGTTTCCGTGGAGTCAAACCCGGACGACCTCGTCGACAGGGTGATCGAACCGCTGGTCACCGCCGGCGTGAATCGCCTGTCCGTCGGCGTGCAGAGTTTCGACGACGGCTTGCTCAAGGAGATGCAGCGGCTCGATCCGTATGGGTCGGGCAGCGAGATCATCGCCCGCCTGCGGCGCGTCGAAGGCATATTCGACACGCTCAATGTCGACATGATCTTCAACTTTCCCCACCAGTCGGAGGAATCGCTGCGGCGGGACCTCGATATCCTCACGAACGAGATCGGCGTGGACCAGGTGTCTTTCTATCCGCTGATGACCTTGTCCGATACGCGCGAGCGAATGCTGCGCGCCGTCGGCGAAGTGGACTATTCACGGGAGGAATCCCTTTACCGGACGATCGTCGAGCATATGCTGGGCGCCGGTTACCAGCGTGCGTCGGTCTGGTGTTTCTCGCGCAAGCCCGGCATGTATGACGAATACATCGCCGAACGCGACGAGTACGTCGGTCTCGGCAGCGGCGCGTTCAGTCACCTCGGCGCCAGCCTGTACGCCAGCAGCTTTTCGATTGCCGACTACCTGCGCCTGGTCGACGCCGGATCGACGGGAACGGTCGGCACGCTGGACATGAGCGATCGCGACCGGATGCGTTACTACCTCCTGATGCGGCTTTTCGGCGGCGAACTCGCGTGGGACCGGGCGGAGGCCAGGTTCGGTCCGCGCTTCCGGCGCAGCCTGTGGCCCGAGCTTGCGTTCCTGGCCGCTTACGGCGCGGTGCGGGATAACGGCGACCGCCTGGCGCTGACGGAGAAAGGCGCCTACCTGTGGGTTGTGCTGATGCGGGAATTCTTTTCCGGCATCAACAGCCTGCGGGAGCAAATGCGGCACGGACTCGCCCCCGGGACGCGCAGTCCGGCGTAAGCGCTTGCGCCAATTACGTATCGTCATTGGACAAAACGGCTGAATAGTATCTAGTCTCAAGACATCGCAGGGCATATCCGGGACTTTCAGCACGCGGGTGCATCGACAGGGGTGGCGTGATGGTACAGGCAAAGCGATTCGGCTGGATGGTCGTACTGGCAGCGGTCTTTTGCGGACAGCCGGTGGTCGCGGATAACGGCGATGCGCTCGGGTTGTGCGTGAACTGTCACGGCGAAGACGGTATCGGGACTGACAGTAGCGTACCGATCATTGCCGGCATCCATGCCATCGTCCAGGAAGATGCGCTGTACGCGTACATCGACGGCGATCGGGACTGTGGCGATATGCCGCTGATGTGCAATATCGTGTCGCGGCTCAGCGAACAGCAGGTTGTGGAGCTTGCCGGCTACTACGCGGCGCTGCCCTTCCAGCCGGCAGGAGAGGATTTCGACGCCGCCCTTGCCGAACGGGGCAAGGCCACTCATCTCCAGAACTGCGCCATATGCCACGGTGCAAACGATCCCGGCGACGGGGAAGCCAGCATCCTCCACGGGCAACGCAAGGACTACCTGCGCTATGTCATGCAGGAGTATGCCGCGGGCGAGCGCGCGCAGCCGCCGCCGATGGAGTCCGCGATGCGAGCGCTGTCCGCCGAGGACATCGAGGCGCTGGTCAACTACTACGCCAGCGAAGGCCGCTGACGGTCGGCACCGGCGGCATTCTTCGCACCATGCGCGACATACCGACAGCGTCGACCGAGAACCGCCGCGCCTCGCGGGCGGCCGCAGCGTGCCGGTTCTTCATTAGCGCTGTCATCGCTTTGTCCCTGCCTGTCCTCGCCGGCCAGGCACAGGAAGAGGTTGACGCCGACGCGGCGGCCGAAGTCTATCCGGGCGCGCCGCCGGCCACGGTCATTGCGCGCAAAGATCAGCTCGTCTTCTATCCGTGCAGCCAGTGTCATGCTGCGATGACAACCGATACCACGGTCCGCGAACTGAACGTCATGCACGTCGCGGAGATCGATCACGGTCAAGGCAGGATCTGGTGCATGAATTGTCACGATAACGACGACCACGATACCTTGCAGACACTGCTCGGCGAGCCGGTCGATTTCGACGCGTCGCACCTCGTGTGCGGCGGCTGTCACTCCGCTCGTTACCGCGACTGGGCGTTTGGCGCCCATGGCAAGCGCGCAGACGACTGGCAGGGTGATAGAACCCTTTATGCCTGCACTGAATGTCACGACGCGCACCGACCGGCGATCCAGCCCCGTGCGCCAGAGCCGCCGCCGGCGGTGCGGTCCGGGCTCGAGCGCGAGCCGGGCCGGATCGAGAAACAGTTGCCCGGCTGGCGGCAGTCGCAGGAGGAACAGCCATGAGCGCAGCCGGCGATGACCAGTTCGACGCGGCCCGGCGCCGTTTCCTGTCCGGGCTCGGCATCGGCGCGGCGGCGGCGGTCGCCAGGCCCGCCTGGGGCGGTCAGACCTTCGGCGATGCCTGGGCGGACTTCTTCCAGAAGCATTACCAGGAGATGACGCCGGAGGAGATCGAGGACACGCTGTTGCGCATCGAGCGCAAGGCCGAGCAACGCTATGGCGCCGCGATCGATTGTCAGAACACGCCGGCGCAGCCGGGCGTGGTCTTCGGCTACGCGATCAACATCAGCCTCTGCAAGGGTTATCGGGACTGCGTCTCGGCCTGCGTCCATGAGAACAACCTCGGCCGCGATTCGCAGGTTGAATATATTCGCGTGCTGCAGATGGACCGGGGCGACTCGAACCTCGAGCATTCGGAGCACTACTACGACCCCGCCGAGGTCCCGGTCGACGGCAAGTACTACCTGCCGGTGCAGTGCATGCAGTGCGACGACGCGCCCTGCGTCAAGGCCTGCCCGGTCGACGCGACCTGGATGGAGCCGGACGGCATCGTCGTCGTCGACTATGACTGGTGCATCGGCTGCCGTTACTGCATGACGGCGTGTCCGTACTGGGCACGCCACTTCAACTGGACGGATCCCGAGATTCCGGCCGAGGAGGTGAACCCGGACACCCATTATCTCGGCAACCGGCCGCGGCCGCGCGGGGTGGTGGAGAAATGCCACTTCTGCATCCAGCGCACGCGCAAGGGCCGGCAGCCGGCGTGCCAGGAAGCCTGCCCGACCGGGGCGCGCGTCTTCGGCAACCTGCTCGACCCCGACAGCGAGATCCGCTACGTGCTGGAAAACAAGCACGTCTTCCGGCTCAAGGAAGATCTCGGTACCGAGCCAAAGTTCTGGTACTACAGCGACTGACGGCCATGAGGATGCTGCGCTTCATGTTCGACGGCGTGCGCGAGATGCTCCGCGGACCCAGCGCCTACTGGTTGTGGCTCGCGCTGCTGACGGCGATCGTGCTGGCGGGCACCTGGAGCTACGTCGTGCAGTTGCGCGCCGGGCTGGTCGTCACCGGCATGAGCGACCAGGTGTCCTGGGGCTTCTACAT
>JABAOE010000099.1_pt1 | contig 51634 bp, 52 predicted proteins | sample 7062141 | NCBI WGS metagenome assembly JABAOE01 (sample SAMN14538627, study PRJNA623070) | marine sediment metagenome | biome: marine biome [ENVO:00000428]; feature: marine pelagic biome [ENVO:01000023]; material: deep marine sediment [ENVO:00002113] | place: India: Gulf of Khambhat ... | reverse complement strand
AACTTCCTCGGCATGACGATCGGCCAGGCCGTCGTCTGGGCGTCGCAGGATATCGATCCGAAGCACACGAATCCCGAGCTGACGACGTCGGAGCCCTACGTCATGGGCTCACACGCAACGTGCTCGGGCGCTTGGGCAAGCGGGCCCGCCGATATCGCCCCGGACGACTATCAGTGGGGCTACAACCGCATGATGACGGTCGACGGCCTGTTCGGTGCGGGCGACACGATCGGCGGCTCGGCGCACAAATTCTCGTCGGGCTCGTTCACCGAAGGGCGCCTAGCGGCAAAGGCTGCCGTCAACTACATCAACGATATGGGTGGCGACAGCCCGCAAGTCAGCGAGCAAGAGTACGAGGACCTCAAGGAAACCGTGTTCAAGCCGCTCGAGAACTATGCGGTCGGGCGCAACGAGATCGTTGCCGGCACGGTTTCGCCGAGCTATCTGCTGCCGATTCAGGGACTACAGCGTCTCGAGAAGCTCATGGACGAGTACGTTGGCGGGATCAGCACGAATTACGTGACGAATGAGCCGTCACTGACGCGCGGGCTCGACCTCATCGAGATGCTCAAGGAGGATCTCGAGCATCTCGGCGCCGAGGATCTGCACCAGCTCCAACGTGCGTGGGAACTGCGGCATCGCGTTCTAGCTTCCGAGTGCGTGACCCATCACACGCTGTTCCGCAAAGAAACACGTTGGCCAGGCTATTACTATCGCGGCGATCACCCGAAGCTCGACGATGAAAACTGGCATTGCCTGACGTTGTCCAGTCGCGACCGAGAGTCCGGAGAATGGGCGATGGAGAAGGCGCCCATGCACAATATCATCGACTGAGGAGGCGGGGACCGCTCGGCCGCTCTGACGTCAGAGCCTAGCCAGCCTGTTCCTCGCGTTCTGCCATGCTCATCGCGCAGATCAGCGATACGCACATATTGACACCGGATTCCGACGAGCCAACTGCTACGCTGCGAGCCGATTGTCTGCGGCGCACGGTTGCCGACGTCAACGCCCAACGTCCCGATGCTGTTATTTTCACCGGCGATACTGTCCAGCACGGTCAAACCGCGGAGTACGCGCGCCTCCGTGAGTTGCTGGCGCCACTTGAAGCACCGCTCTACCTCGTGCCCGGCAACCGCGACGACAACGACGTGCTGCGCGCGTCATTTTCGGACAAGCGCTATTTGCCAATGTCCGGCGGTTTTCTGCACTACGAAATCGATGAGCAAGACGTGCGTTTCGTCGCAGTCGACTCGACCGCGCCCGGGGAGCGTAAGGGGCGTTTTTGCGCCGAGCGCCAAGCCCGGCTCGAAGCCGTCCTGCGTGAGCAGCCCGATCGCGCGACGCTACTGTTCATTCACCATCCACCGTTCGACGTCGACGATCACTATGTAGGCGGTTATCGCAGACCCGCGGAGGCTGCCGCGCTGGAGGACATCGTGGCGCGTAACCCGCAGATCGTCGGGCTACTCTGCGGCCACGTGCACTGGCTCGTCGCGCGGGAGTGGGCCGGCACACAGGCGCGCATCATGCCGAGCATCGCCGTGGACGTGCGCAAGGGCATCGACGAGCAGGAAGCTCAGGGGAGCCCGATCTATCTGCTGCACCGCGTCTCGGCGCAAGATGGCCTTATCAGCGAGCCGAGACACGTTCCCGCATGATTGTCGACAAAATCTCCGGTTGATAGCCTACAAAATTGCAAATTTTGCTTGATCTGGGCAAAATTGTCGACAATATTGGCTCCAAAGGCTCTGATGGCTCATATCGGAACGCGCTCTACCGAGCGTCCGGCCCCCGACGCGCTCCTGACTCAGATCGCCAGCTACGTCTCGGAATTCGATCCGACCGAGGACATAGCACGCGACACGGCGCACTGGTGTCTGCTCGATACGCTCGGCTGCGGGATTCTCGCGCTCAACTACCCCGCTTGCACGAAGCTTCTCGGGCCGATTGTGCCCGGTGCTGAGTTGCGTGGAGGCGCCCGTGTACCGGGTACGCGTTACGAGCTCGAACCGGTAGCGGCCGCATTTAATATCGGCGCGATGATTCGTTGGCTCGACTTCAACGACACTTGGCTCGCTGCGGAGTGGGGCCACCCGTCGGATAACCTCGGCGGAATCCTCGCGCTTGCCGACTATCTCAGCCGAAAGCATGTTGCGCGCGGCAATGAGCCGCTACGTATGAGCGATGTTCTGACGGCCATGCTCCAGGCGCATGAGATCCAGGGTGTGCTCGCGCTGAGTCATTCGTTCAATCGAGTCGGACTCGATCACGTTCTGCTCGTGCGAATCGCCACGACAGCCGTGGCTACACGCATGCTAGGCGGCAGCCAGGAACAGATCGTCAACGCGATCTCCAACGCCTGGATCGACGGGGGCGCCTTGCGAACCTATCGCCATGCGCCTAACACGGGATCGCGCAAGAGCTGGGCCGCGGGCGATGCGACCAGCCGCGGCGTGCGCCTCGCGCTCATGGCGCTTCAAAGTGAGATGGGCTACCCATCGGCGTTGACGGCCGACGCGTGGGGATTCCAGGACGTGCTTTTCAACGGCNNGAGATGGGCTACCCATCCGCGTTGACGGCCGAGGCCTGGGGGTTCCAGGACGTTCTTTTTCACGGCTCGCCGATCGAGCTCGACCGCGAGCTCGGCTCTTATGTGATGGAGAACGTGTTGTTCAAGATTTCTTTCCCGGCCGAGTTTCACGCACAGACGGCGGTGGAGGCGGCAGTGACGCTGCACGGCCAAGTTCAGAGTCGGCTCGAGGATATCCGCGAGATCGTCATCGAGACCCAAGAAGCGGCCGTGCGCATCATCGATAAGACGGGACCCCTCGACAATCCAGCCGATCGCGACCATTGCCTTCAGTACATGGTCGCCGTGCCGCTGATATTCGGACGATTAACGGCGGACGACTATGAAAATGCCGTTGCCGAAGATCCACGTATCGATGCGCTACGAGAGAAGATGACCGTCACCGAGAATAAGCAGTTCAGTGTCGACTATCTCGATCCCGAGAAACGCGCGATCGGTAACGCCGTGCAAGTATTCTTCGACGACGGCACGCAATCGGAGCGAGTCGCCGTGGACTACCCGATCGGACACCGGCGGCGCCGAGACGAAGGCATTCCGTTGCTGCTTGAGAAATTCGAGCGAAGTCTCACTAGCCACTTTGATGAAGCACAAGTGAACCGCATTCTCGAGGCTTGCGACGACCGTGCGCGACTCGAGGCCATGCCGGTACACGAGTTCATGGGTCTCTGGGTCGCATAGCAATGACCGCAGAAATTCACAAGCATTCCGAAACCATCGCGAGCCGTCTGACCGAGACTCTGACCGAGGCCATTGTTTGCGGAGAGATACCCGCCGGCAAGAAGCTCAGTGAGCCTGACCTCGCGCGTCGTTACGAGGTGAGNNTTGCGGCGACTCGAGGGGCGCGGGCTCGTACGCCACGTTCCTCATTCCGGTGTACGCGTCGTCACGCTCGAACGGGACGAGATTTTGGAGCTCTCTAGGGTCCGTGAGGCATTGGAAGGCATGGCAGCTCGTCTCGCCGCAGAGCGTATGAGCGACGGGGAAATCGACGATCTGAGCAGACTGTTGGACGAGCACGAGAAAACCGTGGAGCGCACGCAGGGGCGGGAATACTTTCAGCAGGAGGGCGACCTCGACTTCCATTACCGTATCGTTCAGGGGAGCCGCAACGCCAAGCTGATCTCGCTGTTGTGCGGAGAACTCTATCACCTGGTCAGAATGTACCGATACCAGGCAAGCAAGAACCTCTCGCGACCGACGAAAGCGCTTGCCGAGCACCGTCGCGTCGTTGAGGCCATAGCTGAGCGGGATGGTGAGCTTGCGGAGCTACTGATTCGGCGTCACCTGGCGGCTTCGCGGGCAAGCATCGCCGATCAGCTGAGGGGTAGAGACGCGCTGGGGGAAGGCAGTGCCTAAACGTACGCTGCGAGCAGCGATGGCCCGGCAATGTCCGCTGCAGATCCCCGGCGCCATTAACGCCTACTGCGCGCTGCTTGCAGAAACAGCCGGATTCGAAGCCCTCTACCTATCGGGTGCAGGTGTTGCGAACGCATCGCTCGGGCTCCCGGATCTGGCCATGACGAGCTTGAACGACGTAGTCGAAGAAGTTCGCAGGATCAGTGGTGCGAGTGAGCTGCCGTTACTCGTCGACGCGGACACGGGCTGGGGTTCGGCTTTCAACATCGCTAGAACGACTCGGGAACTCATCCGCGCCGGCGCGGCAGGCATGCATATCGAGGATCAGGAGCAAGCAAAACGCTGCGGCCACCGGCCCAATAAATCCATCGTTTCTACCGAGGAGATGTGTGATCGACTTAGATCAGCTGTCGATGCACGAATGGATCCGGACTTCGTCGTCATGGCGCGTACGGATGCGTTTGCTCACGAGGGACAAGACGCTTCGATCGATCGCGTTCGTGCCTATATCGATGCAGGCGCAGACATGATTTTCGCCGAAGCGCTGTACACGTTAGACGATTACAAAGCTTTCACGAGCGCCGTCGATGTGCCCGTGCTCGCGAACATCACGGAGTTCGGTTTGACGCCGTGCTTCACGCTGGATGAGCTCGGGACCGCCGGCATTGCCATCGCGCTGTATCCGCTGTCCGCATTCCGCGCCATGAGCAGAGCCGCGCTGAACGTCTATCGGACGATTCTCGAAGAGGGCTCGCAGATGTCCGTTCTAGACACGATGCAGACGCGTGATGAGCTTTACGAGGTCCTCGGATATCACGCCTACGAAGAACAACTGGATCAGCTGAATGAATCTAGGGAGAAGAAATCATGAGTGCTCAAACTACCGGGTCCGGTTTGCGCGGCGTTTCGGCCGGAGAAACGGCGATCGCCACATGCGGCAAGGAAGGTTACGGGCTGACCTATCGGGGTTACGACATACTCGAGCTCGCTGAGGGCGCTACTTTCGAGGAGGTCGCCTACCTGTTGCTGCACGGTGAGTTACCGAGCGCAGCGGAGTTAGAGGCCTACAAGAAAACGTTGCAGGAGAAGCGCGAGTTGCCGACGCCGCTGTGCGAGGTCTTGGAGAGAATCCCGAAATCTGCGCATCCGATGGATGTTCTGCGCACGGGCTGCTCGATGCTCGGCACGCTCGAGCCCGAGCAGGATTTCTCGCAACAGCTCGATATTGCAAACCGGCTCATTGCTGTGTTTCCGGCGATGCTGCTTTATTGGTATCGGTTTGCACACGATGGCAAGCAGATCTCGAGCGAGACCGGCGAGGATTCGGTCGCGGGCCATTTCCTGCATCTTCTACATAATCGAGCGCCAACCGATCTGCAGCGTCGAGCCATGGATGTCTCCCTGATTCTCTATGCAGAGCACGAGTTCAACGCATCGACCTTTGCAGCCAGGGTATGTGCCGCGACGCTCTCGGATATGTATTCCGCAGTCACGGGCGGGATCGGCACTTTGCGCGGGCCGTTGCACGGAGGGGCCAATGAGGCTGCGATGGCGCTCATCCAGCAGTTCGATTCAGTGGAGAACGCACGGGACGGTGTGAAGGCGATGCTGGATCGCAAAGAGAAAATCATGGGCTTCGGGCATGCGGTGTACAAAGAATCTGATCCGCGCAACCAGGTCATCAAGGCATGGTCGAAGAAACTCTCAGAGGACGCCGGCGACAAAATTCTCTACGCCGTCTCGGAGGTCATCGACAATGTGATGTGGGAGGAGAAACGGCTATTTCCCAATCTCGATTTCTACAGCGCTTCTGCCTATCACTTCATGGGAATTCCGACGGAGCTGTTTACACCGATTTTCGTATGCTCTCGAATTACTGGCTGGGCTGCGCACATCATGGAGCAGCGCGCAACCAACAAGCTCATTCGACCAGCTGCGGATTACATAGGCCCGGAGACGAGGCCGTATGTGCCGTTGACCGAGCGCTCGTAAGAACGTGCGTGTAGTACGGAGATGACAGAGTCATTCGATCGAATCTATGCGGAGTCCACCGACGATCCGGAAGTCTTCTGGGCTCGCGCTGCCGGGAATCTGACCTGGTCTAAGACGTGGAATACGGTGCTCGACCGGTCCGATCCGCCGTTTTACCGTTGGTTCGAGGGAGGCGAGCTCAACACCTGTTTCAACGCTGTGGACCGGCACGTCACGGCGGGTCGCGGTGATCAGGTCGCGCTGATCTACGACAGCCCGGTCACAGATACCAAGAAGCGCTACACGTTCAACGACGTTCGGACCGAGGTTGCGCAGCTCGCCGGCGCGCTCAGCGGACTCGGTGTCGGCAAAGGCGATACCGTCGTGATCTACATGCCGATGGTGCCGGAAGCGGTTTTCGCGATGCTCGCATGCGCGCGCCTCGGTGCGGTTCATTCGGTTGTATTTGGCGGCTTTGCATCGAATGAGCTCGCGGTGCGCATCGACGACTGCCGCCCGAAGGTAATTTTGTCGGCATCCTGTGGCATCGAACCGTCGCGGCTGGTCGAATACAAGCCGTTGCTCGATCGCGCGCTTGAGATTGCCGAGCATCCGCCGAGCGTCAGCATGATCCTGCAACGAGCACAGCTTCTTGCCGACCTCGATCCCGAGCGAGACCTGGACTGGGAAACCGTCGTTTCCTCAGCTCAGCCGCACGACTGTGTGCCTGTCGGAGCGACCGACCCACTCTACATCCTCTATACATCCGGCACGACGGGGCGGCCAAAGGGTGTCGTGCGCGACAACGGTGGTCACGCTGTCGCGCTGCAATGGAGCATGCGTAACGTCTACGGCATCGAGCCCGGTGAGGTTTTTTGGGCTGCGTCGGACATCGGCTGGGTCGTCGGGCATTCTTACATCGTCTACGGTCCGCTTCTGAACGGAAACACGACGGTTCTCTACGAAGGAAAACCCGTGGGCACGCCAGATCCGGGTGCTTTCTGGCGAGTCATCGCCGAGCACGGTGTCGATGTCCTCTTCACTGCGCCGACCGCGATACGTGCTATCAAGAAAGAGGATCCCGAGGGCAAGCACGTAGGACGCCACAACTTGGGCTCGTTTCGCACGCTGTTCCTCGCCGGGGAGCGAACTGACCCGCCAACGTTGCGTTGGGCGCAAACGAACCTAGGCGTTCCCATCATAGATCACTGGTGGCAAACGGAGACCGGTTGGTCTATCTGCGCGTGCTGCATAGGCATCGAGGACATTCCTGTGCGCGAAGGTTCCGCCGGGCGGCCGGTACCGGGCATGTCTGTGCGCGTGCTCGACTCGGGTGGCGAGGAAGTTTCTCATGGTGACATCGGTGCGCTCACCGTGAAGTTGCCGTTGCCGCCGGGTACGTTCCTGGGTCTCTGGAACGCTGAGAACAGATGCCGCGAGGCCTACTATTCGACATTTCCGGGTTTCTACGACACGGCCGACGCAGGCTATGTCGACGAGGACGGTTACGTCTTCGTCATGTCTCGAACCGACGATGTCATCAACGTCGCCGGGCACAGACTCTCGACCGGCGCCATGGAGGAGGTGCTCGCGACACACCCCGACGTCGCCGAGTGCGCGGTGATCGGCGTCGCCGACGAGCTCAAGGGCCAGGTGCCACTTGGACTCGTCGTCTTGAACGCGGGCTGTGTCCGGACCGGAGAGGACATCGTGTCCGAGATCGTCGCGCTCGTTCGCGAACGCATCGGACCCGTTGCAGCCTTCAAGACTGCGGCAGTCGTCGCGAGGCTTCCGAAGACCCGTTCCGGAAAAATTCTTCGGGGTGTCATGCGCAAGATCGCAGACGGCGAGGATTGGAGCATGCCCGCGACGATTGATGATCCGGCGATCCTCGAGGACATCGGCGAGGCATTGACGGGCGTCGGATATCCTCGTTGAGTCGCTCGCCGCTGCCGTGGGACACGAGAGAGTGGCCGAGGCTTGGTTCTTGTTGTGTAGTCATTCGCGGCCTCGCAGCGAAATCCCGCTCGTTACGCCGGCGCGGTCGTCAATCGACGTCCGGTGCGCATCGCATCCTACACGAACGTCCTGGGCCGAGTGCGTTTTGTGCGAGAATACCGACGATGAAACGACGCAACCCACTCCTTGTATTTGCGGTCCTCACCGGCGCATTGCTCGCGAGTGTGTCCGCGCTCGGGCACCACAGCTACATCCACATCGACCGCAACGTGGTTGTCGGTTTTGAAGCGACCGTGCTGGATTTTCAATGGCGGAATCCGCATGTCTATATCCGCATTGGTGTCACGGATGAGGGCGGGGAACGGGCCGAGTGGGAGATCGAGAGCGGCAGCACGCCGATCCTTGCGCACAGCGGTTGGTCGGCAGATTCGCTCAAAGTGGGAGACGTCATCAGTGTGCGCGCACATCCAGAGCAGGGCAGCGGTCGCAACTACGCGCTCTTGGAATCCCTGACAACGGCCGACGGGACCGTCCTCAGGCAGGGCATACTGCCTTCGCAAGCCACAGAGACCACAGCCGATATCAGTGGCGTTTGGAAGTCGCGCCACGAGTCTTGGGCGCCGATCGAAGTGCTCAGCGCGTCGTTTGCCGAATTCGTTCGCGTGCCGTTGACAGCGGCTGGTCGGGCGTCAATCGACACGTACGATCACGATACCGAGAATCCGACCGCGGTCTGCAGCGGCTACGGTCTGCTGCCTGGATTGACGTCACCGCACTATCTGAATCAGTTCGAGATACTGGATGACCGCGTCATCCTCCGCGACGAATGGTTCGACGCAGAGCGCATCATTTACACAGACGGCCGCGAACACCCCGTCGATGGTGAGCGCACACGTCTCGGTCATTCAATTGGTCATTGGGATGGCGATACGCTCGTCGTCGATACACGACTCTTCGCGCCGCATCGCTCGCCTTATGGTATCGGTCTGGCGTCCGGGCTCGACAAGCATGTGACCGAGCGATACACATTGAACTCCGATGGGCGCAGCCTAACGGTTGAGGTCACGCTCGAGGATCCCGAGTATCTCGCTGAGAGCTTCAGCGGTACTTTGAACTGGGATTACACGCCGGACTTCGAGTTCTATCGCTACGACTGCGATCCGGAAGTCGCGACCCGGTTCAGTCCGAAATAGTCTTCTAGCGCATACCCCGGCGAAGATGCTCGATTCAAAGAAGAACGACCTGGGACTAGAGATGCGAATACTAGTTGGCCTGATAGCCGCCATGGCGTTCATCGCTAACGCGCCTTTGAACGCGCAGACGTCGCAGGAGCCCGATGTCGTCGTCGTTGGGGCCGGCATCTCTGGTTTGTCCGCAGCGCTGGAGTCGGCCCGAGGCGGTCTGAACGTGACTGTCGTCGACATGTGGTCGATCTTCGGCGGGCACGCCGTCATGTCGACGGGCGGTCTCTCGATCAGCGGAACCGAGTTTCAGCGCGAGCAAGGGATAGTCGACTCCCCTGACCTGCACGCCGAGGACTTCTTCGCCTGGGGCGAGGACGCCGACCCCGATTGGGTCGAGCACTACGCCAATAACTCCAGGACATGGATCGGTGACTGGCTCGAAGCTTTGGGAGTCGAATGGGAAGCCGTTTTTCAGCCAGCGGGTAACTCCGTTCCACGTTTTCACCTCACGAAGGGACGCGGTCTCGGGCTCGTCACTCCAATCTACCGCGAGGTGTTGCGGTATCCGAACGTGACCTTTCGCTGGAATTTCAAGATTACGGAGCTCATCGTCGAGCGGGATCGTGTCGCCGGTGTGCACGGAGAAGATCTGCGCACGGGAGCGCGGGACGAGATTCGTGCAGCCCACGTGCTGCTCGCCACCGGAGGCTTTCAAAGCAACCTCGAGATGGTCCGACGGTTCTGGCCGGACGAGCTCGAGGAGCCGACCGATCTGCTCGTCGGTTCCGGACTGAACTCGGAAGGCTCGGGTATTTCGCTTGCGGAGCAGGCCGGCGCTGCCCTTCATCGCATGGATCACCAGTGGAACTATCCCTGGGGCTTGCCACATCCGAGTTATCCGGGCGAAGGGCGTGCACTGAGCGCCAACAACCGAGCCTCGATCTGGGTCAACTTCCAGGGTGAGCGCTTCGTCAACGAGCAGCAGAGCCCTAGATACACGTTTCCAGCCGTTGTTGCGCAACGGCCGTCCAGTTACTGGGCAATCTTCGACGAGGATGGGAAAGGTAGTTTCTTCATCTCGGGAAGCGGCTGGAGCGATCCTGCGAGAGTGCAGGCCGAGGTCCTGGATAACGCTGATCTTACAAACACTGCGTCGTCCATAGAGGGCCTCGCTCACGCAATCGGCGTCGACAGCGCCACGTTGAACGCTACCGTGCGACGCTTCAANNTCGTCGAGCAGGGCGTTGACGAGGACTTCGGCCGCTTCGATTCCGACGATGACCTCCCAGCGACGGCGAAGATCGAGTCCGCACCCTTTCACGCCATCCAGTTTTTCCCCATGACACGCAAGAGCATGGGCGGCATATCCGTAGATCGGGCGACGCGTGTCGTGCGAGACGACGGTTCGATAATTCCGGGGCTCTACGCTTCGGGCGAAACCACGGGGTTCGCAGGCATCAACGGATCGGCTGGATTAGAAGGCACCTTCCTCGGACCATCGCTACTGACCGGGCGCGTTGCCGGCCAGACGATAGTGGCGGAGGTGGCCAAAACACGTGCGCTTAGCTTGCCGGAACCGATCGCATTGCCGATGGTCGCGGAGCGAGACGAGATCGATGCGGCCGACGCTGCGGCGTGCGGCGTCTGTCACTCGTTTCCGCAGCTTCTGAACGAGCGCGAGGGGTATGCACATTTCGAGCGCGTGCATAGGATCGTGCTCGATGAGCAACGAATTTGCACGACGTGTCACGCAGAGATGATCCCTTTCAATGCCTCGTCTCACCGGATCGACCGTTTCGCACAGACTGAAAACTGCATGCAGTGCCATCTGGCGGACGAGTCGGAATTGGTTACTCAATAGCTGAATGCACGCCTGCACGATCTCTGCCGTGAGCGAATCCGATCGGGCAACCCTGTATTAAGGAGTCACTATCCATGAACAAGAACATCGCCTTAGCCCTGTTTACCGTTCTCGCAACGTTTGCTTCTTCGGGCAGCTCGCAGATTGTCGAGCCGGAGATGCAGCACTACAGAGTTGGTGAGCTTCCCGCGACGCACAACGATGACGGCCGCGTGGTTCGCCGCGTCAATGCCGCGACCATTGGGCTCATTCAGGTCGAATGGCCTGCTGGCACCCGAACGACACCACACAATCATGCTGCGGAGCTCATCGTGTACCTCGTCGAAGGACGGATGCGAGCGTTCAGTGGTGGGCAGGAGCTCATGCTCGAAGCTGGAGACGCCGTCGTCTTTCCGGCATACGTCGACCATAGCTATGAGGCACTCGAAGACTCGGTTACGGTCGAAGCAGCCGGGCCCGGCTAGGGCAGTCAATGGCGTGCGGCTGCGTCATCGGCGCAGCCTAGCTGCACTGAACCGATTTCGACCATAACGGGGGGGGAATCATTGGGCTTTCTGGCTTATTTAGAGGCCTCTGCGTTCTCACAGTGGGTGCTGATCTCGATGCTCGGCTTCCCGACGCTGATTGCCCTGCATTCAGTCGGCATGGGGGTCGCCGTCGGCCTGTCCTTGATGGTTGCGTTACGCTTGAATCAGCTTCTTGTCGACTTTGACGCGCAACTGCTGCCGAAGTTTCTGAGTGTCGCCGTGTGGGGCTTCGTGCTGAATCTCGTCACCGGTATCACTTTGTTCGTCAGTCGCGGTCAGGACTACATCACGAGCGTTGTCTTTTTGTTGAAGATAGTACTCGTCGCCGTCGGCACTCTTATTCTATTCTGGCTCAAGCGTCGGCTTGGAGGTACGTCGCTGACAACTGACGTCTTGGTTGCAGACGGACTGGCGAGGCGTTTGTCGCTCGTTTGCGCGGCTGCATGGGTCGGGGCCGTCGTCACGGGCCGGTTGATCGCTTATTTGTCGGATTTGTACTGATGAACCCGACGGATTTTGCGTGGATTTCCGGCAGCCCGATTGCGGCGTGGGTAAACTCTTCGGGCTTGATCTGGCCGACGCTGGAAAGCATTCATTTCGTCAGCTTGTGCGTGCTCGTTGGCAGTCTGCTGATCATCGACCTGCGACTGATCGGCTTTTATCGAGAGCGATGCGCATCAACGGTAGAGGTATTGATCAGGCTATCGCTCGCGGCGTTCGCTGTGAATTTTCTAACCGGGGCGCTGTTCTTTGCCGGAAACACGCCGAAGTATCTGAATAACAATGCGTTCACGCTAAAGCTTGTCCTGATCGGGTTGGCGGGGCTGAACGCTGTTTTTTATCGTGTGCGCTTGGGTGACCTCGTCGATACCAACGAAGTCACGCGGGCCTCCATCAGCGTCGGCTATCTCTCTCTGTTACTCTGGACCGGCGTGATAATCTGTGGCCGTATGATCACGTTTTATGCCCGGTGACGTGCCGAGCATCGGTCAGATAACAAAATTCGAGAACAGTGACTTCCTTACGATCTCACTGCATATCAGGGGGATACACAAATGGTCGCATTAACAGTGAACGGCGTATCGCACGAGTTCGATGGCGATCCGAACATGCCCATCCTTTGGTTCCTGCGTGATGAGTTGAGGCTAACGGGCACAAAGTTCGGCTGCGGCATCGCCGCATGCGGCGCCTGCACAGTCCACCTCGACGGTCGAGCGATTCGCGCGTGCGTGACGCCTGTGAGTGCCGCAGAAGGATCCGAAGTTACGACGATCGAGGGCCTAGATCCGGATGGGAATCATCCCGTCCAGCGTGCCTGGCGCGCGCACAATGTTCCGCAGTGTGGCTATTGTCAGTCCGGCCAGATAATGCAGGCGGCCGCGCTCCTCGAAGCCAACCCTGATCCGTCGGACGAAGAGGTCGCGAACGGAATGCAAGGCAATATCTGCCGATGCGGCACGTATCAGCGGATCTTCGCCGCCGTTCGAACTGCAGCGTCGGAGGTGTAGCATGATTCCGATCAAGCAAGTCAGCCGACGTCAATTCCTGAAATCGACCGGCGTCAGCGCCGCGCTCGTGCTCGGTACGCAGATTCGACCCGATTCGATCTTGTCCGTCGCCCATGCGCAATCGGCGACTTCTATTGCGCCGAATCTCTTCGTAAGCATCGGCACGGACGGCACCGTCACGATTACCTGTAGTCGATCGGAGATGGGGCAGGGCGTTAGGACGGGTATCCCGATGATTCTTGCCGACGAGCTCGAGGCCGATTGGTCTCGTGTGAGCATCTGGCAAGCGCCCGGCGATGAGACGCGATACGACCCTGCAGGAAAAGACGGTCAAAACACGGACGGCTCACGCAGCACGCGACATCATTTCGACGTGATGCGCGAACTCGGCGCCTCAGCGCGTAATCTGCTCGAGCGAGCCGCAGCGCAGGAATGGGGCGTCGGTGTCGAAGAGGTCTACGCGGAGCATCACCGCATCTACCACACGAGCACCGGACGATCTTTCGATTACGGCGAGCTCGTAGACGCGGCCGCGACTATCGACTTGCCAGCTGATGGCGCCGCAGCGGCACCGCGCCTCAAGGATCCGTCAGAATGGAAATACATCGGACGAGATCTGCCGGTCGTCGATAACTTCGACATGAGCACCGGTGCTGCTACCTACGGCGCTGACGTCTCGGTCCCGGGCATGAAAATCGCCGTGGTGGCGCGATCGCCAGTGTATCGAGGGCGTGTAAGGTCGTTCGACGCGAGCGCGGCTCTGGAGGTGCAGGGTGTCGAGCAGGTCATCGAGATACCCGCGCTCGCCGAGGACCGGCCGGCGGAGTTCAGAGCACTCGGTGGAGTTGCGGTGATCGGAACCAACACGTGGTCAGTGATCGAAGGCCGGCGACGACTTCAGATTGAATGGGATGACGGCCCGTTTACGCGCCATGATTCCAGCTCTTTCGATGACGCCTTGCGAGCGTCGGCTCGCGCGGGCGGCACCGTCGTTCGCAGCCGAGGAGACGTTTCGCAGGCACTGGCGGATGCCGACACGACCGTCGAGGCAGAGTATTTNNTTCACACGCCCATGGAGCCACCCGTCGCGCTCGTGGATGCAACGGGTCGTCCGGTGCGCGTTTGGGCAGCAACGCAGGCGCCCAACGAGACCCGCCAGTATGTCGCAGAGGCACTCGGCCTGGAGAAGACGGATGTCGAATGCGAGATAACGCTGCTCGGGGGCGGTTTCGGTCGTAAATCGAAACCTGACTTCGCCTGTGAGGCCGCCATTTTGTCCGAAGCGGTCGGCGCCCCGGTGCGACTGCAGTGGACTCGCGAAGACGAGATTCAACATGGCTATTACCACGCGGCGAGTGCTCAGCACGTAAGCGCCGGATTGGACGCGGCCGGGAATGTGACGGCTTGGCATCACCGGGTCGCCTCGCCGTCGATCATGGCGCTGTGGAATCCGGCTCACCGAACGGGTTCCGCACTGGAAGTCGGCTTGGGCTTAGTCGATCTGCCGTTCGACAACCTGCCGAACCTACAGGTCGAAACGGGTGAGGCCGACGCAATGATCCGNNTGGTATCGCTCCGTCAATAACATCCAGCATGCATTCGCTATCAACTCGTTCGTGCACGAGCTTGCCGTCGAAGCGGGAAGAGATCCGTTGGACTTCATGCTCGAGCTAATCGGCGACGCCGAGGAGATGGACTTGACCGAGGACGGCGTCGAGGAGATCTGGAACTACGGTGATGCGATCGAGGATTGGCCGATCATGCCTGAACGTCTGTCGAACGCGCTACGGACCGTAGCCGCGAGCGCCGGCTATGGCAAGCCGACGCCGGCGGGTCACGGGCTCGGTTTGGCCTGCCACCGCTCGTTCCACAGCTATGTTGCGACCGCAGTGCATGTCGTCGTGCGTGACGATGGCGCGTTGCATATCCCGCAAGTGAACGTCGCGATCGATTGCGGGCGCTACGTGAATCCCGAAGGGATACGCAAACAGATCGAAGGTGCAGTGGTGTTCGGCCATACGATCGCACGTCACGGAAAGATAACGACGAGTGCGGGAGCCGTGGTGCAGAGCAATTTCCACGACTATCCGGTTACCCGCATGGGCGACGCGCCACTTGATGTTCGCGTGGAGATACTCGATGACTACGTCCATCTGCGCTCGTGTGGTGTCGGGGAGCCCGGTGTGCCGCCCTACGCCCCCGCTTTGGCTAATGCCATCTGCGAGGCAACGGGACGGAGACATCGGACGCTACCACTGACTGACGCCATGCTGTCAGCCTAGCGTGGGTACGCGAGGTGCCCGGATAGGAGATCCAGTGTCTCAGCGTGGCCGATGATATATTTCGACGATCGCGCCGACGGTCGATAACGAGGAGAAGACGATGGAATACAAGAAGAAAGTTCCTGCAGAAGCCGTAGACCTTTATACGCAATTTATTCATGGTGAGGTCAGTCGGCGCGATTTCTTGGCGGGCGTGCAGCGTTTCGCTGTCGGGGGACTGACGGCTGCTGCAATCGTCGAAGCACTCATGCCCAACTACGCCTTGGGTCAACAGGTTTCTAGGGATGACGAACGGATCACGGCGACCTACGAGACCGTTCCGTCGCCAGACGGACACGGCTTCATGCGGGGCTATCTCGTGCGGCCATTCAGCGCTGACTCGCGCAGTGCCACGCCGGCGCGACTACCAGGCGTCATTGTCATTCACGAGAACCGTGGCCTGAACCCGCATACTGAGGACGTCGCACGTCGTTTCGCGCTCGAGAATTTCATGGCGTTCGCGCCGGATGCGCTAACGCCGATGGGCGGTTATCCGAGCGATGACTACAGGGGCGGTCAGTTGTTCGATGAGATCGATCGCGATCTCATGACGCAGGATTTTGTCGCCGTCACCCGATGGCTCAGAGACCGGGCTGACTGCACGGGCATGGTCGGTTCGACCGGCTTCTGCTTTGGTGGCGGTATGTCCAACACGCTGGCCGTGTTGTTGGGTGACGAGCTCGCTGCGGCCGCGCCGTTTTATGGCAGAGCGCCCGCTTCCTTGGATGACGTATCTAATATTCGGGCCGCGGTTCAGGTACATCACGGCGCGCTCGACACGCGCCTCGTCAATGCCTATCCCGACTATGAAGCGGCACTGCGGAGTAACAACGTGACGTTCGAGGGGCATATTTACCCGGATTCCGTCCACGGTTTTTTCAACGACGCAACGCCGGAGCGCTACAACAGGCCCGCGGCGGAGCAGGCGTGGGCAAACACGATTGGTTGGTTCAATCGACATCTGCGTGACACTGCCGCCTGAGGCGCGGAGCTAGCGTCGGATGTCTGAAGTTCGCTCCCGCCGCGATGTACTGAGTCAGCTCGGCGCAGTCATCGCGGCGGTAGCCGCCTCCAAGTCGGTATCATCGCGTGCATTCTCGCAGCCGTCAGGGGCTGCCGCGCCATTGTTTGCCTACGTGGGATGCTTCACAACGGAAGAACGCGGCGCGATTGGCGAGGGGATCAACGTCTATCGTGTGGATCCGGTTTCCGGGAACTGGGACCATGTGCAGCTCGTTGGGGATTTGGCGAGCCCTTCCTTTTTAGCCATCGATCATCACAGCCGTTTTCTCTATTCGGTGCATGCTGATGAGCCCTACTCCTCGGCGTTTGCCATCGACCCCGCGAGTGGGCGATTGACCTACCTCAATCGTCAGGACAACGGCGGCATCAACGGCGTGCATCTCGCCGTCGATCCGAGTAATCGCTTCGTCGTGGTGTCGAACTATGCGTCCGGATCGATGGCCGTGCTGCCGATTAATCCAGACGGTTCGCTCGGACCACGCAGCGATCTCGTGGAGTTGCCCGGCGCCCCTGGTCCTCACCCGACACAGCAGACGAGCTCGCATCCGCACCACAATCCCTTTGATCCGCAGGGACGCTTTCTGCTTGTGCCGGACAAAGGGCTCGACAGAGTGTTCGTGTTCGGACTCGATATCGAGAGCGGTACGCTCGTCGCGGCGAATCCGCCGTCGGTCGTGGCACAAGCTGGTGCGGGACCCCGGCACGCCGACTTTCATCCGACACTGCCATACGCGTATGTGCTCAACGAACTGGATTCCACCCTGGCGGTCTACGCCTTCGACTCGCAGAGCGGCGAGCTAACGCGGGAACAGCTGTTGTCTACGCTGCCGGACAGTTTCACCGGCAACAACACGACGGCCGAGATTGCTGTGCATCGATCCGGACGTTTCCTCTACTGCTCGAACCGCGGTCACGACAGCATCGCGGCTTACGCGATCGATCAGACCAATGGTTCGCTGAGCCTCCTCGGTTGGACGCGCACCGGCGGTGAGCGGCCACGCTATTTCGGACTCGACCCTTCAGGCACGTTTCTCTATGCCTGCAATGAACGGAGCCACACAATTGTGACGTTTCGTGTCGATTCGGTGACGGGTGACCTAAGCCCGACCGGCCAGGTTGTGGAGACGGGGAGCCCAGTTACAATCGTTTTCGGAACGCCGACGGTATAAATCGCACACAGGAAGACAGAGACGATCATGAAGCGACAACTATTAGTCAGCGCGGTCATACTCGCGCTAGGCGGACCTGTGTACGGCCATCACAGTGATGCGGCGTTGGATGTCGAGACGGTACTGACCATCGAGGGCACGGTCACCGAGTGGTCGCTCAGAAACCCGCACAGCTATTTCGCCGTCGAGACGACAAACGATGCCGGCGAGACAGTTTCGTGGGAAGTGCAGATGGGCTCGATTCCGAGCCTCGTGCGGCGTGGGTGGACCAGAGATACGCTCGCGATCGGTGACCATGTCATCGTTGGCATCCACCCGGCACGCGACGGTAGGCCCTACGGTCTGATCGCTACGCTTGAGAAGGACGGTCAGGAGATCTCCTACGAGCCCCGCGCACTGCCGAGCGTCGCAGCCAGCACGACGACGCTCGAGGGCGTCTGGATCGCGGATCGAGAGCGGCTGCCGGCCGATTATCCTGGGGGCCTCAACGAGCTCATGACGCGCGATTTGGTCACGACCGAAGCGGGCCGCGCCGCTGCCGAGGCGTTTGATGAGAACTCGCTTGAGAATCCCGAGCTCTCGTGCATCACCAAACCAACGCCGGGCGGATTGATTTACACGGACCTGTTCCCGATGGAAATCGAGTTCGTCGAGGAAGATCAGGTCATCATGATTCGGGGTCAGTATTTCGATCAGGAACGAACGGTCTATATGGACGGGCGTGCTCATCCGCCGGCGGATGAACGAACCCATGAGGGCCATTCGATCGGCCGATGGGACGGCGATGTGTTGGTCATAGACACGGCGAATTTTGCCGACCACCGCTCGCCTTACCAGAACGGCGTGCCGTCGGGCGCGCAGAAGCATGTCGTGGAGCGCTATGAGTTGCTGGACGGCGGGACGCACCTGCGGCTCGATTTCACGCTCGAGGATCCGGAGTACATCGTCGGGACGATGACGCACACGCGGGATCTGGCGTACTCGCCGCATCTGCAAATGACGCCGTTCAATTGCGAGATCGAATCGACGCGACGCTACTTGCCGCCCGGGTCCCTCTAAGCGATCAAGTCAGATGCCGACGAGCCGCGGCAGCCATGTCGCGATCGCGGGTATGTAGCTGATCAGCAGCAGCGTCACGAGCGCGATGCCGATGAACGGCAGAACGCTTCGCGCGATCTCGTGATACGGCAGCTTGAACGTTGCCACGCCCACGAACAGGTTGAGCCCGAACGGCGGCGTGATCATGCCGATTGCGACGTTGAAGACGATCACTGCACCGAGATGCAGCGGGTCGATCGAAAGCGCCAACGCGATCGGATGAAACAGTGGTGTGAGCACTATGATCGCGGAGTTCGGATCGATAAACATACCCGTGATCAGGAAGACGAGATTGACCGATAGCAGGAATCCTGTCGTTCCCGTGTTGCCCATGAGACCGGCAAGCGCCTGTGGTACGTCCTGTAGTGTCAGGAAGTAGGCCATAGCTGAGCCCGCTGTAAGCAGTACGAGTAGCGAGGCGATGACAATCGAGGATCGAGCCGTGGCCTCGTAGAGCCCAGCTAGATCCAGCTTGCGATAGACGATCATCTCGACGAACAGTGCATATACGCAGGCACCCGAGGCGGCCTCGGTCGGCGTGAACGTGCCCGCATAAATGCCGCCGAAGATGATTGCGGGCAGGCCTAACGACCATCCTGCATTTCGCAGCGCCGCGTAGCGCTCATGCAACGATGCGCGTGATTGGCGCTCGACACGCCGGCTGCGTGCGTACGCATAACAATAGACGGCAAGCAAAAGCATGAACACGAGCCCGGTCCCGAGGCCCGCCAAGAACACGCCGCCGACCGAGCTCGTCGTCGCGAGCGAATAGAGGATCATCGCGACGCTCGGCGGGATCAGCATCGCGAGCGTCGATGCGCAGAGAATGAGACCAGCCGCGAAGCCACGGCTGTAGCCTTGATTAACAAGCGCAGGATAGACAATCGGCCCGATGCTGACGATTGCGGCCTGGCCGATGCCTGAAACGGCGCCGAACAGCGCACAAGTCATCGCCGTCGTTATCGCGATACCACCGTGGAGGTGCCCAACTGTCGTTTGAACGAGGCGCAACAGGCGCTCACCGATTTCGCCTCGTGAGATGATGTCCGCAGCGAACATGAACAGCGGGATCGCCAGCAGGCTGAACTTGTTGATGCCCTGCATCATCTGCTGGGTCAGCGCCATCGCTGGCAGAGGCGGCCCGAATAGCTCGAATGTCACTAGCGTTGGCGCAAGGATTGCGATAAAGACCGGTGCGGAAATCAGCAGTAGGAACAACGCGACAAAGGCGAAGAGCACAGTAGCCATCGCTTATGCGGCCTCGTCCGTCCGATTCGTGCCGGCGAGGGCCTGCATCGCAGCTTGGAGAAACGCGAGCGTCATGAGACCGGCGCCGATCGGCACGGGCAGATAGAACAGTCCGGACGGGATCTCGAGCATCGGATCGATCTGTCCGCTTGCGAATCGCGTCCACGTGAAGGCGGCGCTGAGCCAGGCGACCCATGCGCAAGTGACGGCGCTGAACAGCCCGACGAAAACAGTCAGTTGCTCGACGACGCGCTCTGGCACTAAGCGGCGCACGACATCGACCGTGATGTGCATGCCGGAACGAACGGCGAGATAGGCGCCGAGAAACGTCAGCCAGATTACGAGCAGGCGTCCGAGTGCGGGCCCGCCGACGAACGACACGTTCAGCACGCTACGCCCGATCGAATTCAGAAATAGCACGGCTGTCATCGACAACAGCGCCGCAACGACAATGACGCGCACGACGACGTCAATGGCGCCAAGCGCACGCTCGAACCCCTGGACGGCACCTTTCACGTCAGCGATCTCGCGTGCCGCATCGGCGCGCGACCGCGCAGATGCTCGACTCAGTTTTCATAGAATGCGATCTCTTGCTCGAGTCCCTCGAGCAAGATTCGACCGCGCTCACCGTTCTGATCGATGTAGCTTTGCTTGATTCCCGGTAGCACGGCATCGCGCATCTGCTCCCTCTGCACTCGCGTCGGTGTCACCATCGTCACGCCGCGTGCCTCGAACGCCGGCAGTGCGAGCTCTTCGATAACCGAGTATGTGAGCTCTACCGTTTGACGGCCTCCGGCCTCGACAGCTTCGCGAATGGCTGTCTGGCAAGTCGGCGTGCGCGCATCCCACCAAACCTTCGAGACCATGATGACGTTGTCGAGCACGCCATGGTTCGTCAGTGCCGCGAATTCTTGGACCTCGAAGAACTTCATGAAGAAGTTCAGATCGATCGGATTCTCCTGCGCGTCGATTGCGCCGTTCTGTAGCGCGCTATAGGTCTCGGCGAACGGCATGCCGACGGCGGTGAGGCCGAGCAAGCGGCTCTGCTCCTTGAGCACCATGGAGGGCATGACGCGGACCTTGAGGCCCGCGTAGTTCTCATACCGATCGAGCGCGCGACGATTGCTCGTCCATATCTTGTAACCCGTGTGCCAGATTGCCAAAGACACAACGCCTTTCTCCTCGGTCGTGTCGAGCAGCGCGCGCATGGCGTCGCTGCGATGCACGCGCTGCAGGTCCTCGAGTCGCGGCGGAAAGAAAAATGGAAAGTCCAGGATCCCGACGAGCGGCTGAAAGCCGACGAGGAATGCGCTCGGCAGGATCACGAGCTCGATCGAACCGATCTGTAGTCCCTCGATGAGGTCGGTGTCGCCGCCGAGCTGGGCTGCGGGAAATACGCGCGCGGCGATGTTGCAGCGCGGATCGGCATTCAAGAGCTCGGCCATCGTCGTCGCGCCGCGTCCGCGCGGCGCCACGCCCGGAACGACGTGACCGATCTTCATCGGCACTTGCGCCGATGTTGCCGCGCTCAAGAAAAGCGCTGCGATCGCCATTAGGCTACGTTGGCGACCACGCGAGCGGCGCGTTCGTCGCCGCGGTCCGGATCGTGCTTGCGCCGGCTCCTCCATGAACCTTTATTTCTGGCTCAAATACCAGTCGAGAATCTGTGAGCCGGTCCAGAATAGAACGCCCGGCTTGCGACGGATCGTCTCGTAGATCTTGCGGAAGTACTTGATCCGATGTGGTACGCCGACGATGTAGGGGTGGCACGGTAACGCCATGACGCGCGGCTGCGTGAGAGAGTCCTCGTAGAAAGTCTCGAACTGATCTAGCGCGCGATCGGCGTACTCGGAGGCCTTGTGATGCTGAATGAGCATCATCGCGACGTCGTTCGTTTCCTGCGTGTATGGAATGTTGACGATGTTGCCGGCGCGCGTCTTGAGCTCGACCGGTTGGTCGTCGAGCACCCAGTCGGCGACGTACTCGAAACCTTCTTCCTTGAGAATATCGACGGTCTCATCGGTCTCCGTCAGCGCAGGCCCGAGCCAGCCGCGCGGGCGCTTACCCGTGAACCTTTCGATGATGTCACGCGTCTTCTGAATGTCTAGGCGCTCGTCCTCGACCTTCTGCATGCTGAGCTGCGAGTAACCGTGGCCCATGAACTCCCAGCCCGACTTGAGCGCCTCCTCGGCGATCCGCGGGTAGACTTCGCAGACGAGACCGTTGAGCGCGAGCGTCGTCGGCACCTCGAAGGCGTCGAGGACCTCTTTCANNCCGTACTCGTGCCAGGCCCAGTTCGGCACGTCGGGGATCGGCGAGCCGCCGGCCGGCGGCGTGATCACCGTGCGGGGCTGTGGCTTCGTGCTGTCCCAGACCTCGACGTTGACGATCGTCCAGACGACCATGCGCGCGCCGTCCGGCAGCTTCGGCACGGGGCGGTCGATAATGGCGGAATACTCGAGGCGTTCGTCTGGGCGCATCTTATTGGTCTCCGACTGGGCGAATTGCCAGCGCGAAGTTTACAGAGTCCCTGCCTGGCGGGAAAATGGCTTGCCCAGCGCGGGCGGGGCAGCGCGCGCCGGGCGCCTTCGGTTGACAGCCATGCGGCGCAGGGCTACCGTCGAGTTGCGCTCGCCAGCGATTGGCGGGTTGCGAAAACCAAATAAGATCGCAGGGGAACTCACCATGAACCGTTTTGCGCTCGCGCTCGCATCGGCGCTGCTCTTCTCTTCGCCGCTGCTCGCTCAGCAGCCCTTCAAGCTCGGCACGTTCGAAGATGCCGGTAACACCTACCTTGGACTCGTGCTCGACGATACGCAGGTTGTGCATATCAGCCAGGCAAACAACGCGCTGCCAGGCGTCAAGCCACCGATCCCGACAGATATGACCGATCTGATCGTGCGATACGACGAGCTCCAGCCACGGCTGTATGCGATTGCCGAGGCCGCCGCTGCCGGCAGGCTCGCCGCGCAGACTAAAGCTGTTGGCGACCTAAACACGCGTCCGCCGCTGACACCGAACATCATCTATAACGCTGCCTCGAACTACTCATTGCATGCTGCAGAGATGGCTCGACGCACGGCTGCGGGTCGAGGTGGAGCGACGCCGCCGATCGACGAGACGCCCGTCCCCGATCCGATTCCGGGTATTTGGGAGCGTGAAGCGGGCGATACGCGTCAGAATCCGTACATTTTCTTGAAGCAGGCCAGCACGGTCATCGCAGACGGCGAGGCGATCCAGGTACCGCCGCAGCGCAACGAGCTCGACTGGGAGTGCGAGCTCGCGGCAGTTATCGGTCGACCGGCGCATCGCGTCATGGCTGCCGACGCTGAGGACTATATTTTCGGCTATACGCTCGAAAATGACGTGTCTGACCGCGGTGGGCGCGGTGACGGACGCATGGGCACGGATTGGTTTCTGCAAAAGAATCACGACACGTTCGCGCCGCTGGGTCCGTTCATCGTGCCGAAGGAATTCGTGGAAGATCCACATAACCTTACGCAGACGCTGACGCTGAGCGGCACGGTCATGCAGGATTCGAACACGGGCTTCATGACGCACGACACCTTCGATATGTTGCAGTACATCTCTCACATTACGACGATGCAGCCCGGCGACGTGTTCGCCATGGGAAGCCCGTCCGGCGTTGGCACAGCGCGTGAGACGCCGATCTACATGAAGCACGGCGATACGGCCGTCTGTTCGATCGATACGATCGGAACGCTGACGAACCCAGTCGTCGACCCGAGCATGTAGCCTGAGAATCTCCGAAGGGCCGGCCTGTCGAGAGACGGGCCGGTTTTTTTATTGGTTGTTTCTTTCGAGCTCGAGATAGGCTTGGCATTCGTACTCGAGCAGGCGCGCATTATCTTCTACGCGCCGATAGAGCGGCATACGCATCTGCCAGGGCTCTGTAAAGACTTCGGGATCTTCGATCGTGACCTCATAGAGTAAGTGGTCCGGGCTCGTGCGGGTCAAACGCTCGACAACGTGCAACGCATCACTGTGGAAATTGCCCGAACGATCAAACCAGGTCTGATCCGTAAAGTTCACCGAGTCGATGACGAGCGTTTCGCCTTCCCAGTGACCGCGGGAATCCCCCATCCAGAAAACCTGAGGGAACGTATCGGGGTGTTCGCTGTCGAGGTAGATCTTACGAACCGTGTGGACGTATTCCGACAGTATCGTGACCTGCCCCGGAGTCTGCAGGATTTGAAATGGGTAAGGCATATACATGATGCGTGGCGTGCCGACCATCTTGCAGCTCGCCTCGGGATCGTCGGTCGCGCGGTTGCGATAGTTCTCCTCACGCTGTGCGAGCGCCTCCGGGCGATAAGGGATATCGTTGCCGACGACGACACCTTGGCCCGCCGGTACGCCCAGCTCGGCCGTGTGGTCCTGGATGTTCCAGACCGCCGTATGCATCGTTTGCCAGATACCCTGAATATCGGGATCACCCAGCGATGTGCGCGGCGCAACGTAGTCGTCCGTTGACTCCTGTGCCGCCAGGGTGCAAGCGAGCAGAGTCGCAGCGGCAATGGTGGAGATTCGTTTTGTTGTTGATCTCATTGCGTAGCCTCCCTGGCAGCATTGGCTTCCTCCGGGCTCACGCCTGGGAAGACGCGAAAACCCGCGGCTCTGGAGATTCCCATGAGGGCCTCATTGTTTTCCCAGCACGCGAGCTCGTCTATTTCGTAGTTTTCTACGTTGCTACGCCGGTATGGAAAGGCGAGCGTGAACGGACGCGTGAAAACGTTCGGATCTTCGACAGTCACTTGGTAGTGCAGCGTGTTCTCATCGACGAGCGTTAGCCGTTCGACGACGTGTATGTCCTCGGTATAAAACCGTCCGCGTTGATCGAGCCACGACATCGCGCTCTGATTCGTCGTCTCGATGACGAGCGTGTTGTCCTCCCAGTGGCCGTTGGAGATGCCGTTCCAGAGGCGGATGTTCTCGCCCGGTGCGGGCCGTCCGCTGAGGTCGATGATTCGGTAGCCATGGACGTTGTAGGACAGAATCGCGAGATGGTCGGCTGCCTGTACGATCTGTCGCGCGCCACCGTGATACATCCCGTTCGGCACGCCCGGGAGCATGCAGGCTGCGTTGTGGTGGAAGTAACGTTGCGGGTGCTCGCGCCGGCGCTCATCGGCCCAGGCCTGCATCGGTACGCGGCCGTCGGGCGGGTCGACGATCGCTTGCGGGCCGCCGAGATCGTCTAGCGTGCGTGGATGCTCCTCGAGATCCTCAAGCGCCCCGCGACCCTGACCGCCCGGAAGGATCCACGCACCCCCGAGGTCCGGGTACCCGTCGGCCGTGCGTGGCGGATCGAAAGATTGTGCCGCTTCGAGCGCGCAGGGATGAAACAGGACTGGCTCGTTGTCCGGGCATACCGATTCAGCAATGAAGCTCTGCGCATGGGCCTTCGATGGCAGTGTCGATGCAGCTGCTCCGATGGCCGCCAGACAGGCGATTCCGGCGACGAGAGAGTCCTTCACGTGGTCTTCTCCTTCAAGACGGTTGCGCTTCTTAACTATCGGTCGCGCATTTGCGGCTTGATTCTTCCTACAGCTAGTCATTATCTTAGCCGTGAGATACCGATAATACGGGAATGCGTGAAGACCCACTATGGGCGCCGTCATTGCCAATCAGGAGAACTCGTATGAGTCCCAGAATTGTTGCCATCCTATCGCTCGCGGCGGGCTTATTTCTTTGGGGCCTGCCGTCGTTCGCGCACCATGGCTCGAACGTCGTCTACGACCTGACGAAATCGATCACCGTGACGGGTACCGTCGCACGCTTTCAGTTCGTCAATCCGCACACGCTCATTTTCGTCGAGGTGACGGGCGAAGACGGCGAGGTCGTGGAATGGCTCATCGGGCTGCCAAGCGCAGCTGGACTCGGTTCCAGGGAAGGCTGGACCCGGGATACACTGCAACCGGGCGATGAGATCACGATCATCGGTGCGCCGGCTAGAAGCGGTGCACCGTCGCTGTGGACCGAGCAGATTACGCGCGACGGTGAGCCGATGCTCGGTGCTCGGTACACGGGCTAGTCTGGGCAGAACTGGAACCTGCGTTCCGGTTGGCCCCGTCATGACATCATGTCCCGGTGCTCGTCGCAGAGTGCCGCGGTGGGGGAGTCTAGAATCATGCGAAGCGGATTTCGTCGCGTCCTGGCGTCGAGCGTCGCCGCGTTGGTGTTCGCGGCGTCGTCTCAAGCTCAGGTTGGCGACTACACGGCGCCACGTGCGGCAGACGGACATCCGAATCTGAACGGTATCTGGCAGGCGCTCAACACGGCCCACTACGATCTCGAGGCGCATGCGGCACGACCTGCGCTGGCGCTCACGACCGCGCCGCCCCGCGCTGAGCCGCCGGGCGTGAATCGGGCGACGCCCGTCGCCATGCCGGCGCCAGAAATTCGGGCACTGGGCGCGGCCGGCGGTGTGCCGGGCGGAGAGAGTGTCGTCGTCGGTGGAGAAATACCGTATCAGCCATGGGCTGCTGCACAGCGCGATGAGAACGCGGCGAACTGGCTCGAGCGTGATCCGGAGATCAATTGCTATATGCCAGGCGTGCCGCGCGCTACCTACATGCCTTATCCGTTGCAGATTCTTCAGGGTACGAACGAGATCCTGATCGCCTACGAGTTCGCCGATACGACGCGCACGATTTTCATGACCGACGTCGGTGACAGTCCCGAGCCTACGTGGATGGGTTGGTCACGGGGTCGTTGGGAAGACGACACGCTCGTCGTAGAAGTCACCGACCTCAATGATCGTACGTGGTTTGACCGAGCCGGCAATTTTCATAGCGGTGCGTTGCGCGTCGTTGAACGCTACACACCGATGAGCCCGTATCACCTCATGTACGAAGCCACGATCGAGGACGCAAACGTATTCACGCGACCGTGGACGATACGCATGCCACTCTACCGTCGTCTCGAGACGGGTAAACAGCTGTTCGAGTACAAATGCGTCGAGTACGTTGAGCAGCTCATGTACGGCGACCTCGGCGTCATCGATCCTGAAACCGGCGAGCGCAACGAGTAACTGAGGAGAAGCGCAATGATTGGCCGAAAACGAAGCGTTTCCAACCGAGTCCTCGCGGCCGTAGTCACGACCGCAGCACTCGCAGCTGGGCAGGCATTCTCTCAGGAGCCCGGAGATTGGGCGCAGCCGCGCACGGCTTGGGGTGACCCGGACTTGCAGGGCGTTTGGCGCTACGAGGGCACGACGCCGCTCGAGCGACCTGACGATCAGGCAGGGCGAACAACGCTAACAGACGCGGAGCTCGCGGAGATCGAACGCATTGAGGCAGAGCGCGCTGCGAATCGCGAAGCAGGTCTCGACGGTGTGGCGGTTGGCCGGCGCACGGTCGAGGAATCACCGATCCGAGGCAATGAGTNNCAGGATCATGGCCGCGCACGGCAGGCCTATGCCCAGACGTCGCTGATCGTCGATCCACCCGATGGCAAGCTGCCCTACACGGACGACGCGCGAGTCGCGGCGCAGCGATCCAACGCGCGCTACGGGGTCGGCCCGTACGAGTCCTATCTCGATCCCGATACAGGTGAGCGCTGCTTGACGGACGGTATGACTGCGCACATGTGGCAGGGCCCTAACGGAGGACACAACCGCATCGTCCAGAGCCCCGGCTACGTGACCATTCTGCATGAGGAGTATCGCGATCGACGGATCATTCCCGTCGACGGGCGCGAACCCGGCTCGACGCCCCAGTGGCTCGGAAACGCGACTGGCCGGTGGGATGGCGACACACTCGTCGTCGAGACCACGAGCTTCCTCGACCGGACGAATTATGAGTGGGCGAGCATTTGGACGCGCACGTCGGAATCGCTACGAATCACTGAGCGGTTCAGGCGCGTGAGCGAGACTGAGATGCAGTACACGATCACGGTCGAAGATCCGAAGACCTTCACGCGGCCGTGGACCGCGGCCGTGCCGATCACGCGACTGCCGGACGGCATACAGATTTACGAATACGCCTGTCACGAGGGCAATCGGGCGATGCCGAATCTTTTGAGCGCCGGGCGCGCCGACGCAGGTTTGGAGCCGTCGGCCAACTAAAGAGGGAGGGGGAGAATATCATGCGTATCGATCTTATTGCGTTCGTCGCTGGACTTGGCCTCGCCGCTGGTGCTGTGCAAGTGTCGGCGCATCACGCGTTCGCTGCGGAGTTCGACGTCAATCGGCCCATCACGCTCGAAGGGACGGTCGTAGAGCTCGAGCTCATCAATCCCCACTCCTGGATCCACCTTGATGTGACTAGGCCCGACGGAGCGGTCGAACGATGGATGATCGAAGGCGGCCCGCCCAATGCGCTGTTCCGCCGTGGCTTCACGCGCGCTGCGTTGCCAATTGGCTCGGAGATCATCGTCGAGGGATTCCAAGCCAAAGACGGCTCCTTCCGCGCCAATGGTCGGGATATCGTATTCACGGACGGACGCACGCCGTTCACAGGATCCTTCGGCGTCGGGCCGGACGGTCGCTAACGTGATTTTGCGACGGACGTTCGTGCGTAGCGTTCTCCGCTACGGGTCCTCGATTTGCTTGGTCCTATCCGGCGTACTTGCGGGAGAACTTGCAACCGGGCAGGGCTTACCCGCGGCCGATCCTGAGACCGTGGGCCTATCGTCGCAGCGACTCGAGCGTATCGAAGCGTTGATCGATCGCGCGATCGACGCCGAGGACATCGCCGGCGCCGTGGCGTTAGTCGCACGTCGCGGCCGCATCGCGTACTTCGAGTCGGTGGGTATGGCCGACATTGACGACGGCGAGCCGATGACGACTGACACCATCTTTCGCATTGCGTCAATGACCAAGCCCGTCACGAGCCTTGCGGTCATGATGCTGCACGAAGAAGGGCACTTTCTTCTGAGTGACCCCGTATCCCGATTCATTCCCGAGCTCGGCGACCTCGACGTCCTGGTCGCGATGGACGGCAGCTCCGAAACGGCGGGTGCCGAGCGCGAGATAACGATTCAGCAGCTACTCACGCATACGTCCGGTATCAGTTATCGGTTTGCCACGGGCACGCCGGCGAGGGATGCCATCGCGCGCTTTTACGTAGACGCTGGAATCTCAGATGGGCTTACGCAAACGCAAGGCGAGATCTCCGACCTGAGTAGAAAGCTCGGTACCGTCCCGCTGATGTTCGAGCCCGGAACGCAATATCAGTACGGTCTCTCGATCGATGTGCTCGGTCACCTCGTAGAGGTTGTCTCTGGTGTGACGCTGGCGGAGTTCTTCGAGCAGAGGATCTTCGAGCCGCTCGGCATGCGCGACACGCACTTGTTTATCGACGACGACGAGCGCCTCGCATCGGTCTACGTGCCCGATGACCGAGGTGGTATTCGTGAGCTGGGCGATGAGCCCGTCGAGATCGGCGCGCTCGTCTACTCGGCATCCTTCCACTTCAAAGGGCCGCGCACGTATTTCTCTGGCGGTGCCGGCCTGGTTTCGACAGCTTCGGATTACGTGCGGCTGTTACAAATGTTTCTGAACGGCGGTGAGCTCGACGGCGTGCGGTTGTTGAGTCCCACGACGGTCGAGCTCATGACGCGCAGCGGTACCGGCGATCTCAGCGTCAGTCCCGGGCGCAAATTCGGCCTCGGGTTTGCAATCATCGAGGATCCGGGTCGTGCGGGTGTGCCACACTCCCCGGGTAGTTATTACTGGGGCGGGTTTTTCAACACGCGCTTTTTTGTCGATCCGTCGGAGGAGCTCATCGGCGTCTTCCTTTCGCAGCGCTATCCGCGCGATGCTGGCAGCATTCGCGACAGGTTTATGAACGTCGTCTACCAGGCCATCGTCGACTGACTTACTCGCCCGCCCCGTCGAGTGCCGCTTGCAGGTCCGGCATGAGCTCGGCGCCGACAGGCACGGTAATCGACGAGCCATTCAAGTCGTCGCCGATCGCCTGAACGCGACCCCCCAAGCAGCTACTCAAGAAAGCTTCCGCAGCGGCGTTGAATGCAAGCCGATTCTCCGGCCGCGCGAAGCCGTGACCCTCGTCGGGGAACAGCACGTACGTGACTGGGATGTCATTACTCTGCATCGCCGTCACGATCTGATCGGACTCGGCTTGCTTGACCCGCGGGTCGTTGGCACCTTGGCCGATCAGCAACGGCCGTTGGATTTGGTCTGCGTAGGTCAACGGTGATCGTTCAGTCAGGAGCGCGCGACCGGCCTCGGTTTCATTGTCACCAACGCGCGTTGCGAACAGCCGCTTCATCGGACCCCAGTACGGCGGAATCGTCGAGAGCAGCGTCACGAGGTTTGATGGTCCGACGATGTCCACGCCACAGGCAAACGTCGTCGGCGTCATCGTCAAGCCCGCGAGGGTCGCATAGCCACCGTAGCTTCCACCCATGATCGCGACCTCGTCTTCGCGGGTGATTCCCGCACCGACGGCCCAGGCGACGCTGTCGAGCAGGTCGTCATGCATCTTTCGGCCCCATTCGAGGTCGCCGGCGTTGACGAACGCCTTGCCGAAGCCGGTGGAGCCGCGGAAGTTTACGGACAGCACGGCGTAGCCACGGTTGGCGAGCCATTGGTGTGTGGAGTTGAAGCCGTGAAAATCCCTGTACCACGGCCCGCCATGCACGAGCAGGACCATCGGCACAGGTGTCTCCGGCGTTCCGTCTCCATCGACATCGCTGCCGACCGGTAGCGTGTAATAGCTGACGAGCGTCAGGCCGTCGCGACTCTCGATCTCGATTGGATGCATCGGCGCCATTACGGCTTCTGCAAGCGCCGGGCGCGTTTCGAACCAGAAGTCCGTCGTGCCGGCGTTTCGATCGTAGATATAGACGCGGGCTGGCGCCGTTGGGCTCGATATCACGACGACCCAGCGATCGTCCGCGAGCGTGCGCGAAAGCACACGGATCCAACCGTCTCCAAGCGCTCGCAGCCGCTCGAGATCGCCGGCCACGGCTGGATCGATCGCCGTCCATTCGTTCTGCAGATAGTAGACGGAGGCAGCCTGCACCACACCCGTCTCGGGGTGCACGATGACACTGCCGACGTCGGCGCGATCATCCTCGTGTACGAGCACTCGCTCTCCAGTCACCGTGTCGATCGAGAACAACGCTGCCGTGTTGCGGTCGCGACTGTCGAGCATATAAAGCGTCGTTCCATCGTGAGTGAATCCGAATATCGCGGTCGTCAGAGCGTCCTCTTGCGGCACCGTGCTCCAGCTACGCCACTCGCCGCCGTCGCGCACGAAGTACTCTTGCCCGCCATCGTCAGTCTGCCGCGACGCGTACCGTAAGGCGAAATCGTGATCGACATGAATGCTGGAGAACTGCGTGTTTTCGATCAGGCGGGTCTGCGCGCCCGTGGTCAGATCGACACGCACGAGGTCGAAGTAAGCTGGATCCCGATCGTTCACGGATACGACGACCTCGTTCGGGTGCAGGCTCGAGAGCGCGCCGATGCTTGCGCGCGCCCCGGCTGGTGTCAGCGCTTGCTCGGCGCCTGTCGCCAGGTCGACCGAGAACACCTGGAAGTTCTCATCGCCGCCGACGTCTTGACCGTAGAGCACGTGATTGCCCGTGAAGGCGAAGCTGAAGCCGCGGATCCCTCGCAGTCGATCGTTGGTCACGGGTCGAGCCGCAGCTGGATCGTCGCTCGGGGCGACGTAGACGTTTATGACGCCGTCGCGCGGTGCGATGTAGCCCAGCCAGCGGCCGTCTGGGCTCAGCTTTCCACCTCTGCGTTCCGGATTGCCGAACAGCACGTCGCGCGTAATCAACGGGGGCTCGGACGCAACGCCAGCCGGTTGCTCGCTCGGACTGCGCCCGCAGGCGGAGATTGCGATAGCAGTCAGCAGACCGTAAAAGACGTTAAGAAGGTTTCTGTTCATCAGAAATCCTCCGCTTTCGAATCGGTGACCCCGCGTCGGATCGACAGCGCGCTATCGAGCGTTACAGAAAGTCGTCGACTAGCGCTTGCAGTTCCTCAGCCGAGAGATCGCCGCGCGCGAGCGGCTGGCCGAGGTCGAAGTGACGCGCAAGCTCGAGCGGTCCAACGACGACGCTGTCGAACCCCGCATCGGCTACGAGGCGCTGCGCGACCTCGAGTGCTTCGGCATCGTCGCTAGCAAGTGGAATCGCGATTCTTGCGGGTTCGCGATTGGCTTGACCGGCAAGCGAGGCGGCCGGTATGCAGTTGAAAGCCCGCACGACGCGTGCGCCGGGGATGAACTGCGACGTTGCGACACCGCTGCCGAGCTCGAGCGCCATCGGAACGATGCCGCCGTCACGCCGGCCAACCGGATTGCTGGTATCGAGCACGATCTTTCCAGCCATGGCCGCAGCGTGCTCGGCGCCAACCTGTGGGATCGCCGAATACGGAACCGAGATGAGCATGACTTCGCCGAACGCGGCGGCTTCGGCCGGCGTACCAGCACGCGCGCGCGGACCGAGCTCATCGGCCAGAGGCTGTAGCTCGTCGGGATTGCGAGACGAGAACAGCACCTCATGCCCGGCATTGACCCAGTGGCGCGCCAACGCGCCGCCGATGTTGCCGGTGCCAATGATGCCAATCCTCAGCGGCTCGGACTGTGCGTAAGCTTGCTGGCCGCCGGCGAAGGCAGCGAGCGTCAAAAGGATGACTGTCGCCAATCGGCGCATTGTGCTCGTCATGTTCAGTTCCTTTGGTTCGAATTTCAGCGATTGCGCTGCTGGCGATGCTGGGCGAGGCGTCGATTGAGGATTGCCTCGCGCTCCGCGCGACGGCCGTCGCCGCCGCCGATCTCGGTTCCGCCGATGGAGAGCGTGTACCAGCTCATCGTGTTCGTGCCGTTACGAGCTGGGCTACCGACGACATGGATCTGGTCGCCGGGCTTGATGCGGTCGGGTGTCCAGCCGGATCGCCGCAGCGCAACGGAGGCGTCGCCCTCGGCCATCCAGACCTCGCTCGAGCCATCGGCGTTCGTGATCTCGAAGTAGACGCGCGCGTGCGGATTCACGAAACGAAATTCCGTGACGACGCCCGTGTGCTCGATGATCTCATCGCCGATGTAATGTGCGGCAAAGTTGTGATGGGCCAATCCGGGTGCGGCGACGGTCAGTGTGCCGCAGATGAACAGCAGCGTTTTGAATTTCATCGTGCGTGTCCTCTCAAAACTCCCCGGCGATGGCTTCGCACGGGGCCCGGTCGAGCTCGACGTCCGGCGTCCACACGCGCGGGCGGTGGATCGTCAGCGGCGCTTTGAGCATGACCGGATCGTGAATCGTGAATTGCGTCTGCAGCTGGCGGCCGTCGTGGCTGAGCCAATAGCGCTCGACGCTGTAGGCCTGATCGCTGCTGAGCAGCGTGAGCTGGTCGTCCACGAGACTGGCTTTGACGCCGACTGTCTCGACGATGAATACACCGTCCTCGTACCACCCGATCGCATGCCCCGCGGAGCTCGGCTCGAGGTTTTCCGGGTGGCCGCGGCCGTCCGTCCAGACCGTGCGGTCAACGGTCAGGTCTTCGCCCTTGATGAGCACGTGATCGTCATAGTATTCGAACTCGATCGGGTCGGAATGCAACGCGGTCCGAAACGTCGGAAATCGTTCGCATTGGATGGCAGGATCGTCCGCGAGATCGAACGCCTCCCAGGCTGCACGTCCTTCATCCGATAAAAGGCTCGCGATCACTTCGTCCGTGTGCTTTTCCATGGCGTCGATGATGTCGGACGCGTTCATGTGGTCGTTCGACCGATCGTTCAGGAGGGAATTCAGAAACTCGTAGGATTCCACCGCGCAGCGGCAGGAAAAGAGGCCGACGATATCCCAGCCTGGATTGTTCAGCGTATCGAAGCTGTTGGCGCTCCAGACGCCCGCGAGGTCGATCGGCGTATCGTCCTGCGCCGCCGAGAGGCCGGCGTACAGCAGCCCGACGCCTGCGAGCGTGGCACCGATGGCCGCAAAAACCCTGAATTTCATGAGGATCTCCGTCAATTCACGTCTTTATTAAGGTCCAAATATTAACCGAAGTCGCTCTGAGTACTCACCGGGACCTCGGGGGCCGGACGCGCCGACTCGAAGAAGTGCCGATAAGACAAGAAACAACCCAGAAGCGCCGGGATGGCCATACTCAGATGGATGATCTCCGCGTTCATGCTCGGTGCGGCGAGCTCAGGCCTAAACGGCATGCCCATCCAGAACGGGCCATAGAACCCGAGCATCAGGATCAGCATGAGCCACCATGTGACCGGTGTGCGAAACCGCGGCGCGGCAAACAGGATGACAAGGATTGCGACCATCGTCGCCACGTCACCCATGCCTTCTCTGAAGAAGTGGTACCACACGTGCGTGGGCAAGAATCTGTCGTCGCCGATGTGCTCGAAAGTGCTGCCGACAGAGCCATAGCCGGCAAGAAATCCGATGATGACCAGGACGCGGGCGGTCCAGATATTCGTCAGGGCGTTGAGCATAGTTCTCTCCCCGTTTTCTAATTCGCCGATGCGCGCACACGTTTCCTGCGATGTTCGGATGCGCGATATCGAGCATAGCAGTTGGCCGCGCGAGCGAGAATATCGCCGGCATCGCGGCGTCCTCGAATTTCTTATACTTCCCCGCCTATGGCAATCAAACGTGCAAGATGGCCGCAAGGCCGTACGGTTACGCTCGAGCACGTCTCGAGCGTGCTCAGCGGGAACCCGCTCGGCGATCCGACTGCGCGACTGCTCGAAGTTTGGCTGCCGCCGCAGTACGACGAAGGTCGGGGTCGTTCTCGCGGCAAGCGTTTCCCGGTGCTATTCGATCTCGTCGGCTATACGGGTTCGGGTCGATCGCACACCGCGTGGCGACCGTTTACTGAAAACATTCCCGAGCAGGCGGCGCGCCTCATACACGAGGACAAGATGGCGCCATGCATTCTCGTCTTTCCGGACTGTTTCACGGCCTTGGGCGGCAACCAGTACGTGAACTCGTCCGCGATCGGAAATTATGCGGACTATTTGACGAAGGAGCTCATACCGTTTGTCGATAAGGAATTTCGCACGCGCGCATCGCGCGAGCACCGCGGCTGTTTCGGTAAGTCCTCGGGTGGTTACGGCGCGATGATGCACGGAATGCGATACGCGCGTTACTGGGGCGCGATCGCGAATCACTCGGGCGATGCGTATTTCGATTTTATCTACCGATGCGATTGGCCGAACACGCTCAACGAGCTCGCCAAGCACCGACGGCGCAAACGTAAAGCCGGGCGGGTCGACGTCGAACTGGAGGAGCGTGGCGTCACGGAAGGCTACGACGACGGGCGCGTACGGCGCTTTCTGAAAGCGATATGGGAGAACCGCAACCCGAGCAGTGCCGAGGTGCACGCGCTCATGAACCTCGCGATGGCTGCGAGCTACGACCCGGATCCGGACGCGCCTAACGGATTCCGATTACCTTTCAATTTAGAGACGGGCGAGATCATCGAGGCGCGATGGCGGCAATGGCGCAGACACGATCCTGTCCAGCTAGTCGACCGCTATGCGAAGAATCTCGCAACGTTGCGGGGGATCTACATCGACTGCGGGTGGCGCGATCAGTACCAGATCCATTTCGGCAGCCGAATTCTGTCGAAGCGTCTCACCGAAGCAGGCATCGAGCACCGCTACGAGGAGTTCGACGGTACGCATTCAGGCATCGATCACCGCATGGATCAGAGCCTGCCGTTTCTCACACGCGCGCTGCGCTAGATCGAAGGCGTTGCGCCCGCATAGTACTCACCGAAGCCGAAGTACATGTCAAAGATGAAATAGAGAACAAATGCAACGAAAACGACCGCCACAGCCTGTGCGGCCTTGCTCGCGTTGATGCCGTCGGGCGGCGCCGGGCAGGCGACGGAGTCGTTGGGGCCCAACTTCTCTCGTTGCTCGAACGTCTTAATGGCTGTTGATCGCCGCACGATCTGTTCGAGTTCACTCTTGCGTTTTCGCGCAGCTCTGATCTTTGGAGAAAGCAAGGGTAGGGCGGTCTCACCGGCTGAGCCGATCGACCCGGAGCAATATATCCACGTTGCGTGGGGAATGGCTGACGTCAGAGAATGAGCGCAAGCTCAGGTAGCCATCATGAATGGTAGTGTTCTCGCGATCTACATTGCGCCCGGCGCTACAGCGCCCATGGAGTCTTTATCCGTCGCCGAACTGGAGATAGGGCGCGGCATCGTCGGCGATCGCTACCACGCGCAACTGGGCACGTTTTCGAAGAAGAACAAGATTCGTCCGGACCAGGAAGTCACGCTCATCGAGTCCGAAGAGATCGATCGCTTCAACGGCAGTACTGGCTTGAAGCTGGATTACAGCGCGACTCGTAGGAACGTAGTCACGCGGGGCGTTCGGCTCAATGATCTCGTCGGTCAGCAGTTTCGCGTCGGCTCGGTGCTACTCGAAGGCATGCGTTTGTGCGAGCCGTGCGCGCACTTGGCCTCATTGGTTTCCGAGAAAGTCTTGCCCGGTCTCGTGCATCGTGGCGGCCTGCGCGCGCGAATTCTCTCTGCGGGGACAATCAACCCTTCAGACGTCGTGTCCAACGCATGATGCCGGCGGGTCAGCCTCGAGACGGGATCGATGGCCCACTTCGAGCCGGCTCGCAGGTTATATCTCAAGCGCGGTTTCGACTACTGTGAGCCGTTCTCGACGTACGAAAACGATCCCAACTGCGTGTTCATGACGATGGAGCTCTAGTTGATGTTTTCCCAGTACGCGCCCCGCCCAATCGGCTTTCACGGGCTCGAATCCGTGGGCGGTCATACGCTCAAGGTGTATTCAATTCACTACGGCGATGGGCCGTTCGATGCCGTCCGGTTCAAGGGCGCGTGGGCATTGGCGGCGGAGTCCTTGCCGAGCGCGGACATCGATGCCGGGCGGCCCGGTGCAGGCTTTGTCATCCTGCACCAAGCCCAGGCGGGTGATTACTTCATCCTGTGCTGGTGGGACAACGAGAACGCGCTGCCGACGCGCGTCTTCGTGCGCGGAGACGACGGTTTCCGTCCAGCAAGGGGTGGAGAGTCGTTCTGCGTTTGGGATCTGCGCGTCATCTGGTCCGAGCGAGAAGCCTACGTTGCGACCGCATTGGCCGGTCGCGAGGGCGGAATCGAGGCGTATCTCGCGGCCGTTGGCCTGAGCGAATTCGCCTGAGCCTGCTACGGCCAAGCAGCACCAGACCCTGTCTCTCAACGACCCTCGCCCATGCGTTCGCCGAGAATCGACGACTGGCGCAACCCCGCACCAACGTTATGTCAATCCAACGGATCTGTGATCGGTTTCGGCGCAGCGCGGCGCGTTAATGGGTACGGTTCGCAATCGACGGGTGAACGGCGGGTCAAATGGCGAGAATGAACCACCGAAATCAACGCGGTTTTACGCTCATCGAGCTCATGATCGTGGTCGGAATCGTTGGGATTCTGGCCTCGATCGGTATTCCCGCCTACCAGGGCTATATGATCCGCGCGCAGGTTGCCGAAGGTGTGCAACTCACCGCGTCGATCAAGACCCAGGTGGCTCAGGCGTTTTTGGTTAGCGGTGAGGCGCCTGCCGATCGGGCCGGTGCGAATATGGCCGGTAACGATACGGACACCTCAAGCCAGTATGTCACGTCGGTCGGAATCGTCGACGGTGTCATCGTCGTGACTTTCGGCAACGAGGCCAATGCCTCTATCTCCGGCGAGACGCTGACGCTGACACCCTACGAGACGGCGAGCCTGAACATCGTCTGGCGCTGTGGCTGGGCGCCGCAGCCTCCGGGTCTGGGCACGATGGGCACCAGCGGTGGCGGTCGCGCTGCGGCCTTTATTCCGCCGACTGTTGCCGACTCGTTCCTGCCGTCCGCGTGTAAGCCCTGACCTGCACGCGCGACTAGCGTGTCGCGCTGCCGCGTAGTGCCTGCGGTCTTAATTCCTGATCTAACGAACGCCCGAGTCGCGTAACTATTTCGGGCAGCGCATCGATGTCCTCGGCGCTTGTACGAAAGTTCACGATGCACGAGCGCAGCAGCATACGTCCGTCCAGGACCGCATTGGAGACATAGGCCTCGCCGCCGCTCTGTATTTGGCTCAAGATTTTCTCGTTTAGCTCGTTGAGATACGTCTCGATCTCTGCGCTCTGCGATACCAGATCGGTAGGTCTGTAGCGGAATGTCGTAATGCTGAGCTCACGCGTACATGCCTCGAGCTCGGCGTGCTCGGCGGCAGCATCGTAGAGACGCTCGGCAAGCGCGATGTCTTCGGTCAGCATATCGACATAGCCGCTGCGCCCGATCGCAGCAAGGCTCAACCAAACTTTGAGCGCGCGAAAGCCGCGAGAGTTTTGGACACCGTACTCGTAGAAGTTAACGCGTGACCCGCCCTCCTCATCCTCGAAGCGGTAGTACTCCGGCTGGAAGCGAAACGCATCGGTCAGGTGCTTCGGATCGCGCACGAGCGTGCAGCCCGCCTCGAGCGGGGCATAAAGCCATTTATGGGGATCGAGCGCGATGGAGTCGGCCAGCGCCAGACCTCTCAGGTCCTCGCTCGCGTCAGGCAGCGCCGCGGCTGGTGCGCCGTAGGCACCGTCGACGTGGAACCAGAGGTCGTGGCTCTCACAGACCGCGGCAATGCCCGCGAGCGGGTCGACCGCGCCCGTGCTGACAGTGCCGGCCGCGCCGACTGCGAGAAACGGTAAGCGGCCGTCTTTGTGATCGGCCACGATTTGCTTTTCCAGCTCGCCGATTCTCATGCGCTGGCGGCCATCGCTGGCGATCCAGCGAATGTTGTCGGTGCCGATGCCGGACAGGTCCGCAGCTTTTTGTATCCACGTGTGTGTCGCGTCTGATGCGTAAACGGCCAGCGGCTTGTTTTCTGCGTAGAGGCCGGTCTCGCGAATCTCCCACTTTGTCTTCGCCTTACGTGCGGCGTAAAAGCCGATGAGGTTCGCCATATTGCCGCCCGAGACCATGATGCCGCCGCAATCTGTCGGGTAGCCGATGAACTCAGCAATCCAGCGAATCGTTTGGCGCTCGATCTCGCTCGCAACCGGTGAGAGATCCCAGGCACCGACATTGCTGTTGATGGCGGCCGCGAGCAAGTCGCCAAGCGCGCCGAGCGGTGCGGCAGATGAGGTGATGTAGCCGAGAAATTTCGGGTGGCCGTTGTGCAGCGATTCACGAAATAGCAACGGCGCGATCCGGTCGAGCAGCTTCGCTGCGTCGGTGCCATCCTCGGGCAGGGCCGTGTCGCCCAGCAGTGAGCGCACTTCTTGCGGGGTCGGTGCACGCGTGACGGGGCGCTCGGGCAGAGAATCGTAGAACTCGGCGATCCGGTCGACGAGCGCGTGACCGAGCTTGCGGAAGTCCTCGCCAGATAGGTTGATGGGCGTCTCGCGTCGATTCTCGGGCATTAGTTTTGAACCGATAGTGTGTGTTCGCGGTCGATATAACTGCTGGAGGGACGCTCGGTACCAACTGCTATTCTGGCCGGCCCCTGGGTAACGTGCCAGTGGCAGGGCCATAGCCGCGGGCGTAGACTTACGGATGCAATGGCTGTAAGGCAAATCTCAATTCGAAGCTCACTGCGGTCTACGCTTTCATTCGCGGCGCTCGGCGTCGCGTTGGTAGGCGCTGGATGTGCTTCGGCGCAGCAGCTCGAGCGTGGCGAGGAGCTCTACGGCTTTTGTGCGCAATGCCACGGCCCCGAGGCGCACGGTATCCGCGACGTCAACGCGCCCGGGCTCACGAACCTCGACGGTTGGTATCTCGAGCGCCAGCTCGAGCAGTTCAGCGCCGCCATGCGCGGGCGGCCCGAGCGGGACGTGCACGAATCGCCGATGATCTTCGTTGCGCGCGCCTATGAGGATGCGGAGGCCGTCGCCGACCTCGTGGCTTTCATTGAGAGCTTGCCTGACTACGAGCCCGCGCTGAGCATCATGGGTGACGTCGACGCGGGCCGTCAGCTCTACGCGGCCTGCGACTCCTGTCATGGCGCGTCGGGCGAGGGCGACATCGGGCTCAGGGCGCCAGGGCTCGCAGGCATGGATGACTGGCATCTCGTCACCGAGCTCAGAGAGTTTACGACCGGCGACCGTGGCACTCACCAGAGCGACATGTACGGTCAGCAGATGGTGCCCGTATCGCGAGTTCTGACGGACGAGCAGGCGATCTTCGACATTGTCGCTTACATCAATACGCTTCGATGAACACCATGAACTCAAAAATCAGCCGAGCTCTCGCTTCGCTCCAGGTCGCATGTCTGACAGCCCTGTTGGTCTGGCGCCCAGGGCTGTCACAAGAGAACGACGAGAGCTATTACTTGCCGATGCAGACGAGCATCAATGCCCTCATGGTCGCGCTCGTCGATCATTCGGCGCACGAGCTCTGGCAGGCGGGATCTTCGCAAACGTTGAGCCCCGTGGACTGGCGCACGGTCGAGCAGCACGCGATCCAGCTGATCGCATCGGGCACCCTGGTCTCGCTGGGCGGAACCGGGCCCGCGGATGCCGGTTGGGTCGCGACGCCGGCCTGGCAGGAGTGGAACCAGCGCATGACGGACGGCGCCCAGGCCGCGCTGGAAGCCGCCCGAGCGACCGATCAAGGCGCTTTGAATCGTGCCGGTAGCGCGCTCGTTGCCGCATGCCAGGGGTGCCATGACGCATTCAAGCCCGAGCTGCCGACGGAAGGCTACGTTCACGCGCCTCATTATGAGACGTCCTCACAGCAAAACGTCACGCTGAGGTCGGCCGTAGTCGCGCTTTCCGCACAGCCGGCGCTGCGAGCCCAGTTCGAGCAAGGCTTGACCGACAAGGCCCGTCAACGCGGTTACAACGTTGTCGCGAGCTACAACCTCGTGCCGGACGTCACGGACGTCGATGACTCGGACTTCATCAGCCGTCTCGTCGCCAACGGCATCGGTGCCGTTCTGATGATCCGGCCCGCGGCCGTCGGGCCCGGCACGACGCTCGAATCCGTCAGGGATTCGGTCTCCCCGAGCACGTATGCCAACATGCGGGCGTTCGCGCAGCGACGCAGTCGATTGGGTCGCGAAGATGTCCTCGCCGTCGTGCATCTCGGGATCTATCTGATCAACGTGCACGGTGCCGAGCTGCTCTCCTCGGGCGCCGTGTGGCTCGATGAACCGAACCCGAGTCGGGAAATTGCAATCGATCGGTTGCAGAACTTGATCGTCGCGAATGTCGACGCTGTGCGACCCGCGATTCGCGAGCACTTGGGATTGCCGCCGCTGAATCAATAGCCTCCGAAAAGGATTCGCGGCAGATTCTCTGTGACGGGGAGATCGGCATGACTAGCAAACGCAAATTGGACTCCAACGGATGTCGGTGCTGGTCCGACGAAGCTCGCGGCGTACTCAGCCGCCGCCGGCTTCTTGACATCGGCACGGTGTCGTTTTCGGCAGCGGTCGTCTGCCCGGCTGCGTTGGCGCAATCCGTGCTCGGCTCCGATGAGGGCGGGAGAACATTCAGACGCGTACGGACACAGTTCATCGCCGCGCTCGGCGAACCGGACGCGAAGTCCGGCAGCAACGCCGATCAATGGGGACTGTGGCGTCGTGACCCGGGTCCTCGCGGCGTCTGGCTCAATCGCTACGATCGCCTCCTTACCAACGACGGGGTTGCTCCGGCGGGCTGGAAATTCGATAGCTCCGATTGGTGGCTCGAGGAGCATGGCCTGATCATGGAGAGCCCTGAATTCCCGTTATCGCCCGGTCAGTACCTCGTGACAGGGGACCGGGAAGTGACGACGGTGTTGACGGTGCATCCAGCGGTCGCCGGCGGCAATCAGCGGTGGGAGCTCGCTGACGGTGCGACGATCTACGACGTGACGCATCTGCGCTGCCGCTCGGCGCGCTACACGCGAACAAGAGGCAACAACCTGTGCTCACCCTCCAAGGCGAGCATGGGCGATTTTCCGGTCACACCCGGTGCCGAGATGCCTCCGGTCGAGGACTGCAACAAGCAGGACTACGCGGTGCTTTTCGTGATCGGCATCGCAGAAACGTAAATCTCGGTCACGCTGCTAACGCTCGAAAACCTCATCGACCGGCACGATTGTTATCTGATCAGCCGCGATGTCGAGTGCGAGCTCCGAGATGAGGGCATCTTCCTCGAGCAGCGTTTGCGACATCGGCGATTCGTACTCGATCGGGCTCGACGCGTTCTCGACGAGCGCCTCGCGCAGGTTTTCAGCATCGCCCGTTACGATCGCGATTTTCAGATTATCGAAACGCAAGTGCCGTGCGATCGCTGCGTTGACCTCTTCGACTGTCAGCTCACCGAGCACTTCGCGAAAGCGCCGCAAGTGACCCGGCTCGGGCACGCCGTAGAAGTGATCGTCCAATGCATAGCCGAGACGCTCGGACGTCGTTTTCGCGAAATGCAGTGCGTATTTGTCGAGGAACGACCGCGTCAACTCGAATTCCTCTTCCGACATGCCGCCGTCGACGAGATCTCGCAGCTCTTTGACCGCGGCCCGTAGCGCAAAATGCGCCTGAGCATTAGGCAGAGTGCGTATCCAAACTTCGAAAATCTGATGGCGGCGGGCAACGTTGACTGGCGGCATGAAGCGTTGCCCGCCTTCCGGGAACGCCTCGATGTAGGAGTAGTTACCGTAATTGAGTCCGCGCGCGCCGCGAATGACGTTGAACAGTCGGCCGGCTTGATTGCGATGTTCACCGAGCCACGAGTTTGCGACCCACAGCGCGTAGAAATCGCGCTCGCCGCGACTGACAGAGATTGGAAACCCGAAACTGATCGAGGCATCCGCGTCGGGTTTATCGATGAGGACGACTTCGCTGCCTACCCAGGTCGCGGCCTCGATGACGGGGTCGGGCTGGGCAGCGCCTTCGGGTAAAGCGCTCAGCGTTGCCTCGAAGCGCGCGATGAGCGCATCGTCGTAGCCGCCGGCGAGTCCGAGCGTGGCGTTGGCCGCTGTGTAATGGCGCGTATAGAAATCGACGACGTCTTCAATCGTGATCGACCGTAACCCTTCGACCGTGCCGACGATGGGGTGCGCGTACGGCGTGTCGCCGAACACGAGCTGCGTCAGCGCGGCCTTGCCGAGCTCTTCGTCCGACGCGTAGCGTAGTGCATTTTCCAAGTAGTTGATTGCGTCGTTCTTGATGCGTTCGAAGTCGGCCGTGTCGAAGGCCGGGCGCAGATACGCATCGCTGAGCAAGCCGAAAAACAACTCGGTGTTGTCACTGTGCGTGCGCCCGGCGACTGTCGTCATTTCTTTGTCGACACGAGCCGAGTAGCCCGAGGCGATCGGGTAAAGCGCATCGAGAATGTCCGCATACGCGTTCGTCTCGGTCGAGGCATCGGCGATCATCTCGCCCGTCAGATAGGCGAGTCCTTCTTTGCCGGGCGGATCGTCTTGTGAGCCGACCCCGAAGCTGATCGAGAACGCGATCGTCGGCTCGCTCGGTACCGGCAGCAGCACGATGCCGCTCGTCGAAGCTTCCGATCCAGTTTCGGAAGGCAGCACCTCGGGCTCGCCCGTGCAGGACAAACAAAGCGCCGCAATGGCCGGAAGGCTGAGTCGCCCAAATCTCATTGCTCTGCCCTCAAAACGCCGACGGTGCGCCGGGTCGAATCGAGGTAATGGCGGGCGGCCTCGCGAACGTCCTCGGGCGTAATCGTCTCGTAGGCCGCATAGAGCTCGTCGACGGCCTCGATACCACCCGTGATCGCGATGATGCGCGCCAGTCCGCGCGCGACGGCGTCGGGTGTCTCCAGGCCCATGAGAAAGCCGTACCGAAGCCGCGACTTCAACGCGGCGAGATCGGCTTCGTCGACAAGCGTCTCGGTGAACGTTGCGATCGTCGCATCGATCGCTTCGAGCACGTAGTCGACACGCTCGGGATCCTTGACCCGCGTGTAGAGATCGAGAAGGCCCGGGTCGCGATTGCGCGCCGCGTCGGCTGCGAGAAACTCCACCACCTGCTCATCGAGCACGAGCTGTCGATATAGATCGCTCGTAGACCCGAACGCCATCTCGGTTAGCAGATCGGCCGCGACCCGCAAGCGGTTGCCTGGGTCGAACGCATCGAACTTGTAGGCGAGCGCGAGGATCGGCAGCGCGCGACCGGGATAACTGACCTCGACATGCTTCTCTTCGGTTTGCTCGGGCTCTACGGGGATCTGCGGGGCGACGTAGCCGGGCTCCCAGTCCGAGAAGTGCTCGCGCACGAGATTCATCGTCGGCTCGGCCTCGACGTCGCCGACGACGAGCAGCGTTACGTTCTCGGGGCGGTAATAGCGCGAGAAGAAGCTCAGCGAGTAATCGTACATCGTTGGCATGGCGGCGATGTCCTCTTCGAAGCCCATCGTCGTGTGGCCGTAGGTATGCGCGTCGAAAGCGGTGGTCATGACGCCTTCATAGATCGCAAAGAACGGGTTCGTGACGTTCTTGCGGTACTCGCCGTAGACGGCGCCGGCCTCGGTCCTGAACACGTCCTCCGTGTAAGCGAGGTTCTTGAAGCGGTCGCTTTCTAGGTCCATGACGAGCGCAAGGTCTTCAGCAGCGATCGATACGTGGTAAGCCGTCAAGTCATCGGTTGTGTAAGCGTTTCGGCTCGCGCCGATTTCCGTGAGGATCTCGTTGTAGACGTCAGCGGGATATCGCTCGGTGCCGCGAAACATCATGTGCTCGAAGAAATGCGCGAAGCCGGAACGGCCGACTTCCTCGCGGTTGGAACCCACGTGATAGGTCACGTCCACGTGCACCAGCGGGTCCGAGTGGTCCTCGTGGAGAATCACCGTCAGGCCGTTGTCCAGGCGGTACTTGNNCGTATGGCCGGGTTCGAACTCGTCGCGTGAGCCCGTGCGTACGATCAACCAGAAGCTCACGAGTCCGCTGCCGGGCATGCTGATGACGATCGTCTCGAGTCCGTTGTCGAGCGCCTCCGCATGCGTCGGGTACGTGATCATGGACCCGTTTTGCGCTTGCGCGAGGCTCGAGCCAAGAAAAGCGAATAAAACGGGAAAAAGTGCGATAAACCTGGACATGTGAACGCTCCGAGCTCGCCTGCACTGAGTCGAAAAGTCTAACAAACGGCAAGGCCCGCGTTGGGGTTCAGCCTGCCTCGCCCGAGTGCTGCCATTCGCTGACGATGGTCTCGGGGTCCGGCCGCGGACGCTCGCGCGGCGGCTCGGGCGGCGTACCGATATGGACGAATCCGACGATCTCGGTATCGGCGCTATGACCCAAGGCCGTTCTGATCTCGGGATGATAGGCTGGCCAGCCTGTGACCCATTGAGCACCGAAGCCCAGCGCCTGTGCCGCGATGAGCATGTTCTGGCACAGCGCGCCCGCCGAGAGCAGTTGCTCGATCGCCGGAACCCTTTCGAAACGCTGGGGGTCCGGGTGTGATGTCACGACGAGCAGGACCGGTGAACGCTGCATTCGGGCGTGCTCGGCCTCGATCACGGCGGCGCTCGCAGCGGCGTGCTCCTGCTCGAACACTTCGCGACAGACTCGAGCCAACGATGCCTGTGCCGCCTTGTGTAGGACTTGGATGCGCCACGGCTCGACGCGTCCGTGATCGGGCACGCGTAGGCCCGCGGCGAGAATCGTATCGAGTTGCGCGGCATTCGGTCCGGGCTCTCCTAGATCCTTGGCGAGCACGGAGCGGCGGCTCAGCAGCAGATCGATCACGGCTTGGGTCATAGTTGTAATCCGACGGCGTTGACGAAGGGGCGGACGTTAAGCCGTTTTGCCTTTTTGCGCCAGCACGAGCCAGATGCCACCGAGCGTTGCGGCTGAGGCGATCAGTAAGCGCAGCGTCACGGCTTCATCGAGCAGCAGCGTTCCGCCGAACGCGGCGATGATCGGCACCGAGAGTTGCACGGTCGCGGCCGTCGTCGCGCGAAGCCGTTTGACGGCGGCAAACCAGATCACGTAGCCGAGTCCGGAGGCGACTGCACCCGAGGCAATCGCATAGGCCACGCCGAGTGCTGTCGCGTGGATGTTGGAGATCGTGACGAGGCTGACGATGACGAGGCCTGGTAGTGTCCAGACAAAGTTCGCGGCCGTAGCAACCAGCGCGTCAGGTGCTTTGCGCCCGCTTAGTGAGTACAGCCCCCAGCCGAGGCCGGCTCCCGCCATGAGAACGGTTCCGACCGGGTCGGGCGCAGTGAGCCCGGGGGAAACCAGATAAAGGAGCCCTGCGAGCGCGGCCGTCAAGCCGAGCCACGCGAGCGGCGAGAACGGCTCGCCGGCGCGCAAGGCCGCGACGAACATCGTCAGCTGCACGGTGCCGAAAAGAATCAGCGCGCCCGTGCCGGCTGCGAGCGACAGGTACGCATAGGAGAAACAGATCATGTAGCCCAGTAGCGCCGTGACTGCGAGAAAATTCGTGTTCGCTCTGTGCTCGGCACGCCAGCGCGGCAGGACGATCAGGCCGAGCGTTAGCGCACCGGCCAGGACCCGAAGCGTCGCGAAGCTCGGCGGATCGATGAGGCCCGGTGCGAGCGCGAGCCGGCACAGCAGCGAGTTTGCCGCGAATGCAACCATGGCGAGCGACGTCAGCAAGGAAGCTTGCGTTCCTGGGATCATGTGCCGGCAGGCTACGTCCAATCACCGAACACGTAAACTACGCGGCCCATGAGCTCTACGCCCTACGCCAATCTCACGCCCGATGTCGTGCTCGAGGCCGTCGATAGTCTCGGCCACGTCACCGACGGTCGTATCCTCGCGCTCAACAGCTACGAGAACCGTGTCTATCAGCTCGGGCTCGAGGAAGGCGGTTTCGTCGTCACCAAGTTCTATCGGCCCGAGCGTTGGAAGGATGCGGCGATTCTCGAGGAGCACGCGTTCGCGCTCGAGCTTTGCGAGCATGAGATTCCCGTCGTTGCGCCGCTCGTTGCCGGTGACGGTACGACGTTGCACGAGCATGAGGGTTTCCGCTTTGCCGTGTTTGCGCGCCAGGGCGGGCGCTGGCCCGAGCTCTCGCGAACCGAAGAGCGGGAATGGATGGGTCGTTTCCTGGGTCGAATCCACGCCGTGGGCATGCGAGCTGGATTCGAGCATCGCCGTGCACTGTCGACGAGCTGGCTAGGCCATGACGCGGCAGATGTGATTCTTGCGAGCGAGTGGCTGCCCGAGCACCTGATGGAGAGTTACCGAACCGTGACTGAGCGACTGCTCGCACGCATCGAGCAGCAGCTCGCCGAGCTCGGCCAAATCCGCACGTTGCGTATCCACGGAGACTGCCATCCGGGCAACGTGCTCTGGACCGACGCGGGTCCGCATTTCGTCGATCTCGATGACTGTATGACAGGCCCAGCCGTACAGGATCTATGGCTGTTCTTGTCCGGCAGTCGCGAGGAGTGCGCGGTGCAGCTCAAGGACTTGCTCGAGGGCTATGGTCAATTTTGCGATTTCGACTACCGCGAGCTCAGGCTCATCGAGGCGTTACGCGGGCTTCGCATCTTGCACCACACAGCCTGGATCGCGCGCCGCTGGTTGGATCCGGCTTTTCCAAAGGCTTTTCCGTGGTTCGAGACCACCAAATACTGGGAGGAGCACGTGCTAGCCCTCAAGGAGCAGCTCGCCGCGCTCGAGGAACCGCCGCTGGAGGTCTACTGACCCCGGTGCCTCAGGGCACGGAACCCTTGTAGGGGCTGGGGCTTTCTCATAGGATCACTGGATGAGGTTCGCGCAGGCCGCGCGGGCCGAGAACGAAGCCGCGGGGATGCGCGCTTACTTGGGGGAACACGATGGCCTATTCACTGATCGGCAGGAATTTCACGCCGCCTGACATCCGCGCGAAGGTTACGGGCCAGGCAAAGTACTCCGAAGACGTCCGCGCAGAGGGCATGGTGTTTTGTCGCCTGCTCACGAGTCCGATTCCTCACGGTCGCATCGTTAATATCGACACGAGCGCGGCCGAGGCGATGGAAGGCGTTCTCGGAATCCTCAGGGCCAGCGAGGTCACCAATCCGCCGGAGCCGGCCACGCCGATGCTCACGGATGAGCCCAAATTCATCGGCCAGCCGATTCTGGCGGTCGCGGCTGTCGACGAGACGACAGCGCACAATGCGATCGAGCAAATCCGGATCGAGTTCGAGGAGCTGCCGTTCACGGTAGACCCGCTCGAAAGCTTGTACCCAGGTGGGCCCGATGCGCGTCCGGACGGCAACATGGTCGCCCCCGGCGTCGAGCTTCGGCGCGTGAAATGGACTGCGCAGGACTTTGCGTCCGTCGAGGCCGGCCAGCTGCCTATGGGCGAGGCTGCCACCGAGTGGTCCTATGGCGACGTCGACGCAGGCTTCGCCGACGCTGCGGTCGTCTTGGATGAGACTTTCGTGACGCAAGGTCTGTCGCATCACAGCATGGAACCGCGCACGGCGATGGCCTACTGGGAAAATGGCAGATGCATTTTGCACGGCTCTTCGCAGACCCAGAGCTTCGTGCATCCGGGCATCGCCGAATATGTTGGTATCGCACCCGAGGATCTCGTTTTCGTCGCCGAGTACTGTGGCGGCGGCTTCGGCTCAAAGGGCGGCGCGTATCCGTACATGGCGATACCGGCGCATATGTCGCGCAAGATCGGACGTCCGGTCATGATGCGTGTAAGCCGTGCGGAAGAGCATTTTATCGGCTCGGCGCGGCCAGGTTTTCAGGGAAGAATCCGCATGGGCTTCGCAGCCGATGGTCGCTTTACGGCCGCGGATCTTTATCTCGTTCAGGAAAACGGACCGACGACCGGCTGGAGCGACTACCGTTCAGCGGCCGATGCGATCTCCTTAGTCTATTCGGTGCCGGCGATGCGTTTTCGCGGCATTCCGATCAATACGAACACGCCGCCACGCGGACCGCAGCGCGGTCCAGGCCAAAACCAAATCGCCATGGCCATCGAGCCCTTGCTCGACAAGGCCGCAGCCGAGCTCGGTATCGATCAGTTCCAGATTCGGCGAATCAACGCGACGACGAGTGACACGCGTTACGGCGCCAATCAGAACACGCTCACGAGTGCGTTCCTCGGCGAGGCGCTCGACATCGGCCGCGAGCAGTTCGACTGGGAGACGCGCCTCGCGCGCAGCGGTCAGCGCAACGGCTCGAAAGTGCGCGGCGTCGGCATCGGCCAGGCCTACCATGCGGCAGGCTCCAGCGGATTCGACGGCATCGTGCGCATCACGCCGGACGGCATCCTGCATATCCACACGGGTGTCGGCAATCTGGGCACGTACTCGCATACGGGCACGGCGCTCGTGGCCGGCGAGGTCTTGAAGTACGACTGGGAAAACTGCGTCGTCGAACGCGGTGATAGCCGCAAGCACCTGCCGTGGAACTTCGGCCAATTCGGCAGCAACACGACGTACACGCACTCGCGCACGAACTACGTCGCTGCCGTGGACGCGCTCGAGAAGCTCAAGGAAATCGCCGCGATGGATCTCGGTGGCTCGGCCGATGACTACGACATCGGTGACGAGACGGTTTTCGCGACAGCGGATCCGTCTCGCAGCATGACCTATGCGCAAGCCGCGCAACGTGCGATCGAGCTTGGCGGGCGATTCTCGGGCCAGGAGTACCCTGAGGACATCAACGACATGACCAAGCGCTCCGTCGACGCGCTGGCAGGTACCGGACTCATCGGCGTGGCAAAGGACAACCTCGGCCGCAGTGGCACCGTTGCGGGTCTCGCGGCCGGCTTCATGGAGATCGAGCTCGATCTCGAGACCGGCAAGTGGGAGATCCTCGATTATCTCGGCGTGGCTGATTGCGGCAGAATTCTGCATCCGCAAGGCCTGAGCACGCAGGTCAGGGGCGGTGCCGTGATGGGTATCGGCATGGCCTCGACGGAGAAGCATATTTACGATCCACAGAACGGATTGCCCGCGACTCATCTACTACATCAGATCAAGCCGCCGACCTATCTCGACCTGCCGGGCGAGATGCAGTGGGCTGCCGTCGGCGAGCCGGACCCCGAGAACCCGGTGGGTGTGAAGGGTGTCGGCGAGCCCGTGCAGGGCTGCGCCGCCGCGGCGCTGCTGTGTGCGATCTCGAATGCGCTCGGCGGGCATTATTTCAACCGCGCGCCGATCGTGCCCGACATGATCGTCAACGCAGCGTCGGGCAGATCACAGTCCCACGGTCCCTTGCAGGTCAATACGGCATGAGCGGCACACGGAGAAGGCCTTCGTCGGGCGGCTACTGCGCCCGCCGTAATGTCTTGTCGAAACTCAGCATTTTTCATAGGATCGAGCGACAGCGCTCTACCGCAATAAATCACGATCGGGGAGATTCCCAAGATGTCTGACAACAATTCCGTCGATCTAAACGCACCGACCTCACCCCCGGAGCCCCGCCTCGATACCGGTGGCCCAGTGGCAGAGTTGGGCCGCTCGAAGGCATCACGGCGATCCTTCATCAAGGGCGTCGTTGCATCAGGTGCAGTGGTTTCCTCAGCGGGGTACGTGTTCGGCGGCCTGAGCGGCTGTACGCCGGAGCAGGCGGTGACGCCCGGTGGCGTCGAGCGGCTGTTGCGGCTCAACGTCAACGGCGAGATGCGCAGCGTCGACGTTCTGCCGAACGAGACGCTCGCGATGACGCTGCGCTACAAGCTTGGATTAACCGGCACGAAGCTCGGTTGCGATCGCGGTGAGTGCGGCGCCTGCACTGTGCTCATCGACGGCGTGCCGAATTACTCCTGCTCGACGCTGACGCATACGGTTCGCACGAAGGAAGTCCTCACGATCGAAGGTCTAGAGGGCCCCAACGGCGAGCTGCATCCCGTCCAGCAGGCCATGATCGACGAGCTCAGCCCACAGTGCGGCTTTTGCACGCCCGGTCAGATTATGTCGGCCGTGGCGCTGCTGCAAACGAATCCCTCGCCGACGCGGGATGAGGCGCGCCACGCCCTCTCGGGCAACCTGTGCCGTTGCGGTGCGTACGACCACTACCTCAATGGCGTCATGCGAGCCGCGCAGAACGCATAGCAGAGCGTATTACGATGGCTTGGAGCCTGATCGGCAAAAACTTCACGCCGCCTGACGTTCGTGCCAAGGTCACGGGCGAGGCCAAGTTCGCCGAGGACTTTCGCGCCGAGGGCATGGTCTTCGCGCGCCTGCTGACGAGCCCCGTGCCCCACGCGTTGGTTCGCAGCATCGATGCGTCCGAGGCGCTCGCGATGGACGGCGTTATTGGCGTTCTGACCGCCGACGACGAGGGCGTCGGTAATCTGTTGACGAATGAGCCCAAGTACGTCGGTGACCCGATTCTGGCCTTGGCTGCCGTCGACGAGACGACAGCTGAGAATGCGATCGAGCGCATCGAGATCGATTTCGAGGTATTGCCGTTTACGGTCGATCCGCTCGAGAGTCTTTATCCAGGCGGACCGGACGGGCGTGCGAGCGGCAACAACATCGGCGGCGGTCGGACAGGCATCGAGCCGCGGCGTATCAAGTGGACTGCGCGCGACTTCGCGGCCGTTCCAGAAGGACAGCTGCCGATGGGCGAGCCCGCGGTCGAGTGGGCGCACGGTGACGTCGAAGCCGCGCTTGCCGAGGCCGATCTCGTCATCGACGAGACCTTCGTAACACCCGGTAACTCACATATGTCCATGGAGCCGCGCACGGCCATGGCGTACTGGGAGAACGGCAAATGCTACGTTCATTCCGGCTCCCAGAGCTTAACGGCCTCGATGCCGGCCATTGCCAGTCAGCTCGGCATCGGTCTCGACGATTTCGTCTACATCAATGAGTACTGCGGCGGTGGCTTCGGCTCTAAAGGGACGCCTGGTCAAACCGTCGGTATCGCCGGGCACCTGTCCAAGAAGATTGCCCGCCCCGTGATGCTGCGCATCAGCCGGGAAGAGGAGTACTACATCGGC